>Ga0209504_1000490_pt1 | contig 34662 bp, 36 predicted proteins | sample COGITO_mtgs_1005_FD_184791 | JGI IMG/M metagenome (GOLD analysis project Ga0209504, IMG submission 184791) | Pelagic marine microbial communities from North Sea - COGITO_mtgs_100511 (SPAdes) (version 2) | ecosystem: Environmental > Aquatic > Marine > Epipelagic ...
CATCGAGAAACGCCTCCAGCGGCTCGTAGCGCAAGGTGCGCTGCAGCTCCGGTACGGCCTGCAATGCCAACTGGCTGCCCAGCGAATGATTGGACCAGGCCAGCGCGCTTAACGGCTGACACGCCAGGCAACAGGCAGATAGCAACAGGAGCAATGGCTTCACGGAGACTCCGACAACGGATGGCAGGGCAAAGAGGCGTAGCCTAACGCCAAAGCCGCCATCTGGCACTGTCGTATCAAGTCAGCCCATTCACTAATCGAGCAGCACGCTGCCTGCCCAGCCAGATTGAGCTAAAGCGCAAACAGCGCAGCCGCCACCAGCAATCCAGTCACCAGCAACAACCCCAGTGCCAGCAGGGGCTTATTCAGGCCGCTGGGCGCACTGCCGGGCGCAGCCGCGCGCATCGGATTGGCCTGCGCAGCCGTACGCAGCGGGTTGGCCTGGCTGCTCGGCGAGCTGGACAGGGCCGCCGGCTTGAGCGGCTTGGGCAGGTCCACGGCACGCATAAACAGCGTGGCATCTTCATCTTCGCTGGGCGCCACGGTGCTTTTCGGGCCAATCACCAGCAGGCTGACCGAGCCCATTTTCAGCTGGTCGCCCGGTTGCAGCACTGCGGTGCTGACTTTCTGTTGATTGACCAGCAGGCCATTGGCCGAGGCCAGGTCCTTGACCTCCAGCACGTCATCCTTGAGGTAAAACTCGCAGTGCCGACGCGACAATTCCTGGTCGCTGAAGCACAGCTCGCACTTCACCGAGCGGCCAAAGGTCATGGAGCCGTTGATATGGAATTTCTTGCCTTCGTGCTCGCCCTGAATCACCTGCAGATACCAGCGTGCAGCCTGCTCGGCCTTGGTTTTGCTGCGCGCCGGGTCGACCAGCAGCAGCTCGACCGAACCCAGGCGCACACGGTCGTCGGCGCGCAGCTGGAAGCGCGTATTGATCCGCTCGTCATTGACGAACGAGCCACTCGGGCTGCCAACATCAGTCAGGTAATAAAAGCCATGGTCCTGGCGGATTTCCGCATGGAATGGGCCAATGCTCGGATCGACCAGCACCAGGCTGTTGCGGCTGTCCTGGCCAATGGTGAAACGCTCGTCGACCAGCCAGATCGGCGCCTGACGATTATCACTGAAGTGAATTTTGAGCATCTGCGCACTCCGCCAACATCCGTTAAACAGCCATCAGTAACCCGCCGCACCTTGCCATCAACAACCGGCACCATGGGCAAGGCGCGCATGCTGCCTGCCAATCAGGCCAGTAGCAATACGCCAGCACCGCGACTTAATCAAATAGGTTGTTCCACAGCCGCTTGACCGGGTTAACCGGTGCCGGCGGCTCAGCAGCTGCCGGCCGGCGCCGGGGCGTCTGGGCCAGGCGCACACGCTGTTCGTGGCCATCGAGCAACTGCAGCAACTGCTCGTTGGCCGGCTCCACTTCCAGGCCCTGCTGCACCAGCGCCAAGGCCAGGGCAAACTCGCGGCGCTTGTAGGCAGCTTCGCTTTGCTCGATATAGCGCTGCGCCACGCGGTTGATCCCGGCCAGCGCCAGCAGGTTGTCCGGCTCCCAGGCCAGCACCTGGCGGAAGTAGTGGGTGGCACTGTCATCTTCCGGCAGCAGCAACTGCTGATCGGCCAGGCGCTGTTCGGCCAGCTGCAGGTACTGATTGATCCGCGCCTGCAGCACCCGCGCCAGGCCATCCAGAGCCGCCGGGTTGTCAGCATCGAGCGCCAGCACCTGGCGGAACAGGTAGTCGGCGTTATCCTGCGGCGGCTCCAGCAGGCTGCCGTTTTCCAGGCGCAGCTCGGCACGCGCCAGGTAGTCGCTGATCTGCTTTTGCTGATACAGGTAATAACCGCCGCCGGCCGCACCGGCCAGTAATAAAACGCCGGCGAGCAGCCAGACCCACAGCGCACTGCGCGCAGTTTTGTGTCTGGCCGGTTTGCCCAGGCTAAGCGCCGGGGCGATGCGCGTGCTGTCCGGGTCATCGCGGGTCAGCTCATCGAGGCTGGCCAGCAGCACCTTGCAGTCGGCAAATCGCTCATCCGGGTCTTTTGCCAGCATGCGCTCGAGCAGCCACTGGTAGCTCTGCAAATGCGCCGGCAGTTGCGGCACGTCCATCTGCAGGTGGTTCATCACGGTCTGGGTGTAGTTGGCGGCGCGGTAGGGATTACTGCCCGTGAGCATCTCCAGCAGGATCACCCCCAGGCTGTAGATATCACTGCGCGCATCCAGCGCCTGGCACTGCGCCTGCTCAGGGCTGCTGTAGGACGGACTGCCGACGGCGATGCCGAACTGGGTCAGGTCATGGTCCAGCTCGACTTCCTTGGCCACACCGAAATCGGTGATTACCGCTGTGCCGTCGCTGCGAAAGAGGATGTTGGCTGGTTTGATATCGCGGTGTACCAGGCCTTTGTCATGCACCACGGCCAGGCCGCTGGCCACCTGCTGAACGATACGCAAGGCACGCGGCAGGTCGAACACTTCGCCCTTGTGCTGCGCCAGATCGCCACCGGGGACGAATTCCATGGTCAGGTAGTGGCGCCCATCGGCGAGCTGGTCGATGTCATAGATGGTGATGATCGAGGGGTGATGCAGGGACGCCACGATGTGGCCTTCCTTGAGAAAGCGCTGGCTGAACGCCTGATCATCCGCGCTCAGCAACACCTTGATCGCCACCTTGCGCTGCAGCGACGCCTGGGTGGCCAGGTACACCTCGGCCATGCCGCCTTTACCCAGGCGGCCATGCACCTGATAACCGGGAATCTCGAGCAATTGTTCAGTCATGGGAGTCAGTGCACACCGGCGAATTAGGGCTTGCGGGAAGTAAACAGACGGCTGAGCAAACCGCGCGGTTTGGCCGGGGCGCTGGGCGCAGCCGCATCACGGCCGAGCACGATACAGGAGATATTATCCTTGCCGCCCATTTCGTTGGCCTGCGCCAGCAGCTGTTCCACCAGCTCATCGAGGGTCTGGGCATTGCTGCACAGCTGCTGGATCTGCGCGTCGTCCAGCTCGCCAGTCAGGCCGTCGCTGCACAGCAGCAGCAACTCATGCTCACCGAGTACGCCCTGCTGCAAACCCACCTGCAACGCCTGATCATCACGGCCCAGACACTGCAGAATGACATTGCGCTGCGGGTGGCTACGCGCCGCTTCGGCGCTCATCTGCCCGGCATCGATCATCGTCTGCACCCAGCTGTGGTCGTGGGTCAGGCGCTCGATATGCCCAGCACTGACCCTATAAGCACGGCTGTCGCCGACCCAGGCAATGCTGAAGGCGGCGCCGGCAAAGCGTACGGCCACCAGGGTCGTGCCCATGCCGCGCTGTTCATCGGCACGCGCCACGCTGAGAATCTCCCGATTGGCTGCATGCACCGCTTCGAGCAACTCCGCGCCTGAGGCGCAGGCCGCCTGCAGCGTCTGTAAGGCCAGGGCGCTGGCCACTTCGCCGCATTGATGGCCCCCCATGCCGTCGGCAATCGCCCACAGATTCAGCTGTGGGCAACACAACAGAGCATCTTCATTGTGCCCACGCACCCGCCCAGGCACGCTCTGGCCGGCATAAATCAGCGCTTGTTCCATCAACGTCTCGACCTAGGGTTCAACAGTCGCACAGCAAGCAGGCTGCACGCGGCGTAATACGCCGCATGATGCGGCGGCAAACTCAGGCTGTCACCGCCAGCCGCCGATTTTGCCGGTGAACTGTTAACCAGTCGAACCCAGGTCTGCTACCTGGCTAGTCGGATAACGCCCCAGCTATTCGCCCAACATGGGCGTAGACTCGAATCACCAGCCTCGCCTCACCGCGAGGGGACGGCCCGCTCCAGAACATTCAACCACGACATTGTCAGAGGTGAAGATCATGAGCAAAGGTATGGATTCGAAGAAACAAGTGAAGAAAAAGCCGCTGAAAACCGCCAGCGAAAAGCGTCTGGACAAAAAAGACAAGCAAGGTGCAAAAACCCTGCTCGGCAGCCACGCCGCCAACGTCTGAGCCACCGGCCTGAGGCGAGCAGCCCGCTTGCGCTCAGGCATCCATTCACCGTCGCAACAGTACCTGCAATGCACTACCGCCTACTCCCCGCCCCGCTCAAACCACTTGCCGACAAGTTCTACCGCAGCGAACGCTCAGCCATGCGCGCCACTGCCGGCGCCCAGCTGTGGATAGCAGAAGACCGGCAAATCATCGCCGCGCTTTGTCTGCATCAGGTCGCGCACGGCCACTGGCTAACCAGCCTGCTGGTCGATAGCGCACGGCGCGAGCAAGGCATCGCACGCCAATTGATCGAAACGGCGCTGGCCGACTGCACCACACCGGTCTGGCTGTTCTGCCATCCGCAGCTCAGCGACTTCTACCTGCGCCTGGGCTTTGCCCCCTGCCCCAACCTGCCTCAGCCGTTGGCTGAACGCCTGAGCCGCTATCAGCGCACTAAAAGCCTGCTAGCATTTTCCCGCACATCTTGCGCAGGCCTTACGGCACAAGGGCTGGAACCTTAGTACCAGATAACACCAACACCATTCGGCAGATAGTGGCCCATGCTGGCACTTTGCTGGATTTTACTATTGCCATCGCCAGGGCAAGCTCTGCATGCTTAGCTCATAACAACGACAACAATGGCCTTTACCTATGCGCATATCGCGGTTGCTCAGGCGCCTGCGTAACGACTTCCAGTTGTCCATCATTACCTTGATGGGCCTGTTTGGCGTGATTGGCATTACCCCCTATGCCGTCTACCGGCTAGCCACCGGCAACTACCTGGTAGGCTCCGCCGACACCGTGATTGTGGTTTCCACCGTGCTCGCGGTGCTTTACGCCTGGCGCACAGGTGACACGATCAAACCCGGCATTTACTTGGCCACCATCTTCTCTGCCGGCGCAACGCTGATCGCCATCAACCTGGGCGTCAACGGCCTTTTCTGGATCTACCCGCTGATCCTCTTCAACTTCTTTATGGTGTCGCCTGCCAAGGCCTTGCTGGCCACTATTCTGGTGCTCATCACATTGGTTGGTTACGGCCAGTTAAAGCCCGGCTCGGTGTTTGAAAGCGACTACCAGATGGTTTCATTTCTGGTCACCAGCATGATGGCCAGCACCCTCAGCTTCGTGTTTGCCTACCGCACCAGCAGCCAGCGCGACCAGCTGCAACAGCTGGCCATCCATGACCCGCTGACCGGTGCGCGCAACCGCCGGGCAATGAATGAAGAGTTGAAGATCGCCGCCTCCATTTACCGCCGCCACGGCAACAGCTACGGCGTACTGGTGATGGACCTGGACCATTTCAAACGGATCAACGACAGCCACGGCCACCAGGCCGGCGACCAGGTGCTGGTGGACTTTGTCGAACTGATCAAAAGCTCATCGCGCAAGGAAGACCGGTTGTTCCGCTTCGGCGGCGAAGAGTTCCTCCTGCTGCTGCCCAACACCGAACGCGCCGGCCTGCTGGCGGCCGCGCAACACCTGCAGCAGCAAGTAGCGCAGCACCTGCGCGGGCCCGGCGGAGCGGTGACCATGTCAGTCGGCGGGGCCATCCTGCGCCGCGACGAACATTGGGAAAACATGCTGCAGCGCGCCGACGAACGCCTGTATCGCGCCAAGAACGCCGGGCGTGACTGCATTGTCATCGATGATGGCGTCGATAAAACCAGCAGCCTGCCTATCGCCTGAGCCAGGGGCTGTTGCCGTTTCGGCGCGGCCGCGAACGAAACGGCAACAGACCCTAAGGTTTATCTTTGCTTACAACTTGCGCGGGAAAATTCTCGCGCGCTGCCGGCAAGGCTGTAACAACTCGGCTTTGTCTCTGTCTATTGGCCACACCTCACACAGAGCACTGCCATGAAAAGACGCTCCCTGCTCAAGGGAATGGCCCTGTTGCCAGCCCTGCCCCTGCTCGGTCACGCCCCACTCAGCCTGGCGCAAGCCATCGCCAGCAGCGTGACGCCGTTGGATAAACCCCATGACGCCTGGCGTGCACTACTCACACCCGAAGCCTATGCAGTACTCTTCGAAGAAGACACCGAAGCCCCCGGCAGCAGCCCGCTGAATCAGGAAAAACGCGACGGCACCTATCTCTGCGCCGCCTGCTACCTGCCGCTGTTCGCCAGCCAGGACAAATATGAAAGCGGCACCGGCTGGCCCAGCTTTACCCAGCCGATTGCCGGCCATATGGGCACCAAGCGCGACTTCAAGCTGTTCTTCCCGCGCACCGAGTACCACTGCGCACGCTGTGGCGGGCATCAGGGTCATGTCTTCGATGACGGCCCGAAACCGCGCGGCGAACGTTGGTGCAACAACGGCGTGGCCTTGCGCTTTATCCCCGAAGGCGAAGCCTTACCTGAGCTGCGGAGCTAAACATGACTGCTATCACCTCGACCTGGCGCCGCCGTCTGCTGGCCAGCAGCATCCTCGTTCTGGGCGGCCTGCTAGCCGCCTGTGAACCCAGCGCCGCCCAGGCGCCGCAGCCGCAAGGCAGTGCGCCAACGGTAGAAAACCCTGGCGTGGCAATCTTTGCTGGCGGTTGTTTCTGGTGCACCGAATCGGACTTCGACAAAGTGCCTGGCGTGATTGAAACCACCTCAGGCTATATCGGCGGGCATGTCGACAACCCCACCTACGAACAGGTCTCAGCCGGCAGCAGTGGGCATATCGAAGCAGTACGGGTGCGCTTCGACCCAAGCAAAACCAGCTACGCCAAACTGCTGGAAGCCTTCTGGCCCACCATTGACCCGATCACCGCCAACGCCCAGTTCTGTGACCGCGGCCCGCAGTACCGCAGCGCGATCTTCTACAGCAACGCAGAAGAACAGCAACTGGCCGAAGCCTCCAAGGCCGCCCTGGATAAATCCGGACGCCTACCGGCACCGGTGGTTACGGAAATCCTCGCCGCCAGCACCTTCTACCCCGCCGAGGACTATCACCAGGACTACTACCAACGTAATCCACTGCGCTACAACTACTACCGCAACGGCTGCGGTCGTGATCAACGCCTGGAAAAACTCTGGGGCAAAAAGCAGTAAACCGCGCCCATCAGCTGGCCCTCGCGCCAGCTGATGACGTTGTATTCAGCCGCTGATGCCTGGATGCGGCAACCGCCGTATCCGCTATGGTTGAGCCCACACCTTGCCCAGTGAGCACGCCATGGCCCCGTTGAAACCCTTGTTCAAACTCACCTCGCTAATCGCCCTAGGCGGCTGGCTGATGCTGGTCTGCCTGCCGCTCTGGTCCTATACCGATGAACTGGTACTGGGCCTTAGCGTGGTTCTACTGGCCATCGTCTACAGCTGGCTGCTGTTGGTCGCGATGCGCCAACGCCCAGAACCGGGTAGCGGCAGGCCCGGTTTCTTCAGCCTTGGTGGGGTGCTCTCACTGCTGCGCCAACCCACGGCCGCGCTGGCAGCCTGGGTGCATATCCTGGCGTTCGATCTGATGGTCGGGCTGTATATCCGCCACGAAGGCGCCATCGCCGGCATCAGCCACTGGGCACTGTTGCCCTGCTATGTGCTGACCCTGATGTTCGGCCCGTTGGGCTTGCTGGCGTTTCTGGCACTGCGCTGGGGGCTGGTGATCGCGGCCTAGCTAGCGACTGCGCTCATAGTATTCAGTGCTTTGCCCAGGATACTGCTGCACCCGGTAGCCATTGGGGTATTCAATGGTTTGCTTGATCGTTCCGCGGTTTTCTATCGACTGGCTGCCGTAGCGCTGCTCATGACGCTGCAGGCCGTCGGGTAGGCGCTGCCCGCCATAGAGGTTATGGCTTTCGATAGTCTGCGAGCTGCCGATGCTGCCACTGGCACCGGGGCTGATATAGGTTTTCGGAATGACCCGCAGCGTCTGCGGCGCCTGCTGCTCGGCATACAACGGCGTCACCAGCAGCACCCCCACCAGACCGAGCACATATCTGCACATCGTCATCACAACCTCTGCGCCATCGGCGCGCAACGAACCTAAAGGTTTGGCAACATCAGCACGCCTGCGGTTCCGACCATTGATCCAGACAGAGCATCCGCATACGGCTTGATCGCTCAAATAATGAGCAATCATCCTCGGTTTGCGGGAAAGCACAAGCAACCCCAGCGTTCAACGCAGGCTAAGCACTTCGCACAACCCGCAGTGCTGTTTCGCGATACCCGTCCCGCTTAATCTGCTGAGCATTTATTACTATCAACGGCTATGCATTCGCCTGAGCATTGCCAATCAGATGACTATCCGTATCGCGCTACTACTTCTCGCCTGCCTGCCCAGCTTGGCGCTTGCTGAGCAATTCATCTGCCGGGTGATGACCATCAGCGAAGGCGACACCTTCAGCTGCCTGACCACGGAAAACAAACGGCTGCGTGTGCGCCTTGCGGAAATCGACGCACCGGAAAGAAAGCAGCCCTATGGCGCCGAAGCCAAGCAGGCCCTGTCTGATCTGGTATTGGAAAAGCAGGTGGTCCTGCATGTGCAAGAGGTGGATCGCTACGGCAGAACACTGGCTCGGGCCTATGTCGGCAGCCTTGATGTGAATCACACCCTGGTCGCCCAGGGCGCTGCCTGGGCCTATACCAAACAGCTGAAAGACCACCGGCTCAAAGATGCCGAGACCCTGGCCAGAAACATGGGCAAAGGCCTCTGGCAGCTTCCCGCCGAAGACATAGTCGCGCCCTGGGACTGGCGCTACGCCGGCAAAATTGCAGTACCGCAAAAAACCAAGCCCAGTCGAACGGCGTCGTTCTCTCAGTTTGGTGGCGGTTAACGGATTGGCTTAGATGGTGCCGGAGACAGGAATCGAACCTGCGACCTTCGCGTTACGAGTGCGCTGCTCTACCGACTGAGCTACACCGGCAAGATATTGCTTAAATCGCGCAGCACACCAGCAGCAACGCGACTCAAGCTGTCACTCAAGCCTAGCAAGCCAATTGCAGCACGTACGGTTCACTGCTGGTGCAATGCAGTGAACCGCAAACGCAGAGCGCTGCTTACTTGCTCGGCAGTTCGATACGGTCTTCGTGGATCACGATGCGACCTTGTTTGTACAAGCCGCCGATGGCTTTCTTGAAGTTGCCCTTGCTGACCCGAAACAGCCCGGCAATTTCTTCAGGCGAACTTTTATCATTCACCTTGAGCACGCCATCGTGCTCGCGCAGCTTGGCCAGAATTTGCTCACCCAGGCTGCTGGCGGCTTCCTGACCAACCGGCTGCAGGCTCAGGCTGATCTTGCCGTCGGCGCGCACTTCCTTGATAAAGCCTTTTTCCTGCATGCCGCTGCGCACGAACTTGAACAGTTCATTCTTGTGGATCAGGCCCCAGTGCTTGCCATTGATAATGGCCTTGAAGCCCATATCAGTGGATTCGGCCACCAACAGGTCGACTTCCTCGCCCGCTGTGTAGTTGGCCGGCACATTGTCCAGGTAGCGATCCAGGCGTGCGGTGGCAGTGATGCGTTTGCTGCGCTTGTCGAGAAACACATGCACCACGCAGTAATCACCGATCTGCAAGGGGCGTTTTTCTTCGGAGTGCGGCAGCAATAAATCTTTCGGCAAACCCCAATTAAGGAATAAGCCCACCCGGTTTATATCCACAACTTTCAAACTGGCAAATTCGCCCACCTGAACTTTTGGCTTTTCCGTGGTGGCAATCAATTTGTCTTCACTGTCCAAGTAAATAAAGACGTTTAACCAGTCTTCCACTTCACTTGGGGTATCGCTCGGGATATAGCGTTTGGGCAATAGAATCTCGCCATCCGCGCCGCCATCCAGATACAGGCCGAAGTCGGTGTGCTTCACGACCTGCAAACTATTCATTCGTCCAATTACCGCCATGATGCCCTACCCTCATTACCAGGCCGGCATTCTAGCCGACTCGCCTGTTAATTTCTCGGCCTACCGGCCATCGCACGGCGCCAGCCGGACGACCTTGCGGGGCAATCCGACCGATGGCCCAGGTCGCGAGATGCCGCCTCAACACGAATTATCTATTCGTATTAAAACAACCACTTACTGGTATATCCGCTAATTACCCGGACTATTTACAGAATAATCTCTCTGCATATCGCCACATCCGAGCTTTATTTATCAAGCAATTGTCAAGCATTTCGAGTATTATGCGCGGCCAAATTAATTTTTGAGTAGGTTAATGGCCGTCATGCGCGTAAAAGCATCCAACAGCAAACCCAAGCCGGCTCCAGCCGTGGAAACCAGCGCCTCGATCGACGCACAGATCGAAGCCTTCCTGAAATCCGGCGGGGAAATTCAGCAAATTGCCAAAGGCGTCAGCGGCCAGGTGTACGGCACCACCAAGCAGATCACCATCGGCAAAAAGTAACGCTTTCTGGCCATGCAGCGCTTTGCTCGCAATGACAAGGCGCTGGCCAGTGCATAACCCCTCCCCATCCCCCGCGCCTTTTCTCATCCCGACATCAGTTGTTTTGCCCTTTTGCGCCCCAGCCTCTGGCGCTTAGCACAACCTTGTTTCAGAATCATGTCAGCCCGCATCTTGCGGCTGTTTCGGCATTGCCACTGCTGAACGATGGCAATCGCCCCAGGAGTACCCGTGCGCGTTACCTGCAATTGGCTGCGACAGCCTTCCAGCACCCTGCTTACCCTCGGTTTGTTATTACTCGCCCTGCCGTTGCTCAGCCGCTACACGCTGGGCTGGTCGCACGCCTATGGCTACCTGTCTGACCTGGCAGTCGGCAGCTTGCTGGTGGTGCTTTTGTACCAACGCTCCTGGCTGCTGAGCATTCCTCTGCTGTTGGTCTGGTGCATTTTTACCCTGAGCACCGCCGAGCTGGTCAATGCCGTGGGGCGCATGCCGGAGCCGGCCGACCTGCAATACCTGGGCGACGCACAATTCGTCAGCCATTCGACCCAGGGCAGCGGCTTGAGCCAACCGCTACTGCCCTTGGCCATGGCCGTACTGGTGGCGCTTTACCTGGGGCTACGCAGCTTACAAACACCTCGTCGCGCCGCCGCGCTATCGCGTACCTGGCTGCTGCTACCGCTGGCCCTGTTTGCCGTACACACAGTTGGCCAGCAACTCAAACCCAGCGAAGCGGCCCAATGGCTGCAGTTCAACCTGCCGCACAAGCTGCTGGCGGAAAGTAGCAATAGCGGCCAGCAACACCTGGCCGACTGGTTGGCGGGTAACGAGCCGAGCAGCCCACCCGATATCAGCGGCCTGAACCAACTCGACCTGCATGGCACGCCGCTGCTCAAGCAAGCCGGCAGCGCCCGCAACGTGCTGATCATCACCCTCGAAGGCGTCACCGGCGCTTATCTGCAAGCCAGTCGCCAAGCCATCGGCAGCAGCTATGCGCAAGACCCGATGCCACGCCTGAGCCAGTGGGCCGAGCGCGGCATGCTCACCACTGACTATGTGCTGCATGGCCATCAGACCATCCGCGGCCTCTACGCCATGCTCTGCGGTGACTACAACAAACTCGACTCCGGCACGCCGAAAGGCGTTGAGCTGCTCAACAACCCGGCGCGCAGCGAGCAATGCCTGCCCGCACAGCTGCGCGAACGCGGCCTGAGCACGCACTTCCTGCAAGGTGCCGGGCTGCGCTTTATGGCCAAGGACCAGATCATGCCGCAGATGGGTTTCGACAAGACCCTGGGTCGCGACTGGTTCAAGAACAAACCCTATATCGAATTCCCCTGGGGCATGGACGACAAAGCCTACTTCGAAGGCGCCCTGGGTTACGTGCAGCAACTGCGCAAAAAGCGCCAACCCTGGATGCTGACCCTGCTGACCGTAGGCACTCACCAACCCTACTCCGCTCCGCAGGACTACCTCGACCGTCACCCCAACGCCAAGCTGGCGGCGATTGCCTACCTGGATGACGCCATCGCCGACTTCCTCAACGGCTTGGAAAAACAGGGGGTGATGAAAGACACCCTGGTGATCGTCACGTCGGATGAATCCCACGGTGTGGAGAACGTACGCCTGGCCTCGGCCTGGGGCTTCAACCTGCTGCTGGCTCCCGAACAGGCGCAACTGCCAGCGCTCAAGCAAGGCGTGTATGGCCATGTCGACCTGACCGCTTCGGTGCTCGACTACTTCGCTTTCCCGGTGCCCGCCAATATCGCCGGGCGCTCATTGCTGCGCGAATACGCCACTGGCCGCGAGATCATCTCCTACACCAATGGCCTGCTGCGCCAGCATGACGGTAACGGCACGCTGACCGAATGCGACTTCCAGAATGTCTGCCGGCGCTATGCCAGTCCTGGCTTTATTGCCGACAGCGCGCGTTACCTGGGCCGCTTCAGCGGCAAACCGGCGCGCCTGATCAGCCAGCAAGCGGCCCTGCTTGACCAATCACTGAGCCACGGCGACCAGGCCGAACAGCGCTACCAGTTCGCCAACCTGCAGCCCATCAAGCTCAAACCCAACGCCAGTGATGACTGGGCAGACAACCTGGTGGGCGCGCAGTACCTGACCCTGGGCAAGGACACACAGACCACAGTAACCCTGAAAATCCGCGCCCTACGCTTGGATAAACAGGGCGCCACGCTGCAATTGAAAACCAAGGAATACGACCGCAACGTCGACCTGGCGATCCCCGAGCTGCCGCTGCTGACCCGTGACAAGCCTGTCGAAGTCAGCTTCACCTTCGACAACCCGCACGCACGCAAGGCGTTCTCCTTCCACCTGCTGGGCCAGGGTCAGGGCGCTATCGAGATTGTCGATTTCAGCGTCAGCAGCACGCCGCTGCAAACCGAGGAAGAACTGCTAGCCGCGCAAGAGGGCCTCGACGAGATCGCCCCATAAGCCGCCGATGCACCGGCGTGTCAGTGCATGGCGTAGCGACGCTCGATAGTCGTGTACTCGCCACTTTCCCGAATCATTGCCAATCCCTGATTAAAGCGCTCGCAATGGGCCTGTTGGCGGCAACCTAGCTTGTAGTCGGTGGCTGCGAAAATCGGATACAGGGCCAACGGCTGGGTCACATCGACCTGGGTGTACACCTCGCGATTGAAGTAACGCAGGATGCGCATGTCCGTCACCACTACATCCACCCGGCCGCTATAGAGCATGCGATTACGGGCAATCTGAAAGGCCTCCTCGCGGTAGCGCGGATTGTTTTCGGCCATCGCCTGGTACTCACTGCCGAGCAGAAAGCGCGCGCGCTGAAAGGCATTCACCGAGTAACTGACCAAGTCGCTGATACGCTGGATATCCAGGTTTCGCGAGCGCAAGGCCACCGCGACATTTTGGTAGCGGATATAGGCATCCGAATAAAAAATAGAACCGCCGCTGCGCTCATTGGTGGTGGCAATAACGTCGATCTGGCCCTTGCTCAGCATCAGGCTCAAGCGCTCCATCGGCGCGTAGTACGCCACCGGCTCTAGCCCGCCGCGTTGCGCGGCAGTCATCACAATATCGTGCTCCAGGCCACGGGCTTCATTCTCGAAGATATACGGCGGTTTGTGCGTGCCAAAGCCCACGCGCAAGGCTTGCGCCGACACGTTCAGGCTGCACGACAACAAACAACAGACCCACACCCACTTCATGGCGATACTCGAGTTGAACCAAGGCCCAGCATAGCCGGCTATGACCTGACTCTGCATTGTTCTATCACTGAGATCGATTAATCCGAATTAGTCGCCCAAGGCACATACAGGACTAGACTCTTGCCACCCGAGTCAGTCGCTGCCCACTGGAGAACCTTCATGCTTAAAGCCGAATACCAACAACGCGGCCCGCAACCTCACGAAGTGATTGCCGCCGTAGCACTGCAACTGCCAGAGCCTGGCGCCGGCCAGGTGCGCATCAAGGTGCTGGCTGCACCAATCAACCCCTCCGACGTGCTGACCCTCACCGGCGAATACGGCATGCTGCCGCCGCTGCCAGCAATTGGCGGCAACGAAGGGGTTGGCCGGGTGGAAGCGCTGGGCGCGGAGGTCGGCAACCTGAAAGTCGGCCAGATGGTGCTGTTGCCAGTGGGCTGCGGTACCTGGGTCAGCCATTTGAACGCACCTGCGAACAAACTGATTCCCCTGCCCGAAGCCGACCCACAGCAACTGGCGATGCTCACGGTCAACCCGCCGACCGCCTCCCTGATGCTCAGTGAATTCGTCGACCTCAAGCCCGGCGATTGGGTAATTCAGAACGCCGCCAACTCGGGCGTCGGCAGTTACCTGATCCAGCTGGCCAAACTGCGCGGCTTCAAGACCATCAACGTGGTGCGCCGTGAGTCGGCGGTGGCCGGCGTTGAGGCCGAAGGCGGTGATGTGGTGCTGGTCGATGGCCCGGACCTGGCCAAACGCGTGCGCGCAGCCACTGGCGGTGCAAACGTGCGTTTGGGTATCGATGCTGTAGGCGGCGAGTCGACCGATCACCTGGCTGCCAGCCTCTGCGAAGGCGGCGTGCTGGTTAACTACGGGATGATGAGCCGCCAGCCGTGCCAGGTATCGCCCGCGTCGTTTGTGTTTCGCGATGTCAGCCTGCGCGGCTTCTGGTTGGCCAAATGGTTCCAGAACGCCAGCCAGGCCGAGCAGATGAAGGTATTTGGCGAGCTGGTGCAGCTGATCGCCAGCGGCAAGTTGCACACCCGCGTGGCCGCCACCTATGACGTCAGCGAGATCAAGCAGGCCGTAGCGGCCGCCGCCAGTGGCGAGCGTGACGGCAAGATTCTGATCGTACCGAAGTAGCGGCTAACCTAAAGACGGCGGCTGGCCCGCCGTCTTCAGCCACCTGCAGGCGCATTGCTCAACCACAGCACCAACCCCGCCACGGCCAGGTGCAGCAAGACGATCAACCAGAACAACAGCTGATAGCTCAGCTTGCGGTTCTTGTGGCGAATCAGCCGCTGCGCCAGCAACCCACCAGGCCAGCCACCCAACAATTCATACAGATGCAGGCGCGCCTCGGGCGTGCGTTGCTGGCCCTTGATGGCGAATTGTTTGTCGCGGTAGTAGGCGATAAAGCAGATCAGGCTCATCAGCCCGTAAACCAGCGCCAGCACGGCCAGCACATCGACCCCGACCAGCAGCGGCTGCAGCCGTTCGTGCCAAAGCTGCGCCACGCCCTGCAGTAGCGGCGGGTAGCTGGCGTAGTCGCTGACACTCAAGGCCAGGTTGCTGTGGGCGATGCTGCAGGGCTGATCGGTGTAGAGCACCACACCGTCAGGCTGCACGCATTTGTGCACCGCGCCCTGCGCCTGCGCGGTGATTAACAATGCAGCAAGCCAGCAGACCCAGCGGCCCACGACGTTACTCGGCAGCTGGCGTACGGCGCTTCAGCGGCGCCAGGCCGTCCTGGCTGACCAGCACCGGCGCATCGGGTTTCGGCCGGTTGATGGTGTTGCGCTTCGGCGCCTTGGCGGCCGGCTTTTTCGTGGCGAGCTTCTTGCCGGTTTTCGGGTCGACCTTTTTCTTCTTCGGGCCTACGGCTTTACCGGACGCCTTGAGGTTTTTCGGGCCCTGGTAGATGCCCTTGAGGTCCTTGATATTGCGGCGCTCGAAACGCTGCTTGAGGTAGCGCTCGATGCTCGACATCAGCGCCCAGTCGTTGTGGCAGATCAGCGAGATCGCCAGACCTTCGGCCCCCGCACGGCCAGTACGACCGATGCGGTGCACGTATTCGTCGCCGGAGCGCGGCATATCGAAGTTGATCACCAGGTCCAGGCCGTCGACATCCAGGCCACGGGCCGCCACGTCGGTGGCCACCAGAATCTTCACCGCGCCTTGCTTGAGGCGGTCGATGGCCAGCTTGCGATCCTTCTGGTCCTTCTCGCCGTGCAACACAAAGGTCTTGAAGTCGTGGGCAACCAACTTGCCATACAGGCGGTCGGCTTGAACCCGGGTATTGGTGAAGATGATCGCCTTATCGTAGGTCTCGTTCTTCAGCAGCCACTCAACCAAGCGCTCTTTATGGTGGTTGTGGTCAGCGGTGATGATCTGCTGACGGGTGCCCTCATTGAGCTGGCTGACGCGGTTGAGCTGCAGGTGCTCAGGCTCTTTCAGCACCTTGCCAACCACTTCACGCAGCACTGCGCCGCCACTAGTGGCGGAGAACAGCAGGGTCTGGCGGTCGGCGTTGCACAGCTCGGACAAACGCTGCACGTCCTCGGCAAAGCCCATGTCGAGCATACGGTCGGCTTCATCAAGTACCAGCACTTCGACTTCATCGAGCAGCAGGTTGCCGGCATTGGCGTGTTCGATCAGGCGGCCAGGCGTGCCGATCAGAATATCCACCTTGCGCAGCATGGCGGCTTGCACCTTGAAGTCTTCCCCACCGGTGATCAGCCCGCCCTTGAGGAAGGTGAACTGAGCGAAACGCTCGACCTCTTTCAGGGTCTGCTGCGCCAGCTCGCGAGTCGGCAGCAGGATCATCGCGCGTACGCTCATACGCGGCGAGGAGGCGCCATCACCGAGCAGGCGATTGAGCATCGGCAGCACGAACGCTGCGGTCTTGCCGCTACCGGTTTGCGCGGTAACCCGCAGGTCTTTTCCTTGCAGCGCCAGCGGAATGGCCGCCAACTGCACCGGGGTGGGCTCGACAAATTTAAGCTCGGCCACGGCTTTGAGCAGGCGTTCATGCAGGGCGAATTGGGAAAACACGGGTATACCTCGACAAAAAATCAGCAATACAGCGGCATAGATTACCGGTTCTGCCGGCTAAAAGCCCGAACGGCCTGGCCAACGGCGTCTGTAGCCCAGTGCGCAGCCTCCCGTCAGGCCACTACGCAAGCGCCGCGTCGCGCCGGTAGAATGCGCGCCGTCGTTCAATTCCGGATGGCATGGGTTCCCTAACCCCATTCAGCAAAAAGGTTCCGTCATGCTTATTACCGCCCCTCAGCGCCTGCGCAATGCGCTTATTGCCCTGGTGCTGTTTCATATCCTGATCATCATCGCCAGCAACTACCTGGTGCAGCTGCCAATCACCCTGTTCGGCTGGCACACCACCTGGGGCGCATTCAGTTTCCCGTTTATTTTCCTGGCTACCGACCTGACCGTACGCCTGCTCGGCAAACAGGCGGCGCGCCGGGTGATCGCCCAGGTGATGCTGCCGGCGCTGCTGATTTCCTACATCGTTTCGGTGCTGTTTCAGGAAGCCAGCTTTCGCGGCTTCGGCGCATTGCTGGAATTCAACGAGTTCGTCCTGCGCATCTCCATCGCCAGCTTCCTCGCCTACGTGCTGGGGCAGTTCCTCGATATTCAGGTATTCGACCGCCTGCGCCAGCTGTCGCTGTGGTGGGTAGCGCCAACCGTATCAACCATCTTCGGCAACCTGCTGGACACCTATGCGTTCTTCTCGGTGGCATTCTGGAACAGCAGCAACCCGTTTATGGCCGAGCACTGGGTGGAGATCGCCACGGTCGATTACGGGGTCAAACTGGTCGTCAGCCTGCTGCTGTTCGTGCCGCTTTACGGCATGTTGCTCAATGCCATACTCCGCGTCATGACCGCCACCAAGGCGAAGACGGCCTGAGGAACCTTAGCTTCAGGCCGACCTCCAAGGTTCATACCCCGCTACGGAGTTCTGCCATGTCCCGTTCGCTGCCCCTGTTATTCGCCGGCCTTGGCCTGGCGCTAACACTCGCCAACGCCGAAGCCGCGCCCAAACATGACAAAGCCCACAAACATGGCGATGACAGCGATGTGCGCGTCGACATACGTGGCCCGAGCATCGATATCGGCCAGGTGCGCATCATCCTTGGCGATAACCGCGACCTGATCGGCCCGGCGCAATCTCTGCCGCCGGGCATCCGCAAGAACCTGGCGCGCGGTAAGCCCCTGCCGCCGGGCATTGCCAAGCGCTTCGACAATCGCCTGCTCGGCCAACTGCCGCGCTACGAAGGCTACGAATGGCAGCAAGTAGGCACCGACGTGGTGCTCGTCACCTTGGCTACGGGACTAATCTACGAGATTCTGCAGAACGTGCTGGACTAAAAGCCCGCCAGGAAACTTTGTCCCCTATTGCCACTCCACTGACCAGGGGCTTCAGCCGAGGCCTGCGTTTGTGACTGGGGACTCGCCATGAAACCCACCCTGATCTACTACGTAGCCGCCAGCCTAGACGGCTATATCGCTCGCCCGGATGGCCGAGTCGATTGGCTGGAAGCCATCCAGACCTCTGGCGACGACCACGGTTACCACGCCTTTTATGACGGCATCGACGCCCTGCTGATGGGCCGCATGACTTTCGATGCACTGATGGACTGCGAAGGGGCCTGGCCCTACCCCAACAAACCCTGCCTGGTATTGACCCGCTACCCGCACCAGCACTTGCCGCCTGGCGTGAGCATGCGCCACTGCACGCCAAGCGAAGCCCTGACTGAGATGGCCGCCCAGGACCATCAACGTATCTGGCTGGTAGGTGGCGGCTCGCTGGCAGGCAACTGCTTCGCCGCCGGCCTGCTCGATGAGCTGGTGGTGAGCCTGGAGCCCTATCTGCTGGGCGCCGGTATTCCGATGTTTTCCAGCGGCCTGGAGCGCAGCCTGAGGCTGCACGAACAACGCAGCTTCAGCAGCGGCGTGGTGCAGCTGCACTATCAGGTGCTGCCGGAAAATCCTGCGGATGTCGTTCTATAACCCTTGCCGCGCCTGCTTGAGCAGCAGCCGCGCGCTGTCCCAGCCGACCAGCAGCACCGCCAGCCAGATCGGCAGATAGGTCAGCCATTGAGCGCTGTTGAACTGCTCGCCAAGAAACAGCAGCGCCACCAGAAACAGCAGCACCGGCTCGACATAACTGAGAATGCCGAACAGCCCCATTGGCAGCAGGCGACTGGCGGCCATCATCGCGGCAAACGCCAGGGAGCTGAGAATCGCCAGCCCCGGCAGCAGCCACCACAGCTGCGGTGCCTGGCTAAACAGCTGCGGCGGGCTCCATTGCAGCACCAGCCAGATCGCCACCGGCGCCATAAACAGCATCTCGAAGGCAAAGCCGGACAAGGCGTCCAGGCGCATCCAGCGGCGCAGCATAAAATACGGCGGGTAGCCCAGCACCGTGACCATCACCACCCAGGAGAACGCCTGGGTCAGCCACAATTCATGGGCCACGCCGAGCAAGGCGCAGAACACCGCCAGACGCTGCAACGGCCGCAGCCGCTCGCCATAGAACACCCGCCCGGCCAGGACCATGGCCAGCGGCAGAAGGAAATAGCCCAACGACACTTCCAGCATGCGCCCAGCCAGTGGCGCCCAGACAAACAGCGCCCACTGAATACCCATCAACAGCGCCGCCAGCGGCAGGCTGGCCAGCAGCAAAGGCTCGCGCCGCACACGACCGCAGGCAGCCAGCAGCACCGGCCATTGCCGCGACAGGGTGATCAGCAGCAACACTGCCGGCATCGACCACAGCACCCGCTGGGCAAACACCTGCAAGCCATCCAGCGGCGCCAGCAGCCGCACATAACCGGGCACTAAGGCAAACAACACCGAGGCAATAATCGACAGCGCCACACCGCGCCCAGACAGCTGCATCACATCACCCTGCTCAATCAGACCCCAGCATCTTGCCTGGCTTGTAGTTAAGACCACAGCCACAAAGCGACACAGCTAGGTACTTAAACAGCCGTACAGCGCAAAAACGCAGGGCATAAAAAAGCCCGCACGGCATCAGCCAAGCGGGCAGAGACGTCCAGGAGCACCGGACGCCAGGAGAGCAGGTAGTAGCGGAAAACTAGATGGCCTGGGCCAGTTGCGCCTTGGCCTGGTTCAGGCCCTTTTCCATAAAGTCGCCGCCCAGGTTGAGGCCTTCGGCGTGGATAAAGCTGACATCGTGAATGCCGACAAAGGCCAGCGCCTGACGCAGGTAGGGTTCCTGATGGTCCTGAGTACCGCCGGCGTAGATGCCGCCACGGGCGGTCAGGACGAAAGCGCGCTTGCCGCTGAGCAGGCCTTGCGGGCCGGTTTCGGTGTACTTGAAGGTCACCCCGGCGCGCAGCACGTGATCGAGCCAAGCCTTCAGGGTGCTGGGGATGGCGAAGTTGTACATCGGCGCCGCCAGTACCAGCACATCGGCGGCCAGCAGTTCATCGGTGAGCAGGTTGGACAGCGCCAGCGCAGCTTGTTCGGCTTCACTCTGCTGCCCGGCCGGGGTCATCCAGCCGCCCAGCAGGTTGGCGTCCAGGTGCGGCACCTGATCAACCGCGAGGTCACGCACCTTGATCTGATCCGCCGGATTGGCAGCCTGCCAGTTGGCGATAAATTGTGCAGTCAGCTGACGCGAAACCGAACCTTGCTGACGGGCGCTGCTTTCAATTACCAGGACGTTTGCCATGTTGTTTGCTCCATCGAAGGGTTGTTGAACGTCGATGGAGCAAAGAATAGGAGCGCACAATCCGATTAAAAAGCGCAAATACCTGCGCCAAACAATCTAATAATTTGATTTATAGCCAGCCCACGCTTAGTCTCTGGACAGTCGTGTGGCTAGAACCTATCAAAAGCCTCGCGAGCTAGAGCCATGCAAGGCAGAAAGAGGCGAGAAACGCAGCGCAGCGGAGTAACAGCCAACGGCTGGCCCACAGGGTGAGCGCAGCGAATCAAGCGGAGTGTACTTTTGTACATGAGCATTACTCGTTTCACTCGCCCTTCGGGCCGCGCTAACGCGCGTTAGCCGCAAGCGGTTTGCCGAGCCTGTTTCTAACGCAGCAGGGCCGACGCACAGCAGGCTGGAGGTTTAAGACAGCTCGCAGGTCAGCTTGACCCGCAGCTTGATAATGCTGCGGCTGAACTTCACCGCCAGGTTGCTGCTTTCACCGGCAGCCAGGCTGATCTTGCGGGTGCGCGGCGCTTCCGGGCCGTTGCGGAACAGCGCCGTGCACTTGGCGGCGCTGCGGCCATAGTTGTACAGCTGCAGACCGCCCATGTTGTGGTCGATTTCCTGGGTGGTGGCCGAGACTTCAGCGCCATTGAGCTGTTTCTCCACCTCAATCGGGTAGGCCATGACAGTCAGCGGCAAGCAGGCCAGCAGCGCACAACAAAGCTTTTTCATCAGGGCAGTCTCCGGCAAAAGACGGCCAGTTTAGGTTGATTGCGTCAGCATTTGCACCCTAGAACCTGTAGACGGGAAAACACTATGAAAGCCCCCCGCGTAACCCTCGACCAATGGCGCACCCTGCAGGCGGTGGTCGACCATGGCGGCTTTGCCCAGGCGGCCGAGGTGCTACACCGCTCGCAATCCTCGGTCAGCTATACCGTGGCGCGTATGCAGGAACAGCTCGGCGTGCCGCTGCTGCGTATCGATGGACGCAAGGCGGTGCTGACCGAAGCCGGTGACGTGCTGCTGCGCCGCTCGCGACAATTGGTCAAACAGGCCAGCCAACTGGAAGACCTCGCTCACCATATGGAACAGGGCTGGGAAGCCGAAGTGCGCCTGGTGGTCGACGCGGCCTACCCCAATGCGCGCCTGGTCCGTGCGCTGACCGCGTTTATGCCGCAAAGCCGTGGCTGCCGCGTGCGCCTGCGCGAGGAAGTGCTGTCTGGGGTGGAAGAAGTGCTCAAGGACGGCATCGCCGACCTGGCCATCAGCGCGCTGAATATTCCCGGCTTTCTCGGCGCGGAAATGAGCACCGTGGAATTTGTCGCCGTGGCTCACCCCGAGCATGCGCTGCACCGCCTACAGCGGGTGGTGACCTTTCAGGATCTGGAAAGCCAGATGCAGGTGGTAATCCGCGACTCCGGTCGCCAGCAGCCGCGCGATGTCGGCTGGCTCGGCGCGGAACATCGCTGGACGGTCGGCAGCCTGGCCACCGCCGCTACCTTTGTCAGCAACGGCCTGGGCTTTGCCTGGTTGCCGCGCCACCTGATCGAGCGCGAACTCAAGGATGGCCTGCTCAAACCGCTGCCGCTGGATCAGGGCGGCAGCCGTAATCCGCTGTTCTTCCTCTACTCGAACAAGGACAAGCCCCTGGGCCCGGCCACGCAGATTCTCGTCGAGCTGATCCAGCGTTTCGATGCCGCCCCTTTGAATGCAGCCTTTGCTGCGCCCCTGCCCTCGGCCTGATTAAGGAGTCCAGCAGATGTCCTATTTCACTAACGACGACTGCCAGTTGCACTACGAGGAATACGGCCACGGTGCGCCGGTGCTGCTGGTTCACGGCCTCGGCTCGAGCACCCGCGATTGGGAATACCAGATCCCCGAGCTGGCCCGTCACTACCGGGTCATCGCCCTCGATGTGCGCGGCCATGGCCGCTCGGACAAACCCCGCGAGCGCTACAGCATTCAGGGTTTTGCCGAGGATGTGGCGGCGCTGATCGAGCACCTGCAGCTGCCGCAGGTGCATCTGGTGGGCATCTCCATGGGCGGCATGATCGGCTTTCAGCTCGGCGTGGATCGCCCCGAACTGCTGAAGAGCCTGTGCATCGTCAACAGCGGCCCGGAAGTGAAGGCGAAAAGCCCGCGCGACTATATAGAGATAGCCAAACGCTGGAGCCTGTCGCGCCTGCTCAGCCTCGACACCATTGCCAAGGCCCTGGGCAGGCTGCTATTCCCCAAGCCAGAGCAGGAAGAGCTGCGGCAGAAAATCCTGCAACGCTGGCCGCAGAACAACAAGCGTGCTTACCTTGCCAGCCTGGATGCGATTATCGGCTGGGGCGTGCGGGAACGCCTGGCGCGAATCAGCTGTCCGACCCTGGTGATCACGGCCGACCGCGATTACACCCCGGTGGCGCAGAAGCAGGCCTACGTTGATGAAATGGTCAATGCGCGCCTGCTGGTGATCGAAGATTCGCGCCACGCCACACCGCTGGACCAACCTGAACAATTCAACAGCAGCCTGCTAGCCTTCCTTGCCGAAGTCGAACAGACCGCCCCCACTGCCAAGCAACAATAAGGACTACTACGCATGTTCAAGACCCTCACCCTCGCCGCCTGCTCCATCCTGTTTGCCGGCAGCCTGCTGGCCGCCGAAAACCCGAAAGTGCTGCTGACCACCAGCCTCGGTGAAATCGAAATCGAACTGGATGCCGAAAAGGCGCCGATCAGCACCGCCAACTTCCTCGCCTACGTCGACAGCGGCTATTACGCCGGCACCCAGTTCCACCGGGTGATCCCAGGCTTTATGGTGCAAGGCGGCGGCTTCGATGCCGACATGCAGCAGAAAGACACCCAGGCGCCGATCAAGAACGAAGCCGACAACGGCCTGCACAACGTGCGCGGCACCCTGGCCATGGCCCGTACCCAGGTACGCGACTCGGCCACCAGCCAGTTCTTTATCAACCACAAGGACAACGCCTTCCTCGACCACGGCTCGCGTGACTTCGGTTACGCCGTGTTCGGCAAGGTGGTGAAGGGCATGGACGTGGTCGACAAGATCGCCCAGGTGCCGACTGCCAACCGTGGCGGCCATCAGAACGTGCCGCGTGAGCCGGTGCTGATCACCGCAGCCAAGCGTCTCTGATAACACCACGCGGGGTGGGCCTGCTCACCCCGCGCGTTTCCCTCCTGCTTTTTCTGCGCAACACCCTCCCCGGCAAACTCGTTAGAATCGGGCGCTATTCCCTGATCTAGGCAGGATGCCTGACATGTTGTTTCGCCGTTTCGAACACCTTATCGACGTCTTCAAAGCCAGCCCGGATGTCGAGCCACCGGCCGGCATGCTGGCGTTTTATGCCTACTATTTGCGCCAGGTCTGGCCGCTGATGATTGCCGTGCTGGTGGTCGGTTTCGTCGCCGCCCTGATCGAAGTGGCGCTGTTCAGCTTCCTCGGTCAGCTGATCGATATGACGCAGAACACCCCGAGTGGCGAGTTCTTCGAGCAGCACCAGCACACCCTGCTGTGGATGCTGCTGGTGGCGCTTATCATCCGCCCGCTGGTCTTCGGCCTGCACAACCTGCTCACGCACCAGACCATCAACCCTGGCCTGACCAACCTGATCCGCTGGCAGAACCACCGCTATGTGCTCAAGCAGAGCCTGAGTTTCTTCCAGAATGATTTTGCCGGGCGCATCGCCCAGCGCATCATGCAAACCGGCCCTTCACTGCGCGACTCGGCGATGCAGGTGGTTGATGCGCTCTGGCATGTGCTGGTGTACGCCGCCAGCGCGCTGTACCTGTTTGCCGCCGCCGACCTGCGCCTGATTGCCCCGCTGCTGCTGTGGATAGTCGGTTACTGCGCGGCGCTCTGGTACTTCGTGCCGCGCATCAAAGCGCGCTCTGCGGCGGCCTCTGCGGCGCGCTCGAAAGTCATGGGCCGGGTGGTCGACGGCTACAGCAACGTCACCACCCTCAAGCTGTTCGCCCACACCCAGGTCGAGGAACACTACGCCCGCGAAGCCATGCAGGAGCTGCTCGGCAAGGTGCGCCTGCAGTCGCGCATCATCACCACCCTGGATTTCCTGATCACTTGCCTCAACGGCATGCTGATCGTCGGCACCGGCGCGCTGGCCCTGTGGCTGTGGGATCAGCAACTGATCAGCACCGGCGCTATCGCCCTGGCGCTGGGCCTGGTGATCCGCATCAACGGCATGGCCGAATGGATCATGTGGGTGGTCAACGGCATTTTCGAGAACGTCGGCACCGTACAGGACGGCATGAAAACCATCGTCCAGCCGCGCCAGGTACTCGACCAGACCGAGGCCAAGCCACTGCACGTCAGCCAGGGCGCTGTGCAGTTCGACAACATCCACTTTCATTACGGCAAGCGCAACGGCGTGATCGCCGGCCTGAGCCTGACGGTGGCACCCGGCGAGAAGATCGGCCTGGTCGGCCCGTCCGGCGCCGGCAAATCGACCCTGGTCAACCTGCTGCTGCGCCTCTACGACCTGGAGAGCGGACGCATCCTGATTGACGGCCAGAACATCGCCGAGGTGGCCCAGGAAAGCCTGCGCGCGCAGATCGGCATGGTCACCCAGGACACCTCGCTGCTGCATCGTTCGATCCGAGACAACCTGCTCTACGGTAAACCCGAAGCCAGCGAAGCACAGCTGCTCGATGCCGTGCGCAAGGCCCGCGCCGACAGCTTTATTCCGCTACTGGACGACGGCATGGGCGGCCATGGTTTCGGCGCGCAGATCGGCGAGCGCGGGGTAAAACTCTCCGGCGGCCAGCGCCAACGCATCGCAATCGCCCGCGTGCTGCTCAAAGACGCACCGATCTTGGTGCTGGACGAAGCCACCTCGGCGCTGGATTCGGAAATCGAAGCGGCGATCCAGGAAAGCCTGGATACCCTGATGCAAGGCAAAACGGTGATCGCCATCGCCCACCGCCTGTCGACCATTGCGCGCATGGACCGCCTGGTGGTGATCGACCAAGGGCGCATCGTCGAAACCGGCAGTCACAGTGAACTGATCGCCGCAGGCGGCCTCTACGCGCGACTCTGGCAGCATCAGACGGGTGGGTTTGTCGGCGTCGATTAAAACCTGTTCACGATCTGCTGCGCGTCGGCCCTGCGGCGTTAAAAACAGGCTCGGTAAGCCGCTTGCGGCTAACGCGCTTTAGCGCGGCCCGAAGGGCGAGCGAAGCGAGTAATGCTCATGTACAACTCATACACTCCGCTTGATTCGCTGCGCTAACCCTGCGGGCCAGCCGTTGGCTGCTACTCCGCTGCGCTGCGTTTCTCGCCTATTTTGACCAGCCGGAGGCTGTTACTAACGTAGCGCCTTGCAGGACTCTAGCTCGCGAGATCGTGAATAGGCTTTAAGAACAGATTGGCGAAGCTCAGTTGCGCGCATGGGCCATCTGAAACTTCGCCACGCCTTCCAGCTTGGCCAGCTCATCGGCCATATCACTGATCCGCGCACTCTTCTGCCCGTCCACCGCCACGGCGACAAAGCGCCACTCCAGCTGGCCCTGATCAAAACTCACAGTGAACGACCCACCGGCAATCACATAGCCGCGCTCGCGGGCGATCTCACGTAAACGCGCTTCATGCGGGCGGACAAAACCGGGGGCGAAGCGCAGCACAATGGCCAGCGCCGGGCGCGATGGCAGCCGCGCCTCCAGCTTGGCGCCCCACATCATCAACCCAGCGGAAATCAGGCTAAGCAACACCGCCGCGCCATAAAAGCCAACGCCCACCAGCACACCAATGGCCGAAGAGGCCCAGATCGACGCCGCCGTGGTCAGGCCGCTGATGCTCATACCATCCTTCATGATCAGCCCGGCGCCGAGAAAACCAATACCGGTAACCACGCCCTGAATCACCCGCGTTGGGTCAACACTGGCCAAGGAGTGATCGCCCAGCCAGTGCTGCGGGTACACGCACAACACCGTCAGCGCACAGGAGGCCATGCAAACCATGCCATAGGTACGCATGCCCGCCGCCCGGCCATGGTAAGAGCGCTCATAACCGACCAGCAGGCCAAGCAACAGCGCGCCGAGCATATTCATAAACAGGGTTAGATTGACCGCCACGCCCGGCAGCAGCCAGAACTCATCGACCAGGGCAAATGCACTCACAACACACCTCGCAAAGCTGCGGACATGCTCTGAGCGTAGTTGCCGCCCCGGCAAACTGCGCGAGCTGGCGCGCTATTGGCGGTAAGGCAGCAGCTCGCGTGCCTGCTCGGCATAACCGCGTACGCCGTGCTGTTCTTCAGCGAGAAAGTTCGCCACGGCATTGCGCAGGCCGGGGTGGCAGAGGTAGTGCCAGGAGTGGGTGATGACCGGCTCGAAGCCGCGAATCAGTTTGTGTTCGCCCTGGGCGCCAGCGTCGAAACGTTGCAGGCCAGCGGCGATGGCATGCTCCATACCCTGATAGAAACAGGTCTCGAAGTGCAGCCGATCAAACTCCGCCAGGCAGCCCCAGTAACGCCCGTACAGGCTGTCGCCGCCGACCAGACTAAAGGCCATGGCCACCGGTCTACCAGCCTGATGGGCGAGCACCACACGAATCATCGCCGGCATGCGCTCGGCCAGCAGGCTGAAGAAAGCGCGCGTCAGATAGGGGGATTGGCCGCGCACGCGGTAGGTGTTGGCGTAACACAGGTAGACGAAATCCCACTCCAGCTCACTGAGCTGATGGCCCTCACGCCAGTCAAACTCGATGCCCTGCCCCGCCACCTGCTCGCGCTCTTTGCGCATCTGCTTGCGTTTGCGCGAGCTGAGCGCATCGAGAAAGTCCTGAAAATCCCGGTAACCGCGGTTGCGCCAGTGGAACTGACAACCCAAGCGCTGCAACCAGCCGTCACGGCCCTGCAGCAGGGCATTTTCGGCCTCGGTGGTGAAGTTGACATGCAGGCTCGACAGGCCCTGCTGCTCCAGCCCGGCGCTTAATTCATCAAGCAATTGCCCAGCCGCCTGCGGTGCGCCCAGCAGGCGCTGACCGGTAACCGGGGAGAAGGGAATCGCGCCGAGCAGCTTGGGGTAATAGTCGATGCCGGCGCGGTGACAGGCATCCGCCCAACCATGGTCGAACACGTACTCACCATAGGAATGGCTTTTCACATAACCCGGCATGGCCGCCAGCAGCTGGCCCTGCGCGCCCAGCAACGCGGCGTGAGCAGGCTGCCAGCCAGTGCGGCCGCCCACACTGCCACTGTCCTCCAGAGCCGAGAGAAAAGCGTGGCGCAAGAAAGGCTGCTGATCGATGCACAAGGCATCCCAGCTTGAGGCATCCAGCTCATTTAACGCAGACAAGGTCACGATAGGCATGGCCGCAGTCTGACCTGTTACCCGCACGAAAAAAATGCCCGGGAGGCATTTTTAACGTCGCGCAGCGACGGCCCGCAGGGTGGCCGCCAGGGATGGCGGGCCATAAAAAAGCCCCGCACTAGGCGGGGCTTAAAGGAGCAGCGTATATCAGGTGTAACTTAGAACGCGTATTGCAGGCGCAGGCTGACAGCGTCGCCATCATCGCCATTGTCGGCATTGGCGATATTGTCGCTGTCTGCCTTCAGGTAGTTGGCGGAAACTTTTACCGCTTCGTTGGCATACCAGTTCACACCCACGGTGTGGATCTTGGCTTTGGTGTCCACAACGTTGCTTTCTTCAGCCTTGATATTGTCGTAGCGGTATACCAGTTCCCAAGCGCCGGTCTGCTTGTTGGCAGGCTTGATGCTGTCGAACTTGCCGCCGTCCAGCTTGTAGCCACGGGCTTCACCAGTCAGGGTGTAGGCCAGTTGTACGTTGTAGCCAGAAGCTTCGCGGTCATCGCGCAGCGAGCCCGACTTGGCATCGATGTCGCGACGCAGGTATTCGCTCTGAATGGAGAACGGCCCTGCAGCGAAAGCAGCTTCCAGACCCCAGGCAGCGTCGCCGTCGAACTGGCCAACACCAGCGACATTAACCCCAGGGGCAAAGACAGCGCGGTTGCCGTTTTTGCTGTCTTCGGTGACACCACGTACGTTCATACGCGAACGAACAAGGCCGTCGAAGTCTTCAGTGCTGCGGTTGGCGTAGTTGACGCCGAAGTGCAGTACGTTACCGGCTTCGGCCATCGGCGCGATCACACCGCGCAGGTTGTAGGTGTTGTTGTTCTTGCCGTCTGCGTCTTCGTTGCCCTTGGCGCGGTTGAAACCGGCAGAGCCGTAGAACAACTCGCCAGCCACACCGCTGACCTGGATGCCCATGCCATCCTGCTTGTCGTTGACCCAATCAGCCAGGTCATAGATGGCAGAACGTTCGATGGTGCTGATCCACTTGGAGCTGGTGGCTTTTTCCAGACCGAAATCCGGGTCAAAGCGACCGATTTTCACGTTAACCGGCTTGAACCCGGTGTAAGTGATGGAGGCTTCATCCCACTTGCTCGAACCGCTTTCGCCGAAGTCGACGTTGAAAGCGTATTTCCAGTCCTTATAGGCGGTACCGGAAACTTCCAGGATGGCACGACGGAAATAGGCTTCGTTAGCGGTCTTACCATTCTTGGTGTAGATGCCGTCGAACTGATCGAAGTCAGCCTGCAGACGACCACCAATTTTGAAGCTGAATTCCTTGTCGGTAGTAGCCACTTCCAGGCCACCCTTGGTCTTGACCACGATGTCGGCGCCGTCAGTGGTAACGGTGCCAGCGAAAGCCTGGGCGGAAACGGCCAGGGCCAGAGCGCTGGTTGCGAAGCCGGCCATTACTCCACGAAAGCTGTGCTTACGGATCATCGAAGATTCCTCTAAATGGACTTTTAAGTGTTGAAAACACCCGAGCGCTGGGGCTCGTTCGTGCTGGAGGGAATCTTGGCGGCGGGATATTTCAGGGGAGTTGCTGATATATAAATATTTGATGACAGCGGAACTTTTTACTTCCTTTACCTATAAGCAGTAAAAATCGCTCTAGCCCGCTGCTTTGCCAGCGGCCCGCGCCATTGCAGCGACGGGCCCTGTTCGGCTCAAGGTTGCCGACGCAATACCCGGCTAAACCAATAATCCAGACTTAGCCAACGCCCGGCCCCACTGAAAAACAGCGCCACCAGCATCACCAGGTAGGTGGCGGCAAACTCGATGCCGTTGTTCAGCGCCACCAGCTTGCCGCTGCTGGTTAGCCAGTCGTAATTGCCGTGTTCTTTAAGCAGCTCGCGGGCGCGTTCGAGCTTGCCTACCGACTCCATAACCCGATCATTGGCGAACGGCGCGCTGGCATCGGCAATCGCCTGCCAGCCATAGGGCAGGTGCACGGCGAAGATCGCCACCAGCATGGTGACGATCAGCGGAATGCTGACCCAGCGCACCGCCAAGCCGAACAACAGCAGCAGCGCCCCGCCCGCCTCGGTCAGCGCCGCCGCCCAGGCCAGCAGCTCGGGAAATGGCAGGCCCAGCCCCCAATCCGGGTTGCCGAACCAGGCGGCGGTGGCGTCGATATCGGCCAGCTTGTGCATGCCGGCCATCCAGAACACCGGCACCAGATACAGGCGCAACAACAGCGGGCCAATAAAGTCCAGGCGACGAGAAGCATCCAGGGCGTCCTGGAGACGATTGAAAAAGCTCAGCATGATAAATCTCCACAAGCCGGCACTTGGCGCCGAGGGTCAGGTACTGCGAAGGGTTAAGGGCGCCAGATGCCCTGCTTATGCCACTCCTCCAGCAGAGTTTTGGCGTTGTTGAAATAGGCGTTATCGGCGTTTAGACCGTGCTGCTGCGCCAGCTCAAGCAGGGCCGGCTCGCTAGCCTCACCAGCCTGCAAACGCGCCGCCAACTGGTAGGCAAAGGGGCTTATTTGCATAAAGCGCACCTTGTCCTGCACATCGCGCCAGACCAGCAAACAGGTCGGCTCGGCGGGAGGCTCAGAGGGTTGGAAGTCGGCACTGATACGCTGCACCGGCCACTGATACGCCAGCGGCCAGGCCAGTGGCGACCAGCCCTGCGTAGGTAGCTCGGCCTCGCTGACATCCAAGGCCAACTCGACCCACTCGTAATGCGCCAATTCGAGGATAAAGGGCGGATCGCCCGCCTCGGCGACATAGCCCTGCTGCAACCAGGCGAGAAACTCCTGGCTGATCTCAAGAAAGTACGGCGTGCGCGCCTGATGCTCGGCGATAAAACTGCGCACCAGGCGCTGCCAGCGATCAGCCTCGACCAGCCGGTGCAGCACCGGGAAGGCGCCGCGGATAAAGCCTTCGATATTGTTGAAGAACAACTCTTCGTACACCGCCATCCGCTCGGCCGTAACACCCGCAAGCAAGGGCTGCTCTGCCGGCTGGCGAATCCGTGCGGCAAAGGCGCGTTGTGCGTCAACGCCACTCATGTTCCGTAACTCCGCAAAGGAGCCGCAGCTGCTTGCAGCTGACGAATCTGCGCCACCTCGGCATATAGCTCGGCAATCGGCGGGAAGTTGAAGTCGCGTTCCAGCAAGGTCGGGCGCACGCCGTGCACGGCATACGCTTGCTCCAGCAGCGCCCACACCGGGTCGATCACCGGGGCGCCGTGGGTGTCGATTTTCAGGTCACTGGCCTCATCGTAATGCCCGGCCACATGCAGATAGGCGATGCGTGCACTGGGCAAGCTAGCGATATAGGCCGGCGCAGCGAAGTTGAAATTGATGCTGTTGACGAAGACGTTGTTCACGTCGAGCAACAGCTGGCAGTCAGCCTGCTCCAGCACTGCGCGGACAAACGCCGCTTCATCCAGCTCGCCCGGCAACTGCGCGTAGGCCGAGACGTTTTCGATGATCAACGGCCGCTCCAGCACGTCCTGCACGATGCGCACCCGTTCGGCAATGCGCAGCACCGACTCCTCGGAAAACGGCAGCGGCATCAGGTCATACAGCTGGCCATGGTCGGCGCAAGCCGACAGGTGCTCGCTATAACCGCGCACGCCATGCAGGTCGAGAAAGCCCTTGATGGCCTTGAGCAGTTCGATATCCAGCGGGGCAAAACCACCGAGGTTAAGGGACAGACCATGGCAGAGCAGCGGCAGGCGCTCGCTCAGGGCACGCAGCTGCTTGCCCAGGCGCCCACCGACACCGATCCAGTTCTCCGGCGCCAGTTCGAGGAAATCCACCTCGCCTGCGCTGCAGTCCTGCAGCGCGCCGAGCAGGCCGCGACGCAGGCCCAGCCCGGCACCGTTAACGAAATCCATCTGCATGTTCTGCCCCTGCACTCAGTCCGTTACTCGGTTTTCTGCTCGCCGCCGCACTTGCCTTCGCCACATTTGCCTTCGCCTTCGGCCTTGGCTTCACCACCGCATTTACCCTCGCCACACTTGCCTTCGCCTTCGGCTTTCTTCATTTCGCCGCCGCATTTGCCTTCACCGCAGCTGCCTTCGGCAGATTTCTCGCCAGCAGCCAGGCTGTAGCCGCTGCTCAGCTCCTGCGCGGCAAACGGGTTGCTCGCGGCCTGCACGCTAAATGCAGCGCTGCTCAGCAGCACGGCGCCCAGGGATGCAACAACAGTGTTCAGGTGGTTCATGGCAACGCTCCAATGGTGGTTTACAGTGGCGGCCGATTGGCTGCCTCGGCCCAATAGACGAGGCAGACACGCGGCTGTTACAGACAACCCGTAAAAAGAATTCCGCGCTGGCTAAACCCTAGAAGATTTTTGCCGCCAGGCAGCCGATCCGGCACACTACGCCCCCCGAGCAAATGCTCGTTTTCAGCCTGCAGACTCCGTATGACCCGATCTCCGCTCCGCCGTCTCGTTTTTGGCACCCTGCGCCGCGTGCTGTACCTCTGGGTGCGCTCGGAAACCATCAACCAGTCCGCCTTTACCCTCAAGCTCGACCGCAGCAAGCCGGTGTTCTACGTGCTGCAGCAGCCGTCGCTGAGTGACCTGGCGGTGGTCGATACCGAGTGCCGCAAGGCCGGTTTGCCGCGCCCGGTATTGCCGGTGGCGGTGGGTGAGCTGCTGGAGCCTGCCGCCTTCTTCTACCTGACCCCGGAGCCCGACTGGCTCGGCCGGCAGGACAAACGCGGCATCTCGCCCACCCTGCAACGCCTGGTCAGCGCACTGAGCCAGCATGCGGTGGACGATGCACAGATCATTCCGGTCAGCGTGTTCTGGGGCCAGTCGCCGGACCGCGAAACCAGCCCGTGGAAGCTGCTGTTCGCCGACAGCTGGGCGGTCACCGGGCGTCTGCGCCGGCTAGTCAGCATCCTAATTCTGGGGCGCAAGACCCGCGTGCAGTTCTCCACACCGATTCATCTGCGCGAGCTGATCGAGCAGGACAAAGGCCACGAGCGCACCCTGCGCATGGTCCAGCGCATCCTGCGCGTGCACTTCCGCAACCAGAAGGCCGCCGTGATCGGCCCGGACGTCTCGCACCGGCGTAACCTGGTCAAAGGCCTGGTGCACGGCCCGCAGGTGCGCCAGGCGATCATCGAAGAAGCCGAACGCGAGAACATCAGCCTGGAGAAGGCTGAAAGCCAGGCCCTGCGCTATGGCAACGAAATCGCCTCGGACTACACCTACACCGCCATTCGCTTCCTCGAACTGGTGCTGAGCTGGTTCTGGAACAAGATCTACGACGGCATCAAGGTCAACCATATCGAGGGCGTGCAGGAAGTCGCCCAGGGCCATGAGGTGATCTATGTACCCTGCCACCGCAGCCATATCGACTACCTGCTGCTGTCCTACCTGCTGTTCCGCAACGGCCTAACGCCGCCGCATATTGCCGCCGGCATCAACCTGAATATGCCGGTGATCGGCAGCCTGCTAAGGCGTGGCGGCGCGTTCTTTATGCGCCGTACCTTCAAGGGCAACCCGCTGTACACCGCCGTATTCAACGAATACCTGCACACCCTGTTCAGCAAGGGCTTCCCGGTCGAGTACTTCGTCGAGGGCGGCCGCTCGCGCACCGGGCGCATGCTGCAACCGAAAACCGGCATGCTGGCGATCACCATGCGCAGCTTCCTGCGCAGCAACCGCCTGCCGGTGGTGTTTGTACCGGTGTATATCGGCTACGAGCGCGTGCTGGAAGGCCGCACCTACCTGGGCGAGCTGCGCGGCGCGAGCAAGAAGAAAGAGTCGATCTTCGACATCTTCAAGGTCATCGGCGCACTCAAACAGCGCTTTGGCCATGTCTGGGTCAACTTCGGCGAGCCGATCAAACTGGCGGAATTTCTCGACAGTGAGCAACCGGACTGGCGCACACAGGACTATGGCACCCAGTACCGCCCGGCCTGGCTCAATGAAGCCACCAACAACCTCGGTGAGCGCGTGGCCCAGCACCTCAACGAGGCGGCGGCGATCAACCCGGTCAACCTGGTAGCCCTGGCGCTGCTCTCCACCAGCAAGCTGGCCCTGGATGAACGCGCCCTGTCGCGGGTGCTCGACCTCTATCTGGCCCTGCTGCGCAGCGTGCCTTACTCGCCGCACACCACCTTGCCGGACGGCAACGGCCAGGCGCTGATCGAATACGTGCAGAAGATGAACCTGCTCGCCGAACAGAAGGACGCCCTCGGCAAGATTCTCTATCTGGACGAGCAGAACGCCGTTCTGATGACCTACTACCGCAACAACGTGCTGCACATCTTCGCCCTGCCAGCGCTGCTGGCGAGCTTCTTCCAGAGCAGTTCACGGATGAGCCGCGAGCAGATCCTGCGCTACACCCGCGCGCTCTACCCCTACCTGCAGGCTGAGCTGTTTATCCGCTGGAACTTGGATGAGCTGGACGGCGTGGTCGATCAGTGGCTGGCAGCCTTCGTTGAACAAGGTCTGCTCAAGCTCGATGGCGATATGTACGTGCGCCCGGCGCCAAGCTCGCGTGAGTTCGTCCTGCTTACCCTGCTGGCCCGCGCCATCGTGCAGACCCTGCAGCGCTTCTATATGGCCACTGCCCTGCTGCTGAATGCCGGCCAGAACGCCATCAGCGCCGAAGAGCTGGAAGACCTCTGCACCGTGATGGCCCAGCGCCTGTCGATCCTGCATGGCCTCAACGCCCCGGAGTTCTTCGACAAGAGCCTGTTCCGCCACTTTATCCAGAGCCTGCTGGAGCATGGCGTGCTGCGTCAGGACGAAGCCGGCAAGCTCAGCCACCACCCGCTGCTCAGCGAACTGGCCGAAGGCGCCGCCAAGCGCGTACTGCCGGCAGAGCTGCGCCTGTCGATCCGCCAGGTGGCCATGGATCGCAACGAGGATGTCGCCGAGCCGGTGTAAACCGGCCTGGTCATGGCTCTACGGAATCTGTAGGAGCGGCCCATGGCCGCGAATAAGGTGTATGCCTAGCGTGGTCATCGCGGGCATGGCCCGCTTGTGTCTTGCCCCCACGATAAAATTGGGGGTGAGAGCGACGGACAGCAAGCTGAGTGGCCGGTGTGCTTGAAGCACGTGTAGGAGCTCAAGCTGCTGTCCGTCCGCCTCTGACCTTAAGCCCGAACAGTTGAACGAGGCCCATCTCGAAATGCACAAGCGTGGGCTATGGCCAGAGTGCTCT
>Ga0209504_1000493_pt1 | contig 34573 bp, 29 predicted proteins | sample COGITO_mtgs_1005_FD_184791 | JGI IMG/M metagenome (GOLD analysis project Ga0209504, IMG submission 184791) | Pelagic marine microbial communities from North Sea - COGITO_mtgs_100511 (SPAdes) (version 2) | ecosystem: Environmental > Aquatic > Marine > Epipelagic ...
GGTTCAATCCCACTTGATTTTTGGGGAGATGGTAGTATAGAAGTAGAAGGATTTGGAACGGTATTAGAACCTGAAGTGTATTACACATACCAATACCTTCCTTGTAATAGTCCACAGGACAATCCATCATGCGAAGGTTATGCAGATCCTTTGACATTAATTCCTGAACAAGAGATAGATACTAATAGTGAAGAATATATTCAAGCAGAGATAGATCGCAAAGCAAATTTACAAGCACAGAAAGAGCAGGAAGAAAAAGAAGAAAGAGATAAAATGGCGAAGTCCATGGAAAAGAAAGTTAGGGCAAGTTTGGAAGATATGTTAGGTTTGTCACTCGGCGCAAGTCTACAAGCTGAACAAGATCAGTTATTGATGAATGCGCTAATTGCGACTAATTATTTGCCTCGGAATTATCTGGTGGCGATAAGTGGGGGTGAATATCCGGACGCTGAACCGCTGAAAGATAGTAAACTTCCAGACAGTAAGAAAGGTTTGAGAGTGGGGCTGGCTTCTGAATTGAAGCACCAGCAATTAGTTGATTTACAATATGAGAAGTAACACAAATAACGCATAAGGGAGAACATTAATGTTCAATAAAACTTCTATATTATTCGGTACTCTGATGACCTTTTGTTTATGTGTAAACGCAGAAGAAATGGAAGTAGTAGGAAACGTCGAGTCGAAGTGTGTTGTGACACCCGATACTGCTGGTGTGTATGGTAACCCAACCCCAGATGTTTTGAGTTCAGATCCCACAGACGGTGGCGTAGATCCTGTTGTACGCTTCGATGTGATTCAAGCGAGTTTGTATAAAGCGAGAATTTCACACCCTACTTCATTTTCTGAAGCACCCACGTTGAATGATACTGTAGTATGGACGGGCGATACTGCCACGTCTCAGGTATCGGACACCAGCATGTCTGGTTACGATGCTGCTAAAGTAGAGTTCGATAATGTGACTGAGTTCAGTTTAACCGTTGCTGGTAGCACATGGTTCAAGACTGAAACACAGGCAGATTACGGTTACGGGAAAGCATTTCCTGGCGGCGTATATCGTGCAGTAGTGAGTGCAGAATGTATCGCTATTTAATTATATTGATACTTTGGGCGAGTGGGCACGTAAGTGCCCATGAGTTCACTCCAACGTATCCGAAATTAAAAACTTCATATGTCGAAGGTGTATTGTATGCAACAATGACGTTGTTCAATGCGCGAGACGATGTGGAGTATTATCAGTTTGGTGTTTTTGATGCAGAGTGGAACAAAGTACCGTTCGCAATGCAAAACAAGATTATGAGATTTAAACACCTTGAAAAAAAGAAAGTTGAAATTTATATAAGGGAGAAGGACAGTAAAGATGCTGTTTATATTTGCTCGAAATCCAAGTTGCTTGTGGATGGTGGTTCGAAAACATCTATAATATCGAGAATCTGTTCAAAAATTAAGTGAAACGATTTATAATATTAATGTTTATGTGTGGCAATGCGTTTGCTGATTCAAGTTCGTTGAATTTAAATCTTCCGAACATGTCAGGATCATATGCGACAGATAGAGTTAGGTCAGGGCAGTTAGAATGCTCTATGGCAATTGGTGGTTCTGTTAATTTAGAGTTTGGAGTTGTGGGCATTATTAATCAGAACGGACCATATTCAAGTAATACGGGTGAATTGCCCGATTACTGGGAAGATGAAGGGTTAGTAAAAGATGTGGGTGTATACGGCAAAATTGTCATACCGTTGAACGCACCACAGAAACGACTTGATTGCAATCGATTATACGAATTAGAGTTAGAGGCACGAAGAATCGAAGTAATGAAGTTAAAACAAGAAATAGCAAACCTTCGGGCACTATCGTTCGAGGATGAGGAATAGAAGATGTCTGAAAATGATATATTCGTAGAATTAATGGCGAGCGTTCAGGAAATGGATGCTATCGTTAAAGGGCAAACACAGCCTACTCGTCGTTTCGAGTTTCCAGAATTTGAAGGAGATGAATGATGGCTGAAGTAGAGTTTGGGGGCATGACATTTAAGGGCGGTAAGATGATGGTTCTTCTCACTGCTCTCTCTACGTTAGGTGGAGCGAGTTGGGGTGCATTTGAATTCTACTCTGACTATATGGACATGAAAGAAATTGTTGCTAATATTGACACCAGTGCCATAGAAGCAAGGAACAACGAAATCGAGATTAAACTCGATGCAGTACAAGAATCTGTGGGAGAAGCAACTGACTACTCCCGCAGTATCAAGAACGATCTAAGAGACGATTTCAACAGGATGGAAGGTAATGTTGATCGTATCGAAGATCAAAACAGAGAGATGCAAGATGATGTCAGAAACATGATTGATAAAGCATCTGAACGGTTTGACAATAAGAGAGAAAGTCTACAAACTGATACTGAACTGAAGATTAACGCATTAGAAGATAGATTAAATAAAAAAATACAGAATGTATTAGACAATCCTCTCGCAGATTAGGAGAAAATCATGCGAGTTAAAGTTACATTTAGTAATGGAACATCTATGATTGGGACTTTACCCAAAGACGAATATATTTCATCTCTAAACCATGATCAGATTATACCGTGGATTATGAATGACGATAGACAATTTGTGCCTTTTGTACAACCTAATGGTCGTGAAGTGTGGTTAGCAAAGACTGCTATTGCCTACATCGTAGAAGACTATGAAGAATTATAGTATAAAGTTTTTAATGGTGTGTATTGTGGGTTTAATTATTGGTATTATTATTGGAGGCATAATTGTCATATTCTGATAAAGTGATGGACCACTACGAGAATCCTCGTAATGTGGGAAGACTAGACAAAGAAGCAGAAGATGTTGGCACTGGCATGGTCGGGGCCCCTGCTTGTGGTGATGTAATGCTTTTACAAATACAGGTGAATGATGATGGAATTATCGAAGATGCTAAATTTAAAACCTACGGATGCGGAAGTGCTATCGCGTCTTCCAGCCTCCTTACCGAATGGGTTAAAGGTCGCAATCTTGATGAAGCTGGGAGTATTAGAAACACCCAGATCGCAGAAGAACTCTGCCTCCCTCCCGTCAAAATCCACTGTAGTGTCCTTGCAGAAGATGCGATCAAAGCTGCGATAAAAGATTATAGGAAGAAACACGTCATATAAATATCAAAAACAACAAAGGAGATCTAAAATGGAACTGTTAATAGATTTGATGTCAACATTTTGGCAATGGGCAATCCTCGCTGTGCTGGTAGTCACCGGTTTTGTAATCAGTCACTTTGACGGGCAAGGCGAACTACGTGTAGGGTTTACTTACAAGAATATGCCTAAGATGTCACCGTTGCCTATCGCAACCAAAGACAAAGGATTCTTCAAAGGAGTCTGGATGTGGTTGATGGGCACACGACAGTGGGAGATCGTAGAGGACTGGCACTATCAGTTAGGTGATAATAAATTTGTTGTTCCAGCTGGATTTCAGTTTGATGGTGCATCAGTGCCTAAGTTTCTCGCAACGTTCTTATCACCCGTGGGTGTGTTGTTGATGGGTGGGTTGGTACACGACTATGCTTACAAGTATGCAGGATTAAAAACAGCAGGAACTAAGAAAGAACAGATGTTAGAATGGAACTTAGATCAAAAGATGGCAGACGAATTGTTCCGTGACATCTGTATTGAAGTCAACGGTTTCAAAGTACTGAACTATCTCGCATATTGGTCGCTCCGTCTTGCTGGTTTCGTAGCGTGGAACGGGCATCGTGACCGCGATCAATTTGATCTCAACGGTAAGAGGATTGTACCATGAAATATTTAACAAAACTTATGCAAGAACGGACTTCTTTTGACGGTTTGACATTAATTGCCATCTGTGGTAGTATTATACTCTTCGGCGGTATTGCAAAGTTAGCAGCATATGCAGGTTTAGCCTACGGCATGTGGACACTTTTAAAAACCGAAAAGTAATTGTAAATGGTCATTTGTGTTTGTCGGAATATCAAAGAAAGCGACTATCCCAATAAAGATGACTTGATAAGAAGACTGTACGAGTCTGACACTAAATGCAGTAAATGTATAGAAAACTTGACAATACACCCTGATGGTGATATAATATGCACATCATCAAACAAAGGGTTACACTATGAACGGGAAAAAATCTAAACTGTTGCGAAAAGCAGGAAATTCTACCTCAGAAGGTAAAAGATTATATGCAAGTTTGCCCAGAACTTCAAGAGAATTTGCGTCAAAAATTTTAACTTTACGTGCAGAAAATCCGGTCGATCAAACTCAACCTGCTCAACCAGATCTTCACCAAAGCGGATTCAACAGGAAGAGTCGACAGATAATTGCTTCTCGCGCGAAAGAGTTATTAAGACAAAGACGTGCAAATCCAACGGAAGAGTTTTCTAAACTACGTAAAAGTGAGCAAGCACAAATTTGCATCGAAGAAGCGGCCAACGAAATGCGAGGTCAAGTTGTAACTGCTCTGCGACAAATGCAGAAAGAATATGACGAAAAGAAAGTCGAGTCTGAGACAGACTCGGAACCATCCGAAGGCGTAGAATAATATGCTAAAGTTATACAAACATTTGCCGAGAGCTATGACAAAAGATAACGAAAAAATCTCAAAAAGTAAACTAAAAATTCTTAGTCAAAAGGATTTTGAGAGTAAGATTTCTGCAATCGTAAGAGAGAAATCGCCTATTACTATGATAGACGCTATCGTATTGTACTGCGAAAAAAATAATGTTGAAATCGAAACTGCCGCAGCATTAGTTACCGCGCAAATGAAATCTAAGTTAGAAAAGGAAGCTATTAGTCAGCGGATGGTAGAATCCAAAGGCGCAAAACTACCCATAGGAGATTGATATTGGACCCTTTATGTGCATATAGTACGTATGTCGCACTGAAAAACCATTTCACCTCCGACAGCTACGACTATTTTAAGTATCAAAAGAAATCCAACGTATCATCAAAATCTCTGGATAAGAGATCGGACAAATACTTCTTTTTCCGACTTGCCAAGAAGGGTGATACCGTAGAAGACTTTTTAGTGGCAAACCTAATAGAAAATCCCAATATTTGGGTAGGTGAATTATTAAGTGATAAGGGAGAAGTTACATATAAAGACTGGAAACGAAAACGCGAGTCATTATCATACGCTTTCAAAGAAGAAATAGAGTTCTTTAATGGGTTAGTGCCAAAAGATCTGGACGAAATGTTTGCTGTAAAATCTGGAGAACATCCAGTAATAATAAAGAAATATTTCCAGAAAGAAATTAGTCTCGAAACATTAATAATTTTAAATGAACTCTTGACATTTATGAAAAAGTATGATACTATAATAAATGATCCGTTATACAACGAGGTCAGCAGGATGTGCAAGAAGTATCGTCCATTTATGGATATTGATACTTCGAAGTGCAAATCTATTATTAAATCTGTAATGGGTTTATAAATAGTGGTATATTATGAATGAAGTGGATAAAACGAAATAAAACAAACTAAAACAAAACATACGAGGCAACAAAACATGGCTACAAACTTTGCAGAACTTAAGCGACAACGTAACAAAGATCTTCAGAAACTCACAACTGAAGTAAATAAACTCAATGAAGGACCAGAAAAGAAGTCTTACGAGGACACACGTTTCTGGCGCCCCGTAGTGGACAAGTCTGGTAACGGTTATGCTGTTATCCGATTCTTACCCGCTCCCGCTGGGGAAGACATGCCGTGGGTGCAAACCTTTTCTCACGGATTCCAAGGTCCTACTGGCAAGTGGTACATTGAGAACTCTCTAACTACAATCAACCAAAAAGATCCTGTATCTGAACTAAACTCTCAGTTATGGAATGATGGTACCGATGAAGGTAAAGAGACCGCACGTAAACAGAAACGACGATTGCAATACATTGCAAACATCTATGTTGTGAAGGATCCGTCAAATCCTGAAAACGAAGGTGAAGTCAAGTTGTTTAAGTTTGGTAAAAAAATCTTTGACAAGTTGAATGATATGATGAATCCAGAGTTTGAAGATGAGACTCCAGTAAATCCTTTTGATTTATGGGAAGGTGCAAACTTTAAATTGAAGATTCGTAATGTAGAAGGCTACAGAAACTACGACAAATCAGAATTCGATACTCCAGCACCCGCTTCTGAAGCAGATGATGATTTAGAGCGAATCTGGTCATTGGAACACGGTTTAACCGAATTCATTAGTGCTGAAAACTTTAAGACTTATGATGAGTTGAAAACGCGATTGATGTTTGTTCTTGATCGAGATGAAGAACGTACTTATAGTCAGCCTGCCGCTGCTCCAACACCCCAACCGGTTGTGGAAGAGCCTAAAGCAGAAACAAAATCTGAAGACCCTTGGGCTGAAGATAATGATGATGATGGGCTAACCTACTTCGAAAAGCTTGCAGAAGCATAATCGAATAACCAAACACAAAGGGGGCGATAAGCCCCCTTTTTTTGTCTACATAGAACCTATTCCGATATGACCCATAGTGATTCCCCTAACGTTAACCGCGAGCATAGGGTTGAAATCCCTAACACCAACATTAGCTATATTGACGTTGTTGATAACATCATTACTAGTCATGTTGTTGCTGCCGATGATAGCTGGGTTTGAACTTATTACATTCTGATTTTCTACAGCAGTTCCCCCAACCACTAGATTGTCGGCGCTACCAGTTCCAGAATTATTGTTCATAACTTCAACCACACCTTCGGCGGCCAACGCCGCTACCCCAGAACCCACATTGGTATCAAATTCTCCAGCCGACACATTGTTGCTGGTCAAACCACCACCAACAATCTGGCCGAGCGCAGTCTCTTCTATTTCGTTGAGTGTGCGAGTATCTTTCATCTGAGCGACGCCACCACCACCAGATCCAAACTCTGACATATCAGAAAATAAGTCTACCTGTTCTTTAGTTGCGTTACCATTCATTTCTGCAGCTTGCAACTGTAAGTTTGCTGCTTGCATAAACACCTCAGAACTCTTAAGAAGTTCTGCAGCTAATGCCATATCCCCAGATTCCATGGCAGATTCAATCGCCTTTCTGTAATTCTCTTTCGCCTCATCAACCTCTTTTTGCGATTTAATGTTATCAAGACTTTCGGCAACATTAGGATCAATTTCGGAGAACTGATCCGACAAACTCTCAAGTTCTGCTTCCACAGCATCCAAAGCAGCTTTTGCTTGAATTGTGGCTTGCCGAGCCATAAACTCGGCCTGTTCTTCTTTTGAGTAGAACGTGGAAAAATATCCTTGCATCGTTTTGCCGAACATTTGTTGTCCACCCAACATCTCAACAAAATTAGCTTTTGCTCCTGCAATAGCCAGTTTCTTTTGTTCTTCTGTGGGTTCAACTGGGGTGGCACCGGCGCTGGCTGCAGCGGCCATCGCTCTGGCATTCATAAGGGAATATATATCGATCCCGTAACCATTCGGTCCACCCCTACCCCCAGCAAATTCATAGTCTAGGGCAGAAGCCCCCGCCTCGCCGCCAATTTGCGAGATCATATTTTTATAGAAAGGGGTATCTTCAAAATTGAAGTTGAACATGCCGTTGCCAGCAGAGAACAATCCGTCGTTCTCTGCCATCTTGTTAAACATATCATTAGTTTTTTCTGCAGTGTATCCTAATGCATCAAACCAATATGCAACATTCTCTGTAGCGGATGCCATTCTTCCAAATGTGTCTAGTGTACTTTCACCCTCTTTAGCAAATCTCGAAACGTCACCATATGTCATTTTTATTGCGTCAGACGCATATGTCATCATCGCATCTGCAATTGCCTTCTGCTGTTCTTTTGCGGACATGCCGGTGAGGTCTATCTTATATGCTTTGGTGAATCCAACAACATCATCTGCACCCATTCCCATAACATCGGCGAGTTTGCCAATTCCGGTTTGTAGCTCACCAGCAGCATCACTAAAGAAATCAATTAGTCCCTGATCCATTGCTGAATAATCAGTACCTTTTTTGTCGGAACGATATTTGCCACCCTTTTTAATCCATTCTGAGTATTGTTGACCTGTTGTTTCTGTACCAAGTTCAATATCTAATCCTGTGGCAGTAACTTTTTTGGCTTTTCTTCCAAATAATCGATTCAAACCACCCATTACTACACCAACAACAGCAGATCCTACAGGACCAAAAAACGCGCCAACTGCGCCAGCAATTTTATTCAAATGTTTATTAATCTCGTAACCACCACTTAGCATATTGGCAATGGCATATGTCATCATACCATTGCCGATGGCGCCTGCGGCAGCACCCATCGTACCTGATACTGTGCTTTGCCCTAACCCCCCAGTGAGATTAAATCCAGTTGCTGCTCCCGATTGCATACCAGCACCAAAGTTTCCGAGCATTGAGCCAGCTTTACCCATAAGACCAGTCTTGGCAGCTCCACTCAGCGCAGCATTTCCCATACCAGCCTGACTCAGCGCCGCCAACCCCTGTTGCCCGTACATTTTTGCAGCCTGAGAAGCGACCATTCGAGAACCTAAATTCGCAATACCGCCACCAATGATTCCTCCAGCAGCACCACCTTTAATCAGAGAATATATGTTCAGCCCCGCACCAATGGCGCCTCTGGCATTACTTACCGGCGCGCCATTCCAGAGTGCCGATATGGCATTCAACCCGCCAGCAAAACTTGGATGATTTAATGTTTCAGAAAAGTTCGAAAACCCACCACCCGGCGCCGCAAGATCTTTTGCGAAAGCGTATACGGCAGAGTTTGCATTACCTTCAAAACCAAGTTCGCCGGAAAGTTTCGAACCAATCAAATCTCCTAATTTTGATCCGGTAAAGTTTCCCTGAAAACTCCCACCGAAAGTTCCAGCCAAATCGGTACCGCTGCCTTTAGCGTCAGCAAAGAAATCTTTAAATACTCCAGTAAAATCACTAACAGTTTCTTTGATTGAACCAAAAGTTTCAGAAATCTTGTCAAATAAACCACCTTCACCTTTTCCTAAGAAACTGCCTAAAACATCACCAATTTTTCCGAGTTTACTGTCCTTACCAAATATAGATCCGAAAATGTTCCCTAGCGGTCCTCCACTATCTTCACCTTTCAGTAAAGGTCCAACCAAAGATCTCATCAGTTCCGATTGCCCAGCAAGCATTCTATCAACACCAACGTGGTACGCTCGTTGCATTTCAGAATTGAGGTTCGCTTGGTGGTCCGCATTTGCAACCGCTAACGCTTCCTGCTGAAGTCTTTCCGCTTCGGACAGTTCGGCAGCATTATCCATAGCTTCAACGTTGCCGTCGTTGATAATATTCCCAACGTCAGTCGTTGCAGTTGTTATAGCATCAGTCTGCTCTGTAGTATCACCCTTTGTTGGTGGCTGTTCTTCTGGTGGTTTTTCTGTGCCCTCTTCGGATGTTTCTGTACCCTCTTCGGATGTTTCTGTACCCGCTGCTGGCGACGGTGACGGAACTGGGTCTGCTCCGGCGGCCGCTCTTCTGTTTTGTTCAGCAAGCACCTGATCGTACTTTGTATTATCTATATTGTTTTCGGATTGCCACAGTCTTTGAGCCTCCAAAGCCTCTTCGAATTTTTTTTGTGCCGTATCAATGATCCGCCGGTTGTTGCCAAAAAAGTCATCCTTAACATTACCATCAACATCGTAATACCTTTGATTATTCAACACTTCAATGTAGTTGGCTTGCGCATTATCTACCTGACGTTGTTTCTTTTCTGCTTGTTTCTTTTGCTCTTCAGACACTTCGGCTTGGGTATTTTGCGCCAACCACGCATCGACATCTCGATCCGTCCAATCTTCTACCGGGCCCGACTTTTCAAATCTGTCTATAGTTCCTATACCGGAGCCCGGAAGAAGATTATTAAATTTATTAATCAGATAATTTATAGCATCTATTATAACGTTACCGAGAGCTTTGAATGAGTTTGTTATCACTCGGCTCAAATCAATGCCCGCAGATTTCATCTTGTCAACATCCCAAGTGACAATCGCAGCAAGAAGTTTAAATATGCTCACAATCCCTTTCATGAAGTTTCCGGTCATATCCTTGATATAATCAAAAACAATTTGAACAGGTTCTGACTGTAAAAACTCACCTACAGCTTTAAAAATGATCCCAAGTTCTTCAAAAATATCATCAAAAAACTTGGTGAATGTGTCGGTCATTTTTTTCTGTATAGATTTGCCTTCGAGTTCGATTCCCATCAAACCGGAAACCAAATCGAACAATCCACCAATGCTTCCTATAAATCCACCAATGAATCCGGAAATCCTTTCCTGCATTCCGATTTTTCCGACATCTTTGCCTAAAGTTTCAGCCAACCCTTCAGTATCCAAAGCATTCATCAAACCGTCAAAGATTCCAAATATAATACCAATAGGTCCTAATACTTTCCCTATCCCTTTTGCAAATTGACCAATATCAGTCAGTTCGACCAAAAGTTTTAGTGGACCGGCGACAGCTTTTCCCATCCCAGCAGCAAACACAGCAAGACCCTTAAAAACTTTACCGATAGCACCTTCCGCAGAAAATGCTTTGGTTGCTTTGGACATACTGTCTAATATATCTCCACCTTTCGCCGCATCGGCTACCGCGCCGCCAGCCTTGCCTTCGCCCGGCAGTTCCATAAGTTTTGGTAGATTATCTGCTTCACCGGCAAGTTTACCTAATCGACTGTCTAATGCGGCGCCAGATAAAGCTTTACCGCCTTTCCCAGTCTGTGGACCAAATTTTGCTAGGAGAGATTCTCGGGAAGCTTTGATACTATCCGACATATCTCCGATAGCTTTGACGGATTTACCCATGTCATCGGCCATCGATGTGGCGTACCGCTCCAATTCTGGAAATTTTATAGATGTCTTGAACAGAGAAGTTTTCATTTTCTCGAAAGACTTTACTATATCATCAAAAAAACCCAAACCTCTAAGGCGAATTTTTTTAAGCTCCGGATCTACAATTTTTGGTGGTTTTTTACCATCAACGTCTGGCACTCTTGGTGGCTTTTTACCATCAACGTCTGACACTCTTGGTGGGGTTTTACCATCAACGTCTGACACTCTTGGTGGGGTTTTACCATCAACGCCTGGCACCCTTGGTGGGGTTTTGCCTGGGCCCTTGAAACCCAACCCCAAAAGTGGTAGACCACCAAGCAGACTATCCCCCCCATCCTTACCTCTTAATAAAGCTTTGAGAATTTGTTCGAGCTTATCGTCCATAGATTTAAAGATTTTTTGTTGCTGTTCATCAGCATATCTTTGTTCGTTGCGTTGCTCTTCTTGAAAACCCCTTTCTCGATTTTTTTGTGCTCGTTCTTGTCTCGCTCTTTTTTCATCACCGTTGCGGGCTCGCATAAACTCATTTTTTAATCCAGTAACACCAGATTCAATACCTCCGAACATAGCGGGATTTGCGGAATACACAGAGGCTTTTGCGCCTGCGGCAAAATCTGATGCCGCACCTTTGACTTTACCGCCAATGTAACCGCTGAATCTTTCTAAATTAGATGCCATGTGTTTCTCTCTGTATTACCGTCGTTTAGACTGCGCTTTCCGATTTTGTTCTTCTATCCTTTCATTTTCTTTTTTCACATATTCCGAAAGTAGAGCAATATAAATCTCTCTTTCAAACGGCATCATATCATCAAGTTCTGTTAGGCTGTATTTATGGTGTTGCATCATTGCAAAGTTTGTTTTATAATGATTCAAAAGACTGTCGTGAGACAAGCTTATCCGAAAAAATTTGCCATTCCCTCCAGCTCAGTAGTTTCGTCTTTTCCGCATAAAGTACACTTCCACTCAATGTCTTTTTTCAGTTTTGGCATAGTACTAAAAAAATCTGTGATTTTTGCAAACTGGTCTTGTGACAAGTCGTTCAAGAACGCAGTGAGTTCGTCGTGCGAAGATTCTACCGCAGGATAAACATCTTCCTTATCAAAAATGACATCAATACAAGTAACTACCATATCAGTGATAACTTCTATTTGAGATTTTTCTGCGGCTTCATTAATATCTTCTGCCATATGGAGTGTTGGGTATTTCAGCACAACACCAATCCCAGACTCTTCATCCAAAAGGATTTTGGGATCGTGCCCTTCTTCTCGATAAACTTCAATCGCAGTCAAATCAATTTCATACTGGTGAAACCCTGCGCACTCTTCACCATCAGAGTTTTTCCCGCCGAAATGTGATAGTTTTAGATCTACTGTTTCGCCGACAGACCTTGCTCTTAGTTGTAGGAAAATATATTCCAAATCAAACATTGGTAACGAATCCACATCAATTTCACCGATCACACAGTTTACAATGATTTGTTTGATGGCGCGCATCATTTCTGTTTGTTCGTTACTTTCCAGTGCCATAAGCAAAATCTTTTGCTCTTTAACAAGGAAAGGCCGGTATGTCATCGGCAGGCCAGATGAAGGAACAATCAATTCATGTGTTGGTGTCTTAATTTTTGGTAAAGCCATAGTATACTCCTCAGTAGTTTTAAATTAAAAAGGTGACGCACTATCATCATAATCTACGTTATGATATCTATAAGCAAATGTCACGGTAAATCTTTGGTATGTATCTCTTTCATCCCAGTTCAAATTCATTGAACTTAGTGCTATTGGATATGCTTCTGCTAGAAGAGTTCTCGCCACTTGGTTTGATTTTTCGTCTAGCTGAAATATTTCTATTGGAGCATGAATATCATCGTAATAATTTATTTCTCCGGCACGAAACCTAATATTAATACCACTTGCCGAATCGTTTTGAGGAGTTCCTGTACCAATAATACCTTCCATCCACAAATCAAAAAACGCTCTTTCATACATCTTTTTCCTAGCCAAAAAGGTAAGTGTCACATTGTTATACACAGTATCATATGGCATAGTAAACGAGGGGCCCGCCAATGCATCTTCGGTTGTGGAAATTGTCTTGCCTGGAAATTCTGCAGCCTCGCACACCAAATGTATATCCTTATCTCGTGTGTAATCACCATAACTAGATGCCCATGTGATGACTTCGCTTGGCCAACCGCCAGGAAACACTATTCCTGCTAAAACATCATCGTTACTCCAGTCTCCTCGAATAAAAGCGGTGATTGCTTCCCAAATATTACTGCCTGTAAAGGAAGATCCGCCAAACTCCATAGAAGGAAATGCTCTAGCGTTATCGGTATTAAAAATATTAGGGCGTCCAACTTTAACTGCAAATAAATTGGGTCTAGCCAAATCTTGTATAGTAGATTTAAATCTGTTTAGAGAAAAACCGGTTTTACCATCATCGAAGGCCATTAGATTTTTCCTCGACTATCTTTCCAAACTTCTTGAGCAGACGCTTTCTTGAAGCTTTCTATAGGTAAAAACAACGCCATATCCCACTCGACAGCATTAATTTCTAAAAATGGTGTTCTGACATATGAGTACAGATACCGTTTTACTGTCGGGGCAAACATTTTAAATTTTGATGCCGATTTTAAGATATCATAACTGAGCAAAATCTTAGTTTCATCATCATATCTTTTATCTGACGATATTGTGTAAAGTGCATCCATTAGTTTAGCTCTTAGCGGTAGTGGTAAATAGTGAAAGTTTATACCCAAAAATCCATCACTATAAAATTCAGCAGCAAACACTAGTGGAAATACATCATAGTATGGCAATGTTTTTTTGTGTTTCGGATCATATTTAAAGGAATACATATACCCCGGCTCAGGTCTACTCACGCGCCGTTTTTCCGAAAACTGACGAACAAGACTAGACGGTCTGAAGTCACCAGAAGCCTGAGATGCGGCATCACGAAACCAAGTTCTCGCAGCTTTGGTTCTTGCTGGAACTTGCCCTGCTCGGACACCGTTATATATTAGTTCTTTAAATATCAACATATATTCTATTTATAATCACCTGAGTTCTTTTTCTGTCATTATTTTGAATTGCCAACCACGATCTTTGCAATACTCACTTGCCGCTTTCCACTTAGCTTCGTTGACACCCCATTCAAAAACTTCTTCGATGTACCTCTTAGATTTTTTGGCTGGTTTGGGTTTTTGTGTTTTTGAGGATGGTTTAACTTCTATAAGCATAACTCCAATCTTTCCGTTCTTATCCGCATACTTAACTTTGAAGTCCATAAAATACCGATGATATTTATTGTCTTTTGGTGAAATATATGGTATAATAACTTCTTCGGATGACCACATCAAAATGTTTGGATTATTGTCACAATGAACCATAAATTTGCGTTCTAAAAGACTTCTATAAATAATCTTGGTAGGATCACCCTCATACTTAGAGTAATTTTTTGGTTTATATTTTCCTTTGTAACCGAAATATGGCATACGCACATTATAAATAAGTAAAAGACTAGTTATTTAGGAACATAAAAAATGGCGCGCACAGTGTTTTCCATAGCAAAAGATGAAGATGGATCATATCCAGTATATAATACTTCTATTGAGAGTGCAAAGAATAGATATGTTGGGTTTGATGAAACTATAAGCTTTGTTGGAGATACCGAATACATAGTTCCGAAAATACAATTTACCCTCATAGCAGAAGATGGCGGGAGAATGAAAGACGCGCCGATTATTACACTGAGAGCGCCCCCCAGTCTTAACTTGACTAATACAAATAGTTATGTACAAGATGGTCCTATTTTTGGTGGTGGAGTTAGTCAGGGCGAAGGTGCTCAAGCTTTCACAAATCTTTTTGAAAGCACGAAAGCGGATTTTTTGAAAAATGCTGGCGACGCAGCTGGCCAGTTTGCTTACAGTGCTAAAGATGCTCTTGAATATTCTTTGAAGAAGGCCGGCGGAAACCTTGCTGGGTTTATAGGATCTGCTGGGTTAGGAAACATTTCGCAATTTGAATTCTTAGCTAAAAGAACCGTAAATCCGATGCAACAACAACTATTTAAAGGTCCTGCGTTCAGGAGGTATCAGTTACCATTTAATTTGAAGCCTAGGAATTCTGTGGATGCTCGCAATATAAATGCTGCAGTAAATGCTTTACGCATAGCAGCTTCGGCGGGATTACCGGCTGAAGGAAAAGACGGTGAAGGATTTGTGGGTGAAGGTTCAAATTTCACATTTGGGTATCCGCATCTTTTACAATTTGATTTAATAGTTGGTCAAAGTATAGGCGGTTTCGGTGGAGCTAGTAGTGGTGAGGTGAAGTTTCAGAGTAAGGTTTGTGTTATAGAAGCCGTCTCTACAGACTACGGTGGTCAAAAAATGACATTCATGAAAGACGGATATCCATCGGAAACAAACTTATCGCTCAGTTTAATTGAGGTGACACCAAGAACTTATGGTGATGCAAATATCGACCGAGATAGAGGAAGAAAGTTAGTATAATGTTCAAAAATTATAAAAAATTATCATACAAAGTAGACGATTATCACTATCTGACTGGTGTTGATATTACCCAGAGAGTTAAGATAAACGATAGAATTCGATCGTTTGGTGCAACAGGTGCAAGAAACTACATAATCCTTGACGGTGAAAAACCAGAATATGTTGCATACACATTCTATGGAAATCCTAGCTATGCTTATGCGATACTCCTGCTGAATGGTATTCACAATATGTACGACGAATGGCCTCGGAGCGAAAAAACTCTGAAGAAATATATTATTGAAAAATACGGATCTTTAACCTATGCACAAACAAATATTGCATACTATTATGTCAATGACATTATCACAAGCCAACAGGCGTATGAAAGTTCTTCCGAGACAGACAAATATTCTCAGTCGATATACCAATACGAAGAATATTTGAACAACGAAAAAAGAAATATTAAGTTGCTCGATTCTTCTTTGATCAAAAAACTAGACGTAGCTATTCGTGAGATATTAAACTCAACTGAGAATTTGTAATGGTTGCACGTAAGTTTCCAGACTTGGCTAGTCAGGTTGCCAGCCAAGAAGCTGTTGTTCAGTCACATATTGCAGGCACGTATGTCATAGATACCTTATCAGTAATTCTGCGCGACGGGCAGCAAATTTCTTTGTCTGAAGTGATGACAGGATTAAATATATATGAGGATATTTTCAATCCATCAATTTCAGGATCTGTAGAAATCTTAGATTATGTTGGGGGCTTAGAAAAGTTTCAGTTTACGGGTGGAGAATATCTGAAAATAAAACTGTTCAAACCTAATGCTGAAGACGTAATCATCGATCGTTCGGACCTAATTATTCACACCATAACTAAAGGTGAAGTTTCTGCAAACAATGCTATAAGGTACGGATTGCAGTTCACATCAGAAAGTGCAATTCGATCACAAAAGAAACGAGTGTACAAGTCTTGGGGTGGTCAAAGAAGAATTAGCGAAATAGTAAAAGACTTGTGTAGCGAGATGAACACTACCGTCAATATATCAAACAGCTTACCGAGATTAGATAAGACTTTTGTGTCGCCAGGATACACGCCTATACAAGCAATAAATTTTTTAGCGAAAAGAGCATGCGCATCTGGAGATTACTTTTTATTTTTTGAGAGAGTATCTACTGGGAAAGTATTTGCTGGGATGTCTAACCTGAGATCATTATCCCCAAAACTTTCTGATGGAGACGGGTTTGATATATACAATATTGTATATTTTCCTTCGATCACCTACAACGAAGCAGCAGGAGCAGAAACAACTGTCAGAGCAGAAAGTGTAGAGCCGCAGACAAATTTCAATCATATGACTAATATGGGTAATGGTTTTTACAAATCTAAATTGACTAATGTTAACATAGCCAGAAGATCTGTCGAGACATATCAGTTTGATTACCAAAATGGAATCAATGATTTTTATGTAAATAATTTTGTCAATAGCAATAGTATATTCGGAAATTTCTCTTCCAAAGAAAGACCGGGCGAAAGGATATATACACCAGCAATCAACGATCCTATGACAGATAAAACTCAGTGGATAAAATATGATATGCATGGATCATTGTCTATGTCGGGTATCAGAGTCAACGTTGCTATTGACGGAGGAACTAATGAAATTGGTGCTGGTGATATTGTCAATCTAAGTTTACCCAGCGATTTTGCAAAAACTATTGATCCAAATTCGCCCGAGTTTGTAGAAAACAATATGTATTCTGGTAAGTATTTTGTTACGGCATGTAAGCATTTTTTGACAAATGAAATTTATACTAAACACTTAGAACTTTCCAGATCGTCTGTAAGAGAATCTTTGTTGGGAGGAAGACCTGCGGAAAACAATATTGATGTTGTAACCCCAGAACAGGGTTACTTAGCAAATGCTGTAGCAGAAGTTAAACAAACAAAAATTCCAGAAGCACAGTCTAGCATTATTGACACACTGAAAGCTGAGTTAGCAGCCACACAATCTCAGTTCTCAACTTTAACTACATCGGTTGCGCTGGACATCAAGTATCTGTCAAATACTTACTTGAACGGATATGCGGAGTATTTTCAGCGCGGAAATCAGAGCGCATACAAACCATCAGAAGCACCTGCGGTAGAAAATCCCATCATTACAGAAAAGACGGAGTCTGATGGGGTGGTTACAAAATACGCCGTAGATTCTAGAATAAATCAGATCATAAAAGATAGTGTGCTAACAGATGGAAACTTTGGTGCTATAGGGCTAACGACAACAATAAGGCGATAATATGTTTTTGGGTAGGGATCAGTTTGTATGGTGGATAGGCGTTGTCGAAGGGAACTCGGACCCTGCACTTTTAGGTAGAGTTCAGGTTAGAATATTTGGATACCATTCCAGCAAAGACTCTAATGAGATTCCCACAGAAGATCTTCCTTGGGCGCCATCATTGTTTGCATCAAATGTACATGGTGCGTATGGGAGACCGAATGTCGGTGATTGGGTAGTAGGTTTCTTTTTAGATGGCAACGATGCACAAGAACCTGTTGTTATGGGAATTCTGCCTGGCAACGTAGAATCCAATTTAGGGCCAACAGGGAATAAGTGGTCTGCAGAAACCAAAAGATCATTCCCATCAGTATATTATTCAGTGACAAATGAAACTAACAGGAATGATTATATCCACGAAATCGATAATAAAGTTAAGTTTCAGATGAGTGGTGATGACGAAAGAGTAAGAATAAAAGCCAAATCCATTGAATTTGAGTTAGATGACGGTAGTGTTATCACAGTAAAACAAATTAAAGATGCTTTGGGTATCTAGTAATAAATATTATAAATACCCTTATGGATAGGCTACACTGTTATTTAACCACATTGTCAAGGAAATGTCAAGTAAAAAGTGAGGAATATTATGACAAACCATGAAGTTTTAGTAGATCTTTTTGAAACATATTTGATAGAACGTGATAAGTTTGTGGAAAAAGGTGTTAAAGTGTCAGCTTCTAGGGCGAGAAAGGCGTTATCAGAAATATCCAAATTGACTAAAGAGATTCGTAAAGAAATTCAAGAGATGAAAGAAGGTTCATAAATCTTATGGCAGAACTGTACTCAGACTTATCGCTAAATTTTATTGCTAACCCAAGCTCGGGTGAGGTTCGAGCGATCTCGGGTGAACGTGCCGTAAAATCTGCATTGCAAAATTTGCTTAGAACTCCAGTAGGCACCAAGCCATACAATCCTAAGTACGGAACTCTTATTTATGACCACATATTCAAGCAGCAAGATTCTAACACAGAAGAATTGATTATTAAGGATCTTGAGTATGCTATAAATAAGTTCGAGCCTAGGGTTAAACTTATAGCAATAGAAGCTAATATGGAAGACTATGGGATCAATATCATAATAGAATATTATGTCGATGGGTACTCAACAAAACAAGAAATAAATACAGTAATTAATAGAGCATAAAATGGCTAACGATACAAACTTAAAAGTTGATGGGTTGGAGTACGGTGATATCAGGAGCAATCTTGAGCAATACCTGAAGGGGCAATCGACATTTTCGGATTACAATTTCGAATCTTCTGGTATATCAAATTTGTTAGACCTGTTGGCGTACAACACATACTACAACTCTTTCTACACCAATATGGCATCGGCAGAATCTTTTCTTAGCACAGCACAAAAAAGATCTTCCGTTACTGCGTTGGCGGACACATTGGGGTATGTTCCTAGATCTGCTACTTCTGCTAATTTGCCTGGCACGATTACTGTCACACCTACAGGAACTCCGGCGACGGTTTCCGTTCCTTACGGAACAAAATTTAAAGCTTCGATTGACGGTGTTTCTTATGTATTTTCTGTTTCAGAATCATTAGTTATAACTCCAACGTTGGGTGTGTATAGTTTGAGCAATGTTACTCTGAAAGAAGGTACGTACACATCAGAACAATATCTTTATGACGCAAGCAACCCAGAGAAAAAAATAATCATAAACAACGCAAATGCTGACACGTCAACATTACGGGTTCGTGTTGTTAACTCCAGCACAGATTCTACGGTTAGATCTTTCACCTTGGCATCTTCTATTATCAGTGTAGATTCCTCATCTTTAGTATATTATATCAAAGAAATTGATGGGGGAAAATTCGAGTTGGCATTTGGTTCTGGTTCCTTGGGGCAATCGTTAGATGATGGTAACATAGTCTATCTTGATTACATCGTAACAAAAGGGGCTGCTGGAAATGGTATTCTGAATGTAACATTAGAAGACGATATTGTTGGTGTCAGCGCGGCGACCTTTGCGGCTACGGAGTTTTCTTCTGGTGGGGAAAGTGTTGAGAGCTTAGACTCGATCAAATTTAATGCACCAAAAGCTTATGCCTCGCAAAATCGAGCAGTTACTGCAGAGGATTATTCTGCATTGGTTTCTCAGCAAGCAAATGTTTCTTCAGTACTTGTGTGGGGTGGGGAAGATAATGATCCTCCAGCATACGGTAAAGTTTTTATTGCTATTAGACCGTCGGTGGGTGAAGTATTGACACCAACAGAAAAGCAGATCATTATTCAAAATATTATCAACCCAAAAAAAGTATTGACGGTATCTACAGAAATTGTGGATCCAGAGTACATCTACCTGACTTTGGCTATTACAGCAAATTTTGACCCAGATCAGACCATTGCTACAGAAGCAAGCTTAAAGGATACTATTGCGGACACTGCCATCAGTTATAACGCAAATAATCTAAATAAATTTTCCAGATACTTTAGATATTCTGAGTTGTCTCGTGCAATCGATACTTCTGAGAGGTCTATTCTAAGTTCAGATCTTACTGTGAGGATGAGAAAGGAATTTGACGTGCAGCTGAATTCGTCAGCGAAATATACTATCAGTTTTTCTAATGCTATAAATAGTACAACACAAAATCGACCAATAACCCATCCATACAATGTAGGAAATCAAGTTTCCTCAAATACGTTTAGTTATGGTGGGTTTTCTAATTGTTTCTTAGAAGACAATGGTGGGCTTATTCGTATTTTTCGGGTAAATGAGGCCGGAGATGCTATTGGTGTTGCTCAGAATGTAGGAACTATCAATTACGTCAGTGGGCAAATCGTATTAGATGACTTCCAGCCTACAGCAATTGGCGATGGTGGTGTTACGTTGCGGATAACCGCAGTGCCGCAGAATAAAGACGTTCTCCCACTTAGGGGGCAAATCGTAGCCATTAAAGATACGGATATATCAGTGAGTCTTGTAAACGATAAAACAATCAGCTTAGTTAATCGATAATGTCAAATGATGTAACAAACAAACCTTCGCTTTCGGTAGATACTTTACTGCCGTTACTCGATACCGACAACTTCCAGACGTTTCTGCAAGCGTACTATGAATGGATGGAGTCTACGCGGATCACGTATGTGAATGCGTCGGGAACTTTTGTCGTTGGTGATGTAATCACTGGGCAAACCAGCAACTCTAAGGGGCAAATAAAACATGTAGGCGATGGGTTTATTGTCTTAAAGATGTCAACAAAGACATCCTTTGATATTGCGGAACTAATTCAAAACGCATCCTCGGTTACAGCTACGGTAAGTAAATCTGAAGATAACGTCTTACGTAAAGCTGACAGACTGATAGAAAACAAATCTTTTGACGAAGGCTCCGGGCAATATTTTGAGTACCTGAAATCTGAACTGAATAGGGGCATTCCCACTATTACAGAATCCGACAGAAGGTTGGTCGGCAAGAAAATCAAAGACTTCTACTCTGCGAAAAGTACAGAAGATGCTTATCGATATTTTTTCAAAGCGGTATTTAATGACGATGTTATTTTCCGGTTTCCGGGCGACGAAATCCTTCGTGTATCAGACGGAAGATTCGAAAAAACTTCTATACTGAGAGCGAGTACCACATACGATGCTGGTGAAGGTGACGGACCTCAACCAGTAAGCGTATTCACGTTCCTCAATAAAACTGTTCGCGGTAGAACGAGTAACGCTGTTGCTAACATTATCGATATTCGTATTACTTATTTGGGTGGAGTTGAGTTTGCTGAGTTTACGCTTTCGTTAGTTTCTGGAGAATTTACCGGAGGCGAAGAAGTTTTTGCTGTTGATGATTCCACTTTAGTAACAACAATTTACGGGTTGGTTTCTGGATTCAATATTACGAATGGCGGTTCTGGCTACTCTATCGGAGATAGTGTAAACATTTCCGGAAATGGATTTGAAGCTAGCGCCAGTGTGTCTTCTATCAACTCTGGCGCTATAGAGAGCATAACAATTGATAGCGTCGGGTATGGATATCAATTAGGAACTCGTGCAACTGTAGACAATACAAATACTGGCGGCACAGGCCTTGTCGTAGAAGTTACTGGAATTAAAAACACTTATGATATTGGTGGATATACTGTAGGTGAAATTTCAGAAATTACAATTTTAAATCGGGGTGAGGATTATTTTGCTGCACCAATACTATCTCTAACCGATACTGTTATATCATCTATTGGTGCGTTGACCGACAAACTTATTACAATTGACAACCCAGGCGATGACTATGCTGTGGGTGATGCACTTGTTTTCAGTGCTGGTTCTGCAGCTGGTATTGTTGCATCAGTAGCGCCAAGTGTCGATACTAGTGAATTTGCCTTTGAGGATGGTTTTAACCTTACACTGGAAGGTGAAAATGGTATACTGATTAATGATGACCCTCTGGTTGACGGGTTGGGTCCAATTTCTCGAATAGAACTTACCGATTTTGGTACTGGATATACAAACTTAACATTACCAACGATTACTGTAACATCAGGTACAGGGTCATCGGCTGCACTAACACCTACTGGTATTCAGGGTGAGTCTGGGTCCGTTTCTGTGGAATCTTCTTCTGGGCTGGGATTGGGTTCTATTCGTGAAATTGAAATTGATAACTTCGGAGTCGCATACGAACAGCCAGTAACTGCTACGGTCTCTGGTTCTGGTACTGACGCGGAGCTTGAAGTTTTGGTTAGTGGGATTGGGATTGGTTCTGGTCAATTTTTAACAACCGATGGTTTGGTTGGACGTAGAATAATTCAAGACTCTTTATTCTTCCAAGACTTCTCTTATGTCATTCGTAGTGGATTGGGATTCAATACTTATCGCTCGATTATCAAAGATGTTTTGCACCCTGCGGGAACTGAGTTTTTCGGTGAGATTCTTATTTCGTCACTTATTACTGTTGCAGCAAACTTCACGAGTGTTATTACGCAACCTCGACCTTCTTCTACTGTTGTTGTGTTGGAAGAAATTCTCGCGTTTACACCAACCGCAAGTTCAGCAATCAAACTTATCAAATACTTCAGTTCTGCATTTAGAGATCCCGCGCCTATTGTTTCTACTAACAGTTATGAAATAGAAGTTGCGTCTTCTGGCGCAAATATGTCTCCTTCGATATCGTTGTTTATAGAATTTCCGACATACACTGCTTCGGAAATCCAGATTTTCAGCTCCATATATACAGCACCAGAGACACAAATTATTTTTGCGCGACAGATTAAACAAGAACTTGATCTATCTGTCAGTATTGTAGAGCCTCTCGGTTTAGGTACAGGTGAGTTATTTGGAAATCTTGCTATATCAGTTCTCGCGGCAGATCAAATCTCTACATATAAGAATAAAAAGTTTAGCGATCCTTATGACATTCAAAGACCGCTTTATCGGCAGATTAGGATTGATGGAACCGTTTCGACTTCAGGAACTACAGTAACAGGGGTTGGGACGAGTTTTGATACGGAGTTTTCTACTGGAGAATTCATTATTATAGACACCGAAAAGTTTATTATAACAAATATTAATAGCGCCAGCGAGATGATCGTTAATGTTACACCAACACAAACTTATACCAGTGTTCAAGCATTACGAGAATACTTGTTATAAATAAAGAATACAAAAAAATATAGGAGAAACAATATGGCAGCTATTGCTACTAGTAAGTTCCGCGTTCATAACGCAGAGCAATTTTTGGAAGCGTTCTCAGAAGCTAATGACACTAAAATGTATTTTTACATTGGTGGTATTAGTGCTTTTGTGGATGACGCAAACCCACCCGCACCAACTAACGACACGTCTTCGATTGAGTTTTCACCTTGGGAAGATATGTATGCCGCAAAGCGTGTTCAATCAACTGATCTTGTTCAGGTAGTCGATAGATATAATTGGACTACAGGCACAGTATACGATCAGTATGACAATTCCGACACTAATATTTTAGATGACGATTTTTATGTGATGACAGACGAATACAATGTGTATAAGTGTTTGTCAAATAACATTGGTTCTGCATCAACAGTGAAGCCTACTGGAACAACCACAACCGAGTTTACCACAGGAGACTTATACATCTGGAAATATATGTACACTGTGACAACAGCAGATGCGCTGAAGTTTTTGACTAACGAATTTATTCCTGTCAGAACAGATTCTGCAGTTGCTGCCGCTGCAATTGACGGTGGGGTTCATGTATACAAGTTTACCGCAGGTTCTGGTTATACTGATAACTCATACGACATCCCTCTTACCGGCAATGGATCCGGTGGCATTGTAACAGTTGTGGTTAGTGGTGGTGCGATTATATCAGCATTACTAAACGCTGCTGGAGCCGGTTATACTTCTGCCTCAGTAGATCTGACCACACTCGGTGGTGGTACTTTAGGCGAAGTCACTCCCATTATTAGCCCCAAGGGTGGCCACGGCGCAAACGCTCCCGAAGAACTCGGTGGCAAGTTTGTTATGCTGAATGTTCGTTTAGACGGAACGGAAAACGGAACAATTAGCGTAGACAACGACTTCCGTAAAGTTGGATTGGTAAGAGATCCGTATGATTATGGTACGACAGATGTTGCTACAGTAACAAATATGCGACAAACGTTTAGATTTACTTTGACTGGTATTACTGGAACATTTAATGTTGATGATACTGTTACAGTTGGTTCTACTGGAACTTCGGCCAAAGTTGTTGAGTGGGATTCTATAAACTCATACTTATACACGACTTTACCTACACTGGATATCTCGCTTTGGACTGATGCCGCAGTTATCAATAACGCAACAGTAACTGGTACGGGAACAATTGATACTGCTGGGGTTGATACTCCAGCACTAGCACCATATTCGGGTGACGTACTGTATGTTGAAAACCGAAGCCCGATTTCTCGTGCGACAGACCAGATTGAGGATGTCAAATTAGTTATTGAGTTTTAATTTTACCCTATAAAAAAGAGAAAGTAAAATGTCTAATCCCGGCGGTATTAACCTAAACATCAGTCCATACTTTGATGATTATGATGAAGAAAAAAAGTTTGCGAGGATTTTGTATCGCCCAGGCCGGGCGGTACAAGCCAGGGAACTGACTCAAGGTCAGAGTATCCAGCAGAAACAAATCCAAAGATTTGCGAACTTCTTTTTTAGACAAGGCTCAATCGTACAAGGTTGTGAGCAGTCTATAGATTTGAATATGGACTATGTGAAGCTTCAAGATAACTTTAACGGATCTTCTGTTGATGTTTCTAATTTTTTGAATGCGGAAGTTTTCGGTAAAGATACGGGGATTAGAGCATTTGTTGGTTTGGTTACCGACTCGGCAGCGCCAGATCCTAAAACTTTATACATTAACTACTTGACATCAGGTTCTGTTCGCGTTAAAGTTATTGGACTGACAACTAGCTCAATGGTTCTTGGTGAACCTGTACAATTTTTTGATGCTGATGGAGGATCTCTTCAGATAACAGGAACCCTTGTTGATTTTGACATTGATCCTATATCAGCAGATAGCTACATTTGGGTAAATGATTTGACCGGTTCTGGCACAATTCCAACTTCAGGAACTCCTGTTATTGTTCACAATACTGAGACATATACCTATGATATCACATCACCATTAGATAATAGAGCAAAGGCAAAGTTTGATGACGGTGAACAGTTGTTTGTTGGTGTGTATGGCTCTAGAAATTATGCATTAGCCGAAACAACAAATGCTACACAAACAATCGTAAATGCTGGGCTATCAACAGAAGTTACATATACCAAAGGATCAAAAGCAACAATCGGCGAAGGTATTATGTATATCGCCGACCACTTTGTGTTACATTCTCCACAAACCATCATTCTCGACAAGTACAGCAATTTGCCTTCCTACAAAGTTGGTTTGGTTCCCACGAAAACTTTTGTGGATTCTGCTGAGGACACTACATTACTTGATAACGCACAGGGCACACCAAACTTCCAGGCGCCAGGTTCGGATCGTCTTAAGATTGACACTTCACTAGTCAAGGTTGCATACAACGCAGCAAGTTCAGAAACCGAATTTGTTTCTATGATTGAAGTTGAAAATGGTATCATCAAGAAGCGCCGCGAGATTGAGATTGAAGGTAAGATCGAAGAGGCGATTGCAAAACGAACTTTTGATGAATCTGGAGATTATACTTTATCGGATCCTAGAATATCGATTCGAGAACACTTAAACACCGGAACAAACAATGGTAGATATTCTGCTATCGAGGGTGGGGATTCAGATTTATTATTATTGGAAATTGATCCATTTACCGCTTATGTTTCTGGGTATAGAAACGAAATCATTTCTAGAGCGAATGTGAACCTAACTAAAGGGTTGGACACACAAGAAGTAGAACAAGTCAATACTCAAATCAACTTAGGTAGTTTTGTTCCTGTCAACGAGTTCGTCGGATTCTGGGATTTTGAGAACAGTGACGAAATTGATTTGTATGACACCGCTCAAACTGCGATCACTTCAAGGGGATTTTCTGAATCTGGTATAGTTACCTCGGGTAATTTGACGGCAGGAACTTACACTATTATCGAACTTGGCGATGCTGATTGGGATACTATTACCGGAAATACTGGCGGTAGTTATGCCGTAGGCGACACTATTGTTGTTGTTGCTTCTGACGGAACCACCGGTGTTGCAAGGGAAGGATCTAAAATTGGTACTGCTAGAATCAAATCTGTAGAGTATGTCAGCGGTTTTCATGGAAATCCTGCTACAGTATTTAATGCATATATCTACAACGTTACAATGAATGCAGGTAAGACATTCCAAGAAGTTCGTTCTATCTATCAGAATAATACGAGTATTGCTGATTGTGTCGCTGATATTATATTAGACGCATCTGGTAATGCAACAATTAGAGAGCAAGCTTACGATAGACTACTGTTTACTTTACCATATGGTAGCATCAAGACTCTGCGAGATATTAATGGCCAGTTGGAAAATGGATTCAGATTTAGAACTGAGTTTTCACTGAACCTTAGTTCTGGTACTGGTACTGTGAGTTCGTTATCGACGAATGAAACGTTTGTTGGAACGGGCTCGCTTACGGGTCTGCAAAAAAATCAAAACTATGCTATTGTGCCACAATCTACTGCATACACATTAGCGTTAGAGGCAGGAAATACTGCGGTAAATGGTACTACTACAGTAACTGGTACAGCATCAACATATACCAGCAATTTCGTTGCGGGCGATTTTGTCGCAATCAATACTAATGGTGATGACACAAACGGAATCTATAGAATTGTTTCTGTCGATTCTGCCACGCAGATCACTTTGGACACTGCTCATTCGCAAACAGCAGGATCTCAAAACATATACAAAGTATTTCCTGCTGGAGTTCCGATCCCAATGGATGTGGAGGGATCTGAGGGTGCGAGAACAATGAATGTTATCACACCATCTGCAATCACGATTGATTTGAAAGAAGCCGTTTCTTTGGATGTAAACTTTATTGCAACAATGGATCGCGCTAACGCAAGAGAAATTAGGAAAAACATAGTTCGTGACGCCACCGCTTATATTACACCAACGTCTCATCCTAATGGAGAAGCTGGTCCTTACAGTTTGGGTGTTTCGGATATTTTTGCAATCAAAGCTATCTATCAGTCAACAGACTTTACTACAATTGCTACTGTATCGGATACAAACGTAACACTATTGTACACATTAGACAATGGGCAGAGAGATAACTCTTATGAAAATGGAAGCATTGTTCCTAATGTCGGTGTTGTTCCAGACGGAAATCTTTTGGTGGTTTTTGATCACTTTACGCACGATACCACACAGGGTATTGGATATTTGTCAATAGATTCTTATCCTGTTGATGATGCCGCAGGAAATGTAAACACAACAATTTCTACAACAGACGTTCCTACACACATCAGCACAAGGGATGGCGCTTCTTACGATCTAAGAAATGCTCTAGATTTTAGACCAATCAAATCTAGCGCGGTGTATAATACAACAGTAACCGCTGGAAATTTTGTTGTTGGAACCTATTATGAAATTACTACTGCGGGTACATCTACGGTTTGGAATGATGTTGGTGGTGCGCCAGGTACTTTGGGAACCAAATTTATAGCAACAGATGTGGGTTCTGGGGATGGTGTGGTAAAGATTCTTTCTAACCCATCAGACTCTAATACGTTTGTCGTGCCTGGCGGTGGTTCTGGATTGCACATTCCGGTACCAAATTCAGACTTTCAAGCTGATTTACAGTACTACAAGGGAAGAAAAGCTAAGTTATATATGAATTATAAAGGTGAACTTGGTGTCGTTGATGGGTCGCCTGGCTACCCCAATCCTACAATTCCTCCCAGTGTTTCTGATACTATCGATTTGGCAGAGCTTGATATTCCAGCTTATCCGTCGCTACCTAAGAATGTTGTAATTACACCAATTAAGAATCGTCGTTTCACGATGAAAGATATTGGAAAACTGCAGGAGCGTGTCAATAACATAGAGTATTACACTGCACTCAACTTGTTGGAAAAGGAATCTCGGGATAAAGTTATTGTTGACACTGACGGTATTGATCGGTTTAAGAATGGTATTCTTGCTGACGCATTCACAGGGCATTCCGTTGCTGACGTTTCTTTACCCGAATATAAAGCGGCTATTGATCGTTCTAAAAAATATGCAACCTCATATTTTGACAATGAGAATCAAGTTGCTTTGGATTACAACAGCTTAACGTCTGCGGGTATTACTAAGACTGCGGATAATAAAATAATGTTGAGTTATACAGAGGAAACTTTTAGTGACCAACCATTCGCTTCGGTTCCTATCAGTTTAGCGCAAGAGTTGTCGTTCAGTTGGGTGGGTGACATGAAAGTCGTGCCTGCTACTGATAACTGGTTAGAGACCTCAAGAAATCCTAATGTGGATCTTGTCTCAGATTTGACTGGAGAATCCGACAACTGGAAATCTTTATCTGATGCTTGGAACACAGAAGTTGATCCGCTAACCCGACATTGGGTAGGAACACCAAATAAAGCTTCGGTGTTATCTACAGGAAGCGCAGATTATACAATCAGCAGAGCTACCACAACAAGTACCGGAAAGTTGCAGATCGAAAGTTCTAACATAGATATTTCTTCATCAGAACTAAATGCTGCAGTAGACAGGATTTCTGATATTTCAGTATCACATACTATGCGATCACGAGACTTTGTTTTTGAAGCCGCTGGGCTCAAAGACGGCACACAATTGTATGCGTTCTTTGATGGTGTTGATGTTACATCAAACTGTAAGCAAATTGTATTAAAGAATAATCACACAATTAGTGAATTGAACGAGTTATTTGACAACGAAGGTACCCTAACAGCAAACGCTTCGTATTGGGAAGAATTGTCTGATGGATCTCTTCGCGTTTCTAAAGGTAAGGTGTTTGGTGTATTTACTGTGCCGGCAAATTCATTTAGCGTTGGGTATCGTCAGTTTAAACTCATCGATGATTCATTCAACAGAGATTCCGTAGCAACAACTGTTGCGAAATATTCTATAGGATCTACAGGCTTAGCAATAACGAAAGGTCAGAGTTCTATCAATACACGACCATTCTCTGTTGCAATTGATGAAGCAAACTATGTATCATCTGTTAGTCGCGTGTCTACAACATCAGGAAACTATACAACAACAAACTACAGAAGATTTGATCCGCTAGCACAAAGTTTCTATATTGACGAGTCTACTTATCCAAGAGGGGTTTTCTTATCATCTATTGATTTGTTCTTTAGTTCCAAATCCAGCAATACTAATCTTGGTGTTACTCTGGAAATTCGTGAGATGGAAAACGGATTCCCTACTAGTAAGGTTTTGGGTAACGAAGTTGTTCGTGCGGAAAATGGTGCGATTTCAACATCAGCAAACTCCGCGACTGGAACCACATTTACGTTTGGTAGTCCGATTTATCTGTTGCCAGGCATCGAGTATTGTTTTGCTATCAAGCCTGACGGTAACTCAACAGACTTCAAACTGTGGTCTGCAATCCTTGGTGATATTGACATTACAGATTCATCTGTAGACCAAAGGATTGATAAGCAGCCTGCTGCGGGATTGTTGTTCACTGAGTCTAACGATTTTAGCTGGAGTGTTCGTCAGAACCAAGATCTTAAATATAAGATGAAAATTGCTACGTTCTCAACCACTACTAGCGGAGTTGTGTATTTTGATAATACAGAGATTTCTTCGGCAATTGATTACTCACGCATTACGACGAACTTAGAAAACTTGAGTATATCCGATACCGACATCCAGTATGCTATCAATCTTTATGATGAAAACGATGAGCAGTCTGGATATCTACCAATTAAAAATCTTGAACGATTGGAGTTGACTAAAAAGTATCAAGTCAAGACTGGCGCTACACCTTCATTGAAAATACAATCTACACTAAGCACAAGCAGTAAGTATATCACTCCATATATTGATCTGGAGCGCGTCAATGTAATCCCAGAGAATCTGAAGATAAACAATTTGACGCAAACTGAAATCGCAGGAACAGCAAGTGTTAGTGTAGGTACCAATAATGTTACTGGTAGCGGAACCACATTCTTAACATCAATAACTGCTGGGCAATATATCAAAGTTGGTACAGAACTGCAGCGGGTATCGAGCGTTGATTCCGACACAATCTTATTCACAGTAAACAACTTTGCAGAATCACACAGCGGTGTGGCAGTATACACTCAAGTCGAAGAGGCGCCTTCGGCGCCATACTCTTCCGAAAGCAGATACATCTCAAGACGAGTTGCGCTAAACGATGGTTTCGAAGCTTCTGATATCAATGTATATTTGGATGTTAGTCGCCCTGCTGCTACTGACATCAAAGTTTATTACAGAATACTGAACGAAAGTGATTCTGAATCTTTTGATGATAAGTTTTATAGAGAAATGTCTCTTGAAGGAACACCATCTATCACTCAGGATACTGAGTCTTACACGGAAGAGAAGTTTACGATTCCTGCCGCAGATTTAAGCGGTGGTGTTCAAATTCTTTATGGCACAGTAACGACAACTGGATCTAATGCGACGGTAACTGGTGTAGGAACAAGATTTTTAGAACAACTTCGCATTGGTGACACGGTGGCACTTGGCCCTAACAGGGTGTCCGGTGTTGTGGCTAACGTAATCAGTAACACAGAGATTGCTTTAGAAGAAACCTTTACCACAGCATTATCTGGTGTGGAGATATTTGAGGTACTAAATAATGTTGTCGGGTATACAACGCCAAGCGGAAAATCTTACAGCGGGTTTAAGTATTTCTCTATCAAAGTTGTATTCTTGTCTAGTAGTTCTGGATATTCACCCAGAATTAAAAACTTGAGAGCGATAGCATTAGCATGATAACCACGGTAGAATTAGAAGAAAAAGTGAATGGGTTTACTGAAAGGGATACCCATTCAAAAGCACTACTAAATACTGATTTAGAATCTTATTTAAGTTATAAGAAGAGAAAGAAAAAGGCAATTACCCAAAACAAAGAAATGGATAATATGAAGACGCAAATCAACGAAATGCGTGGGGAAATGTCGGAGATACGTGACCTATTACAACAACTTTTGCGCAAATAAAACGGAATAGCAAATGGCATCATCACTAAATATTCAAGAAGTTCAGTTAAATAATACATTTGATGAATTTCGTTTAAGAACAAACACAGTCATTGCTGAACTGAACAAGTTCGGTACTGGCTCCGCAACAGTAACCGTCGGGTCTTTGGAGACAAGCACTGGGCTTGGTGAAGATGGTCACTTGACCGTTAATGGTGATCTGCTTGTAACTGGTAACGCTACAATTGAGGGTAATCTCACATTTGGTAATGCCGAAACAGATACGATTAGTTTTGTTGCTGATATTGCTTCTAATGTTCTTCCCGATACTCCATATAACTTTAGTTTAGGTTCTGCGACAAAGCAGTGGCAGGACTTGTATCTTTCTGGTACGGCTGCCATCAACATTGTTACAGCACAGTCTGCAACAGTTGTAAACGATTTCACGGTAGACACAAACACCTTCCATGTAGATTCTACAACAAATCGTATTGGTATTTTGGATACGTCGCCTGAAGTTACTCTTGACATTGGATCGGCAACAGACGCAATTCATATTCCAGTTGGTACTACAGCAGAACGCCCAGGCTCACCCGAGTCAGGATTCTTCCGTTATAACACAAGTTTAAGTCAGTTCGAGGGATATACTACAACTTGGGGCGCTATCGGTGGTGGTGGTACCAATACGTTCACCACAGACATTTTTACGGGTGACAATTCCACAACAGATTTTGTTCTTTCGCAAGCAACAGAATTCGATACGAGTTTGATGGTATTCATTGATGGTGTTTATCAAACCCCAAATGCATACGACATCTCAACGACACTTGGTATCACTACTTTATCATTTAGTGCAGCCCCAGCTAACGGGCGAACAATTGTAGCATACGTTGTTGCCGCTGGTGTTAGTGGTAACAATTTAAATCAGAATTTATTTACGGGTGACGGCGCAACTGTTACATACACACTGTCAATCGCACCGGTAAATAAAAACAATACACAAGTATTCATTGATGGTGTTTATCAGCAGAAAGATGCTTACTCTGTTTCTGGATACGACGTAACATTTACTGATCCACCCCCAGATCAAACAACGATTGAAGTTATGACATTCACACAAACAGAAGTGAATGTTCCTGTTGATGGCACAATAAAAAGTATACATCTGTCGGGCGACTTGGTAACTCCAGGCGCATTAGATGTTACAACAGACTTGACTGTTACGGGCACAACCACCCTCAATGGCAATCTTGTAATTGGTGACGCAAACACAGATACGATTACAATCAGTTCGGAAATTTCTAGCAGCCTTATTCCATCACAAGACATTACTTACGATCTTGGTGCGAGCGGCAATGCGTGGAGAGATTTATATCTTGCTGGTAGCACAATCTACATCGGTGGTGGTAAGTTAGAATACAACGATACGTTAAATCAATTTGAGTTAAAGAACGCGGCTGATGCTGTTGTTCCTGTCAGTTTGAGCGCCAACTCTACAACAGATTTGAGCGAAGGTACAAGGTTATATTACACGACTGGCCGTGTATTGTCTGATGGTACATCTATCGTTCCAGGCGGAAGTTTAGCAGGAACTGTTGGAGATGCTGCATTACAATATCGTGCAGATGGTAACTATTCGGGAACACCTCAACAGGGTTCTTTTTACTTTGACGGATTAAACTCAAGACTAAAAGTTTATACTGGTGCATCATTTATTGACGCAGTTCCAGTATCAGGTGGTGGTGGTGGTGCTACTACAGATGCCAACGCAACATTTAGCAAGTACCTCTACACGATTGCTTCACAAACTAACGTTGTTACGGGCGCTTCAGATGAAGTCGTTGGTTACACACAACTTTATATAGGTAAAGATTACGAAATTGTTTCTGAAAGTTCTACAGACTTTATCGCATTCGGTGCGACTACAGGAACAGTAGGAGAAACATTCACAGTAGACAGTGACGGCACATCTAACATAGCAGATTTAGTGCTCGCAAAAGAATACGAGATTGTTACTGCAGGAGATACAGACTTTACTGTAATTGGTGCTGTAGACAATAATGTAGGCACCGTATTTACATTTAACGGTGTTACAAGTCAATCCGCAACTACCGGAACAGTTATCGCAGAAGGTAATGGCACAGCAAATCCGGTACTTGTTTATGTTGTTGATGATGCAACTTCGGTAGAAGTCTACGTTAATGGTATCAAACAATACGAAGGTGCTACAAACGATTACGTCGCAACTACTGGCAGTTCCGTAAACTTTACTTATAACTTACCGGTCGATGCTTTGGTTGATGTTCAGGTATACGAACTGTTGACTAATGACGCTTACTATATCAAAACAGAAACTTATAGTCAAGCGCAAGTTAACACACAAATCAGTAATGCATTGACGATTTATGATGACCAAACCGCTAGCGATGCACGATATGTAAATATTGGTGGCGACACGATGACCGGCAATCTTGGAGTCACGGGTTCGGTCACGGCGGATGGGCTTACTGTTGTGGCGGCTGACGCAGCATTGGCAGCTTCTATTGGCTCAAATGGGCAACGTGTTTACATAACGCCTAATGGAACAGAAATTAGTTATAACGCCAGTGGAAACTCTGCGGGTAGTCACATGTTTCAAACGGGGAACATTGACCGTTTAAATATTGCCTCTAACGGAGACATCAGCTTCTACAATACGGCGGGCAATTCACAAGCTCTGTTCTGGGATGCTTCGGCGGAGTCTTTGGGGATTGGTACGAGTTCGCCTAGTAGTGAACTTACAATAGGAGCTGATACACCACAGATTGATTTACTTAAAGCCAGTAGTGCTGATGTTTTAGCCAACATTAGAGCAGAAACAGATGCAGGTTCTGGTGGTAAGTTAGTATTCCAAACTAAGCGAAACGGAAACACTGCTCTTGACCGCATGACCATTGATGATGACGGGAACGTGGGGATTGGTGCTTCGTCTGTTGAATCAACCTTGCACTTGCAAGCGGCTAGCGCAGGAGGAAGAGGAGCCACTTTAACCATAGACAACAACGCGGCATCAACTGTAGGTAATGAATCTCAAATTACATTTCTGACTGATGCTGGAGCAAGTGTTGCAGGAATAGCAAACGCTAGAATTAAAACCATTAGCACAGATGCTGGTAGCGGTGCGGCTGATCTTACTTTCACGACTTGGAGTGGTTCTGCTGAAGGCGAACGCATGCGCATCAAAGCCAACGGAAAAACCGATGTAGGCGGTGTAGCAAATCAAACATCAGCCGTTTTAAATGCAAGGTTTAACGGTGCGGCTATTGAGTTTGGGCATGGCAATAACGGTGCAGGATATTACGGAACCGCTGGTTCTTACGGCAACAACGGTCAGCCC
>Ga0209504_1000494_pt1 | contig 34568 bp, 31 predicted proteins | sample COGITO_mtgs_1005_FD_184791 | JGI IMG/M metagenome (GOLD analysis project Ga0209504, IMG submission 184791) | Pelagic marine microbial communities from North Sea - COGITO_mtgs_100511 (SPAdes) (version 2) | ecosystem: Environmental > Aquatic > Marine > Epipelagic ...
ATCCTGAGCATCCCGCTGGCCAAGGACACCAACTGGTCGGCTGACGAGATCCAGAACGAACTGGACAACAACTCCCAGGGCATCCTCGGTTATGTAGTGCGCTGGATCGACCAGGGCGTCGGCTGCTCCAAGGTGCCGGATATCAATGACGTTGGCTTGATGGAAGACCGCGCTACCCTGCGCATCTCCAGCCAGCTGCTGGCCAACTGGCTGCGTCATGGCATCGCCACTGAAGAGCAGATCGTTGCCAGCCTCAAGCGCATGGCGCCGGTGGTTGACCGTCAGAACGCCAGCGACCCGCTGTACCGTCCGCTGGCACCGAACTTCGACAGCAACATCGCCTTCCAGGCTGCCCTGGAACTGGTGGTCGAAGGCGCCAAGCAGCCGAACGGCTACACCGAGCCAGTCCTGCACCGCCGCCGCCGCGAATTCAAGGAAAGAGACAAGGCCGCCAACGGCCTGTAACCCGCAGCTGTAGCCACATAAAAACCGCCCTTCTGGGCGGTTTTTTATTGCGGATAAATACCCGGCAACAGGCCACGCCAGGCCATGACGGACCTCTAGACTTACGTCCAATGGCCCGGACGACAGCAAAGGCCGATCATGCCTATACAGCCAACTCCCGAGGCCGCCCATGAGCAGCGCAGACGCAATCGCCCAGGCAGGCAAGACGGCGGTGCTGCAGAACATCCATGGCACCATGGCCTTTCTGCAGAAATTCCCGCCGTTCAACCAGATGGATACCGCGCACCTGGCGTATCTGGTGGAGAACTGTCAGCTGCGTTTCTATGGCGAAGGCGAAACCATCATCAAGCCGACCGACGGACCGGTTGAGCACTTCTACATCGTCAAACAGGGCCGCGTGCATGGCGAGCGCCCGCATTCGGCGCGGCGCGGTACGGAAACCACCTTCGAGATCACCACCGGCGAATGCTTCCCGCTGGCCGCGCTGATCGGCGAGCGCGCCACCCGCACCGAACACCTGGCCGCCGAAGACACCTTCTGCCTGCTGCTGAACAAGCCGGCCTTTATCAAACTGTTCTCGCTGTCCAACCCGCTGCGCGACTTTGCCCTGCGCGGGATCAGCAGCCTGCTCGACCAGGTCAACCAGCAGGTGCAGATGCGCGCGGTGGAAACCCTCGGCGCGCAGTACTCCCTCGACACCCGCCTTGGTCAGCTGGCCATGCGCAACCCGATCAGTTGCGCCCCGGACATGCCGCTGCGCGATGCGGTCAAGCTGATGCACGAGCAGCAGGTCGGCAGCATAGTGATCGTTGATCCCAAACTGAAACCGTTGGGCATCTTCACCCTGCGCGACCTGCGCCGCGTAGTGGCTGATGGCGTCGACCTGACCCAACCCATCGACCGCCTGATGACTCAATCACCCTTCCACCTGCCGCCAGATGCCAGCGCCTTCGATGCGGCGATGGCCATGACCGAGCGGCATATCGCCCACGTCTGTCTGGTTGAGCATGGCCAACTGTGCGGGGTGATTTCCGAGCGGGATCTGTTCAGCCTGCAGCGGGTCGATCTGGTGCATCTGGCCCGCACCATTCGCCACGCCGGGCGGGTGGAAACCCTGGCAGCGCTGCGCAGCGATGTGCGCCAGCTGGTCGACAGCATGCTCGCCCACGGCGCCAGCTCGACGCAGATCACCCAGCTGATCACCCTGCTCAACGATCACACCGTCTGCCGGGTGATCGAGCTGACCCTGGAAGACCTGGGCGACCCTGGCGTGCCGTTTACCTGGCTGGTATTCGGCAGCGAGGGGCGCAGCGAACAAACTCTGCATACCGATCAGGACAACGGCATTCTCTTCGAAGCCGCCGACGCAGCCGAGGCCGCCGCCATTCGCACTCGCCTGCTGCCGCTGGCCCAGGAGATCAACCTGCGTCTGGCGCAGTGTGGCTTTACCTTATGCAAGGGCAACATCATGGCCGGCAACCCCGAGCTGTGCCTGTCGCGCCAGGAATGGTCACGCCGTTTCAGCAGCTTTGTGCAGGAAGCCACTCCGGAGAACCTGTTGGCCTCAAGCATCTATTTCGACCTGCGCGCCGTGTGGGGCGCGACCGAAGGTTGCGAGCAACTGCGCCAAGGCCTGCTGCAGCAAGTGGCCGGCAATAGCCTGTTCCAGCGCATGCTGGCCGAAAACGCCCTGCGCCAACGCCCGCCGGTAGGGATGTTTCGCGACTTTGTCGTAGCCCGTAAAGGTGCCGAGAAAGACACCCTGGACCTCAAGGTGCAGGGCCTCACGCCCTTTGTCGACGGCGCCCGCCTGCTCGCCCTGGCCCATGGCGTAACCGCCGTGGGCACCCTGGAACGGCTGCGCGCGCTGATCAAGCTGGAGGTCATCGACGCCCAGGATGGCGCGGCCTATGAAGAGGCCTACCACTACATCCAGCAGGCGCGTATGCAACAGCACCAGTTGCAGGCACGCAGCGGCCTGCCCTACTCCAATCGGGTCGATCCCGATAATCTCAACCACCTCGACCGACGCATCCTGCGCGAGTCCTTCCGCCAGGCGCAGCGGCTGCAGAGCAGCCTGGCTGTGAGGTATCAACTATGAGCAAGTTCACCTGGTTTAGCGGGCGCGGCCCGGCGCTGACCCAACTGCAACTGCAGCGGCGCGGCAAGCTGGCCGAGCCCTGCGCACTCGATGAGCGTCCGCTGCAGCAGCAGCGCTTGGTCATCCTCGACCTGGAAACCAGCGGCCTCAATATGCGCCGCGATCAGGTGCTATCGATTGGCGCGGTGGTGATCGACAACGGTGCCATCGACCTCAGCCAGCAATTCGAATGCACCCTGCAGCGCCTGGATCATCAGGCCAGCGCCAGCACCCTGATCCACGGCATCGCCCCCAGCGAGATCGCCAATGGCGAGGAGCCGGCCGAAGCGCTGCTGAGCTTTATGGAGTTTGTCGGCGACAGCCCGCTGCTGGCCTTCCACGCCGAATTCGACCAGCGCATGCTCGCCCGCGCGCTCAAGCAGAGCCTGGGCTATCGCTTGCGCCATGCCTTCTTTGATGTCGCCGAAATTGCCCCGCTGGTCTGCCCCAAAGCCAATCTGCCCCACGCCGGGCTTGACGACTGGACCGCGCACTTCGGCCTGCAAGTACAGCAGCGCCACCACGCCAGCGCCGACGCCCTGGTCACCGCCGAGCTGACGCTGATCCTGTTTAGCAAGGCCCGCCAGCAGCAACTCGATAACCTGCCGGCGCTGCTGCAGCAACTCAACAGCCGCCGCCGTCAGCGCGCGCATTCGATGTAGGCTGGACCACCCAGACTGCCGGCTCTCTCACGACGCCTGTAGGGTGGATGACGCTCTGTTCATCCACCACAGGGCAGCCCCGCAACCTTGGTGGATGGATAAAGCGTCATCCACCCTACCCAACTGAGTAGACCGGCAATCCTGCTGGATGGATAAAGCGTCCCCCCTACGAAAGCCCTACAGATCGCGCATCAACAAACCATATTCCAGCTGCACTTCAGGCGGCACCGGCAGGTAGAGCACATGGCCGTCGCCGGGCGCTACTGCCATGGCTTGGCCCTGGCGGTTTTCCAGCTGTTCGAGGGTAAAGCGCAAGTTGCCCTGAGGCGTCATCAGCTCCAGGCCATCGCCGACGGCAAAGCGGTTTTTTACCCGCACTTCAGCCAGTTCACCACGCCGCTCGCCAGTCAGCTCACCGACAAACTGCTGCTGTTCGGATACCGAGCTGCCGCGCGCGTAGTTCTGATATTCGTCATGCACATGGCGGCGCAGAAAACCCTCGGTGTAGCCACGATGGGCGAGGGACTCCAGGGTGTTCATCAGGGATTTGTCGAAGGGCCTGCCGGCCACCGCATCATCGATGGCCTTGCGGTACACCTGAGCGGTACGCGCCACGTAGTAGTGGGATTTGGTGCGGCCCTCGATCTTCAGCGAATGCACGCCCATCTGCACCAAGCGCTCGACGTGCTGCACCGCACGCAGATCCTTGGAGTTCATGATGTAGGTGCCGTGCTCATCCTCAAATGCCGCCATCTGCTCGCCGGGGCGGCTGGCATCTTCCAGTAGAAACAGCTGCTCGGAGGGCGCGCCTACGCCCAGGGTCGGCTCGACAATCTGCACCACCTCGCCCAGCTCGTTCTCGCCGGCCGGCTTCGCCTGATATTGCCAGCGACAGGCATTGGTGCAGCTGCCCTGGTTGGGATCGCGCTTGTTGATATAACCCGACAGCAGGCAGCGCCCGGAATAGGCCATGCACAGCGCGCCGTGAACGAAGACTTCCAGCTGCATGCCCGGCACTTCGCTGCGGATCTCGGCGATCTCCTCCAGCGAAAGCTCGCGCGACAGAATCACCCGGGAGAGGCCCTGTTGTTTCCAGAACTGCACGCTGGCCCAGTTCACCGCATTGGCCTGCACGGATAGATGAATCGGCATCTGCGGGAAGTGTTCGCGCACCAGCATGATCAAGCCGGGGTCGGACATGATCAGCGCATCCGGGCCCATCAACACCACCGGCAGCAGATCACGGAGAAAGGTCTTCAGCTTGGCGTTATGCGGCGCAATGTTGACCACCACATAGAACTGCTTGCCCTGGGCATGCGCCTCGCGGATACCCGTCTCCAGGTTGGCGTGGTCGAACTCGTTGTTGCGCACCCGCAGGCTATAGCGCGGCTGCCCGGCGTACACCGCATCCGCGCCATAGGCGAAGGCGTAACGCATGTTTTTCAGGGTGCCGGCTGGCGAGAGCAGCTCGGGGTAACGCGGTGTCGGTGCCATGGATCAAGCGCTCAGCCAACAGGGTCGGCCACTCTAGCGCGCCGACGGTCAGCGGCTATTGATCTGCATCTATGTCACAGCGCTGACAGCACGCGGCGCAACCACCCATCGCGGCAGCCAAACGGCTGATTGCAGCGCAGGGGGCGGGCCTGTCATCATATGCGAATAATTCTCGATTTGTTTCCTATCTCCTGTTGCGAGGTCCGCGTGTCGGCCGGCGATTCCACCCACCAGCAACTTGTTGGCCTGTTCTATCGCGATCACCGCGATTGGCTGCTCGGCTGGCTGCGCAAAAGCCTATACAGCCCGGAACGCGCCGAAGACCTCAGCCAGGACACCTTTGTCCGCCTGCTCGGCCGCAGTGATCTGGACCAGGCCCGCGAGCCGCGCGCGTTGCTGACCACCATCGCCAAAGGGCTGCTGATCGATCACTTCCGCCGCAGCGCACTGGAACGGGCTTACCTCGAAGAACTCGGCCAGCAACCGCACGACGTGCAACCCAGCGCCGAAGAACAGGCGCTGGCCCTGGACGCGCTGCGCGAAATCGACCGCCTGCTCGGCCAGCTGTCGAGCAACGCCCGCGCAGCCTTTCTGCATAACCGCCTGGACGGCATGGGTCACGCGGAAATCGCCGAGCGCCTCGGCGTTTCCGTCTCTCGCGTACGCCAGTACCTGGCCCAGGGCCTGCGCCAGTGCTACATCGCCCTGTACGGAGAGCCGCAATGAGCGCGGTATCGGCCCAGGTGCTGGATGCCGCCATCGAATGGCAACTGTGCCTGGACTCCGGCACGGTCAACGCCGAACAGCAGCACGCGTTCGCCGCATGGTTGGCGGCGCATCCCGAACATGCGCGGGTCTGGCAGCAGCTCAATGGCCTGGATATCCGCCTGGCTTCGGCCGCCGCCGCACCCGCGCGCCAAGCATTGCTGAACAGCGCGCGCAACAAAGGCCTGCGCCGGATGGGCGGTACGGCACTGGGCCTGCTGCTGAGCTGCGCGCTGGCGCTCGGTCTGTTGGCGCAACAACGCCCACTCGGCGATTACCTGGCAGATGAACACACCGGCCGTGGCGAACAGCGCGAGCTGCTGCTCAGCGACCACAGCCTGGTGCGCCTGAACAGCGCCAGCGCCGTGGATATTGAATTCAGCGACAGCCAGCGCGCGGTGCGCCTGCGCAGCGGTGAAATCCTCGTGCAGACCGCGCACGGCGATTCGCGGCCCTTTGTAGTGCTGACTGAGCACGGCAGCCTGCGCGCCCTCGGCACACGCTTTCTGGTGCGCCGCGAAGGCACCAGCACGCGCCTCACCGTGCTGCAGTCGGCCGTCGCCGCGCACCCGGCCGAAGGCAGTAGCGAGCGGATTATCCACAGTGGCGAGCAGGTGTTGATGCAGCGCCAGCGCCTTGGCAGCGTGCTGCCTGCGCCACTCAGCGCGGCGGCCTGGAGCCACGGCATGTTGGTGGCCGATAACCTGCGCCTGGCCGACCTGCTCGACGCTCTGGGCGAATACCGCAGCGGCTACCTGGGCCTCGACCCAAGCCTGGCTGACCTGCGCATCAGCGGCAGCTTCCCCTTGCACGACAGCGACAAGGCCCTGGCGGCGCTACCGCCGAGTTTGCCGGTGAAAATCGAACGCGTTGGCAACTGGTGGGCCAAGGTTGTACCTGCTGCGCAGTAAGCGGCCGCAAAAAACCAAGCGGGCTGACGTGGGAGAGGCTTTAGCCGCGACATTGCCGTGTCGCGGCCAAAGCCACTACCACAAAGAACTGGCGCCCGCTCAGGTATCGACAGCAGCGTCTTTAAATCTCGCTAAAAATAATTTCAAACAGCCCTGTCACTTTTCCATTCTGCTTCGGCAACAGGTCATTGAGATGCATTCCCGCTTAGGAGAGTTTCGTAATGACCCGCGCCCTGCCCCTGTTCCGCCCCGGCCTACTGGCGGCTGCCATCAGCCTCGCCAGCGTCTGCACACCTGCTCTGGCGGACACCTACCAGCTGCCAGCCGCACCGCTGGCCAGCACCCTGACGCAGATCGCCAGCCAGGCCGGTATTGTCCTGAGCATCGACCCCGCGCTGACTGCCAATAAGCAATCGGCCCCGGTTGCCGGCGACTACGACGCACTCGGCGCCCTGCAACAGGCGCTGCAAGGCAGCGGCCTGCAGCTGCAACAGAACAGCGCCGGCAGCTACAGCCTGGCGCCGGTGCCACAAGCGGCAGTGGCCTTGCCGGATGTGACGGTGACCGCCGCGCAGAACGTGGAAAGCGCCTGGGGCCCTGCGCCCGGCTACCTGGCCTCACGCACCGCGGCCGGCAGCAAGACCGACACCCCCCTGCTGGAAGCACCGCGCTCAATCTCGGTGGCCACCCGCGAGCAGATGCAGGATCGTGCAGTACAGAACCTAGACGATGCCGTGCGCTATATGCCCGGTGTAGTTGCCAGCAGCTACGGCAGTGACACCCGTGCCGAGTGGATGAAAGTCCGCGGCTTTGTGCCGACCCAGTTCCTGGATGGCTTGCCATTGCCAAAAGGCGTATATGCCAGCCCGAAAGCGGAAACCTGGAACCTGGAGCGAGTCGCACTGCTGCGTGGCCCGGCATCCTCGGTTTACGGGCAAACCCCACCCGGCGGCATGCTCGACCTGGTCAGCCGCCGCCCGAGTGAAGAGTCGACCAACGAAGTACAGTTGCAGTACGGCAACAACAACCACCGGCAGATCAGCTTCGCCAGCACCGGCAAGCTCGACGAACAAGGCCAGTTTCTGTATGGACTGAGCGGCGTGGTACGTGACAGCGACACCAACATCGACAAGGTGCCAGACCAGCGTTACAACATTGCCCCAAGCCTGACCTGGAATATCGCTGACGATACCAAGCTGACGCTGCTCAGCCAGTTCACCCGCGACGACACCGGCATCACCAGCCAGTTCCTGCCGGTACAAGGCACCAAGCTGCCATCGCCGGCCGGCAAGATTTCTCATCACAAGAACCTGGGCGACCCGGACTGGGAATACTACGACCGCACCTACTACGCCCTGGGCTACGCCTTCGAACACCGGCTGAACGATATCTGGCAGTTCCGCCAGAACCTGCGCTACACCAAGACCGATCTGTCCTTCCAAGGCATCACCGTGGGCTCCTACCCTTGGTCGCTGGTCGACGCTGACGGCAATATCGGCCGCAGCACCACGACGACCGAGGAAGACATCAGCCAGTTTGCCGTGGATAACAATTTCCAGGCTGATTTCAATACCGGCGAGCTGAGCCACACCGTGCTGCTCGGCCTTGACCATATGCGTTCCAACACCAACTACCTCTCACTGTTCGGCAGCGCACCGGCCATCAATGTCAACAACCCGCAACACGGCCAGGTGATCGTGCGCCCGCCGCGCAGCCCCAATCTGTTCGGCTATGACTACAACCAGAAGTCGCGGCAGACCGGCCTCTACGTTCAGGACCAGATGGCCCTGGACAACTGGCGACTGACCCTCGGCGGACGTCGTGACTGGGTACACACCGGCACCGAGTTCTACAACAAGGGCGATGCCAGCAATACCGACCGCGACAGCGCCTTCAGCGGTAATGCCGCCATCAGCTATGTATTTGACTCCGGCCTGGTGCCCTACCTGTCCTATGCCGAATCCTTCCAGGCCACCAGCGGTGCCGATGCCTCCTCGACCAAGGCCCTGAAACCGACCGAGGGCGAACAGTGGGAGCTCGGCGTGAAGTACCAGCCGGTTGGTTGGAACGCCATGTTCAGCGCCGCCATCTACGACCTGCGGCAGAAGAATGTGGAGGTTAACGAGCGAGTCAATGGCCTGGCCGTTTCCTCGCAGAGCGGTGAAGTCAAAGTCCAGGGACTGGAACTGGAAGCCACCGGCAACCTCACCGACAACCTCAAACTGGTGGCTACCTATAGCCGCACCAAAGGCAAGGAGCTGGATGGCGAGTTTGCCGGCAACCGCCTGCAGTTGGTGCCCGAGGAGCAGGCCTCGCTGTGGACTGACTACAGCTGGAACGCTGGCGCGCTTGATGGCCTGAGTATTGCCGCAGGCGCTCGCTACACAGGCGACACCTATGGTGACCGAGCCAATACCTGGATCGGCCACGCCGGCTCCTACACGGTCTATGACGCCGCCGCGCGTTATGACCTGGGTCGGCTGAACAACGCGTTGCTAGGCACCTCGGTGGCCCTCAATGTGAAGAATCTGCTGAACAAGGACTACATCTCTACCTGCGATGGTTACTACTGCTACTACGGCGACCAACGCAGTGTAATCGCCAGCCTCAACTACGCCTGGTAAGCACCACCGTCGCACCCCTGCGCCGCCATACCGGGCGGCGTAGGCATTTCTGGATATGCCGATGAAAGCCACCACCATCCGCCGCTGGTCCCAGGTGCACACCTGGACCAGCCTGATCTGCACCTTGTTTCTGCTGATGCTGGCCCTGACCGGCCTGCCGCTGATCTTTCACCATGAGCTGGAGCACCTGCTCGGCGAAGCGCCAGAACTGCGTGAGCTGCCGGCCGAAACCCCGCATCTGAGCCTGCAACAGCTGGTCGAGGCCGCCGAGCGTTATCGGCCGGGGGAAGTGGTGCAGTACTTCGGCTTCGAGGACGACGAACCCAACGGCGTGGTGGCGATTACCGCCGCCACCGCCGGCACCGAGCCGAACTCTTCGCACACCTTTATGCTCGATGCGCGCAGCGGTGAGGCGCTGGAGATGCCGGCGGCCAATGGCGGCATCCTGATGGTCATCCTGCGCCTGCATGTGGACATGTTCGCCGGCCTACCCGGCAAGCTGCTGCTGGCGTTTATGGGTTTGCTGTTTGTGGTGGCGATCATCTCTGGCGTGGTGCTCTACGCGCCGTTTATGCGTCGGCTGAAATTCGCCGAAGTGCGCCGGGAGAAAGCCACCCGCACGCGCTGGCTCGACCTGCACAACCTGATCGGTATCGTCACCCTGACCTGGGCGCTGGTGGTGGGGGTGACCGGGGTAATCAGCGCGTGCGCCGATCTGCTGATCAGCGCCTGGCGCACCGAGTCCCTGGCAGCGATGGTCGAGCCGTACCGCGATGCGCCGCCGCTGACCCAGCGCGCGCCGGTCAACCAGGTGCTGACTATCGCGGCGCAAGCTACGCCGGCTATGCAGCCGGACTTTATCGCCTTCCCCGGCACGCGCTTTTCCAGCGAACACCACTACAGCGTGTTTATGAAGGGCAATACGCACCTCACTGCGCACCTGTGGACGCCGGTGCTGATCGATGCGCGCAGCCTGGAAGTCACCTCCATCGGCCAACGGCCCTGGTATATGGACGCCTTGTCGATGTCGCAACCGCTGCATTTTGGTGACTACGGCGGCATGCCGATGAAAGTGCTCTGGGCGGTGCTGGATGTGCTGACCATCATCGTGCTTGGCAGCGGCCTGTACCTCTGGTGGGTACGCCGGCGCACCCCAGCGACACAGCGTGAACGCGCGGAGGCGACGACATGAACTGGCGCCAATCGACCTTCGCCCTGCCGCTGCTGATCGGCCTGCTCAGCGCCATCGGCCTGATCAGCGCACTGCTCGGTGATGGTGGCTGGGATGCCGTGGCCTGGCTTGGCCTCGGCCTACCGGCCGTACTTGGCTGCTGGCCGTTGCTGCAGCGCAGCCAAACCCGGCGCCCGTAAACCCGTAAAGGGATCAGGGCGAGCCGGTCGGCAACCTGTATGTATTCGCGAGGGGAATCGGTGTTGGTGCTGCGGCCTACTACTGGCAAACCTGCCGGTAGAGCGCATCCTCTTTAGCTACGACCTTTAACTGATCCAGCAGCGGCTTTTTGCCTGCGTCCAAAGGCAGCAACTCTGCCGTGGTGCAGTTGAGCAGATGCGCCTGATGGCTGACGTGGTCGATGTGCTGTTTTTCAAAGCGATAGAGATTAAAGGCGCTGATCACGCCCGCCTCTGTTTCCTGGCGCTGCACGCTCTTGCTGTCGAGCACGGTGAAGGCCGTGGTCATCGGCCAGTAAAACGTCCAGGGCCGCCAGAACACCTCACCGGTTTCACTGGCCACCAGTACGGACTCAGCCGGCTGACGCTGCAGCTGGTGGTCGAACCAGGAGTACTCGTAATAAATCTGGTAGCTCAGCATGCCCAAACCGCCAAACGCCGGAATAATCCACTTGGGCAAGCGGTTGCGCGTCAGTTTGCGCAGCAGCATGGCAATACCAGCCGCACCCAGCCCCGAAACCACGATGGCAAGTATTGTCCACAACATTGACTGACTCCCGAAAATCAAACGGGCCTCCTAAGGAGGCCCGCTGGTAAGACCCTGATCAAACATGATCCGGGGGGATTATGCTCAGTGGCTTAATGCGCCACCAGCACCTTTGGGAGTACGTACGCTTTCCACCAATTCCTGAATCTCCTTCGGCGGCGCAACGCTGACCAGCGACACGCCGTAGGCAACCGCGAAGTTGATCACCGCACCCACAGTACCGATGGACAGCGGCGAGATGCCGAACATCCAGTTATCCGGGGTGTTGGCGAAGGTCGCAGTGCCAGGGATGAAGAACCAGCCCAGGTACAGGAAGATGTAAACGACGGTGAACACCAGACCGACCAGCATGCCGGCAATCGCGCCCTTGTCGTTTACCCGCTTGGAGAAGATGCCCATCATCAGCGCCGGGAACAGCGTGGCTGCGGCGATGCCGAAGGCCAACGCCACCACCTGCGCCGCAAAGCCTGGCGGATTGAGCCCCAGCCAGGTGGCCAGCAGGATCGCGACCCCCATGGAGATCCGCGCGGCGAGCATTTCCCCCTTCTCGCTGATTTTCGGATTGATCATGTTCTTAATCAGGTCATGACTCACCGCTGAGGAAATGGCCAGCAACAGACCGGCAGCCGTCGACAACGCGGCGGCAATGGCACCCGCTGCAATCAGGCCAATAACCCAGCCCGGCAGGTTGGCGATTTCCGGGTTAGCCAGTACCAGAATGTCGTTGTTCACGGTCAGCTCGTTGCCTTTCCAGCCGCGCGTTTCGGCGGTCGGGGTGAAGGCAGGCGCGGCATCGTTGTACAGCTGGATGCGACCGTCAGCGTTCTTGTCTTCCCACTTGATCAGACCGGTTGTTTCCCAGGTTTTCACCCACTCCGGACGCTCTTCATAGGCCAGTGCAGGCGCTTCAACACCCTGCGGATAAACCGTGGTCATCAGGTTCAGGCGTGCCATGGAGGCCACAGCAGGCGCGGTGAGATAGAGCAGGGAGATAAACACCAGAGTCCAGCCAGCCGACCAACGCGCGTCGGCGACTTTCGGCACGGTGAAGAAGCGAATGATGACGTGCGGCAGACCGGCCGTACCAATCATCAGCGACATGGTAAACAGCACCATGTTCAGCTTGTTGGTGACATCGGCGGTGTAGTCGGTAAAGCCCAGCCCAGCCACAACTTCATTGAGTTTCTGCAGCAACGGCACGCCTGACTCAGTGTGCTCGCTGAACATGCCGAACATCGGAATCGGATTGCCGGTCAGTTGCAGGGAGATAAACACCGCAGGAATGGTGTAGGCGATGATCAGTACTACGTACTGAGCAACCTGGGTGTAGGTAATGCCCTTCATCCCGCCAAACACCGCGTAGCAGAACACCACGCCGGCTGCGATCCAGATACCGGTGGAGTTGCTCACTTCGAGGAAGCGCGAGAATGCCACGCCAGCACCGGCCATCTGACCGATCACATAGGTGACGCAGATGATGATCAGGCAGACCACTGCAGCCAGACGCGCACCGTTGCTGTAGAAGCGATCACCGATAAAGTCCGGCACAGTGAACTTGCCGAATTTACGCAGGTACGGCGCCAGCAGCATCGCCAGCAGCACATAACCACCGGTCCAGCCCATCAGGAAGGTTGAGTTGGCATAACCACCGGCAGCGATCAGGCCAGCCATGGAAATAAACGACGCCGCGGACATCCAGTCGGCCGCAGTTGCCATGCCGTTGGTGACGGGGTGTACACCACCGCCGGCGACGTAGAACTCCTTGGTCGAGCCGGCGCGTGCCCAGACAGCGATGCCGAAGTAGAGCGCGAAGGAGGCGCCCACAAACAGCATATTGATTACAAACTGGCTCATGGATTATTCCTCGACACCGAATTGTTTATCGAGTTTGTTCATTTTCCAGGCGTAAAAGAAAATGATCACGACAAAGGTAATGATCGAACCTTGCTGGGCGAACCAGAAACCAAGGTCAGTACCACCGACAGAAATACCTGCCAGCATCGGTCGAAGAAGTATGGCGCAGCCGTAAGACACCAAGGCCCAGACAATCAGGCTCCAGGTAATCAGCCGAACATTCGCCTTCCAGTACGCTGCAGCGTTAGCTTGTTCAGAAGTCATAAACTCCTCCGGTTATTGTTATTCTCATGCACCTTCAAGCTAGCAGCAGGCCACTAGGGCCGACAGATAGACATTGGTATTAGCTGCCTGAGCGCACCCCGGAAGACAATTTTTATCTATACATAACAATATGTTAGCCAAGCCAGCGACATAGCCAAGGTCAACACTAGGACGTTAGTCGAATGACATAACAGCTGCGCCCCGCTAAACGCCCTCGAACAACACCTGCAGCGCTCCCTCAAACTCACCGTAATCCAAAGCTCAGCCGTCGTAGCCCGACACGATCAACCCTTCATCCGGAATTAACAGCAATAAACCCTCAGGCTTGATGCTGTAGAACGCTCCGGGTGCCTGCATTGCCGTATGAATACGCCGAGCCAAACGCGTATCGATCCCAGCACACCACAGCGGCGGCCAGCCACCCTCACTGGTAAAACCACCAGGCACCGGCGTCTCCTGCCAAGGTTCGTAGCTGTAGTACGAGGAACCATATCCACGCGCCTGCCGGGCCGATTCAAGAAAAGCGCCCCCCTCTTGCAACAACCGTTTGCGGGTATACCCAGACAAGCGGAATACGGCTGCACCACAGCCCTCACGAAAACCACTTTCACCGCTGAGCAGCACAACACTACTGGGTTCGATACCCGCTGGCAGGGCATCAATAGCGAACTGACGCTCGAAAACCTTGTAGCTCAGGTACAGGCACAGCAATAGACCGAATAACAGATGCAGACTGAACAACAGGGTGTTGCCGAATATGCCGGCAACCCGCCGTAGCACTGTGGGCACAGCCATGGCCTAATCCTCAACTAAAAAAATAGAACAGCCACAAGCTCAACAATGCCAGAGCACCTATGCGCGCCCACATCAGGTAGTACGACACCTGCGCCGACGTCAGCAAGGCGTACTGCAAGTCTTGCAGCAGCAGGGCAATAGCCGCTGCCGGAGTGAACAAGCCATTGAATGGCCAGGACGGCAGGAATGCCCCGAGCAGTACGCACCCCAGGTAGGCACCGTTAAGCCCCAACAACAAACCTTGCAACGCGGCATTAGTGCGACTCAAGGTCGTCGACATATACGGTTCTCCACTTGAGCAGCCCCTGATGGCGGCAAGGGGGATAGCGGCAAGGGACGCGCAAACAAGCGCGCAATCCGCCGCGCCAGCACGTGCCCGGCGCGCGACTCTTCGCGTAACCCGACATGCCCGCTCATCGCGCATACCACAGGCGAAAGAAGCCAAACGCCAGCAGCAGGCCGACCTGACCCAGCGCCGTGCACAGGCTGAGAAAGGACTGCACCTCGCGATTCTGCGGCGCATTGGCCAGGCCGGTCAGGCTCTCCCAGAACGCTTCCGGCAACAGCAGCAGGCTCATCTGTGCCAAGGGCTGGCCGGTCAGCTGCAGGCCCTTGATCAGGTCAAACTGGCCGCAGAACATCAGGCCCAGCAGCACCATAAAAGCCACCGCCAGCCCCAGGGCGAAACACGCAGAGAACTGCATCAATAAACGCATCATGCTCAACTCCCACACAGGTAAAAAAGCGGCGCTGGCTGGGCCTGCGCCGCGATTCGTCAAAGGTCGCTGGCTGGATTGGCTGGGCTTGCCAGTGGCAGGCGACCGACGCCGTACCAGTCGAGTTTGCGGGTCAGCACCATCACCCCGGCGAGCACGCCGAACACCAGCACCGAGCCCATCAGCAGGGCGTAGTCCTCGGCCCCGAGCAGGCCGAACAACATGCCGTAGAGCAGCGCCAGCAGGGCGCCGAAGCCTGCGCCACGTAGCGCGCTGTGCAGCACGTAGCTGACGTAGAAGCCAATCAGTAGCACACAGGCGGTCGCGGCAATGCCGTAGGCCAGGGCAAAACTCAGGTGCTCGGACAGCGAAAGCAGCAACAGGTAGAACAGTGCCAGCGACATGCCCACCAGGGCGTACTGCACCGGGTGCACGGCCATGCGCTTGAGCACTTCAAAGAGGAAGAACACGGCGAAGGTCAGGCCGATAAACAGCAGGGCATATTTGATCGCCCGCTCGGTCTTCAGGTACTGGTCCACCGGGTCGACAAAGCTCACGCCGAAGTTGCGCGCAGTCAGCGCATTGCAGCTTTCCCCTCGTACGCAATCGGCCAGCGCCTCTTCCAGGTTGGTGGCGAAGAAGCTGGTCTGCCACAGCGCTTTAAAGCCCTTGGCCGACACCTCACGGCTGCTCGGCAGGTACTCGCCGACAAAGCTCGGATGCGGCCAGCCGGACGTCAGCTCGACTCGGCTGTCACGGCCTACCGGGGTGATGCTCAGCTGCTCGGTGCCCTGCAGTTTTAGATCGAAAGCGAACTCCAGCACTTGCCCACCCTGGGTATCCAGTGCCGGCAGCGGTGCATGCACACCGGCGCCGAAACGCTCCTCGGCGCTGCCAGGGGCAAAGCTCAGATTCATGCCGTTGAAGCGCAGCTGCAGGTCATTGCTGATGCCGCGGATATCGCTGATGCCGACCGAGAGGAAAGGCCGGTCGAACTGATACAGGCCGAGATCGTCACCCAACCCCAAACGCGCTGGCAGCTTGAAGGCGCCGCTGATCTGGTTGTCGCTGCGGTACAGCAGCGCCTTGTAGATGCCGCGTGCACGCTCCTCGGTGGCGACGTGGCCATTGAGCACAAAGCGCTCCGGCAGAAAGTACAAACGGCCGCGGCTCTTCTGCTCTTCCAGGTAACGCTCGCCGGTCTTGGCGTGGGTTTTCCACTGGTTCCACACCTTGGTGTAAGGCATCACCAGAATCGGCCCGTTGAGCTGCTGGCGGTAGCTGGAGCTGCGCGCGATGTCCTGCAGCACCTCAGCACGCTGATACTGCCGCTCGCTCACCAGCCCGCCGATCATCGACAGCGGGACCAGCAATAACAAAATCAGCAGGGCAATAGCGCCCAGCTTGAAACCCAGAATGCGGCTCATGGTGCAACTCTCCGATACGGTTTAGGTAGGCAGAGTCTGGGCGGCGTAGGTGGTGGCTTTATGGAGGGCAGATGGAGAGTGCGTGGAGACTTATCGGCCACATGCGCACGAAGGGCTTGCTCGCACATGCCTGCGACCGTTCGTCCATTCCACTGGAAGCCAGAGTTTTCTGCACTAGAGTGCTAACTCACTTGTTGCTCACAAGGCGACCGGTAAGCGGCTTCACCAAGATTTATCCAATCTGAGAAGGGACAGTCATGCATAAGCGCCAATGGATTTGCGCGGCCAGCGCACTATTAATGCTGGGTAGCGGCAACGTATTCGCCCACGGCTATATCAAACAACCTGAAGCACGCGGCTATCTGTGCAAGCTGGGTGAAAACAGCCAATGCGGTGCCGTGCAATGGGAACCGCAAAGCCTGGAAGGCTACTCCGGCTTCCCGCAAAACGGCCCTGCCGATGGCCAGATCGCCAGCGCCGGCTTGGCACAGTTCTCCCCCCTCAATGAACAGACCGTCAGCCGCTGGGCCAAGCGCCCAATTACCGCAGGCCCGACGAGCTTCACCTGGCGCTTTACCGCCAACCATGTCACGCGCAACTGGCGCTACTACATCACCCGCCCCGACTGGCTGGCCAATCAGCCGCTCAACCGCGCAGCGTTCGAGCTGGTGCCGTTCTGTGTGATCGACGGCGGCATGCAACAGCCGCCGCAGGAAGCCACCCATAACTGCGATGTGCCAGCGCGCGAGGGCTATCAGGTGATCCTCGGGGTCTGGGAAGTAGGCGATACGCCGATGAGTTTCTACAACGTGATGGATGTGATGTTCGCTGATGTGGCCACCCCGCCCGATCCGTCCGCCTGGCAAGCCAAGGGCATGCTCTATCCCTCAATGGATCTGCACGTCGGCGACCAGGCGATGACCCGGGTCTTCGATGCCAGCGGCGAGCGCAGTGACTTGCAGACGCGGCTGCAGGTTGAAAGCAGCGAGCAGGGCCAACGCAACCAATGGACCTACCTGCTGGCCAGCCGCATCAACCAGCAGCAGAGCCAGCTCAAGGCCGGCCAGCGCGGCAGCAATGGCGCAATCCAGCCGGTGTACGGCCAGAACAGCCTGTTTGCCCGCGCCGACAGCGGCATCCAGCGTATCGAGGTGCAGATCGACAAGGCCCCCGCACCGGATCACGAGCTGCTGGTCGCTGGCCTGCAGCCCAGCTATCGCATTCGCAGCGGCCAACTGCAGCTCGCATTCAACGTCACCGCCGTGGGCGCGTTGCAGATCAGCAGCTACGTCTACGATCACGGCGGCAATGCCAAAGGCTTTGCCGCCACCGAACTGGCCAACGGCAGTCAGCCAATGAGCATCAATGTCGAGAACCCTGCGCCCGGCCATCACCAACTGGTGGTCAGCGCCAAGGTGGCCGGCAGCGAGCAGGTGCTGCAAAAAACCTTCGACATGATGTTCGTCGCAGACGACGGCAGCGCCAGCTACGACTTCACCTTCCCGGACGGCCTGCGCAGTTACACAGCCGGCACCCGGGTGCTGCAACCCAAGACGGGACAGCTGTATCAGTGCCGTCCCTTTCCTCAGAGTGGCTATTGCACGCAATGGTCAGCCGCCTCGACCCAGTTCGAGCCCGGTATCGGTAGCCATTGGCAAGACGCCTGGCTAGCCGACTGAGATAAGCGCCGCGCCCGCCAAGCGGTTTGGCCGGCGCGGCCACCCCATCCCCCTGAACACACGTACGACACAGGCGCATGCACTGCGCCTTGGCGTATGTCTTTGTGGAGCCGCAGGTATGCCCAGGCACTGACGTATAGGCACTCACCCCGCGTTGCGCGCATCACCGCCCTTGCCCCAAGCCTGTATAGCGCCACCCCGGGGACAGGCGCTAAGCGGTAGCGTTCCACCTCCCTTTTGCGCATCCAAGGGGACGCCATACTATCGACTTAAATAATTGTTTTTATTGATTTTTTATACATAAAAATCGACGAACGGCCTTGGCTTTTCAGCACAGTCTCCTAGGGTTCTGGCAGCTGCACTACGCGGCACACAATTGGGAGATCACCATGCAAGGATTCCAACGCACCACTGCCTTACTGCTGTTGCTCAGCGCAGGCTGGGCCTACGCCCAGGCCGACGAAAAACCCAGCTTCGCGGCCCAGGCGCAGATCGCCGTCGATGATCAGCAGTCACCGCGCTACATCATCAAATACAAGGAGCTGACGCCTTCACCAATGAGTCAGTCCAACCAGCCGCAACCTCTGAGCGCTGGCCAGTTCGAAAGCCGCGCCGCCCAGCGCCTGCTCAGCCAGGTTCAAGTGCAACCGCTGATGCACCTGGACAGTCAGGCCGCCAGCGTGGCGCACCTGAGCCCAGCGCAACTCAAACAGCTGCAGGCCAACCCGGCAGTCGACTATGTCGAACTCGACCCGCGCCGCTACCTGATGGCCGAACAAGTGCCCTATGGCATCCCCATGGTGCAGGCGGACCTGCTACCGGATAACGCCATTTCCAATATGAAGGTGTGCATCGTCGACTCCGGTTACGACCTCGGCCATCAGGACTTGCCGTCAGCCGGCATCACCGGCAATGACGGCTATGGCAGCGTCAACAGCGGTAACTGGTACGAGGATGGCAATGGCCATGGCACCCACGTCGCCGGCACCATCGCCGCGCTGGGTGGCAATAACCTTGGCGTGGTGGGCGTCAGCCCATCGGGTAACCTCGGCCTGCATATCGTCAAGGTGTTCAACAACAGCGGCAACTGGGCCTATGGCTCGGACCTGGTGATGGCCATCCAACAATGCCGCGCAGCCGGCTCGACGGTAATCAGCATGAGCCTGGGCGGCGGCGCCTCGTCGGTAACCGAACGCAATGCCATGGATGCGGCTTACCAGAATGGAGTGCTGGTCGTCGCAGCTGCCGGTAACAGTGGTAATAGCACCCTCTCCTACCCGGCCTCCTACGACTCGGTGGTATCGGTTGCGGCGGTCGACAGCAGCGGTAATCGCGCGTCGTTCTCGCAATACAACAACCAGGTCGAAGTCGCCGCTCCAGGGGTTGGCGTGCGCTCCACCCTGCCTGGCAACAACTATGCGAACTACAACGGCACCTCCATGGCCACACCGCATGTGTCAGCGGTCTACGCCCTGGTGTGGAGCCAGCATCGGCAGTGCACCCCCGCGCAGATCCGCAAGGTGGTCAACAGCACCGCCGAAGACCGTGGCACTCCCGGCCGCGACCCCTACTACGGCTACGGTATCGTCAAGGCCAAACGGGCCAGCGATCTGATCGCCCAGCGCGGCTGTGATGCCACAGGGGGTGGCAATGGCGAGGAACAGACCTACCCCAACCTCTCTGGCGCGCGGGACGCCTGGGTGCGTTACAACGTGGTCGTGCCAAGCGGCGCCCAGCGTCTGACCGTACGAATCAGCGGAGGCACGGGTGATGCCGACCTGTACACCCGCCTGGGCAGCCAACCCAGCACCAGCCAATGGACCTGCCGGCCCTACCTCGACGGCAACCAGGAAACCTGTACCCAGGAAAACCCTGCCGCCGGTACCTGGCATATCGGTGTACGGGGCTATTCCAGCTTCTCCGGTGTGACCCTGTACTGGCGCTACGAGTAACCCAACCGGCCCCGAGGCAGGTAACTGCCCGGGGCATCTCGCCCTGTACAACTCTCAATGCCTCAGCCAAGCGCGCATGAAGCGACGCTGAAAAGATCACAAGATTGCGCAAATCATCCCGGCGCAAATGGACAGCTTTTACAGAAATGCGTAGCGTGCCGCTGATCGCCAATTAAGGATGAACGGCCATGACCCAGCACAACCCCTACGCCACCCCGCAAGCCAGCGTCGTCGACGCAGAATCACGGGTGTCCGACGAGCAGATCGCCGCACTACCTATCTCCGATAAATGGAAGCAACGCTTTAGCGCGATCCACCATGCCGGCGGCATCAAGATGCCCAAGTTCAAGGAGCTGCCCGCCGAGGAGCGGCGCAAGGCCTTCAGCTTCAACTTTCTGGCGTTCTTCTTCGGGCCGATCTACTACGCCATCAAGGGCATGTGGAAAAAGGGTCTGGCGCTGTTCGTCGTTTGCGCAGTGGTGGTGATCATCCTCGGCATCGGCCTGGACTACCTCGGTTACAGCAAGATCGCCAACGCGCTGGGCTACGGCATTGGTGCGGTATTCGCCACGCGCGCCAATATCGATTACTACAAGAAGATGCTGCTGAACGATAACGGCTGGTGGTAGCGCCTAACCCAACTGTATCAGGAGAATAAACGTGACGGAGCATGTCGCTGAGGTGATCTGGCAGCGCGGCGAGCAGGATTTTCTCGGCAACCGTTACAGCCGCAAGCATCTGCTGCGTTTTGATGGTGGCCTGGAGGTCGCCGGTTCGTCCTCACCCCATGTGGTGCCGCTGCCGATGTCGGATGCAAGCGCCGTCGACCCCGAGGAGGCCTTTGTCGCCTCGCTCGCCAGCTGCCATATGCTGTGGTTTCTCTCCATCGCCGCCAAGCGCCTCTTCTGCGTCGATGACTACCGTGACAATGCCAGCGGGTTGATGCAGGAAAATGCTGCCGGCAAGTTGTTTATCGCTCAGGTCACCTTGCGCCCCGCAGTCAGCTTCTCCGGCGAGCGCCTGCCCAGCCGCGCGCAGATTGAGCAGATGCACCACCAGGCCCATGAAGAGTGCTTTATCGCCAACTCGGTGAAATCCGAAGTGCGCTGCGAACCGCGCTTTAGCGAGTGACGCTACCCAGGCTGCGTCAACATCGCGAAGATGCGGTTTAACCATAAAGGCTGATGCGAAGGGGACAAGGCGTGAACCCAACTGCATACGGCTGTCCCGATGGGCAGCCACTGTTCTACTTGCATGGTGTACCGGGCGCGGCGGTTGAGGCGGCGATGCTGCATCAGGCTGCCTTGGCACACGGCATCAAGCTGTTGGTGGTGGAGCGCAGTCTGCCGGGCAAACTCGACAGCGCGGCCTATCTGCAACAACTGGCGCAACAGATCAGTGATCACGCGGCAGGCCAGCCGATTCGCCTGCTGGGCTTTTCCATCGGCGCCTGCCTGGCGTTACGCGTTGCTGCGCGGTTGGGTGAGCGGGTGGCTGAGGTGTACCTGTTATCGGCTGCCGCGCCGCTGCAGATCCCCAGTAATAGCGTCGGCATGGGCGCGGGGCGTTATACCTTCCTTTGGGCGCAGCATTATCCAAGGCTGTTCCGGGCCTTTGCCTGGTATCAGGCGCTGCTGGCGAAAGTCAGCCCAGGCCTGCTGCTGAAACTGCTGTTCGCCGGTGCCGGCGGCAAAGACCCCGAGTTACTGCATCACGCCGACACCCAGGCCTGGCTGGTAGATATTCAGCGCGCCTGTTTCAAACATGGGACTCGCAGCTATGTGCGCGACGTAGAACTCTACGTCGAGCCCTGGGCTGCAGAGTTGAATAACGTCACGGCGGCGGCCAGCCTGTGGCATGGCGAGGCCGATAACTGGGCGCCCATTGCCATGTCCATTTACCTGCAGGAGCATCTGCGCTATGCCAGCGCGGTGAGCCGTGGTGCCGAACACGCGCACTACTCCTGCCTGCTGGAAAACGCGGAAACCGTGATGGCGACAGTGCAGCTGAACATTTCAGCAACCCGAGCGGCCGAGAGCTAACGCCCTGGAACGCCCCTCTCGACTTACAACGACCCAAGGATGGCACCATGAAAAAGCTCGCACTGCCGCTGATCACCCTGCTGGCCTTCAGCGCCTACACCCTGTACGTGATGCTCCACGCAGAACAATCGCTGCTGCAATTTGGCCTACAGCTGATGTCCAGTGCCGACACCGCCCAGGTGGTGATCGACCTGTATATCCTCGCGGCCCTGGCCTGCATCTGGATGCACCGCGACGGCCGCGCACGGGGCAAGTCGCTGGCCTATCTGCTGCCATTCTTTGCCCTGACAGCGCTATTTGTCTCGGTCGGCCCGCTGCTGTATCTGGTGCTCAAGGCCCTAGATACAGGTAGCAAAGCGCCGCAGGATAGTGCCTCAACTACAGCCTGATGGCACGGAGTAGCCCGGAGAGCCGGGCTGCTCAACGCTTAAAAGCTCAGATTGAAATTGCCAGTGCCGAAGATGCCGACCAGACCAATCACGATCAGATAAATCGCCACGATGTAGTTGAGCAAACGTGGCATCACCAGAATCAGCACACCGGCGATCAGCGAAATCAGTGGGGTAAGGGCAAGGGTCATAATCGTCACCTGAGGGTTATTGAAGCGCCAGTATGCGCGCCACGCTCAAAGCGCACAGCACTATCCACCCGCAGAGCCATAACCCACCCACCACCCGGTTAAACCACCCGTGTATTGAAGGCCCTTTATGAGCAACGCCAGCTTGTTAACCTCATTACTGCAGTACAAGGCCTGGGCCAACCAGGAACTCTTTGCTGAGTTGCGGCGACTCGACCCGCTCACCCAGCACAGCGAATTGCACGCCGCGCTGCGCACCCTCAACCATATCCACGTGGTCGAACGGATCTTTGTCGCCAATCTGCAAGGCACCCGCCACGACTACAGCGCCACCAACACCCCGGAAACGCCCACGCTGGCAGAACTGCAGCAGGCGGTGCAGGAAACTGATCGCTGGTATCTGGACTATGCCGCAGGGCTAAGCGCTGCACAGCTGGCCGAGCGCCTGCACTTCAATTTCGTCGATGGTGATACCGGCTGCATGAGCCGCGAGGAAATGCTCGCGCATATCGTCACCCACGGCGGCTACCACCGTGGCGCAGTCGGCCGGATCATGGCGCAACTGCAACTGGCACCGCCCAGGGATATCTACACGCGCTTTCTGCATGAGGATCAGCCGCAGCGCCGCGAAGCGAGCTAACAGGCCGGTGGCTTGGCGATAAAGGCTTGCTTGTTATGTCGATCAAAGCCGGCGCTCTCATAGAAGCGCAAAGTGGCCGGGTCCTTGCTGCTGGTCATCAGCATGACCTTGTAGCAGCCCTGCCCCCAGGCAAACGCCTGAGCATGCGCCAACAACGCCTGACCGTAACCCCGCCCGCGATGCTCGCTGTGGGTCACCACGTTTTCGATCAGGGCAAAGGGTCGGCAGCCGCGCGTCAGGTTGGCCACCAGGTTGATGCTGCAGCTGGCCACCAGCTGCGCATCGCGGTACAGGCCAAAACACTGCTGAGCGGGGTTGGCGATGATCGCCTGCCACACCGCTTCAACCTGATCACGCGCGGGGAGCGGCTGATCCTCTGGATGTAAATGCTGATACAGGGCGAGCAGCGCATCCAGCTCGCTGGCCCCGACACTGCGGATGTCCATCAACCTATCCCTGTTGCGCAGCCTTACTCGCCGCGAATGTACTGTTCCAGCTGCTGGATCAGGCTGGCCTGTTCGGCGATGGTGTGTTTGACCAGGTCACCAATCGACAGCAGGCCGATCAATTCGCCTTCGGCCAATACGGGTAGGTGGCGCAGGTGACGGTCGGTCATCAGCTGCATGCAGTGCTGCGAGGTGTCGCGCAGCCCGACGGTCAGGACATCTGCTGTCATAATTTCGCTGATCATCGCACTGAACGCGGAGCGCTCCAGCAGCGCCACTTTGCGCGCGTAGTCACGTTCGCTGACGATGCCCGCCAGACGGCCTTTGTCATCCAGCACCACCAGTGCACCAATGCCTTTCTCGGCCATCAGCTTGATTGCATCCAGCACCGAGGTACCGGGAGTGACGCTGTACACGGCGGCCTGGGGCTTGGCGCGAAGGATCTCGGCAACTGTTTTCATGCAGCGGCTCCTGCTCTGTTTCTTATTGGCATTAAGGATAGTGCGCAGGCCGGCCATTGCTGGCCAACCCGATGACCCGATCAGAGCACCTGTGCGGGCTCAGCGCAACCATTGCAGGCCAAGCGTCCCTTTAACTTCAAGTGCCTAGGTGCTTACTTATTTCGACCAATTTTGACTCAACACCTCAGCCTGTTTAAGCACCAACTCGATAGCCTCATCGGCCTTATCCGGCGGGTACTTATAACGACGCAAGGTTATACGCACCAAGTTACGCAGCTTGGCCCGCACGCTATCGCGCACCTGCCAATCCACGGTGGTGCTGCTACGCAGTTTGCCGGTTAGCTCAGTGGCGATCTTCTTCAACTCCTCATCACCCAGCTCGCGCACTGCACTCTCGTTATTGGCCAGGGCATCGTAGAAGGCCAGTTCGTCGGGGTTCAGACCTAGTGCTTCATGGCGTTTGAGGGCGTCCTGAAACTCTTTGGCCATGGCGATCAGCTCTTCGATAACCTGGGCAGTTTCGATGGCGCGGTTGCGGTACTTGCGCAGGCTTTCCAGCAAGCGGTCGCTGTACTTCTTCTCCTGCACCACGTTGTTGCGGGTGTGCGAACGGATTTCATCGCGCAGCAGTTTTTCCAGCAGTTCCACCGCCAGGTTCTTGCTCTTCATGTTGCGCACATCGGCCATAAAGTCGTCGTCGAGCAAGCCAATATTGGGCTTGTCCAACCCGGCGAGGGCGAAGATATCCGCCACGCCATCGGCGATCACGGCATTGTCGAGAATCTGCTTGAGGGCAGAATTCTTTTCTTCCTCGGTGAGCTTTTTATCGACCGTGGTGTACTTGGTGATCACCGCCTTCACCGCCGAGTAAAAGGCGATTTCTTTACGGTATTCGTCCGCTTCATCCAGGGTGCCGCACAAGGCAAAGGCCTTGCTGATGGCCAGCACCAGATCAAGGAAGCGCTTTTTGCCGTCATCCAACCCCAACACATGGTTGGCCGCTGGCACCAGCAGCAGCGTGGCTTGGGTGGCGTAGGCGCTGACATTCAGCTTTGCCCCGTCCACCTCAGTGGCAAACAAGCCGCGCACGATGTCGACTTTCTCCACCAACAAGGCGAAGGCCTCCTGCGCCAGGTTGGCCGGCTGGCCTTTGCCGTTGGAGTCGGTGTAGGTTTTCAGCGCGCTTTTCAGCTCGTTAGCGATGCCGATGTAATCCACTACCAGGCCACCCGGCTTGTTCTTGAACACCCGGTTAACCCGCGCAATGGCCTGCATCAGGTTGTGGCCCTTCATCGGTTTGTCCACGTACATGGTGTGTACGCAGGGCGCATCGAAGCCGGTCAGCCACATGTCGCGCACAATCACCAAGCGCAGCGGATCATTGGCATCCTTGAAGCGTTTTTCCAGGGTCTTCTTCTGCAGCTTGTTGTAGATATGCGGCTGCAACAGCTCGCGGTCGGCGGCCGAGCCGGTCATCACCACCTTGATAGCACCGCTGTTGAGGTCTGTGCTGTGCCACGCCGGGCGTAACGCGACGATGGCGTTGTACATGTGCACGCAGATCTCCCGGCTCATGCCGACGATCATGCCCTTGCCTTCCAGCGTGGCGCTGCGGGCCTCGAAGTGCTGCACCAAATCGGCAGCCACCTGCTGGATACGCGGTTCGGCACCCACCAGTTTTTCCAGGGCGGCCCACTGGCTCTTGGTCTTTTCGCGGTAGGAGATGTCCTCCTCGTCCTCGATAACTTCCTCGACCTCATCGTTGAGCTGCTCAATCTCAGCCTGATTGATGTCCAGCTTGGCTAGGCGGCTTTCGTAGTAGATCGGCACGGTGGCGCCGTCATCCACCGCATCCTGAATGTCGTAGATGCTGATGTAGTCGCCAAACACCGCGCGGGTGTCTTTGTCTTCGGTGGCAATCGGCGTGCCGGTAAAACCGATAAAGGTCGCCGCCGGCATGGCATCGTGCAGGTGCTTGGCGTAGCCGCTCACGTACTTGTGCCCGGTCACCTCACCGCTGGCTTTGTCCTTCACGGCCACCAAGCGGGTTTTCAGGCCGTAGTGGCTGCGGTGCGCCTCATCGGAAATCACCACCACATTGCTGCGCTGGGTCAGCGCGGGGTGATGCTCCTCGCCTTCGAGCAACGAGAACTTCTGCACCGTGGTGAAGATAATCCCGCCGGACTGCCGCGCCGCCAGCATCTCGCGCAGTTCTTCGCGGCTATTGGCCTGCTCCGGCAGTTGCTTGAGCAGCATCTTGGCGCTGGTGAAGTTATCGAACAGCTGCCCGTCGAGGTCGTTACGGTCGGTCACCACCACCAACGTGGGGTTGTGCATCTGCGGCTGCTGCAACAGTTTGCCGGCATAGCAAACCATGGAGATGCTCTTACCCGAACCCTGGGTGTGCCACACCACCCCGGCCTTGCGCGGCTCAATACGCTTGCCGTAGGTGGCCCGTTCCTCACGCAGCGTGCCTTCGAGCGTAGCGGCCACCAGAGTGACGCGCACCGCCTCACGCACTGCATGGAACTGGTGATAACCGGCAATCTTCTTGATCAGCCGCTCGCCGTCCTGCTCGAACAATACAAAGTGACGGATGTAATCGAGGAACAGCTCGCGCTGGAAAAAGCCGCGCACCACCGCTTCCAGCTCGTAAGACAACAGCGGTTTGTCGTGTTCATCGTGAATAGTGCGCCAGGGTAAAAAGCGCTCCTTGTTGGCGGTCAACGAGCCAACCCGCGCGGTGATGCCATCGGAAATCACCAGCGCCTGGTTAAACTGAAACAGCTCGGGGATTTCCTCTTTATAGGTCTGCAACTGGTTGCAGGCATCCCAGATATCGGCGCTCTCATCGCCGGGATTTTTCAGCTCAATCACCGCCATCGGCAGACCGTTGATAAACACCAGCAGGTCCGGGCGGCGGTTACCTTTGCTGCCCAACAGAGTGAACTGATTGACCAGCAAAAACTGGTTGTTGTGCACCTGCTGAAAATCCACCAGCTGCACATGTTCATGCTGCATCTCGTCCGCCACGCGGTACTGCACCGGCACACCCTCCAGCAGCCAGCGCTGGAACTGCCGGTTGTTGTGGATCAGCGCCGGGCTTTGCACCTTACCGAGCACCTCCACCACCTGCTCCTGCAGCACCGCCGGCGGAATGCGTGGGTTGATGCGCTGCAACGCGGCCAGTAAACGGCCGGGCAATATCACCTGGCGGTAATCCTCGCGCTCGGCAGCATGGCCTTCCGGGGCCAGATCCGGCCCGTAGGCGATCTCATAACCACCCTCGCGGAACCACGCCTGGCACAGCTGCTCCAGCCCGTCTTCGCTAATCAGCTTCACTGCACAACCTCCCAATGGCCACCCTTGGCCGGGCCAATACGCCGCAAGCGCCCGTGCTCGCGCAGCTTGGCAATTTGTTTTTCCACCGCCCGCGAGCTAATGCCCAGGCGCTCGGCCAGCACGCGGGCGGGCAAGCGTGGCTCGCTGCGCAGCAGTGCGAGAATCTTCTCCGAACTTTCTTCCGAACCTTTCTCCGAACCAGTTACCAGCGTTTCCGCCATAGCATCGAGCAGGGCCTGCAGCATAAATTCGATAAAAGGCGTGGCCTCGGCGCGCTGATCGGCCTCGCTCAAGGCTTGGTAATAATCCGCCTGACGCGCATGCACCAGGGTTTCCACCGGCAGATAAGCCAATAGCGGCTGCCACTGACTAAGAATCAGGGTTTGCCACAAGCGCCCCATACGGCCATTGCCGTCATCAAAGGGGTGAATAAACTCAAACTCGTAATGGAACACGCAACTGGCAATCAGCGGGTGAGCATCGGTTGATTGCAACCAGCTCAGCAGATCGCCGAGCAACTGCGCCACCCGATTGGCCGGCGGTGCCATATGCACCAATGCCTCACCGCGATAGATACCCACCCCGCCCTGGCGATACTGGCCGGGGCCGTCCACCAAACCCAGCATCAGGGTTTTATGCGCTGCCAGCAGATCGGCGGCACGCTCAGGCTGCCAGTGCGGCAGTTGCTCATAGGCGGCAAAGGCATTGCGCACCTCCTGAATCTCCCGTGGCTGGCCCAGCACGCGCTTGCCATCCAGCACAGCAGTCATCTGCTGCAGCGACAGGGTGTTGTGCTCGATGGCCAGGGACGCATGGATGGTGCGGATACGGTTATCGCGGCGCAGATGGGGCGACAGCGATGCAGCGCCTGTGACAGCCCAATGCCCGAGCAACTCGCAAATAGAGGCGACCTGCTGGAGGATGCGGGCGTTTAGCTGAAAGGGCGGTTGATAATCAGGCATAGGGCAGCAGGCTAGCGCCCTAAGGCCAATGGCTGGATGGCATCCAACGACAGCAATGTGTAACGCGGCCGCCCTTGCCCGACCTGAATAACGTTCAACTTGACCCGCACAGGTTTGTGTAGCCAGTCACGGTTGAGCACATCCGGGTCCTCGATGGCGCTATCGACCTTACCCTTGAGCACCCCGGCCTGATCGCCCAGCTTGAATTCAAACGTTCGGCTGGCCGGCAATACGCCCTGGAACTCGCCGTGGTACTCCTCTTCGGTCTCGTGGATATTGTCCTCCTGCAAGCGGGCGGCAGACCGCTTGAGCTGGGCCATATCCTGAAAGCGAAAAGACTGATTGTTAAACTCCAGCCCGCACCAAGCCTCCTGCTGCTGCAGGTAACCGAGAAACTCGGCGACCTTGCGCACCGCACGCGGGTGAATGTCCTCGACCAGCTCGGCCACTTCATCATCGCTGCCTTGCGCGGCTTGGCGCATAAGCGCCTGAATTTTCGCCAGCGCATCCTCCGTCTTGCTCGGTACGGGAAACAGGTCGTGGTCCTGTACTTTGGGCAACTCAAACTGGAAACCGAACGAGCCGATAGCCGTGCCGGTAATCAACAACTGATTTTTGCTTTTATCCGGAATAGGCCCCATATAACGCAGGCTCTCGCCAATGCCAGCCGCCACCGCCGCCACCGCATCGGAAAACACCCCCGCAGCCTTACCGGCAAAATCTGCAGCGATACCATGGCTACCCAGCACGGGGCGTCCACGGAAGGTGAGTATGGCCTTGTGGCTCAATTGCTCAGGGGCGCGCCCTGCGAGCAATTGTTGTGCTGACGCCAGGCGTGCCTCCAGCCCCATGCGCTCAAGCACACTGTCCTGCGGAATCTGCGCCAACAGGGCGTGTAGCTGATTGATCTCGCTCGCGATGGCCAAGTATTCGTCGTAACTCATGGCGTCACCCCTCCACCCTGTAACAACTCAAGCATACGCCTGGCCGCCGGATCTTCCTCTGGAGCCAGGTCTACCTGCACAAAGCCCTTCCATACACCGTCACGCCGGTGCGACCACATGCTGTACCAGTAGGCAATCTGCTGCACATGACGCGGCTCGGTGGGCTGGCCAAGGATGCAGGGGTAAGCGTCGAGTAGATAGCTGGCTTTGGTCTGCGCCGGGCTAAACAGGTGCACAGCCTTGGCGGCCAAACTGGCCTGGGTTTCCTGGGCCGGCAGATGGAAGAAGGTCACCACATCCATATCCTGCGGCGGGCGGGCCTCCAATACCTCCACCTGCTCCATAAAGCTGCCGTCCAGCCATTGAAAGCCACGCACAATGCCCAAGGCATGCAAGGCGGCCCGGTAGTTCAGCAGGCCCTGGAGAATGCTCACGCGCTGCGCGGAACCGCAGAACCCCTCAACCACCTCGGCCAACGTTACCTGATATGGCGAGCGGTTTACGCTATGCCCGGCCTCGCCAGGCTGGATTGGCGGTAATACACCGGCGAGGTTCCATGCTGGGATCATTTATTCATCCTTGAATATTCGGGGTTGCGGGCAAGCATAGTTAAGCCACTGCCTGCTCGGCCAGCTTCTCGGCTTCCGGCAAGCGCAGCTGGCCGGAGATTAGGCGGGGTAAGAGGGTGTCGCGTAGTTGGGTGAGGGTTTGGGCTTGCTGCAAGTTCTCTTTCACTCGGCGCATGAGAGGACTCAAAACCACTTCGAATGCTTCGATAACACTCATATCAGGATAAATGACCGTTACGCCCTTCATTGTCTCTGTAGTGATGGTGTCAAAGACTGAGCCGTGACTGCGCTTTTTAAGTGACTCAACTAAACGATACGTACTGAAGTAAGTGAAATAAGCATCATCTGCCTTGCCTTGAATGCCATAGCAGGATTGATTCATTGCCATTTCTTTGCCTACCAACGCCAAGCGCCCTACTGTGCCACGCGCGGAAATAATTGTTGTTCCCTCACGCAGCAATTTAGTTGATGACCCGTTTAGTCCTGCCGAAGAAATATGCTTGACGGTATCGATCACAAAAATATCTGTAATGACTGGGGCATCAACGACCGAGAACCATGGAATATCGCCCTCCCAGTATTCAGGTACAGATGTTTTAGGTGTCCCACCACCAATAATCTTTACCGTTTCGGTGAACGCAAGCCTTGGCCACCCGTTCGGCACCAAGCCCAGCTCAGACTCTTCAAAGCTGTCGGGGAACAGCGCGGCGGTGGCGGCGTCCATGCCTTGCGGCGGGAGGCCTTCAGCTTTGGCACGCACTGGGTCGAAATCGACGAACCAGGATTTAAATAGCGCCTGGGCGATGGCTTCCAGGGTCGCGTTGGTTTCGCGTAGCAGGGTGATACGCGTTTCTATGCCATCAAGTATCTCGGCAGATTTTTTCTGGTGCTCAATAGAAGGAAGGGTAATCTGGAGGCGCTTCTGATCAGTAAGACTTAGATATGGAGCCATGTCAGTCGACCGGCACATCCCCCGAAGTTGAGAGTTGAACTCTGCTCCCCGAGACCATGCCCTTAAGTAACCCTGACATAACACAGACTCATCTAGAGAGCGCCAGAAACTAAGATGCGGGGAATATACAAACTCAGGCATTTCTTTGGTAACAAACGCAATACGCCCAGTGCTATTACCTTTTGTTGTGACCACGACATCACCCAAAACAGATAGCTTGCCTCTGAATTTCGAGCCGTCTATTGCCTTGAAATGATCAACTCCTTCAAAGTCAATATGGGTATCTCGCACATGGCCTGCACGTAGAAAGATCAGGCCATTTCCGCCCAATTCGTCATTCTTCGCTCGATAGCCGTCACCGATCACCAGCACCCCCTGATCGATCAGTTCCGAGAAAGACTTCGTCAAAGTGACTCGCTCACAAGAATCATGGGCACCAGAATCAACACTCATACCCCAGCCCCCCCAGCTTCTGCCGAATCAACTGATCGAGCTCTGCACCCTTCTCCATCTGTTCTCCAAACTGCTTGGTCAGGCGCTGCATTTTCTCAGTAAAGGCTTCGTCATCCTCCTCCACCGCTTCGGCACCGACATAACGGCCCGGCGTTAGCACATGGCCGTGCTCGGCGATCTGATCTAGGGTCACGGACTTGCAGAAGCCCAACACATCCTCATAGCCGGTGCCGGTTTGCCAGGCGTGGTAGGTGCTGACGACCTTGTGGATATCCTCACGGGTAAAGTCGCGCAGTACGCGGTCTTTCATAAAGCCGAGGTTGCGCGCGTCGATAAACAGCACTTCGCCGCTGCGCTCGCGCAGGCTGAGGCCAGTGGCAGTTGTGCGGGGGTGTTTGTTTTTAGTTAAAAACCAGATGCAGGCGGGTATCTGGGTGTTGGTAAATAACTGCCCCGGCAGAGCGACCATGCATTCCACGCGGTCGGCCAGCAGCAGGTTTTTGCGGATTTCACCTTCGTTATTGGTGTTGGAACTCATGGAGCCGTTGGCCAACAGCAGACCCAGGCTGCCGTTGGGTGCCAGGTGGTGGAGCATATGTTGCAGCCAGGCGAAGTTGGCGTTGCCATCCGGTGGGATGCCATAGGCCCAGCGCGGGTCGTCGTCCTTCACCCCGCTTTTCCATTCCTTCATATTGAACGGCGGGTTGGCCATGACGAAGTCGGCGCGCAGGTCGGGGTGCAGGTCTTCGCTGTAGGTGCTGGCCCAGCGGCCACCAAAGTTAAAGTCGATACCGCGCAGCGCCATATTCATCGCGGCCAAGCGCCAGGTGGTGGGGTTGGACTCCTGGCCGTACACCGAAATGTTGTTCAGCTTGCCCTGGTGCTCCTCAATAAAGCGCTCGCTCTGCACAAAAAAACCGCCCGAACCCATGGCCGGGTCGTACACGCGGCCCTTGAACGGCTGGAGCATTTCCACAATCAGGCTGACGATGGCTTTAGGTGTGTAGTACTGACCGCCCTTTTTGCCTTCGGCGAGGGCGAACTGGCCGAGGAAGTATTCGTAAACGTGGCCGAGAATATCCTTGGCATGCAGGCTGGCATGCTTGAAGGGGATGCTGCCGATCAGGTCGATCAGGCCGGTGAGTTTGTCGGCCTCAATGCTGAGCTGGGTGTAGGTTTTGTTGAGTACGCCTTTGAGGATGGCGTTTTCTTTTTCCACATGCTCCAGGGCGGTGTCGATCAGCCAGCCGATGGTGCGCATCTCCACGGCCTGCTCGGTTTTGCCGCTCTTGAGCATAAAGTGGGTGCCGATGGACAGCTTGGCGTTGCTTTGCAGGGTGTCCCAGCGGGCGATTTCGGGCACCCAGAAGACGTTTTTCTCGGTGTAGAAGTCGCGGCTTTCTAGTTCTTCTTTAATCAGCGCTTCGTCGCCACCCAGGTAGTACTCGTGCTCCGGATCGCGAAACTGCGCCTCCAGCTCGGCGCGGCGCTCGGTAAAGGTGTCGCTGACGTATTTAAGGAAGATCAGGCCAAGCACGGCGTGCTTGTACACGGCGGCGTCCAGACTGGAGCGCAGCCTGTCGGCGGCGTTCCAGAGTTTTTTCTCCAGTTCGTTAAGGAATTGCTGTTCTTCGCTACTGGTCATGCCATGTGTGCCTTGTGTGCAGAACTGCGCCGGATTAGGCGCAGCTGTAGAAAATGCTGCGGGGATTTTGCCAGAGCGGGCGAGCCCAGCGGGATTATTCGTGTGACCGGGCTGGGGGCGCGTCAACTGCCATTCCGTAGGGTGGGTTAGGCGCGCCCTGCCGATAGCGATGCACCCGCACTACCCGGTGCGCCGTAACCCACCACCTGCGCAACGCCGCGATAATGGTTGGTGGGTTACGCGGCGCACCACCATGGCGGCGCCTGAGCGTTTGTCGCTTGGCACCGCTAACCCACCCTACGGTGATCCGACATTTCAACAGCGAGTAGCCCGGATGTAATACGGGAATGGGCTGCCCGATGACACTCGGCCCCGGATTGCATCCGGGCTACAGACTCTTCGCGGGCATGGCCCACTCCTACGGATTTCAGCTCCCCGGCAGCCTCACTGTCACCTCAACACCGCCCTCGATATTGCCGATATGCAATGCGCCGCCGTGCAACTGCATCACTTCCTCGACAAAATTCAGCCCCAAACCGGTGCTCTTGCGGCCGCTGCCGGGGCGCGGCAAGGAGTAGAAGCGCTCGCTCAGGCGTGCCAGGGCGTAACCGGGGATCGCCTCGCCCTGATTGAACAGACGCAGCTCGATCTGCCCAGCACGAATCTCCGCGTCAAAGCGGATCAGCCCGCCTGGCGGAGTGAAATCCAGGGCGTTATCCAGCAGATTGGCCAGCGCCTGACGCAGCAGAAAAGCCTCACCGCGCGCACTTAATTCAATGCCAATGCGGTTTTCAATCTGCAAACCGGCCGCTTCGATGCGCGCCATCTGCGCCTGCAGCAGGGAGTCGACCAGCGCCTGCAGTGGCACCGCCACCTGTTCTTCCAGGCCCTGGCGCTGTTCGACCTGAGCCAGGTGCAGCAGACGCTCGATCAGTTGCTGCATACGCGCGCTTTCCTGCTCGATATTGGCGACAAAGCGCTGGCGTTGCGCCGACGGCATCTCGCTATCGAGCAGTTCCGCTGCGCCACGAATCGCCGCCAGTGGGCTTTTCAGCTCGTGGGTCAGGGTGTGCACGTAACGCTCGACATAGGCCTTGCCTTCCAGCTCGGTGCGCATGCGCTCGATGGCTTCAGCCAGCTGCGCCAACTCGCCACCGCGCACGCTGGGCAGTTCGGCACGTTGCCCGGCGCTGACCGCCTGGGCGTAACGGGTCAGCTTGCGCAGGGCTGCACTGAGCCACCAGGACAGCAGCGCGCCGATCAGCAGACCGAGCACGATCAAGCCACCACCGAGCCAGGCCAGACGACGCTCGGAGCGTTCGATATAGGGCTGCAAGGTGCGGTTGGGCTTGGCCACCGAGACCACGCCGATGATCTGCGCGCCATCCATGATCGGCGCGGCGACGTACATCACCGAGGAATCGGGGTCGCTCGGGTCTTCCTTGGTCGAGCGCGCGCCGTATTCGCCGCGCAGGGTGCGCAGCACATCGTTCCAGCGCGAATAGTCCTGGCCCACCGCCGCGCCCGTGGAGTCGAGCAGAACAATGCCGTTGGCGTCGGTGACATAGATGCGGTGGTTGACCTGCGTCTTCTCTACGCCCCAGATCTGCGCCTGCGGCTGACGCTGGCCGTAGGCTTGCAGTAACTCCGGCAGACGGCTCTGCTGCAGGCTGCCGGCCTTGACCTCGTCACGCAGAATCTCGGCCAACAGGTTGGCGGTGTCGACCAGGGTTTCCTCGGTGCTCTGGCGCACGCCGGGGCGGATTTCGTCCATCACCGTGCTCAGCACAAACCAGCCGGCCAGCCCGACAAACAGGAAGTACACCAGGA
>Ga0209504_1000497_pt1 | contig 34488 bp, 27 predicted proteins | sample COGITO_mtgs_1005_FD_184791 | JGI IMG/M metagenome (GOLD analysis project Ga0209504, IMG submission 184791) | Pelagic marine microbial communities from North Sea - COGITO_mtgs_100511 (SPAdes) (version 2) | ecosystem: Environmental > Aquatic > Marine > Epipelagic ...
AGCTCGCTGGAGTAAGACAGTGGCACTTCGACCCGCGCCAGTTCGTCTTCCAAACGTTCCAAGCGGGCGATCTCAGCGTCCAGGTCGCTGGGCAGCTTGCCCTTGTACAGCTGCTGGTCGATCTCGCGCAGGTGCTTGTACCAGCGGTAGATGCGCGCGCGGATGCGCCACTGGTAGATCGGTCCCACGGCCTTGAACAGTGGGAACAACAGCACCAGCAGCGGGATGGCCAGGATGATGTAGCGGTCGGCCAGCGAGGCGATACGGAACGGCAGGTAGCGCTGCAGAATCGGCAGGCCCTTGTCGTAGTAGTAATCGGCTTCGCCCAGAGTGTTCAGGGACAGCGGCGGCTTGGCCGGGTAGCTGCCGGCTGGGTCGAGCAGGCTGCCGTTTTTCAGCACAGTCTTGGCTGCTTCGAGAATCAGCGGGGTGAGTGACGGGTGGAATTCCTCGCCGGCTACCAGGGTGGCGACCGGGCCAAGGGTGACGATGTCGCGATCCGGGCTGTTGTGTGCCATATCGAGCATGCCTTCACCCACCTGTAGCTGGCTCAGATACGGCAAGCGCGCCAGATAGGCTTCGGTGCGGCGCAGGCTGACCAGGCGCACCTTGGGTTCAGCCGCCAGGCGCTGAATTAGCGCATTTTCGGCCGGGCCGATAAAGAAGGCGGCGTCCAGTTGGCCGGCAATCAGCGCATCGGCGGCGCGGCTGCCGCCCAACTGCTGCCAGCGCTCGGGGTATTGCGTCGGCTCGATTCGATTGGCTGCAAACAATGCTGCAGTCACGGCCTGGGTGCCGCTGCCCTGGGAGCCAACCGCCAGGCGCAGTTTCATCAGATCGCTCAGTCGCTCGAATTTGACCTTGTCGCCGAGAAACAGCCACAGCGGCTCGCGGTACATCACCCCTAGTCCATTGAGCTTGCCGCGCGCCTCGTCGCTCAGGGTCAGCTCCTGGCCGCTCTGCACCAGCGCCAGTTCCACCTCGCCGCTGCCAAGTTTGTTCAGGTTGTCTTCGGAACCGGCACTCTCTACCAGTTCCAGGGTAAAGCCCTGCAACTCCAGCTCAGCCTGCAGACGCGCGCCAAACGCATGGTAACCACCACCTACAGCGCCAGTCGCCATACGCGCATGCATCGGTGGCGGCGGCGCGGCGAAATAGAACAGCGCGCCGACCAACCCGGCCAGCACCGGCACAATCCACAGGTTGGTAAGGATGAGGATTTTCAGGTCATGAAGAATGCGGCGCATGGTCAGTCCTTGTCGTTAGCTGGGTTCAGAATAGCCGTAATGACTAACTCAGCTAAATGCCAAGTGCGTATCTCAGCTGCTTACGCCAGCCAGGCGCATGTTGCGTTGCTCGCGCCAGCGGTCTAGTAACCCGAGCACCACCAGCAAGCCCAGGGCGTACCCGGCATCCATACCGAGCATCAGCAGCACCAGGCCGCACAGCAGTGCGCTAAATCCAGCCAGAACTCGCCAGAGACCGCGCAGCAGCACCGCGCCAGCGGCCATGCTGAACAGGTAAATAACCACGAAGTTACCGTTGGCGTAGCGGATCAGGTCGTCCACTGTCAGGTCGAGCATGCTGGCCAGGCTGGCGCATAGGGCACAGCTGAGGATCACCAGCAGCAGGGCGCGGGCCGGTACGCCGTGCTGGTTGCGCTGCGCCAGGCTGGCGGGGAGTTTGCCTTCGTCGGCCAGGCTCCAGATCAGCCGTGCGAAGCCTTGCATATAGACGTTCATCGAGGCGAAGCAGGCCAGGTAGCCCACCGTGGCGGCGATCCAGCGTGCCTGGTCGCCCAGCAGCAGGTCGAGCATACGCGGCAGCGATGCAGCATCGGTCTGCACATCGCCGTAGGTATGCAGGCTTAGCACCGCCACCGAACAGGCCCAGTACACCAGGCCGGCCAGCAGCACGCCAAACAGCAACGCCAGGGGGAAGTCGCGCTCGGGGTTCTTGAATTCTTCGCCCATATGGGTAAAGGCCTCGATACCGACAAAACACCAGAACATCACCCCCAGCGCTGCCGGCAGCAGATGCCAGGAACCGCTGATCGTAGGCAGCAGCGGCTGGCTGCTGACGGGTAGATCACCCACCCACCAGATCAGCGCGATGGTGGCGATAATCGCCACGGCAATCGCGCCCTGAATTATCCCGCTGGCCTTGGCTGGGCGCTGCCCGAGCAACAGCATGGCAGCAAGGGTCGCCAGCTGGATCGCCAGGGCCTGGCCACGGCTGAGATCGAACAGCGCCTGCCAGAAGCCGCTGGCGATATTCAGTGCCGCTGGTAAACCTACCGGTAGCACGGCAAGAAACAGCAGTGCGCTCAGGCGTTCCATCCGCGCACCAAAGGCGCGGCCAATCAGATGCGGCGCGCCGCCGGCATGGGGGTAGTGGCGGCCCAGCTGAGCGAAGGTAAAAGCCACCGGCAGCACCAGGGCGATCAGCAGCACCCAGGCCCACAGCGAGGCCTCGCCGGCAGCAGTGGCGGCCAGCGCTGGGATCACAAAGATGCCGGTGCCCAGCAGCGAGGTACTTAGCAGGCCAATCCCTTGCAGCAGGCCCAATTCCTGGTTCAGACGACTCATGTTGTATGCTCTGGCGTTTTGCCGGCTATGGTAGGGCGCAGCCCTGCAAAACACCGCCGTAGAAGCGTCGGCGTTAACCGGCAGAATGACGGAATTGGCCGTCAAATTGCCTCGGACCTACTCACAGGCTGCTGCGCTTCGGCTAAACGGCGTTGAAAACTGCCTCGGAATGCTTATTTACAACACGTAAACTCCGCTTCCTCGGCTTTTTCGCCACCGTTTATCTCTAGCTCGCGAGCCTCTGAGCAGGTCCTTATTGTCGAGAAAGACCCGTGGACAAGTTCGATCAGCAGATACTCGCCCTGTTGCGCGCCGATGCGCGTATGCCCGTCAGCCAGATCGCCCGCGAGGTCAACCTGTCGCGCTCGGCCGTCAGCGAGCGGATTCGTCAGCTGGAACACAGCGGCGTGATCGGCGGTTACCACGCCCAGGTGGCGCTGCCGGGTGAGCCGGTGATCAAGGCCTATCTGGAGCTGTTCTACCAGGGCGGGCGCTGTGAGCACTATGTCGAACTGATGCGCGTATTTCCCGAGGTGCGCCGTTGCAGCGGTATCAGTGGCGAGACCGATATGTTGGTGTCCATCGAAGCTGCGTCGATGCAGCGCCTGAGCGAGATTCGCGGCGAGATCGAGAACTTCCCCGGTATGCAGAAAGTGAAGACCCATATGGTGGTTAAGGATTGGGTGTTCTGAGCATGCGCATTTTGCATACATCCGATTGGCACCTTGGCCAGCACTTTATGGGCAAGACCCGCCAGGTCGAGCATCAGGCGTTTTGCGCCTGGCTGATTGAACAGGTACGCGAGCAGGCCGTCGATGCCGTGCTGATCGCCGGCGATATCTTCGACACTGGCGCGCCGCCCAGCTACGCCCGTGAACAGTACAACCGCTTTATCGTCGAACTGCGCGCCACCGGCTGCGAGTTGGTGGTGCTGGGCGGCAATCACGATTCAGTGGCCATGCTCGGTGAGAGCAAGACCCTGCTGGCGCAGCTCGGTACCCGGGTAATTCCTGGCGTCTGCGAGCGGCTGGATGAACAGCTGCTGGTGCTGCATAGGCGCGATGGCTCGCCCGGTGCGATCCTTTGTGGCATCCCCTTTATCCGCCCGCGCGATGTATTGCTTAGCCAGGCAGGGCAGAGCGCGCAGGACAAACAGCAGTCGCTGCAGCAGGCAATCCAGCAGCATTATCAGGACCTCTATGCCCTGGCCGAAGCCAAGCGCACTGAGCTGGGCGGCGACCTGCCGATTATCGCCACGGGGCATCTCACCACAGTCGGTGCCAGCGCCAGCGATTCGGTGCGCGAGATCTACGTTGGCAGCCTGGAGGCCTTTCCCACCAGCGCCTTTCCGCCGGTGGCCTATATCGCCCTGGGGCATATCCACCGGCCGCAGAAGGTCGGTGGCCTGGAACATATCCGCTACTGCGGCTCGCCGATTGCGCTGAGCTTCGATGAAGCCAAACAGCAGAAAGAAGTGCTGCTGGTTGATCTGGATAGTAGCGGCCTGCGTCAGATCACCCCGCTGCCGGTGCCGCGTTTTCAGCCGTTGCTGTCGCTGCGTGGTTCTCTTAAAGAACTGGAAATGCAGATCAAGCAGGCCGCAGAGCAGAGCAGTGCCGAACAGCCGGTCTGGCTGGAGGTGTTGGTCGGCACCGACGATTATCTGAGCGATTTGCAGCTGCGTATCGCTGCCCTGTGCGAAGGCCTGCCGGTGGAGGTGCTGCGTATCCGCCGTGAGCGTGGCAATGCAGTGGCCGGCCTGCAGGGCCAGGCCAAGGAAACCCTGGATGAGCTAAGCGTGGAGGATGTGTTCGCCCAACGCCTAAGCAGCGAAAGCTTGGACAAAACTGAGCAGGCGCACCTGCTGGGGCTGTATCAGCAGGTGGTCAGTGAACTGCGCGAGGGCGAGGCATGAAAATCCTTAGCCTGCGCCTGAAAAACCTTAATTCGCTGAAAGGCGAATGGAAGATCGATTTCACCGCCGAGCCGTTCAAGGACAACGGCCTGTTCGCCATTACTGGGCCCACTGGGGCGGGCAAGACCACGCTGCTCGACGCCATCTGCCTGGCGCTCTATCACCGCACGCCCCGCATGAGCACGGTATCGGCCAGTGCCAATGAATTGATGAGCCGGCACACCGCCGACTGCCTGGCCGAGGTCGAGTTCGAGGTCAAAGGCGTCGCCTACCGCGCGTTTTGGAGCCAGCGCCGCGCCCGCGACAAGGCCGATGGCGCGCTGCAGGCACCCAAGGTCGAATTGGCGGCCGCCGATGGGCAGATCATCACCGACAAGATCAACGAGAAGCTGCGCGAGACCGAGCGCCTCACGGGGCTGGACTTCGAGCGCTTTACCAAATCCATGCTGCTGGCCCAGGGTGGTTTTGCCGCCTTTCTCGAAGCCAACGCCAATCAGCGCGCCGAACTGCTGGAAGAACTGACCGGCACCGATATCTACGGGCAGATTTCCCAGCGGGTCTATCAATGCACCAAGGAGGTGGAAGTCAGCCTTGGCCAGCTGCGCGCCCGTGCCGATGGCGTCGAGCTGCTTAGCGAAGAGCAGCGTAGCGAGCTGCAAACACAGGCCGCGCAACTGGCTATTGATGAAGCAGCGCTGAGTGCACAGCAAACCGAATTGCAGCGCCAGCGCCGCTGGTGCGAGGAGCTGGATAAGACTCAGGTGCAGTTGCGCGCCAGCCAGCAGGCCGAGCAGGCAGCGCAGGATGATTTACAGCAAGCCCAGCCGCAGCTGGCGCAATTGGCCGCCAGCGAGCCGGCGCTGCGTTTGCAGCCGCTGCACCATGACTGGCAGCAGGCCCAGCAGAATCTGGCGCAGACCGAGCAGGGCTTACAGCACAATGCCGCCGAGCAGCGTCAGGCTGAGCAGAGTATTGCCGCGCACAGTTGGCAAGCCCGCGAACTTAGCGCAGCGCTGCTTGCCGATTGCCAGGCGCAGCGTCAGCAACTGGCCGAGCGCCTGCAGCAGTTACAGCAACAAATGGCCGCACAACCGCAGCATGGCCGTCTGGGTGAGCAGTTGGGCAGTTGGGGCGAGCAGCTTAAGGCGCGCCAGCAACAGGTCGAGGAAATCGCCCAGCTGCAACTTGGTCAACAGCAGCTGCAAGACACTATCGCCGCCCTACAGGCGCAACTGAGCCAGCAAACTGAGCAGTTCGGCACTGAGCAGCTTCGCCTACAGCAGGCCCGCGAGCAGGAAGACGCCGCGCAGCAGCAACGCGATGGGTTGTTGGCCGGGCGCAGTGAGGCGGCTTTGCGTGAGCGCTGGCAGCAGCTGCATATCCAGGGCGGTGTGCTGACGCAGCTGGGCGAATTGGCCACGGCCCAGCAGCGTCTGGCTGTTGAGCAAACCCAGTTGGCCAGCGCCCTGGTCGACTTGCGTGAGCAGCATCAGACCAAGGGCACTGAGGTGGCGCAATTGCGCCTGAGCTACAAGGACCTGCAGCAACAGGTGCAGGCCCAGGAAAAACTGCTGGAGCAGGAACAGCGTATCCAGGCCCTGGAAGCCCATCGCGCCCAGCTGCAACCCGGCGAGGCCTGCCCGCTGTGCGGCTCCGAGTCGCATCCGGCGATCAGCGCTTACCAGGCCCTGGATGTTTCGGCGACCAAGGCGCTGCTCAATAGCAAACGCAGCGAGCTGGAGACTCTGGCCAAGCAAGGTCAGCAACTGGCTGGCGAGCTGGAAAAACTCGCCGCGCGTCTGGAGCAGCAACAGCAGCAATCTGAGCGTGGCCAGCAGACTCAGGTCGAGCAGGGCGAGCGCTGGCAGGCGCTTAACGCGCAGCTGGAAAACCCGCTGGCCGATGCCGCCGCCTTGGCTGCGCGGCAGGCGCAACAAAGCAGTGAGTTGCAGCAACTGCAGCAGCAACTTGAGCAGCTGCAACTGCTCAATACCACCCTTGAGCAGCGCCAGCAGGCGCGCTTGGTTCTGCAACAGCAGTGCAGTGAGCTGGAACAGCAGCAGGCGCTTAATCGCCTGCAACTGCAGCAACGCCAGGAGCAGTGCGAGCAAGGCCAATTGCGCCTGCAGCAGTTGCAGGACGTTGCGCGTGAGCGCAGTGAAGGGCTGAGCCAGGCCCTGGCCGGCTTCGGCTATCAGCTGCCGGAGGACGCCAGCGCCTGGCTGGCCGAGCGCCAGGCCGAGTGGCAGCGCTGGCAGCGTGGTCAGCAGCAAAGCCTGGATTTACAGCGCCAACTCAGTGAGCTGGACCATGGCCTGCAGGCTGCTGTGCAACTGGCTCAACTCTGGCAGCAGCGCTGGAGTGCGCTAGGCCTGGTCGATCAATCGACCTTGGCCAAACCCGTCGATGCGCAGGCAGCTTTGCAGCAGGCGCAGGTGCAGCTGGAAGAGGCGCAGCGCCGTCAGCAGCAATTGGCCGGTAGTCGTCAGGCTCTGGCCAGCCGCTTGCAGGATGATCAGGCGCGCCTGCAACAGACCGGGCAGCAGTGGACGACCGCTCTAAGCGCCAGCCCCTTTGGTGATGAGGCCGCTTACCTGGCCGCGCTGCTGGATGAGACCCAACGCACCGCTCTGCAGCAGTTGCGTCAGCGCCTGGACAAAGCCTTGAGCGATGCCCAGGCCCTGGCCAGTGCTGCCGCGCAGCAGCTTGAGGCTCTGCAGGCTAGCCCGGCTACCGCCTTCAGCCTGGCGCAGTTGGATGAACAGCTGCTCGCCCTTAACGCCCAGCTAAAAGCCCTAAGCGAACGCCAGGGCGAAATTCGCGCTCAGCTGCAAGGTGACGACGCCCGCAGGCTCGGCCAGCAAAGCCTGTTCGCCGCGATTAGCGCCAAGCAGGGCGAATACGATCTATGGCAACAGCTCAACAGCCTGATTGGCTCGGCCGACGGCGCCAAGTACCGCAAGTTCGCCCAGGGCCTGACCCTGGATCATCTGGTCTATCTGGCCAACCAGCAGCTCGAACGCCTGCACGGCCGCTACCAGTTGGCGCGGCGCAGCAGTGGCGAGCTGGAGCTGGAAGTAATCGACACCTGGCAGGCTGATGCGGCGCGTGACACCAAGACTCTGTCCGGTGGCGAGAGCTTTCTGGTCAGCCTGGCGTTGGCCTTGGCGCTGTCCGATCTGGTCAGCCACAAGACCAGCATCGACTCGCTATTTCTCGATGAAGGCTTCGGCACATTGGACGGCGAAACCCTGGAGGTGGCCCTGGACGCCCTGGATAACCTCAATGCCAGCGGCAAGATGATCGGCGTGATCAGCCACGTCGAGGCGCTCAAGGAGCGCATCCCGGTGCAGCTGAAAGTGCACAAGGGCGTCGGTATGGGCTACAGCGGCCTGGATAAGCGCTTTGCGGTGAGTGCGCGGGACAATTGATCTGCGCCAGCGTTGCTTGGGCCATGCCTACCTATACTGAAGCCTAGGAGTCTGTCGGGCTTTTCCTCGCTACGAACGGTTAAGCCCGACAGGCTCTTAGCGCGCAGGAAGCCGCACTCACCACCAGGGAACGACGCTCTCCACTGCCTCGGAGCATTGCACTTGGCCAAGTTGTTGATCTGCCTGCTGTGCTGCTATTGCCTGGTTGTTGATATCCATGCAGCCCCGCGCTCGGCTGAGGCCTTGACCCTCTGTTATGAAGATCAGAACTCCTACCCCTGGGTGATGACCGACGGCAGCGGGCTCAATCTGCAGCTGCTGCGCCTGGTCGCTGATGCCTTGCCGATGCAGTTCAGTTTTGTTGCGGTGCCCTGGAAGCGCTGCCTGTCCGGGCTTGCTCAAGGTACTTATGACGGCGCCTTTGCTTCCAGCTTTAAGGCGGAACGTCTGGTGCTTGGCCGCTACCCGCAAGATGCCGATGGCCGGCTGGATGAACGCAAGCGCCTGCACACCTCGATCTATGCCCTGTACCGGCGCAAGGGCAGTCCGGTTAGCTGGAATGGCGAAGAGTTTCGCCAGTTGCACGGGCAGGTGGGGTCTCTGAGCGGCTTTTCGATTGCCGATTTTATTCGTGCTCAGGGCGCCGAGGTGGATGAAACCAGCCGCGATCCGCTGGCGCTGTTGCAGATGCTTAGCCATAAACGCATTGAAGCGGCGGCGCTGCAGAGCCTGCGCGGCGATTTCGTGCTGCAGAGCAATCCTGAGCTGGCAGCGCGGCTGGAGAAGGTCAAGCTGCCGCTGGAAGAGAAGGCTTACTACCTGATGCTGTCCAACGCCTATGTGGCGGCCAACCCGGAGCAGGCCGCGCGCATCTGGGATGAAATCGAACGTCAGCGCGAGTCGGTGACCTATCAGCAGCAGGTGCGGGATTTTCTGGCACGTTCTCAGCCCTGAGCCGGTTAATGCTTGGTGCCTGCCAAGCGCAGGCGCATGATCGTGCTTCGCCTCGATGAGTATTGCCGCATGGCCAAGCCTCCCGCCGCTCCACCGTCTGCCTCTGCGCTTGGGCGTTTTCTTACGTTGGCGGGCACTGCTACGCGTATCGGCGGCAGCGTGCTGGGGCAGAGTTTGCGGCCTGGCCGCAGCGGAATTGACTGGCAGCCGGTGGGCGATCTGCTCACTGATGTGCTGGGCGAAATGAAAGGCCCGGTGCTCAAACTGGGGCAAATGGCCTCGCAGTGGCAGGGTGTGCTGCCCGAGCCGGTGGCACTGGCGTTGGCCTCACTGCAGAACCGTGTGCCGGCCTTGCCCTTCAGCGCCCTGCGCGGGCATCTGCAGCAGGTGTATGGCGCGGACCTCGGGCAGTTCTTTCAGCAGATCGACGAACAACCCTTTGCCGCAGCGTCCCTCGGTCAGGTGCATCGCGCCGTGGCGGCGGATGGTCGGGCGCTGGTGCTCAAGGTGCAATACCCGGGCATCGCCGAAATCTGCCAGGCGGATCTGCGTCAACTGCGCCGTTTGCTACCGCTGGGGCGCTTGTTCCGCGCGCCCGCCGAGCAGCTGGAAGGTCTGTATCAGGAATTGGCGGCGGTGATTGAGGCCGAGCTGGATTACCCGGCGGAGATGCGCCGCCTGCAGGACTTTCGCGCGCATTTCGCCGATTGGCCGGGCTTGCGCCTGCCACAACCGCAGGAAGACCTGTGCCGCCCTGGCGTGCTGGCGCTCAGCGAGGAGGCCGGCTTGCCGTTTGCTGAGGTCAGCCAGGCCAGTGCCGAAGTGCGTGAGCGCCTGGCCCTGACCCTGGTGCGCTGGCTGAGTGCCCAGGCCTTCGAGCTGGGTCTGCTGCATGCCGATCCGCATCCGGGCAATTTCGCCTACACCGCAGCCGGTGAGCTGGTGGTGTATGACTTCGGCTGTGTGCAGGCGCTGTCCGCGCCGCTACTGGCGGCCTATGTGCAAACCTACAAGGCGTTGCAGGCCCGCGACGGCGAGCAGCTGGAAAAGGCCTTCCAGGCGCTCGGCACACGCCAGCCGCAATCCACCACGCCCTATGGTTTGTACCGTCAGCTGCATGGCTTGCTCGGGCCGCTGTTGCAGCCTGGGGTGCATTGGGATTTTGCCGCCACGCCGCTGCATGAACAGGTGCAACGGCTGCTGCCCGATGTGCTGGGTGCCTTGGGCAGCCTGCAACCGGCACCGGCCACCTTGCTGGTCAACCGCACACTGGAAGGGCATTACTGGAACCTCAGCCGCCTCGGTGTGGCGCTGCCGGTGGCCGATCTGTTGCAGGGGCAGCTGGCCGGGCGCTAGCGCATGCGGGTGACAGGAACAGCCTGGCCCTTCTCGATACGGGTCAGGAATACCGCGCTGGAACCCTGGTGCTGGCGGCGCGAGAACGCCACCTTGAAGCCGCCAAGGTCCGTGTTGAGGTGTTCCAGTGCATCAAGAAACGCCTCTCGCGTCGGCTCAGCGCCGGCTTTGCGCAGCGCCTGGGTAAATACTGCCGCGCCGATATAGCCCTCCAGCGAAGCATGGTCAAAGTCGCCGGGCTGCATATCGGCCTGGTAGGCGCGCACCAGCGCCCGCGAGCTGTCGTGCGGAGAGGGCACCACCTGGGAGATATACACCCCGTCGCCGTCATTGCCGGCCTCGCGGATAAAGCCCTCGGTGCCGATAAATGACACCGTCATAAACCGCGTGTTGAAGCCCAGTGCTTTCGCCTGCTTGATCGCGGCGGCCAGTTGCCTGTAGGTGCCGACAAAGAACACCGCTTCCGGTTGGCTGCGTTGCAGCGCCTTGATGGCTGCCGCCACGTCCAGTGAGTTGCGCTGGATGTGCGCCTGCGCATAAATCGTCAGGTCACGCTTGAGCAGGGCGCCGTTGAGGCCACCCTTGACCGCTTCGCCGAACGAGTCGTCCTGCATCAGGATGGCGATCTTGCTCAGCTTGAGGTCCTGGGTCACGCGCTCGACCAGGTGCTCGGTTTCCTCGATATAGGAGGCGCGAATATTGAACACCCCAGGTTTTGCCGGTGTGCGCAGAAACTCGGCCCCGGTAAAGGGGAACAGGTAAGGCACCTGCGCCTGCTGCGCCAGGGGCAGGGCGGCGCGTGAGGTGGGCGTGCCGACATAACCGAGCAGGGCGAACACCTGTTGGGTTTTCAGCAGACGGCGGGTATGTGCGGCGGTTTGGCTGGGCTCGTAGCCATCGTCCCGGCTGAGCAGGTTGATCCGCCTGCCATGCACCCCGCCTTCGGCGTTGACGCGCTTGAAGTAAGCCTGGGCGCCATTGAGCATGCCCAAACCCAGGGCCGCCGCCGGGCCGCTCTGCGCGTTGACCATGCCGATCCGCACTTCATCCGTGCTCAGGCCTGGCTCCGCTGCGCTGGCAAAACCCGATGTCAGCAGGCAGCTGAGCACCAGGCCACGCAGCAGCTGTCGAGAGGTCATCGATAAGCTCCTTGCCATGATCGTAGGCCACTGCAGGGCCCGCTCGTGCATTTTTTCTTATTCTGGGTATGCATGTGATCCTCTAAGACACTCTAGTCAGTTGTGCATAAAAGACCGGGCTTTACTCGCTTGCCGGTGATGCTGACGGCTCCTGCTGGTACTTGCCTTGCTGTAGATCATCGAAATAACGCTGATAACGGCCGCTGTCACGGTAGAGCTGCAGACGTTTATTGAAGCGTTCGAGCAGCGCCGGGCTGCCTTCCAGGCTTTTCGGCAGCATCAGGTAGCTGAGATTGACCAGCAGTGGTTTGGGGTGATGGGTGATCTTGGCCTGATCTTGCGCACTGAAGTGGCTGCGCAGGGCGGCGTAGCCGACGTTCATCTCCTGCGGGTAGAGCACCACACGCTCCTTGAGCAGCTTCTCGAAGTTCTGCTGGTCGTTGGAGACGCGCTCGATCTTCACCTTGTTCTCGGCGAGAAAGGCATCGAACTGCGGGCCGTAGCTGTATTCCAGGCCACCGCCGAGGGTCATGCCGGTGAGGTCGTCAAAGGTCTGCCAGTCGAAGGGCAGGCTTTTCAGGTGAAAGAACACGAATTGCTCATCGAGCAGTGGTGCGCTGAACAGAAAATCCGCCTCGCGTTCGTCTTTGTGCATCCACACGGCGGTGCCGTCAAAGCGCCCGGCCGCCGCGGCAGAATAGGCGCGTGGCCAGGGCAGAAACTGAAAGGTGACGCGATAGCCCTCATCGGCCAACAGGTCGCTGATCAGGTGGGCGATCACCCCGTTGTGTTGCAACTCGCTGGACAGATAAGGCGGCCAGTCGCCGACGCTGATCTTCAGTTCCGGCTGTTCGCTGGCTTGCGCGGGCAGCCCCAGCAACAGGCAGAACGCGACGAACAGGTTTTTCCACTTCATTAAAACCCCTTAGTGACAACCGGGAATAGCTTATGCGCGTGGTAATGGCCCAGTAATACCACTGCGCAGGCGCAGATAAAACGCTATTAATAGTTCATCAAAATGTCATTGCGCGAATGAAGACTGCTGCGGATTTGTTCAATCCCCACGTCTTTGCATAAGGATAGTTGCTGTGCTGCGAATCCCGACACTTTGTGCGCTGTTTGCCCTGGCTCCATTGGCCTCGGCCCTTGAGCTTAAACCCCTGGCGCTGTACGAGAGCGGCTTTGCTGCCGGCACTGAAATTGTCAGCGCGCAGGCCTCGAGCATGCGGGTGATTGTCTCCAACAGCGCCGAAGGCTTGGTGGATGTGCTGCAGCTGGACCCGGCCAAGGGCCTTAACCGCATTGCTCGGCATAAGCTGGTGGCTGAAGGTGCGGGGGAGATTACCTCGGCAATTTTCCACCCCAGCGAAGACCTGTTTGCCGTGTGCATCCGCAACAGCGATGGCTTGAAAAACGGCCGGGTCGAGTTGCGTGCGGCGGCCGATGGCAAGTTGCTCAATACCGTGGAAATCGGCATCTGGCCGGACAGTCTGGCGTTTTCGCCCAAGGGTGATTTCATCGTGGTGGCCAACGAAGGCGAAGGCTATGTGCGTGACGGCGAGGGTTTCCACAGCGGCGAAGGCTCGATCAGCCTGATCGACCTGCGCGGCGGCGTGGCGGCGGCCAAGCACAGCCTGATCAAACTGCCGGACCTGGCCGGTGTCGAGGGTGCCACCCAGGCCGAGCATCAGCGTTTGCTGGAGCGGGTGATCGACGGTGAAGAGCTGAAAGTGCCGTTCGGCACCAGCCCCGAGCATATCGAGCCGGAATACGTGACCTTCAGCCCGGACGGCGCGCGCGCCTACGTCAGCCTGCAAGAGAACAACGCCATCGCCGTGATCGATGTGCTGCAGGGCAAGCTGGCCAAGGTATTTGGCGTCGGCACCGTGCGCCATGCGGCGGATATCGTCGATGACGGCAAGTATCAGCCGACTGCCGAGCTGTTCGCCCTGCGCGAGCCGGATGCCCTGGCGGTCAGTGCCGATGGTCGTTACCTGATCAGCGCCGATGAAGGCGATACCGACCCGAAAATCGCCAAGACCAAAGCTGGCCTGCCCAGCGGTGGTGGGCGCACGGTCAGCGTGTTCGATGCCATAAGCGGCAAACTGCTCGGCGACACCGGCAGCCAACTCGATGATATGGCTGCCCAGGCCGGCGTTTACCCGGATGCGCGCAGCCCCAACAAGGGCAGCGAGCCGGAAGGTGTGGTGAGTTTCGATGCCTTCGGCAAGCGCTTGGCGGTGGCTACCCTGGAGCGTGCGGATGCGCTGGCGCTGATTGATCTTGATCAGCCGGAGCAACCCAAGGTGCTGCAGGTCGTCGGTGCCGGCGAAGGTGCCGGCTCCGGCAAACTGGCGCCGGAAGGCCTGGCGCATGTCGAGCACAAGGGGCGGCACTTCCTGGTCACCGGCCTGGAGAAGAGCGGCAACGTCGCGCTGTTCGAATTGCTCAAGTAACTAGGGGCTGCTGCCGTTTCGTTCGCGGCCGCGCCGGAGCCTGTTTTAGCGCGAGGCAAGGCACGAGACACGAAGTTTGGTTGTTCCAAATGAGTGTCGAGAAACGCAGTATCGCGCTAAAACAGGCCCGGCCCTGCGGGTTGCGCGGAAAATCTCGCCATGCGGTGTTGGAGGACTTGGCAAGGGAGCAACCATTACCTGCGTCCTCCGCCTAGCCTGGCGAGATTTTTCGCAGCAACGCGGTTCGCGACGAAACGGCAACGGACCCTAGGCTGTTGCCGGTCAGACGCGCTGCATGCGTCTGGCCGAGTGCCAAGCAAGCCGGCCAGTGTGCCGGCTTTTTATGGCCTGCCATTCCTGGCAGCCACCTTTCGGGTTGTCGCTACGCGACGTTGAGAATTGCTCCTGGCGCTTTTTTCTTGGTGGCCAGTTCCCCGCCGGCCTTTGGCCCTTTAGAGTGCTGCAGCGCAATCGCGCGGGTAACAAAGGATGGCCGCGGCATGACCTTATGGGTCGTTTCAATTCTGTTTGTATTGACCTACCTGGGCATGGCCGCAGGGGGCATTCGTGGCCTGCGCGTTGATCGCAGCTGGATTGCCGGCTGCGCGGCGGTATTGCTGCTGGTCAGCGGCGCGCAGTCACCTGCTGATGCGGCCAGCCACCTGGATGCCGGCGCACTGTTGCTGCTGCTGGCGCTGATGCTGATCAGCGCGCAGTTCGACTTCTCCGGCGTGTACGCCTGGCTTAATCAGCAACTCAGTCACTATGCCGAGCAGCCAGCGCTGCTGCTGTTGGGCGTGGTGCTGCTGGGCGGCGTGCTGTCGGCGTTGCTGGTCAATGACATCGTCGCCTTTGCCCTGACTCCGTTGCTCTGTCATAGCCTGCTGGCCCGTGGCCTCGATCCGCGGCCGTTTCTCCTGGCGTTGGCGCTGTCGTGCAATGCCGGTTCATCCGCCAGCCTGATCGGCAACCCGCAGAACATTCTGATCGGTCAGGCCGGCGGCCTGGATTTCTGGTCTTACACCTTTATCGCCGGCCCGCCCGCGCTGGCCGCATTGGCCATTACCTACGCGGTGATCTGGCTGCAATGGCGCAAGCGCTGGGGTACGGCCAAACCGGCAGTGCAGGAAGAAACCCCGGTTGAGCGCATTTACGGCCTGCGCAGTTACCTCAAGCCGCTGCTGGCCAGCCTGGTGCTGCTCGGGTTGTTTTCCACCAGCATGCCGCGCGAAATTTCCGCGCTGCTGATCGCCGCACTGGTGATGATTTCGCGGCGGGTGGATAGCCGCGACTATGTGCAGAAGGTCGACTGGAACCTGTTGCTGCTGTTTGCCGGGTTGTTCATCGTCACCGGCGCGGCGATGAGCCTGCCGCAGGTTGCCGGTATGGCCGGCAATCTGGCCGAGCTGGGCTTGCTGCCGCATGGGGTGATCACCCTGGCGAGCCTGTCCCTGCTAGCCGGCAACCTGATCGGCAATGTGCCCTACGTGATGTTGCTGCTGGGCGTGTTGCCGGATGCCAGCGAAGCCTTGCTGGTGGGCCTGGCGATCATGTCGACGCTGGCCGGCAACCTGCTGCTGATCGGCAGTGTGGTCAACCTGATCGTTGCCGAAAGCGCGCGGCGTCAGGGCGTGCCGCTGAGCTTTGTCGACTTTGCCCGCAGCGGCGTGCCGGTGACCTTGCTGAGCATGGGCGTGGCGGGGTTATGGCTGGCGTTGGGCGGTTGGTTGCCCTGGTAGGCGTAAGCCGTAGCCCGGATACAATCCGGGGCGTTTGCTGGCCGTAAGATCTGCTCCCGGATTGCGCTGGGGCTTATCCGGGCTACGTTCAGTGCGCTATCGCGTTGCCAGCCTACGACCAGCGGGCTGTGCGCCAGGCCTGCTGCTGTTCCGCCGTCTGAAAGGTCCAGGCAACAAAGCGGCTCTGCTTCTGGCCCTGGGCCATTTCCACGGTTTGTACCTGGAGTGCGCCGGCGTTCTTCAACTCGCTGTAAACGCCCGGCAGGTTGCCGGCCTTGGAAATCAGGCTGCTAAACCACAGCACCTGCTGACCCACCGCGACACTTTCCTTGATCAACTGGCTGACAAACGCCGCTTCGCCACCCTTGCACCACAGCTCCGCCGCCTGGCCGCCGAAGTTCAGCACCGGCAGTTTGCGTTTGGGGTCGAGTTTGCCGAGGTTGCGCCATTTGCGCTTGCTGCCACTGCTGGCTTCTTCCGCGCTGGCATGGAAGGGCGGGTTGCACAGGGTCAGATCGAAGCGCTCATCGCTCTGTAGCAAGCCCTGGAAGATATGCGCGCTGTCGCGCTGCTGGCGCAGCTCAATCGCCTCGCTCAAGCCCGGATTGGCCTGCACTATGGCTTTGGCCGAGGCGATGGCACTGGCGGCGATGTCCGAGCCGAGAAACTGCCAGGCGTATTCGCGGTTACCCAGCAGCGGGTAGATGCAATTGGCCCCGACGCCAATATCCAGCGCGCGCACCTTGGCCCCGCGCGGGATTTCGCCGCCATTGCTGGCGGCCAGCAGGTCGGCCAGGTAATGCAGGTAATCGGCGCGCCCCGGAATCGGTGGGCATAGGTAATCCGCCGGAATATCCCAATGACTGATGCCATAAAACTGCTTGAGCAGTGCGCGATTGAACACCTTGACCGCCGCCGGGTTGGCGAAGTCGATGCTCTCATTGCCATAGGGATTGATGATCACAAAGGCCGCCAGCTCCGGGCTGGCCTTGATCAGTGCGGGAAAGTCATAGCGCCCCTGATGACGGTTGCGTGGGTGCAACTGGCCCTTGGCTGCATCAAGCTTGCCTGCAGCAGGTTTGCCAGGCGCAGGGCTGGGTTTACGGTTGGGGCGTTTCGGCGGCAGGGACATGGCAGGCGTATCTGAGGCTCGGGGCGCGGGATTTTCCCACAGCTGGGCGCGGGTTGCTCGTTGCTAGGCGATATTCAGCCACATCGCCAGATAATCAAAGAACAGGCAATACAGAGCAATCGGCAGCGGCAGACCGAGCAGGGTGCCAAGCAGATAGATGCGAAAGCGTACGTCAGACAAGGCTAGTGCGTAGTTCAGCGCCGGCATGGTCTGAAACAGCATGCGTAGGCTGATGATGCTGGCCAGCGGGCGGCGATCAAGACCGTTAAGCAGGCGTTGCGCCAGGGAGTTGTCCAGCTCGCGCAGGGCGTTACCGCCCAGGTAGCGAATGGTGATGTAGGTGACGGTGCAGGATACGCAGGCCGCTACGTAGGTGACGATGCCGCCATAAAGCCGCCCCAGGGCCAGTACCGCAGCGGCGAGAAATACCCAGCCGGGAATCTGGATCAGATTGCCGAGGGCAAATAGCAGGATAAACAGCAGCAGTCCGACGACCGGGTGCATAAGAATCAGCGTCTGCAAGGCATCCAGGCTGAACTGCGCGCGGATGCCCAGGGTTTCGAACAGCACAAACAGGCTAAGCAGAAACACAAGGACCAGCAGTAGGCGGTGGGAGCTGCGCATGGCGGCCTCGGCAGCTTAGGGGTAGCCGAGCACGGCCTTGATTTGCGCCAGATTGGCGGCAATCCACTGTGGATTGATTGCGCCCCAGTCACGAATTTCATAGTGCCCGGCGTTATTGCGTTCACCGCTTTGCTGGGCGAAGGCGCAGTCGATATCCAGCTCGGCCAGGGCGCTCAGGGTGTCCTGGGCGGTACGCCGGGGCATGCCGGTGGCGGCCATTAGCGCTGGTACGCTGGTGGCGCCGCCGCTGTCGATCAGCCAGGCCACATACAGGCGGCGGTAGAAGCTGCTGCGGGTTTTGCTGACGTCCATAAGGGCTCCTGCGCGAGGCGGTTGCAACAACCGCCGCATTGCCTGACTTACATGGCGAAGAGTGCGATATAGCTCAGGGCCCCGGCGATATAGCCGGCAAAGGCCAGGCCGCTGATGTACTTCACGTACCAGATAAAGTTGATCTTCTCCATACCCATGGCGGCCACGCCGGCCGCCGAGCCAATGATCAGGCAGCTACCGCCGGTGCCGGCGCAGTAGGCGAGCATTTCCCAGAAGTTGCCGTTGACCACAAAGTTGCTCAGCCAACTGCTTTCGCTACCCGCCAGGGCCAGGGCTTCAGGGCTGACCAGTGGGTACATCTTCATTGCACCGGCGACCATTGGCACGTTATCCACCACGGCGGAGAGCAGGCCGATGGACATGGCGATGGTGTAGACGTTGCCCAGGCTGTCTTTCAGGTAGGTGGCCACATCGATCAGATGGCCTGCAGTGGATAGGCTGGACACCGCCAGCAGGATGCCGAGGAAGAACAGCACGCTGGTGACGTCGATGCGGCGCAGTACGCCGACCACCGAGAGCGGGTCCTTGTCTTCGCTGTTCTTGCTGCGGTGGATGATTTCAGTGGTGACCCAAAGCACGCCGAGGCCGAACAGGATGCCCATGTATGGCGGCAGGTGGGTGATGGTCTTGAACACTGGCACAAAGATCAACGCGCCGAGGCCCATAACAAACACCAGGTTGCGCTCGAAGGGCGTGGTCGGGTCGCGACGGCTTTCGCGGCTTTGCTTGGGCTTGGGCGGGGTGATTTCACCCTTGAGCACGAAACTCATAATGGTCAGCGGCACCAGCAGGCAGATCAGGCTGGGGATGATCAGCTTGACCACGATACCGCTGGCGGTGACCTGGTTACCGATCCACAGCATGGTGGTGGTCACGTCACCAATTGGCGACCAGGCGCCGCCGGCGTTGGCGGCAATCACCACGATGCCGGCATAGAACCAGCGCTCCTTCTGGTCGTCGATCAGTTTGCGCAGCAGCGAAATCATCACGATGGTGGTGGCCAGGTTATCCAGCGCCGCCGAGAGGAAGAAGGTGATTACGCCCACCAGCCACAGCAGGTGCACGCGCTTGTTGGTGCGGATGCGGTCGGTGATGACCTTGAAGCCTTCATGGGCATCGATCAGCTCAACGATGGTCATGGCGCCCATCAGGAAGAACAGGATCTCGGAGATTTCGCCCAAATGATGGCGCAGCTCTTCGGTGACGTGATGGTCATTGCCACTGGCGCCAGCGGTGGCGGCGCCGATCAGCGGCAGAATGCTGTCCGCGCCGAGTACCAGCAGAGTCCAGCAAATTACTGCAGTCAGGATGGCCGACGCGGCTTTATCAATTTTCAGGGGGTGTTCGAGGGCGATACACAGGTAGCCGAAGACGAAGGTCAGTGCCATCAACGCGTACATGATCAGAATTCCAGATTCAGGGCTTTTTTATTGAGTTGGAGGTGCCAGAGGCATCTAGATGCGCCGACGAAGATGCCTGATTTGCGTGGAAATTGGCAGCGGATTTATCGCCAGGTCAGGCTGTGTGCTCGTTCGCGGGCTATTTATGGGCGAGAGGTTAACCCTGGCGCGCCCGAACTGCACGGTGATGCGCAGTTGCGGACGGGCTTGGGCTCAGGCCTGCGATAGGTCGTCGCGTTCGGCGTGGGCAGGCATGGCGGGTTGCGGCGGGAAGATAAACGCCAGGCAAATCGCCAATAGCGGCATCAGCAGGTTGAAGAAACAGTACGGCAGGTAGCTCAGGGTCGCTACGCCCAGGGTCGCGGCCATATAGGCGCCGCAGGTGTTCCACGGCACCAGTACCGAGGTCAGGGTGCCGCCGTCTTCCAGGGCGCGTGACAGGTTGACCGGCGCCAGCCCGCGTTTCTCGTACTCGGCGCGGTACATGCGGCCCGGCAGCACCAGGGCGATGTACTGGTCGGCGGTGATGATATTGGTGCCGATGCTGGTGGCAATGGTGCTGGCGATCAGGCTGCTGGTGCTTTTCGCCAGGTGCAGGGTGCTTTGCAGCAGGCGCTGGAGCAGGCCGAGTTTTTCCAGCACGCCGCCAAAGCACATGGCGCAGATGATCAGCCATACCGTGGTGAGCATGCTGGCCATGCCGCCTTTGGACAGCAGGCCGTCCAGCGCCGGGTTGCCGCTGCTGGATTCATAACCGGCGAACAGCGCGGTCCACACGGTTTTCAGCGGCGCCAGGCTGCCGGCAGCCGGGTCGGCCAGGCGCGCCATTACTTCGGGCTGAAAGAGTACGGCAAATACGCCGCCGAGCAGCGCGGCAACAAACACCGCTGGGAAGGCCGCCCACTGGCGCACCGCGAGAAACAGCAGCAGGGCCACCGGCAGCAGCAGGTGCCAGCCCAGGCTGAACTGGCTTTCCAGCGCCTGCAGCACTTCGGCGATGCGCGCGGTGTCATGGCTGCCGTCCGCCTGCTGGCCGAGGATAAAGAACAGCACCAGGGCAATGCCCAGCACCGGCACCGTAGTGCGCAGCATCAGGCGGATATGCGCAAACAACTCGGCCCCGGCAGCGGCGGGCGCCAGGTTGGTGGTATCCGACAGCGGCGAGAGCTTGTCGCCAAAGTAGGCGCCGGAAATGATCGCCCCAGCGGTAATCGCCGGGTCCAGGCCCAAACCGGCGGCCACGCCCATCAGGCCGATGCCCAGGGTGCCGGCTACGGTCCAGGAGCTGCCGATGGATAGCGCGGTGAGTGCGCAGATCAGGCAGCTGGTGACGTAGAAATATTCTGCGGAAATCAGCTTGAGGCCCAGCCAGATCATGGTCGGCACGGTGCCGGCGAGAATCCAGGTGCCGATCAGCGCACCGACCGCCAGCAGAATCAGGTTGGCCTTCATCGCCATATGGATGCCGGCGAGGATGCCTTCCTCGATCTGCGCCCACTGCAGGCCATTCTTCAGGCCGACCAGGGCGGCGACAAAGGCCGCACTCATCAGCGCGATCTGGTTCGGCCCGCTGGAGGAGCTGTCGCCATACAGGTAAACGGAGAGGCCTAGCAGCAGCACCAGCACGCCAATCGGCAGCAGGGCATCGAGCAGGGAAGGGGAGCGTGTATCAGTCATGGGTGTACCGGTCGATCAATAGAGCCGTGGCTGGTTAAAGCCCAGCCCCAGAAAAAACGAAACCCGCGCCGATGAGGGCGCGGGCTGCGGGTGTTGCCAGTGGATCAGAGTGCGGCGATCTTGCCGCGCTGCTCGACCATCTTGCTCAGGGCCTGTTCGGCCTCGGCCAGCTTGGCGCGCTCTTTATCGAGCACTTCGGCCGGCGCCTTGGCGACGAAGCCTTCGTTGCTCAGCTTGCCGCCGACGCGCTGCACTTCACCGCTCAGACGGGCGATTTCCTTATCCAGGCGCGCGAGTTCGGCGTCCTTGTCGATCAGTCCGGCCATTGGCACCAGCACCTGCATATCGCCAACCAGGGCGGTTGCGGACATCGGCGCTTCTTCGCCCGCTTCCAGCACGCGTACCGATTCCAGCTTGGCCAGCTTGTTCAGCAGCGGCGCGTTGTCGGCCAGGCGACGCAGGTCTTCCGCGTTGGCGTTCTGCAGGATGATATCGATGCGCTTGGCCATGGAGATTTTCATCTCGCCACGGATCTGCCGCAGGCCGAGCATCAGCTGCTTGACCCACTCGATATCGCCTTCGGCGGCGGCATCGATGCGGCTTTCATTGGCCACCGGCCAGGCCTGCAGCATGATGGTGTCGCCGCTGACGCCTGCCTGGTCCTTGATCCGCTGCCAGATTTCTTCGGTGATAAACGGCATAAACGGATGGGCCAGACGCAGCGCCACTTCCAGCACGCGAATCAGCGTACGGCGGGTGCCGCGCTGACGCTCGATGGGCGCGTTCTCATCCCACAGCACGGGCTTGATCAGCTCCAGGTACCAGGCGCAGTACTCGTCCCAGATAAACTCGTAGAGCGCCTGGGCGGCCAGGTCGAAGCGGAAGGCGTCGAGCTGGCGGGTGACTTCGGCTTCGGTGCGCTGCAGCGACGAGATGATCCAGCGGTCCACCGAGGACAGCTCGACCGGCTCACCGTTAACGCCTGTGTCCTGGCCGTCGGTGTTTTCCAACACAAAGTTGGCGGCGTTCCAGATCTTGTTGCAGAAGTTGCGGTAACCCTCAACGCGGCCCATGTCGAACTTGATGTCACGACCGGTGGAGGCCAGCGCCAGGTTGGTAAAGCGCAGGGCGTCGGTGCCGTAGGCGGCGATGCCCTCGGGGAACTCGGCGCGGGTCTGCTTGGCGATTTTTTCGGCCAGCTTAGGCTGCATCATGCCGCTGGTGCGTTTCTCCAGCAGCTCATCCAGGGTAATGCCATCGACGATATCCAGCGGGTCGAGCACGTTGCCCTTGGACTTGGACATCTTCTGGCCCTGGCCGTCGCGCACCAGGCCGTGTACGTACACGGTCTTGAACGGGATCTGCCCGGTCAGGTGGGTCGACAGCATGATCATCCGGGCGACCCAGAAGAAGATGATGTCGAAGCCGGTGACCAGCACGTCGGTGGGGTGGAAGGTCTTCAGTTCTTCAGTTTGCTGCGGCCAGCCGAGGGTGGAGAAAGTCCACAGACCAGAGCTGAACCAGGTGTCCAGCACGTCCTCGTCCTGACGCAGGTTGGCGTCGCCGAGGTTGTGGGTGGCGCGTACTTCTGCCTCGTCACGGCCGACATAGACATTGCCGGCATCGTCGTACCACGCCGGAATGCGGTGGCCCCACCAGAGCTGGCGGCTGATGCACCAGTCCTGAATATCGCGCATCCAGCTGAAGTACATGTTTTCGTACTGCTTGGGCACGAACTGGATTTCGCCACTCTCGACCACGGCGATGGCTTTTTCCGCCAGCGGCTTGGTGCTGACGTACCACTGGTCGGTCAGCCAGGGCTCGATAATGGTGCCGGAACGGTCGCCTTTCGGCACTTTCAGGGCGTGGGCGTCGATGCTTTCCAAGAGGCCTGCGGCCTCGAAGGCGGCAACAATCTGTTTACGCGCCTCGAAACGATCCAGGCCGGCGTATGCGGCCGGCAGGCTGCAGTCGATCTGGCTGTTGACGCTGCCATCGACATTGAACGCCTGGACCTGTGCGAGCACGGCGGCGTTCTTGTCGAAGATGTTGAGCAGCGGCAGGTTGTGGCGCTTGCCGACTTCATAGTCGTTGAAATCATGGGCTGGGGTGATTTTCACGCAGCCGGTGCCGAACTCGGGGTCGCAGTAATCGTCGGCGATGATCGGGATACGACGGCCAACCAAGGGCAGCTCGACGAAGGTGCCGATCAGGGCTTTATAGCGCTCGTCTTCCGGGTGCACGGCCACGGCGCTGTCGCCGAGCATGGTTTCCGGGCGGGTGGTGGCGACGATCAGGTAATCCTTGCCGTCAGCGGTTTTGTTGCCGTCGGCCAGCGGGTAGCGCAGGTTCCACAGGCTACCTTTCTCGTCGTGGTTTTCCACTTCGAGGTCAGATATGGCGGTGTGGAACTTGGTGTCCCAGTTGACCAGGCGCTTGCCGCGGTAGATCAGGCCGTCTTTATGCAGACGGACAAAGGCTTCTTTAACCGACTCGGACAAGCCGTCGTCCATGGTGAAGCGCTCGCGCGACCAGTCCACCGAGGAGCCCAGGCGACGGATCTGCCGGGTGATGGTGCCGCCGGACTGTTCCTTCCATTCCCAGACCTTCTCCAGGAATTTCTCGCGGCCCAGGTCGTGACGGCCAATGCCGTCGGCGGCCAGCTGGCGCTCGACCACCATCTGGGTGGCGATACCGGCGTGGTCGGTGCCCGGCTGCCACAGGGTGTTGCGGCCCTGCATGCGGCGCAAACGAATCAGGCAGTCCATGATCGAGTTGTTGAAACCATGGCCCATGTGCAGGCTGCCGGTGACGTTCGGCGGCGGGATCATGATGGTGTAGGGCGCGCCGGAACCCTGCGGGGCGAAATAGTTGTTCGCCTCCCAGTTCTGGTACAGGGCGGTTTCAATGGCGTGCGGCTGGTAGGTCTTGTCCATGCGCGGCGGGACCCTTATGACGGCTAGACGGAAAAGCCGGCAAGTATAGCGGGGAAGGCGCCTGCGGCGTAAGGGCGGGCATGGTGCGGCTGACTGATGGGCGTAAGGCTATCTGGGGGCACTTGTAGCCCGGATGTAATCCGGGGCAGCGCCTTCCCGGATTGCGCTGGAGCCTGCTCTATAAATTCAGGCGGGCTACAGGTGCCTATCGGCGCGGCGGTAGCAGGCGGCTTAGGCGCGCATCCAAGCGGCGTTTTAGCTCGGCTTCGATTTGCGGTACGAAATCGTCGATCACATCCTGCAGGATCAGCTGAGCGGCGGCGCGCAGTTCGCTGTCCAGGCGGTTCAGTTCGCTGTCGCGGCTAACGCTCTGGCTGACAGTTTCACGCAGGGTTTGCGCAACCGTTGGCTTGGGTGCAGGTGCTGGTGCGGCGGCCACGGGCGGCGGGGTGACGATTTCCGAGAGCAGGGGGATGCTGTCCGGGTCGAGCGTGTCGATCAGCAGCGGTGGTTCGAGGTTTTCATCGCCCAGCAGTTGGCGGATCGACTCCAGGTCGTTCAGCAGTTGGGCGGGTTTTTGCGGAGGCTTTGGGGTGTCCATGGTGGCAACTAGCAGGCGGTTGAAAAGCGTAGGCGAGGCAGGCAAGACAAGGCAAAAGCGGCCGAGGAAGCGGAGTTTACGTGTTGTAAATGAGTATTCCGAGGCCGCTTTTAACGCAGTATTGCCAACGCAGGTAGTTTTTCAACGGCCTGCTAGAGTTCGACTCGTTTGGGATCATACCCGCGCTGCCGGTAACTGCGGAAATTCTCCCGGCAGGCGGTCAGCAGGTCGGGTTCCTGGTTGACGATTTCAATCACCCGGCTAAAGCGCTCAACCTGCGGGGACAGGGTGCTGCCCAGGTTGATCAGTACACCTTGGGCGCTGCTGGGTTCTTCGTCCAAGCCAATCACCACCGGTGCTTGCGCGTCTTCCTCGTACAGGCTGTGCGGCACAAAGCTTTCCGCTTTAAAACGCCACAGCAGCTCGTCCACCTCGTTGCACTGCTGCGCATTACTGCCGCGCAGAAACACCGGCATGCCGGCGCGCCAGGCCTTCATCGCCAGCTGGCAGGCCGCACGCAGGCGGTCACCCGGCATGGCGGTGGAGAGTACGTAGAATTCTATTCGGGGCATGGCGACACGCTTTGGCGTTAATTGCAGGAGCGGCTTGCTGACAGGCGCGCAGCTTACCAGTCAATTGCGGTCAAAACCGCTCCTGCAATACGCCTGGGGCTTAGGCGTTGCTTCGATCCAGCAGGTACTGCGTCAACATCGGCACCGGACGACCGGTTGCACCTTTGTCCTTGCCGCCACTGATCCAGGCCGTGCCGGCGATATCCAGGTGCGCCCAGTGGTAGTTCTTGGCAAAGCGCGAGAGGAAGCAGCCCGCCGTAATGGTGCCGGCTTTTGGACCGCCGATATTGGCGATGTCGGCAAATGGGCTGTCCAGCTGCTCCTGGTATTCGTCATACAGCGGCAGCTGCCAGGCGCGGTCGTCGGCGGTGAGGCCAGCGCCGAGAATCTGCTGCACCAGTTCGTCGTTGTTGCCCATCAGGCCGGAGACATTGCTGCCCAGGGCCACGATGCAGGCGCCGGTGAGGGTGGCGATGTCGATCACCGCCTGCGGCTTGAAGCGTTCGGCGTAAGTCAGGGTGTCGCACAGCACCAGACGGCCTTCGGCGTCGGTGTTGAGGATTTCCACGGTCTGCCCGCTCATGCTAGTGACGATATCGCCTGGGCGAGTGGCACCGCCGCTCGGCATGTTCTCGGCACAGGCCAGCAGGCACACCAGGTTGATCGGCAGTTGCAGCTCCAGCACGGCCTTGAGGGTGCCGAACACGCTGGCGGCGCCGCACATGTCGTACTTCATCTCATCCATGCCGGCGGCGGGCTTGATACTGATGCCGCCGGTGTCGAAGGTGATGCCTTTACCGACCAGGGCGTAGGGCTTCTCGGATTTTTTGCCGCCTTGGTAGTGCATGACGATCATCCGTGGCGGCTGGTCGCTGCCCTGGGCCACGGCAAGGAAGGCGCCCGCGCCGAGCTCCTTGAGCTTTTTCTCATCAAGGATTTCGACCTTGAGGTTTTTGTAGGCCTTGCCCAGGTTCTTGGCTTCTTCGGCGAGATAGCTCGGGTGGCAGAGGTTCGGCGGCAGGTTGCCGAGGTCTTTGGTAAACGCCATGCCGGCGGCAATCGCCTGGGCGTGCGTGCTGGCGCGCTCGGCGTCGGCTAGGCTGGCTTTGTCGGTGAGCAGGGTGAGCTTTTTCAGCGCGCCGGCTTCGGCCTTCTGGCTCTTGAAACGGTCGAAGCAGTAGCCAGCATCGGCCAGGCTTTCCACCATCAGGCGGGTTTTGCCGTAGGTTTCGCGGCCTTTGACCTGCAGTTCGTCGAGGGCCAGCACGGCGTCAGCGCCGCCGAGATTTTTCAGGCTGCTGTAAACGGCTGTGATCAATTTGCGCAGTTGGCGGTCAGACAGTTCGCTGTCCTTGCCGGTGCCCACCAGCAGTACGCGTTCGGCTTTCAGGTTCGGCAGGTTGTGTACCAGCAGGGTCTGGCCGACCTTGCCGGCCAGGTCGCCGCGCTTGAGCAGGGCGCTGATCGCGCCCGCGCTGGCGGTGTCGATGGCCTTGGCGGTTTCGCCGAGTTTTTTGCCCTCAGCAACAGGGATAACCAGGGTGGCGGTTTTTAGTGTTTCTGGGCGGGCGCTTTTAACAATAAATTCCATTACGTGGTGTCCCCAAGACAAGGCGTCGGTATTGCAGGATAATGCCGGCTATTTTTCGATGGTTCGCCAGTTGGGCGAGCCGGCAAGCAGTGCGGCTAGTTTGATCTTAGCCGCCTGAGCCTGACAACCCTGGAGTGTCTGGTTTGATCGTCTTCCGTTATCTGTCCCGTGAAGTGTTGTTGACCCTGAGTGCCGTGAGCGCGGTGCTGTTGGTCATCATTATGAGTGGCCGCTTTATCCGCTACCTGGCCCAGGCCGCGCAGGGCTTGCTCGATCCCGGGGTGCTGCTGCTGATCATGGCGTACCGGATTCCTGGCTTTTTGCAGCTGATTCTGCCGCTGGGGCTGTTTCTCGGTTTCCTCCTGGCCTATGGGCGGATGTACCTGGACAGCGAGATGACCGTGCTCTCGGCCACTGGCATGAGCCAGCAGCGCTTGTTTGCCTACAGTCTGGCGCCAGCGGCCCTGGTGGCATTGCTGGCCGGCTGGCTGAGCCTGGGCCTGGCCCCGCAAGGCGTCGAGCACGTAGCGCGGATTCTTAACCAGCAGAGCGCCATGACCGAGCTGGATACCCTGGTGCCAGGGCGTTTTCAATCGATGAAAAATGGCTCGCGAGTGACCTACACCGAGGAGTTGTCCGAAGATCGCGGCTCGTTGGCCGGGGTGTTTATCTCCGAGAAGCAGCTGTCCAGCAAAGGCGACAAGGAGCGCGGTATCTCCGTGCTGGTGGCTGAATCCGGTCGCCAGGAAATCCAGGCAGACGGCAGTCGCTACCTGATTTTGGAAAACGGTTATCGCTACGACGGCAATCCGGGCCAGGCCGATTACCGCGCCATCAAATACGACACCTATGGCGTGCTGCTGCCCAAGCCGGAAGTTGAGGCGGATGTCACCGACCGTGAGGCGATGCCGACGCGTGAGCTGATTGGTAATGACAAGCCGCGCATGCAGTCCGAATTGCAGTGGCGCTTGTCGATTCCGGTACTGGTCTTCGTGGTTACCCTGCTGGCGGTGCCGCTGTCGCGGGTCAACCCACGCCAGGGACGCTTCCTCAAGCTGTTGCCGGCCATTCTGCTGTACATGGCTTACCTGGCACTGCTGATTGGCGCGCGTGGCGCACTGGATAAAGAGAAAATCCCCGCAGCCCTGGGCTTGTGGTGGGTGCATGGGCTGTTCGCATTGATCGGGCTGCTGTTGCTGTATTGGGAGCCGCTGCGCTTGCGCTGGGCGGCCCGTCGTGTGGCGCTGGAGGTGGCCCGTGGTTAAGTTGGATCGCTATATCGGCGCACAGGTATTTGTCGCCATCCTCGCCGTGCTGGGGATCATTGTCGGCCTGGCGTTGCTGTTTGCCTTTATCGACGAGCTGGGCGATGTCGAAGACAACTACAGCCTGCTCGACGCCCTCGGCTATGTGCTGCTGACCGCGCCGCGCCGCATCTATGAAATGCTGCCGATGGCCGCGCTGATCGGTTGCCTGATCGGCCTGGGTTCGCTGGCCAGTAACAGCGAGCTGACCATCATGCGCGCGGCCGGGGTGTCCATCGGGCGCATCGTCTGGGCGGTGATGAAGCCCATGCTGGTGCTGATGCTGGTTGGCGTGCTGATCGGTGAGTACCTTGCGCCCTATAGCGAAAATCAGGCTCAGGCCAGTCGGGCCATGGCCCAGGGCGGCGGTGAAGCGCAGAGCGCCAAGCGCGGTCTGTGGCATCGCCAGGGGCAGGAATATGTGCACATCAACGCCGTGCAGCCCAATGGCGTGCTGCTCGGGGTGACCCGCTATCGCTTCGATGAGCACAAGCGTATGCAGTCATCCAGCTTCGCCCGGCGCGCCCAGTACCAGGGTGATCGCTGGCAGCTGGAAGATGTTGCAACCACGCATTTCCGTGAGCGCAGCAGTGAAGTGATTGAGCAGGGCAGTGAGCGCTGGGATGTCGAGCTGACGCCACAGCTGCTTGGCACCGTGGTGCTGTCTCCAGATGCACTGTCGATGACCGGGCTGTGGAGTTATATCCACTACCTGGCCGAGCAGGGCCTGAATAACAGCCAGTACTGGTTGTCGTTCTGGACCAAGGTGCTGCAGCCGTTGGTTACGGCGGCGCTGGTGTTGATGGCGATCTCCTTTATCTTCGGCCCGCTGCGCTCGGTGACCCTCGGGCAGCGCGTATTTACCGGGGTGCTGGTGGGTTTTGTGTTCAAGATCAGCCAGGACTTGCTCGGCCCATCGAGCCTGGTATTCGGCTTCTCGCCGTTGCTGGCGGTGCTGATTCCTGCCGGTATCTGCGCCTTGGCCGGCGTTTGGTTGCTACGCCGCGCAGGTTGATTCAGGCGTAAAAAAGCCGGCGTGCACATGGAGTGCACGCCGGCTTTCTTGTGTCTGGGGGGTTACTTCTTATGAATGTTCTTCGGCAGCTGAATCACCTGGCTGTCCGAGTAAATGTCATGCCAGCTGCGCTTTTGCTTGTCCCAGAGCATCCAGAGAAAGCCCAGACCCAGCAGCAGCCAGGAGCCGATGGCGACCAGAAAACGCAGCAGCGCCTGCCATAGGCTGATCGCTGTGCCGTCGGGGTTCTGGATACGCAAGCCCCAGACCTGCATGCCCAGGGTCTGGCCGTTGTGCGTCCAGAACTTGGCGAAAAAACCAAACAGGCTGAGAAACAGCACAGTCGAGAGCAAAGGGTCGCCATCCAGCGCGCCAGCGTCAGACATCTGCTTGAGCTGCGCCTCGCCGTAGAAACCCATCAGGATCAGTTTGTAGATAAAGGTCACGACGATCAGCAGTGCGATGCACAGCAGAAAGTCATAAAACATCGCGGCGAGGCGGCGGATCAGTCCGGCGCTGGGGAATTCACCCTGCGGGCGCAGCAGGTGTTTCGGCATGGTCGGCTCTTTGTGCAATGGGTGTGTGCGGGTGCAATCTTGCCTTAACGGGCATAAAAAAACCCCTGATGTTGCCATCAGGGGTTCTTCAATGCGGCAGGATTACTCCTGAATCTGTACTTCGTCAGCCTGCATGCCTTTCTGGCCTTGCACCGCAATAAAGCTGACTTTCTGGCCTTCTTTCAGGCTTTTGAAGCCGTTGCCTTGGATCGCGCGGAAGTGCACGAACAGATCCGGACCGCTTTCTGGAGTGATAAAACCAAAACCTTTCTCGTCGTTAAACCACTTGACGGTACCGTTCTGACGATTCGACATGGTGTATTTCCTTGAACCTAGAGTTGATGACAGCCGCTACTCGAAATGAGGGGCTGAATACTGGTTGCAAGGCGGTGTGCGACGTCGAGCGGGATGTAGCGGATCTGGATGATCTACTGCACCAGGTCACGATTTTCGGCGACCCATGCAAACACAGTGGGGCAGACTTTACGACAACTCCCCGGCAAATGCCAAGCCCCTGCAGGGCATGCGGTTGCTGGGCTGTAGGTGTTTTGCGCAGGTCTTTAAATATGTGCTTCGCGGGAGTTTGACGCATTCGTCAGGGTGTGTCGGAGTGCTGTTCGGGGGCAGGCTCCCGACTAAGGTCCCGGCTCAGGCGTGGGCACCCAGCGCGAGGCGGAAGCTCTAGTTGACGTGCCTAGCTATGTGGTTGGTGTGAGTTCGAGTTTTTCAAATGTGCTCAAACGATACAAACGGGAGTTGTCGCTGAGCAAAGTCAGCAAGCGCTTGAAGAGGGTGGCATCACCCGGTGATGAGTCAGTGCGGGCATCAATGAGGTGGAGATGCGCACCGGCACGTGGGAGACGGTGCGGGGTGTTGATGTGCCGTGAGCGGCAAGGCTTACATCGCAGATAGGATGGTTATCGGGCCTGCGCCCGGCAGGTAGCACGATGACGTGGATGTTTAGTCCTTGTCCGAGTCGAAAAGATATGAGTCGCCTAAGATACTGTCATATTTGATCAGTAGCCGCGCTTTTTCTGCGACGAAACTGCGTACATCTTCGGCGCTTTTGTCTTGGGTGTTAATCGTAAAGATATCGAATTTTTTTCCGGCGGAAATGAATTCTCCGGTATTAAACATTTCAACGCCGTAGTTGACAGTCTTAATATCAAACATCTTCTCTACGGCCGCGTCAATTAGCTCGGATCCCTCGCCTTCTAGATGCTTTCCATCTATCAGTAAGTTGATCTCACGAACAATTGCAGGGCCAAGTCCGTTGTTTTCTAGTGTGAAAATAAATGTGCCGGCATCACCATCAATGTGATTCCAGCCAGATAGATGAGGTGTTGCCATCAATCGGTTGTGCTGTTCGTGCATTTTGATTTGCTTATTGCTAAACCGCAGGGCCAAGCAAGCAATAAGAACTGAAGCAAGTGATGCAATAGCTGCCAGAGTGTTCGAGATTTCGCTAAGGCTGCTTGCCGCTTCGGGTATCACATACACCACATAATCTACTATCGATTCCATCCCGACTGTCTCCCTTGTTGTTTGGTGGCGATCATAACCAAACACCAAGCTTGCCGCTCGCTGGCTTTTTTGTACCCGGATAAAAGTATGCAGATCACTTAGCAGCAGTTGCTGCAGATCATGCCAAGTGTGCCGCTGGCGCCGGGGGGGGCTGCATGCTTAACCCGTATGTCACCAGGTGAGATCAGCGGTGGACAGTGAAAGCGGGGGGGGAGGGGGTAGCTGAAAACATTAGGCCTGGTGTTGTGGGGATTTCCCCTCGGCGCCGGGCCTTTTTGTGTCTGCGATTCGCAATCAGGCTATGCGAACTTTAAAGTTATTACGCCAAGATTACGCCAGGCATAAAAAAGGCCTTGAATCTCAAGGCCTCTCTTCGAATCTATGGTGCCCCGGGGGAGACTCGAACTCCCACTTCTTTCGAAAACGGATTTTGAATCCGCCGCGTCTACCGGTTCCGCCACCGGGGCACAATGGCGGCGCAGTATAGGGATGGTGTTGGGGTTGGTCAATCCACTTGCGCTTAATCCTTGTATTTCAATGCTTTTAGGCTTTTTGAAGGCTTCCAGTTGCTACTCCATTGAGCGTGTTTGGCCTGTTCCTGGTCATTCGCTGCTGAGTCACGCCCATGCACTTTGGTGACGCAGCGGTGTAGCAATGGTGACGCAGAGTTCAGCAGCAAAACGCTTCCTTCTTTCCGATTCGTCGGTTGCTCGGGTCAGTTGCTCAGGCCATGCAAGGCAGGTCATTCACGACAGCCACTTGGTCGGCTTCCAGATGGTTGCAGGGGCGCGCTCAAGGGTTTTCCGGGTTCGTCTGCGGGGTAGCTATAGGACGCTTGGGCATTGGCCTGTAATGAGCGCAGAGGAGGCCAGGGCGGCAGCGCTGGATGCCTTGAGAGCAAGGCTTGGGGTTACTGCTAGGCAGGATGTTGCTCGGGTTGAGGTTGCGCCACTCCCTGAGCCTGTCAGGGCGGCCAAGCCAAAGACCAAGCCAGCGCCCACGCTTCAGGAGGTCTTCAAGGAGTACCGCAATACGCGAAAGCTTAAGTCATCCACGGCAGACGACTACCAGAGGGTATTCAATCGTTATGCCTACGATTGGCTGGAGATGGGCTGGCTGTCCATCGCGCCCGGTGCTTTCGAGAAGCGTTTCAACGAAGTCAGCGCCAAGTCCAAGGCCCAGGCCAATCAGCTTGCGCGAATCTTTTCGGCAGTGTGGTCGTTCGCTTCAGCCAAGTATGGCGTCACAGCAATTAACCCAACCCTGCGACTCAAGGCCATGGGCGGAATGCACCACATCAAACCCAAGGACGGTACTGTTCCCGACGCCATGCAGCCAAAGTGGTGGGCTGCTGTTGAGGCTCTGGATGATAGAGAAGTCGCCGCTGCGTTGGTCTTCATCGCTTTGACCGGCTGTCGTCGTGGGGAGGCCCTGAAGTTGAAGACCACCGACATTGATTGGCAGGCGAAGACAGTTACCTTCCCTGATACCAAGAACGGCACCGCCCACAGGTTGCCGCTATGCCGTCGTCTTTACGCCTTTTTGCATGCTCACTGCGCAGGACGGGATGGACTGGTCTTCGATGTTACGGTCCGTCGTACTGAGCTTACAGTCGACGGTTTGGCCAAGCGACTGGGCTTTAAATGGACCATCCACGACCTTCGACGGACGTTCGTGACACTGGCCCAGCGGACGCTTAACGATCTGGCCACGGTGAAGCGCTTGGTAAATCACAGTGATGGTGGTGACGTCACGCTTCGTCACTACCTGAAGTTGAGCGTGGAGGATTTGAGGGTGGCGATGCAGCAGGTTGAGGATGCTTTCGAACGGTTGCGCTCTTGCTAGTTCGTTGGGCCGTGCTCCAAGTAATTAGCAGCTCCTTCGCCGTAGCGCGTGTCGGAGGATGTTCAATTTCCCCCATGATGTTCAGCATTTTGACCAGCTCCACGTTAGACGGGGATGCCTTTTCGAGTTCGACCCCTAGGCTCTTCAAATGCTCCTTGGCTTTACGCCTCGCTAGCAGGTCCGCCCGACTAGACAGTTTTTTCGATCTAGGGGCTGATGTCGGTTTCCATAAATGCTCGGTCCCCCTGAGTTTCACCAGGATCTGGGCACCCCACTTACCTTGAGCGGTGGTAGGTATGAAATTTCTTTGTGTCTCCGCCGCTGAGAGCATGTCGTAGATGAAGCGGGCTTCTTCCTGACTGACCATCTTTGTCCACGGGAAATCCCCCTGGGGCATATTGGCCAGTTTTTGGAATTCAGCAATAACGGGGCTCAGCGTCGCTATGGTGAACACTCGGTCACCCTTTTTCTTCTTTGACATAGCTGTCAGCTCTCTGGGTGGTGGGGAGCCAACACGATAACCAGAATCTTCTACATGCTTCAATAAATTCTATTAATTGATTTACATTGATAGAGAAAACGTATTTACCTGCCCCCGTGCCCCCGTGCCCCCGCATTCCCTCCTTACTTCGTTAGAGATTCACTCGGTCACTACGAGTCTGGTCTCTCTTTCAGCGGGCGAAGGCTGCTACGAACTTCAGCCCTTAATGGTCAGCAGCTCATCCCAGCGTGTTGTGAAGCACTGGCTTTTCATGTCCCGGCGCATGGCCCAGTCGGGCGCGGTAGGTATCAATCCCAGGCGCACCGTACCCCTACCTTCACGCTGGTTGATGGTGTCGATGACCTTCATCAGCCGGTCACTGCCAGGGCGTGGCGGTGGTGCAAATAGGTCGGGAGTGACTTCGCCCCTTTGGCTCAGGTCCATCAGCAAGATTGCGCACTTCGAGTAGGCATGGCCTGGCCTGTAGATATGCTCCAGGGCCTTCAATGCGGGGTTTAGAAGGTCTCTTGTGTCGTCGGTAGGGAAGGGCGGCGCCACGGTCATTGCGTTGGCGTAGCGCGGCAAATGGGGCTGTGGAGCTGGGTCTGAAGGGTGACTTGCATTGCCCCACAAAGTGACTGCTGCGACCGTAGTTTTTCAGCTGCCCTGGTGACATAGGACGCCATCGCTTCACGTATAGGGGCTAGGTCTTTCAGCTTGTCGCCGAACATCTTACTGCTGCAGATTGCCTGCTTTGGTGGTGGGCCGTCACTGAATCCAATGCAACTCACACCGCGTAACTCGCGTGCTGTACGCTCCACCGTGACCCCGAATGTCTTCCGTAGGGTAGCTGCGTCGAAGTGCGCCAGCTCCCATGCGGTGGTGATGTTCATGGTGCTTAGCTTCACGGCTAGGCATCTGCCAATGCCCCAGACTTCTTCGACGGGGGCGATGCGGAATGGCTTTTCTTGGCGAACGGGGCATGTGAGGTCGACCACACCACCCGTAGCCGGCCACTTCTTCGCTGCCCAGTTAGCCAGCTTCGCCAGGGTCTTGGTTGCGCTGATTCCAACGCCTACGGGCATGCCGACTCACTTCAACAGGCGCTGTCGAATTTCACGACCAAGCACGGCGGAGTCTCCTTGTAGGCCGGTTAGGTCAGCCCAGGCTTCGTCGATGTAGTAGACCTCGTCAGGATGGATCACTTCTAGCCATTACTTAACCGCTCCCAGGGAAAACACACTTCGTAAATGACGCATTTTCCGGCAAGGTTCCATCATCCGAAGCAAACTCTTCGGAGTTGCTTAAAAGGGCTCGG
>Ga0209504_1000501_pt1 | contig 34313 bp, 39 predicted proteins | sample COGITO_mtgs_1005_FD_184791 | JGI IMG/M metagenome (GOLD analysis project Ga0209504, IMG submission 184791) | Pelagic marine microbial communities from North Sea - COGITO_mtgs_100511 (SPAdes) (version 2) | ecosystem: Environmental > Aquatic > Marine > Epipelagic ...
TTAAATTTTTGGAATATAATGACTGTTGTCAAATTCCTTTCTTAATTCGTTTAAATGATTAGAGATACTTGCATCGTATTGCACATCTCCAACCCGCAATATAAACCCTCCTAAAATAGCCGGGTTTACACTGTTTTCTAAGCTTGCCTTATTGCCTGTTAGTGCAACAATTTTGGCCATTACTTTTGTTTGTAATTCTTCTGTTAAAGGAACTGCAGTGGTAACTTTTGCTACTTGTATTCTCTTTAAAAAATCATATATTATTGAGTATTGTTTTGCAATTGAAAGCAACATACTCATTCGTTTGTTTTCTTGTAATAAATCAAACATTCCTAAAGAAATAACATGTGTTTTTCCAGCAAACAAACTGTTTAATACTTTTTTCTTCTCCGAAGATTTAATCACCGGACTTTTTAGCATAACACCCAAATCTAGATTCTCAGAAATGGTTGCTGCAATTAACTGCATATCTGCATTCACTTCTGTTTCAGCCGATGTTTCTTTGGCTAAATTCAAAATTGCTTTTGCGTATCTTAATGCGGGTCTTGCGTCTTTCATGCTCTTAACTTAACTTAACTTCTTTTAAAATTTCTTCAACTAATTTAAGCTGATCGTCTTTAGAAGCTAATTCTTTTTTAATAACTGTTTCTGCAATACCAATAGATAATTCTGCTACTTGATTTTTTAATTCTGCTAAAGCTGCTTGTTTTTCTTGCTCTATAGATGTTAGTGCATTGTCTATTAATTTGGCAGTAACTTCTTTTGCTTCTTCTTTTGCATCAGAAATCATTTTGTCTTTAATATCACGAGCATCTTTCATCAATGCATCTCTTTCTGACCTAGCGTCTTTTAACAATTGCTCGTTACTAGCGTTTAAGTTCTGCATTTCTTTCTTAGCTTCTTCAGCAGATGCTAAGGCGTCTTTAATACCTTCTTCTCGTTCATTTACAGAATTTAAGATTGGTTTCCAGGCAAACTTTTTTAATAAAAGAACCAACCCTACAAAAAGGATTAACTGCCAAAAAAATAATCCAACAGAAAAGTCTTCGATTAGTTTTTCCATAATATCTAATATGTACTGTGTTAACTGTTTTTGTTTAATGTAAGTAATAGGTCATAGCCAACCGCCAAGACCTATTACTTTAAAATCTTAGCTTATACTGCAAATAATGCAGCAAATCCAATACCTTCAATTAAAGCTGCTGCAATAAGCATCGCTGTTTGGATCTTTCCTGTCGCTTCTGGCTGACGAGCAATTGCTTCCATTGCTTTTCCACCAATTTGACCGATACCGATACCTGCTCCGATTACTACTAATCCTGCTCCGATAAAATTTAAACCTTCCATAATATATATTTAAAATTAAAAATTCATTTTTAAAATCATCTTAATGATGATCGTGTTCTTCCACTGCCGACCCAAAATAAAGCGCAGACAACATAGTGAAAATATAGGCTTGTAAAGCCGCTACTAATAATTCTAGTATTCCTAATACCATTGCTAATAAAAAAGACAACGATCCTCCTAGCCAATTTTGAGCTATAAAAATCATTCCTAAAATACTCATCAATACAATATGCCCTGCTGTAATGTTTGCATACAAACGTATCATTAAAGAAAACGGCTTAATGAAGGTTCCTAACAACTCTATTGGCATTAAGATAAATTTCATTGGCGTTGGCACTCCTGGCATCCAAAAAATGTGTTTCCAGTAATCTTTTTTTGCGGTAAACGTGGTAATTAAGTAGGTAATTATTGCCAAACAAAATGTGATGGCAATATTATTGGTTACATTAATTCCCAAAGGAGTTAATCCAAATAAGTTAATTATCCAAATAAAGAAAAATACAGTAAGTAAATAGCTCATGTATCTTTTGTAATGCTTTTCTCCAATATTTGGTCTGGCAATGTCATCACGAATGTAAATTACTATTGGCTCTAATAAGCGGCCCATTCCTTTTGGCATAGATTCATTTTTCTTGTATGCTTTCGCCATGCTGCTAAACATAAAAAACATGAGCAAACCAACCATCATAACAGTAAATACATTTTTTGTTATTGAAAAATCTATTGGCTTTATGTTTGTTGCATGATGAGCTGCATCATAGCTAATTGTTCCTGCTGCATCTGTTTTATAGATACTGCCATGATCTAATTTATAATAGTTTTCTCCAGATTTTGCAACTGTTTCACCATGGTGAAATTCTGAAGACATAAAAACAGTTAAACCACCATCCCATAAAATGACTGGTAGAGGAAAACCAACATACACGTGCTCTCCTTCATCGCTTGTATATGAAAACAAACTAAAGTCATGGGAATCTAAAAGGTGATGTGGAATATACTCTTCTACTTCTTTTTCTCTTTGCTCCTTCGTCTTTTCAGTCTGGTGAGTCTTTTCTTCTGTCGTTTTTTTATCGTCATTTGCAAAAATTGCAATGGAGAATAAAAAGAAGACTAAGGTTAACGCTTTTACAGTTATTTTTCTATGCATTTCACTCTAGATAATAGTGGCTTAAAAATCGATGCAAATGTAAGTTTTTATCCTAAAAAGAAAAACTATTTTAAACTTTATTTTACTGGGGTTTTTGACTAAAATACAAGCTCTTTGTTCTTAGATTTTGTTTAACCATTTAGAGAGGCTGAAAATCTCTATAGTATGTGTAAAAAAGTACGGCACAAAGAAAGCGAAAAATTCTGTTTTGGAAATAATACCGTCAGCGCTGTAAGGCCTGTAAAACAATAAAAAGAAGAAGCCAAATTTTAGAACACTTCCTATTAAAAAAACAACTCCTAGTTGATTTTTAAATTTCTTTCTTAAAAAAAACAGCATCAAAAAAACAAGCATTGCCAATAGTATATTAGCACTGTATGAAAGCAGTAGTTTATTGATAAAATGCGCAAGATCTAAATAATGTAGTATTAATATGTGAACAGCAAAAGCTGCGCCAGTGATGAAAATTATTCTACGTAAAAAATTTAAAAGCTGCTGGTTCATTAAGAATTAATCCTATTCAATTGTTTTACTGTGAGGTATAAAGAAATTCCAACACCCATTAAGGTAGCAACAATAACATAAGCTCTAGCTCCATTGTTGTAGGTGTTGTCTAACCATTTGCCTAGCATAACAAATAGGTAAATAGTTGCTCCCATCTGAAAAGCAACCCCAGTAAGTACGAGTGCGTTTTTAAGCGGTTTTTTCTGCGAGGGTTTTTGATGCGTCATTATGGTTCAGTTCTTTTATTGCTCCTTTCATAGAACAAGATGCATTAAATGTTGCGCCTGGTTCTACAGACAGTTTCCCAATAATTACATCTCCAGAAATAGTTGCTGTTGCTTTAATTGTTAAGGTTTCTTGAACAAGTAATTCTCCAGAAAACTTTCCTTCTATATCAGAATTTACTGCATCTATTTTCCCTTTTACAGAACCATCAATACCAATAATAACGCGTCCTTTTGTTTTAATATTTCCTTCTAAAGTTCCATCTATTCTGAAATCTCCTTCAGAGATAATATCTCCATTTATAGTGGTGTTTTTTGCGACAACGTTTATTTCCATGACCTTGGTTTTTTGTGTTTTTTCTTTGTTGCTGAACATAGACATTATTTTTTTAGCCTTTTCATAATTTCTAAGGCTTTTTTACCTTGCTCTGTTTGCGAATAATCTACCGCAACTTTCTCTAGAGCAGCAATATACGAATCTTTATTTTGATACTTCCCTATTGCATACGCTTTTAGCAATTCAAATTTAGACATTAGAATAGACCCCTCTTCAAGGGTTGGAATTGTCATGTCTATAAAACAAATCACATCTTCAAAAAAATCGTCTTTATACAAACGATAGGCTATTTCATATACTTCAGAATCTTCATCTACCTCTTTCTCTTTTGAGAGTTCAATTTCTGGATTTAAAATAATTTTCGCAAAAGGAGAGTCTGAATATGAATTTAAAATAAGGTTCTTATACTGCGCTGCTTTTGTGTTTTCACTCAACAAATAGAGTTGATACAAATGATAATTTGCTGGTAAAATTAATTCTTTATTAGGCTTAGAGGCCAACAATCTTTCTAGGTTTTTAATAGATTTTGGTCTGTTTTTAAACTGTTCTTTATAAATTAATCCTAATTCAAATAAAGCATTATTTCTATCAAAGACTAGAGAATCTATTTCTTTTTCTGATGAGGGAACTGTTGCTAAATAGGTAGAGATTTCATAGCGTGCTATTTTTTGATTGATAACAATCTCTTCTTCCGTTGTTTCACTAGTAATAATAGATTTGTCTGATCTTCTCCAGTTATCTTCTAGAGGCCTACTGCCCCAAACACGCCTAAATTCTCCTTTTCCAAACCCCAACGATTGTACATTGTAGAAATACCATTTTCCTTTAGTTTCTGTAGATTTTATTCCTCCACCAAAAGAACTTCCAAAAGAACTTTCATTTAGTTTTCTTTGCGCCAACTCTTCATCTTCTTTTTTAATTTTTTCTATATAGGCTTCAAAATACTTTTCTAATTGGTCTTTTGGCAGGGCAGCAAGGCTAAGAATACTGTCATTAGTTTTAAGAATTTCTTCATATTTTGTTAAAGACTTTAGGTTCTTAGACCTTCTTTCAATTCTTTTTATTCTTAGCGTTTGTTTGTTTTTTGCTACTTGCAATATACTGTCATAATAAGCACCTGCAGTAACATAATCTAGATCTTTAAAATAGAGGTTTGCCAACTTCTCATAACTATATGTTTTTTGTTTTGCTCCTCCGTTTACGGCTCGTAGTGACTTGTTATAATTAAGAATAGCGTCATTAATACTGTCTCTTTCTTGCTCTAAAACAGCTACCTGATAATAAACACCATCTAAATAAGGCCTATTATCTCTGTTTTTTATTAATTTTCTATACCGTTCTAAAATAGCTGTTGAAGAAGAGTCTGACACAGAGTTTTTAGCCAATTCTATTGCAGCATATATTTTATATTTATACGGCGCTGGTTTAAAATTTATTAATTTTTGAAAAACCATAGAAGCAGTATCTTTAATTTTATCTAAGCCGTATAATTGGCCTAAAATAAATAAGTTTCTAGCTTTTTGAATGGTGTTTTTTGAAGTTTTGGTTGCTTCCCATAAGTATTTTCTTACCCTCTGAACACTGTCCATTTTGGTATACGCCATGGCCAATGTTGTGTTCGCTTCTTCTCTTATAAAATCTGGCAACTCTGGTTTTCTAAGCAATATTTCCATTGTTTCTATGGCCAACTCTTCATTTTCTATTCTAATGTGAGCTTTTGCTCTCCAAATTTTGGTCTCGTTAATTAAACTTGCGTTTGGGTAATTTGAAATGATATAATTATATGCATCTATTGCAGGGATAAAACGCTCTGTGTAATACCTAGATTTCCCTAGCAGCAAATAAGCGTCATCAATTTTTTTATTGCGTTCTTTCCCATAAATATTCATGGAGTGTTTTTGAATTGCTTTTACCGCTTTTTGCTCTGCAATATCAAAAGGTGTTAAAGATTCTTCTTGTTCTGGGCTTTCCTGAAACCCTTTTCCTGGTTTATTTGAGGAGGAGGAGGAGGATAGTTTTGGAAGTCTAAACTTTTTATTTTTAAATGTTAGAGGCTCTATGGGTAGTAATTCAAAAAAATCATCTTCATACGATGCATTAATCTCTTGAAGCCCCTCATTAAAAGCAACTCCTCCATTGTACAAAATGTTATATTGAGTTGTAAGTGCGTTGTAATTTCTATTTAAAAATGCATCTTTCTTTGTACTACAAGAAACAATGAGCAATAGCGCACCTAAAAATCCTATTTTTTGACTGTTTTTCATGAAATATAACGCTGTTTACTACAACAGATTCTGAATGAATATATTGCAATACAGGCTGTAAAAATAGCAATAAAACTGATACTTGCTTTTTTAAACCGCAAAATAGCGTTCTAACTCTTGTAGCGTTTCTGCAGAAGTTACGATATCTTTAACTACAGCACCCTTATCTAAAACCACTATGCGCTCGCAAACTTCGGTCACATGGCTTAAATCATGGCTAGACACTAAAACAGTAATTTCTTTGTTTTCGGTGAGTGTTTTTAAAATTTTCTTTAAGCGTATTTGTGTTGTTGGATCTAGGTTGGCAAAAGGTTCGTCTAACACAACTACTTTTGGGTCTCCCATCATGGCGGCCACAATACCTACTTTTTTCTGATTCCCTTTACTTAAATCTCGTAGGTATTTTTTCTTTCCTAAAACTTCCTCATTAAAAAACTCTTCAAATTGACTTAAAAAACTTGTTACATCAGCTTTATTAATTCCTCTTAAATCTCCTATGAATTGAAAATATTCTTCGGGAGTTAAATAACTAATTAAAAAACTCTCATCAATAAAAGAGCCTGTAAATTTTTTCCATGCTTCACTTTTATGAACAGAGATATCGTTAGTAACAATAGCACCTGTAGTTGGCCTAATTAAATCTAGTAGAATATTAAATAGTGTTGTTTTACCAGCACCATTGTTTCCTACCAATCCAAAACTTTGTCCTGTAGGAATTTCAAGAGCATTAATGTTAAGAACCTCTGCTTTTCCGTATTTTTTTGAAACTGTATCTATTGTAATCATTATTTTTTCTTTTATTTAAAAATTATGCTTCTTTTCCAAAAGCGTTAATCATAGCGTATTTGTCTCTTATATATTTTTTCTCGATAAAATTCATAAGCGTATTTTTAAAAACAAATGCTAAAACACCTACAGAAGCTACCGCTATAAATCCTGAATTATATCCTACAAATGCGTCAAAGCCCCAAAATAAGAGCATCGGGAACAACATTAAAGGAATAATAACAAGAAATTGTGTAGCGCTTGTTCCTTGTGTATTTCCAAAGGCACTCTTTGTTAAATCTATTCTTTTTCTGTTGAAGGAGCCTGCATACAATAAAAAGAGAGAATTAAAACCAATATTAAAAATTGCTCCAGCGGTAATCATTAAAAAAATATCGATTCCAAAATACAAATAGGGAAAACTTAGAAGGTATAATATAGAAGTCATTGAAACCATTAAAACCCATTTTGATTCTAAAAATTTTCGATATCTAAAACTTTGACTCATTAGCATTTTATAATGAGCACTATCCCACGCTGGGATAAACTGCCCATAATTTAACGTAAACCCACCTGTTATAAATAATGAGGCAAACATTAGCAAAGGTTTCATGTCTTTATAAACATCCGATGTGAAAAAAATCAATCCGTATAATAGTAATAAGAAAGACATTAAAAATACCGTCTTAGTTCTTTTATTTCTCCATATTAATCGAATATCATTTTTAATAAAGGGGGCTACATCACCAAGTTTATCTGTCCATGATAAATCTACTGATTTAGCTTCTTCTACTTTTGATGCAATAGCTTCGTCTAAATACACTTGATTTCTTAATTGTTGAAAGTTTAAGCGATATAAGGCTGCAACAAGTAAAACAGTAATTAGAGAATAAAGAGGTGTTGCGTAAATAGCATCAAAGAACTTACCTCCAAGTGATACTACATCTACAATTTCAAAGTTTTGAAGACCAATTAAAATTAGAAGAAACCCTATGATTACTGTTAAAGCAATCATATTTTTATTGATTAAAAAATTTAAAAAATTTGCAGACTGAATAATTAAAATTATGCTTAATAACCAAGCCAAAACTCCCGTTATATCATATCCTTTTACAATTAAAACTATGGAAAAAGGAACATAAAAAAACAATCCTAAAATATTAAAAAAAGAAATAGATGATTTGCCCAAAACATAGTGAACCAAGCTGTCTTTATTAACTGGCAAGGAAAGCATTGGTTTGATATTCATAATTGGTAGTTTTTGCATTAAATATCTAAATATCAAATCTCCAAGAATAGCAAAAATCAAATAAGAATTAACAATCTGTAAAGGGTCTGACTCTGGGAAGGTTTTCTTTAAAATAAAGAAGCTTCCAGCCCCAATGACTGAAAAAGTGAGGATAAAATACAATGCTAAAAAACCTATAATTATCTTTAAAGCAATGCTTTTACCAAAAGTAGCTGAACGAAAAAACTGTTTCCATTCTAGCTTTAAAAAGTGTGAGATCATGAAGTAGTTTGTTTATAGGAGTCTTTGTTGGTTGTTTTGTTACAGAAAAATAAAAATTTATTTATATTTCAACTTTTAAAACTTCTAGAATTAGTTTTTGCAACTCTTGTTTTGGCAGGGCGCCATTAGACATTTGAGGCTGTTCATTCATAGGAATAAATAGCATAGAAGGAATACTTCTTATAGCAAATGCCGCGGCTAATTCTTGTTCTGCCTCAGTGTCTACTTTATAAATATTTATTTTACCCTCATACTCATCACTAAGTTCTTCTAGAACAGGAGCGATCATCTTGCAAGGACCACACCAATCTGCATAGAAATCTATAATTGCAGGCAAATTCCCTTCAAAGGTCCAGTCTTTATTTTTTTCATAATTAAACACTTTTTCTAAAAAGGTCTTCTTTGTTAAATTTTCAGTCATATTAATTTTTTTGTTTCTGCAAATTTAAACGTTTTAAATTCAAAAAAATTATCCTAATTTAGAGGATGAATAATTCTTAAAAAAAATGAAAAATTTCCTCATTCCTATTCTTTGCTTTGCCTTAGTGCTTCATGCTTGTAAAGAAGAACCTAACAAAAGAAAAAACATTGTGAACTATCCTGAAACAGCAAAGAAACCTGTCATAGAAACCTATTTTGATACCAAAGTAATAGATAACTATCGTTGGCTAGAAGACGATAGAAGCCCAGAAACCGAAGAGTGGGTAACAGCAGAAAATGAGGTTACTTTTAACTATTTGTCTACCATCCCGTATAGAAGTCAACTAAAAGATAGGTTGTCTGTATTGTGGAACTATGAAAAAATCTCTGCACCCTTTACTGAAGGAGATTACACCTATTATTACAAAAACAACGGCTTACAAAACCAATATGTGGTGTATAGAAAAAAAGGCACTGCTAATGAAGAGGTTTTCTTAGATCCTAACACCTTTTCTGAAGATGCAACTACCTCGTTGAGTGGCTTAACTTTTTCAAAAGATGGAAAAACAGCCGCCTATTCAATTTCAGAAGGCGGAAGCGATTGGCGTAAGATTATAGTGATGGATGTTGCTTCAAAAAAAATAAAAGAAGACACCCTTATAGATGTAAAGTTCTCTGGTATTTCCTGGAAAGGAAATGAAGGTTTTTATTACTCTAGTTATGACAAGCCTAAAGGAAGCGAACTTTCTGCAAAAACAGATCAACACAAACTATACTATCACAAACTAGGAACTTCTCAAAAAAATGACCCAGTTGTTTTTGGAGCAACTGCAGTTCAAAAACACAGATATGTTGGTGGTTCATTAACTGAAGATGATCGATACTTAATTATCTCGGCTTCAACATCTACCTCTGGAAACAAGCTTTTTATTCAAGATTTAACAAAGAAAAACAGCCCCTTAATTCCTATAGTAAATAACTTTGAAAGTGATACCTATGTAATAGACAATAAAGGAACTACGCTTTATTTAGTAACCAATTTAGATGCTCCAAATCAAAAAATTGTAACCGTAGAGGCATCAAATCCTACTCCTAAAAACTGGAAAGATTTTATTCCAGAAACAGCATATGTATTAAGTGCTTCTTCTGGTGGTGGGTATTTCTTTACAGAATACATGGTAGATGCTGTTTCTAAAGTATTACAATATGATTTTGATGGAAATAAAATTCGTGAAATAACATTGCCAGGGGTTGGAAATGCTGGCGGTTTTGGAGGTAAAAAAGATGCTGTTATAGATTATTTTTCTTTTACCAACTACAATACACCTTCTAGTATTTATACCTTAAATATAAAAACTGGAGAAACTAAATTGTATTGGAGTCCTGAAATTGATTTTAATTCAACTGATTATATAAGCAATCAAGTGTTTTATGAATCTAAAGACGGAACAAAAGTTCCAATGATTATCACTCATAAAAAAGGCTTAGAATTAAATGGTAAAAATCCAACAATCTTATATGGTTACGGAGGGTTTAATATTAGTTTAAATCCTGGTTTTAGTATTGCTAATGCAGTTTGGATGGAGCAAGGAGGTATCTATGCTGTTCCAAACCTACGAGGTGGTGGAGAATATGGTAAAAAATGGCATGATGCAGGAACTCAAATGAAAAAACAAAATGTTTTTGATGATTTTATTGCTGCGGCAGAATACCTTATTGAAAACAACTATACCTCTTCAGAGTATTTAGCAATTAGAGGGGGGTCTAATGGCGGATTACTTGTTGGCGCTACCATGACACAAAGACCCGATTTAATGCGTGTAGCCTTGCCTGCAGTAGGTGTTTTAGATATGTTGCGCTACCATACATTTACGGCCGGTGCCGGATGGGCGTATGACTATGGAACCGCCGAGCAAAGTAAGGAAATGTTTGCCTATTTAAAAGGATACTCCCCTGTACATAATGTTAAAGAAGGAACAAGCTATCCTGCAACATTAGTCACCACTGGAGATCATGATGACCGAGTGGTTCCTGCACACAGTTTTAAGTTTGCGGCAGAACTACAAGACAAACAGGCTGGTAACAATCCGGTATTAATTAGAATTGAAACCAATGCTGGCCATGGTGCTGGAACACCAGTAGCAAAAACCATTGAGCAATATGCAGATATTTTTGGCTTTACTTTATACAACATGGGATTTGATAGATTGCCAAATCCTCCAAAAACTAAAATTAAGAGCTAACTGATACTTTTTTCAGTATTTTTACACCGCAAATTACCTCAGCTAATTTGCGGTTTTTTATGCTTAAAGTATCTAACATCTCGTTTCAATACACTCCTAAAAAAGAGATATTATCCAATATTTCTTTCACTTTAAATGCTGGGCAACACCTGTGTATTATGGGTGAAAGTGGCTCAGGAAAATCTACCTTATTAAAAGCTGTTTATGGCTTGCTAGACTTAAAAGACGGAACTGTTTTTTGGAAAGACCAACAGGTCTTAGGGCCTTCTTTTCATCTGGTTCCTGGGATGGATTTCTTTAAATATGTTGCGCAAGATTTTGATTTAATGCCATACACATCTGTCTCGGAAAATATTGGAAAGTTTTTATCTCGGTTTTATCCTGAAGAAAAAGAACGCAGAACTAAAGAACTGTTAGAGGTTATTGAAATGTCTGAATTTGCCAATGAAAAGATTAAAACATTAAGTGGTGGTCAACAACAACGTGTGGCAATTGCAAGAGCCTTGGCAAAAGAACCTGAGCTTATTTTATTAGACGAGCCCTTTGGTCAAATAGATAATTTTAAAAAAAACTCACTCAGAAGAAAGCTCTTTAGTTATCTAAAAGAAAAAAATATTTCTTGTATTGTAGCAACGCACGACGGAGATGATGCTCTTTCTTTTGCAGATAACATGATGGTGCTTAAGAACAAACAAGTAGTTGCTAACGACTCTCCTAGAAACTTATACGAAAACCCACCTGAACTATATGTGGCTGCTTTATTTGATGATGTAAATGAAATTTATTTAGAGGGAGAAAAAAGATTATTATATCCTCCCCAAATTAAAATTTCCGAGAACTCTACTCACAAAGCAACTGTAATAAGATCCTACTTTAAAGGGTTCTATTGGTTAATTGAAGCGCGCTTTAATTCTCAAATAATTTTCTTTCAGAATTTTGAAAAGATTGCCTCAAAAGAAGAAGTTTCTCTTTCTTTTATAAAATAATATTCTCTTTATTGAAGACCTAGATACTCTTAGAGTACGTTATTTATTTTTATTTCTTTTCCGTTCCAGCGAAAAGTGTCTCCAGCTTGCTTTCCTACTAATAACTTCCCTATTGGCGAAGAAGCTGAAATAGCAAAATAGGTAGTTTGGTTGACTGTTAATTTCCCTGCTGAAACACTTAAAAAATAATGTATTGAGGAGGTCTCTATAATAGTTCCTAGACGAACACTTGTTGATGATTTTGCAATAGCAACCCTAGCCAGTGTTTGTTGCATTTGTTGAACTGATGCTAATTGCTGCCCTGCTTTTTCCATTTCTAATTGCAACATGGCCCTGCCTGTTTCGTGCTTATCTCCCGCAGAACTTTTGGTTTCGGAACTTAATGCTTTTTGGTGTGAAGAAATAATAGTTTGTATAGTTTGTAAGCGCGTATTTACATGAGCTACACACTGCTGAAAAAGAACTTCTTTTAGGTTTGTCATTACTTAAGCTTGTACAAATGAAAATGCTCCGTAATTTCCATGGTGTGAAATTGAACAAGACCTTGTTAACGGTGTTTCATTATGGTAATAATTAGGGGCTCCGTTTTTTGATTTTTTTTGTTCAATTCCAGAAACAGAAAGCGCTGTTAGTTCTTTTAATTTCTTCTTAATCATATTGTCTATTTCATGAGGAGGCGCCATTTCGGAATATGCACTAATTTCTTTTTCTAGACTGGCTTTGGTAAGAATGTAGCGCTGATTTATAAGTGAGCTCGTGTAAAACTTTTGACCTTTAAAGCAAACCACCCCTTCTTTAGCTGATCTTAATTTACATTCAAATTTTTTGGGAGCAAAAAACCGTACTATATGTTGTTGCGTATAAATTTTATACGCAGCTTCCTTCATGCTCCAAAGTCTCCAAACCATCACAAAAGAATTTGGTGCTTCTAAAATAAGTTGTTGTTCGTTGGCCGTGAATTGCTTTTCTAAAAAGCCTTTTCGTTGCCAATTACTTGCTGTTTTAGCAAGAGATAAGTCTATAATGTCGTTGCCAATCAAGAGGCTGCTAATTTGGTTTCAATAACATCCATTGCTGCTTTTACCGATAGCATTTTTTCCATAGAATCGTTATCTATCTCAATATCAAACTCATCTTCTACATCTAAAATAATATCTACCAAATTGGCAGAATTAATTTTTAGGTCATTAATAAAGTCGGTCTCTTCAGACAGGTTTTTAAATGCCTCTTGATCTTGAACATAGGGCTTTACAATTTTTTGTAGTGAGGTAATTAGTTCTTCTCTGGTCATGAATACTCTTTTTAATAATGGTTGTTTTTGAGTCTATTAGTAATCGTACTTTTTTAATATTTCTTAAAAATAATACATCCGTTTACATCTCCAAAGCCAAAACTTGCTTTTGCGATGATCTGTAGTTTTTTTGGTGTGTATTTGGTTGGTATTTTTTCTTTTGAAATTAATTGTAAAATGTCTGGATGTACCTCTTCACAGTTAATGTTTGGAAAAACAAATTGGTGTTTTAGCTGCAACACTGTAGCTACATTTTCTATGGCTCCTGCAGCTGCAAGACAGTGCCCAACCATAGATTTTAGTGAATTTATCATTGGAAATTCTTGCCCATTTCTACCCAGTGCTTTTGTCCAGTTTTCTATTTCTACAGGATCTTTAATCGTTGCCGTTAAGTGTCCGTTAATAGCATCAATATCTGCGCCTTTTATGTTGGCATCTTTCATTGCATCTGCAATACATTTTTGTACCGCTTCAGAATTTGGTGCCGTCATGGTTCCACCGTTTCGTTGTCCTCCAGAATTGATGTTCCCTCCCAAAACCTCAGCATAAATAGTTGCTTTTCTTTCCAAAGCACTTTCTAGAGATTCTAAAACCAAGGCTCCTGCACCGCTCCCAGGAACAAAACCTGATGCGTCTGCACTCATGGGTCTCGATCCTTTTTCCGGAGTTTCGTTGTGCTTATATGTCATCACCCTCATTGCATCAAATCCACCCCAAATATAGGCCCCATCATCACTACAGCTCCCCACCAACATTCTTCGTGCCTTTCCTGCCTGTACACGTTCAAAACCCATTAATAATGCTTCTGTACCGGTAGTACAAGCAGAAGAATTTGTAGTCACTTGGTTTCCCATTCCTAGAATGCCGCCTAAATAAGCACTAATGCCACTTGCCATGGTTTGAACCACCACAGTACTTCCCAAGCGTTTTACCTTTTGATCGTCTAATTTATAAATTGCTTCTCTAAATTTTTCTATTCCGGAGGTGCCTGTTCCAAAAACCATTCCCGAATTGTAATCTATTGGTGAGTTTTTATCAATAACAAAACCTGCGTCTTTCCAAGCGTCCATTCCTGCAATACATCCATATAAAATGCCAGCACTATCAAATCCACGCAATTGAAGTGGTGTTAGGTACTTATTTTTGATCTCTTCTGAAATAGGAGGAATTCCTCCAATACAGCAAGAAAATTTTAAGTCTTGTAGTTTTTGATGAAATGTAATTCCAGACCTTCCTTGCTGAATTGCTTCTAAGAAATTGTCTAAGCCAACAGCATTTGGTGCTACAACTCCCATCCCTGTAATAACAACCCTATGTTTCATTCTTCATTGGTTTTAACATTCCTGAAATAGTTCCTCTACAAACCAGTTCATTTTTTTCATTAAACAATTGCACCTTACATTTTAGTTTGTTAAATCTAAAATAAACTTTCTCTGAAATTACCTTTACGCGTTCTTTGGGAAAAACAGGTAAAAAGAAATCTACGTCACTAGAGCTAAGTGCAATTTGTGGTTTTTTTGTTTCAGAGACAGCCTCACTTAGTAAGTATATTCCTAAACAAACAACACCAATTTGTGCCATTACTTCGGTTAAAATAACTCCAGGGGTTATTGGGTTGTCTTTAAAGTGACCTTCATAAAAGTATTCGTCTTCTTTAAAGGTATAAAACCCTTCTACACCATTTTCTGAGAGAGACGTTAGTTCTTCTACAAACAAAAAAGGTGTTTGATATGGTAAAAGCTGTATGATTTTTTGATTGTTCAATTGTTTAACTTATGTGTTCTCCTCCGTCTACAGGAATAATGGTGCCATTAATCCACGCAGCTTCGTCTTTAGATAATAAATACACAACATTGGCAACGTCTTCTGGCAATGTTAATCTGTTAAAAGGATTGCGCAATAAAGAGTGTTTTTTTATTTCGTCACTTCCTGGAATCATTCGTAGAGACGCCGTATCTGTAACTCCTGCTTGAATACAATTTGCTCTAATCCCAAAAGGCGCATACTCTAGTGCAATATTTCTTGTAATGGCTTCTAAGGTTACTTTTGCTGCAGACACAGCTGCATAATTTTTCCATGCTTTTGTATTCCCTTCACTTGTAAAGCTAATAACTCGTGCATCATCCGAAAACAACCTTGCTTCAAAAATAGCGTTGGTCCAGTCATACAAACTAATTCCCATTGCTTGTATTGTTAATTGAAAGTCGTCTGTGTGTAAGGTAGGTGTAGATTCAGAAATCATGGGTTTTAAATTTCCTTTGGCAACACTATGTACTAGTGTTTTTATAGTACCTCCTTCTAGCTCTTCTGCTAAATCTTCTATCAATGCAGCTCTCTTTTCTGAGTGAAACGCATCTGTATTATAGCTAATAAAATCTACTCCTTCTTGAGTAATTTCATTAAATTCTTTCTCAATGTCAGGCAGCTGTGATCTAGAGTTTCTATGAACAATACAAATATTCATTCCATGTTTGGCTAACTTTTTTGCTGTTGCCAAGCCCAATCCACTAGAGCCCCCTAAAATTAATGCCCACTCGTTTTTATCTTCAAATTCTTTTACCATTCTAATAATATTCTTTGGGCAGAAAATCCTGGCCCAAAACTAAGCATTAAGCCTTTTTCTCCTGATTGTCTGTCTCCATTCATAAATCGTTCTAAAACATACAATACGGTAGCGCTAGACATATTTCCATACAATCGTAAAACTTCTTTTGTGTCGTCTATGTTCTTTCCTAAAGACCCAAATAAATCTTCCACAGTCTGAACTATTTTCTTGCCTCCTGGATGAAAAATTAAATGATTTATATCTTCAATTGTTAGATTATTCCGTTCTAAGAACGGGTGAACTATCATTGGAAAATGATTTGAAATAGTTTCTGGAACAGATTTGTCTAAAATCATTTGTAGCCCAGAGTTCACCAATTTAAAGCCCATCATATGAGTTGAATCATAAAAATGATACATCGCTTCATCTATAATTTTAGGACCCTTATCTTCTTCATAAGATGATAAAATAACACTTGCAGCTCCATCTCCAAAAATTGCGGCACTCACAATATTTACCATAGAAAAATCTTCTAATTGAAAAGTGGCTGTGGGTGATTCTACTGCTATCACAGCAGCTCTTTTATTTGGATTGGCTTGTAAGAAATTTTTTGCATAAATAATTCCCGAAACTCCTGCTGCACAACCCATTTCTGTCACCGGAAGTCTCACAATATCTTGTCTCATTTGCAAACTATTAATTAAATAGGCATCAACAGAGGGAATCATAATTCCTGTACAACTAACAGTAATAATATAATCTATATCTGTAGGCTGTAAGCTTGCTTTTTCTAACGATTTTTTTAATGACTGTTCTGCCAAAGTTGTAACCTCCCGAACATAAATCTTATTTTTATCTTCAAAAGACGAATTCAAAAAAACTTCTTCTGCATCCATAATAGAGTAACGCCTGTCTACACCGGCTCCTTCAAAAAGCTTTAAAACTTTTCGTTGAAACCTTGTTTCCTGACCCTGCATCCATAGTTTTACAAACGGAATAATGTCTTTAGTTTCTCTAGTATGTTTTGGTAGCTGTTTCGCTACAGATAATATTTTTACGCTCATAATATTTCCTAAAAAGTAGGAATTCTTTTAATGAATAGGATCTTTTTTTAAAATCCATAAATATCTAAAAGCCCATTTCCATTGAATAGAAAATGGCACTTGTACTTGTGTTAAAATAGCCTCTAACTCTTTTCTTTTAAAAGCTCGCAAAACAGAGGTTAAACCGTCTTCCCTAACCATCTTGTTTTTAATAAAAAGCCCTATCAGTTTAAAAAGATAGTACGCAAGTCTATGCCTATGTAAATCATTCACAACCGCTCCAATTGTTGCTTTTTGAACCGTTGGTTTTAAAAAAGAGATGAGTTCCTCGCTTTTAAAATGGTGCAAAAACAAGGTGCACAAAACAACATCATATGTCTGTTTTTTAAACTCTTCTGAGAAAATGTCAATCGTTTCAAAGCTCAACTCTGGATAATCTATAGACAGTTCTCTTGCATATTCTATAGCTGCATCATTTGCATCTATTCCTATAAGTTTAAACTTATAGTTGTTCTCTCTGCCAAACTTAGCAATATCTCTTAAAATGTCTCCATGTCCACATCCCAAATCTACCATGGTAATTGTCTTGTTTTTTGAAGATGTTTTAAGTAATTTTTTTAAACCTTTAATAGTTACTGAGTTTCCACCTAGAAGTCTGTTAATGGTTTCTAGTTTATCTAAGGTGTCTCTAAACATAACTCCTTCAAGAGTAAAATCGTCCATCATTTCTGTTGCTGAAGAACGGCGAGAAGTATCAACTAAAAAACTCATAGTGGGCGCAACTGTTTTCCGTGGGTAAATTTGATCATTTTAGGCAATAATGAGGGTATTCTTTTTAAAATTGAATACGCTATTTGAGAAATGGTTTGATTTCTAAATAACCATGCGATAAAATGGCCTGCTTTTAATCGTATTTTAAATTCTTTATTCCAATCTCTAAGATACTGTTTTTCTAGACCTTCTCTCGTTTTTATTTCGCCATTTAAAAACTGAAGTATTCGAGTGCTTGCCAATTTTGCGCTAGAAATAGCCATTCCCATTCCGTTGCCACATAGCGGATGAATCATTCCTGCGGTATCTCCACACATAATGATATGGTCTTCTACCGGATTTTTAGTTTGAAAAGAAACTTGACTAATGGTTAGTGGTTTTTCAAAAACAGGTGAAGTTTCTTTGAATATTTTTCTTAAATGTTTATTTTTAAAAACAACTTGTTCTTGAAAATCCGTAATGTTTTTATGTTTTTTAAACGAGCGGTATTCTGTAATATAACAGACATTAATAGCATTATCTTCTACTTTAGAAACGCCACAATAGCCACCTTTAAAATTATGTAGCGCTACCAAGTTTTCTGGAAACACCCCTTTTACATGAATTTTAACGGCCAAATACGGAGATTTTTTTTGAATGAATTTTCGCTTCATTTTTTGGTCTAAAGAAGATCTTTTACCAAAAGCGCCTATGGTAATTTTGCTTTGAAATACCCCTGAACTTTTTGTTGTAATTGTGAAAGAGTCTTTTTTAAAGTGAATAGAATCTACCGTGTCTTTTAAAATTTGAACACCGTTTAAATGTGCTTTTTTTACCAATAAATTATCTAAAAAATAACGACTCATTCCAAAACCTCCTAGGGGTAATTCACCTTTTATTAGATTACTTTTTGTGGTACTTATATGAACTTTTGTGATCTGTTTAGCCCCTTCATTTATTGGGTTAATCCCTAGAGAATTTAAATATGGCAGTACTTCATTAGAAATATATTCTCCACATACTTTGTGCTTAGGGTATTCATTTTTTTCGATTAATAATACCCGTTTCTTACGTGTAGATAAATGAATAGCGCTTGTTAATCCGGCCAATCCTCCGCCCACTATAATTACATCAAATGTTGTTGTTATTTTCAATTGTTATTTTATTGCAGAATATTCTACTTGAATTTTTACATTATTAGACAAAACAAAACTCCGACCACCTACATTAAAATCTTTACGGTTAAGTGTCATTGAAGCGCTTAATATTAGGGTTGAATTCTTTTCTGAAACATCTATTGGTATTTCAATCTTTTTTGTAATTCCTTTAATGCTTAGCGTCGCAAAAAGAATAAGGTCACCATCTGTATTCTCTTCAATTTTTGAAGACTCTAATCTAATTTTTGTATAGTTACTAGCATCAAAATAATCTTCTTCTAATAAATGTTTGTCTCTCCCGTCTATACCTGTAGAAATAGAATTTACCATAACAACTGCGTTGATATAGCTATTAGAAAGGTCTTTATAATTAAAGTTTGTTTTAATAGTTGCCTTGTTAAAAACACCGTCTACTGATATCCCAAAATTTTTAATGATAAATAACACTTTTGTTTGCTCATTGTCTTGTGTCCATTCTTGAGAAGAAAGAGAGCTGGTGATAATTAATAAAAGAAATACAACTGTTTTTTTAAGCATTGTAGTAAAGATACTAAATATAAGGAGTTCTTTAGTCTAGCAAAGCAGCCAATTCCTTACCAACCAATGAACCAATAGCAACACCCATGCCGCCTAAGCGAACCCCGCAAAAAACGTTCTCAGAAAGTTGTTTTACAATGGGGTTTTTTTGATTTCCAACACCCATAATACCACTCCATCGATGTGTTATTTGAAAGTCTGTATTTGGTAAAATGGTAGTTTTTAAAAGTTCTTCTAGTTTGTTCTGAATTCTGTTAGTCTGTCCAAATTCTGTAGTTTCTTCTGTCTTAAAATCTAGATTTCTTCCGCCTCCTAATAAAATTCTATTATTAATATTTCTAAAATAATAATACCCTTCCTCTAAGTGAAAAGTTCCTTTAATGTGAAGATTTTTTATAGGACTTGTTATGAGTACCTGCGCTCTAGCGGGAGCTACGTTTTCTTGAAGCAGTTCTTTGGAGAATCCGTTGGTGGCAAAAAACAATTTAGACGCTGTAAAGACTCCTTGATCTGTTTCAATCTTCACCTTGTTCGTGTCTTCTGAAAACCCTTGAACGGTTGTATTATTTAAAATTATTATTCCTTTTTGTTGTGCTATTTTTAATAATTGAGACACCATTTTTCCAGTATCTATCTGGCCCTCAAATTGATTTACTAAATAGGTAGGCACCGTCTTTTTAAACTTAAACTTATTGTGAACTGAAGAAAAAACAGCGTTTTTAAAAAGTGGAAATAATAACTGATTTAATTCCGCTGTTTTTTGCTCACATTTTTCAAAAAAAGCTTCATCAGAAAATAACTCATACCCATAATGATGTTGGTAATCTATGTTCTTATCTCCTAATAGGTTTCTTAATAGTTGTAGGCCTTCCCATCTCTTTTTTACCAACTGAAAAACCTCTTGCTCTGAATGTGTTTTAAGGTCGCTTAACAATTCTGAAGTGCTTCCAAAACAAGCAAAACCAGCATTTTTTGTGCTAGCTCCTTGCGGAAGGAGGCCTTTTTCTAAAATAATGATTTTTGATGTTGGAAAACGCTCTCTTAAATTAATTGCACAATTTAAACCTACGATTCCACTACCAATAATTACAAAATCATTGCCAGTAAACCATTCTTTATATTCCCAGTAACTGTAATTCATTATACTAATTTTTCAAAGCAATTACTATCTTCTACTTGAGTGTACTGCCCGTAATTTGGAATGCTTCTATATCCAGATTTTTTATAAAATTTATTGGCTTCTATCTGACGGCTTCCAGTCTCTAAAATACATTTTATAAACCCTTTTTCTGAGGCCCATTGTTCTAAAGAACTTAACACGGTATTGGCAACTCCAGAACCCCTATGTGCTGGTTTTACATACATCCTTTTTATTTCAGCAGTATTTGTATCAAGCTTTTTAAAAGCTCCGCATCCAATAGCTTGTTCGTTTTGGTAAGCAACCACCACATGATTTATTTTTTTTAAACTATTAAACTGATTATAGAACTCATGATCTTCGCCGTCTGTTATTTTTAAATAGGCGTCTAACTCAGTTATTAAAGCCTGAAAATCTAAATTATTATTGTCTGTTCTAATGATTCTTTTCATTTGAAATACCACTCTTTGTTGAAATTCTATTTCTTTTTAAAAGCCCAAGGTGTTTTTATGCTCAAAACTCAAACATTAACTGAACCCAAACAGGTTCTTTTTTTGCTGTGTCTAAGTTAGAAAAAGAAATACCTAATAAGCGTACAGAATTTTTAAATTTTTCTTGATATAATAACTCTTTTACAATTTGCATGATTTCATCTTTCTTTTGAATAAAATTTTGTACCGTTTTACTTCTTGTTTGTTGGGTAAAATCGCTGTATTTAATTTTTAAGGTAATTGTTTTTCCTTTTGTTTCTGATGCTATCATTCTTCTCTCTAACTCTTCTGCAATTTTATGAAGTCTTTCTAGCATAAATACTTCAGAAGAAATGTTCTCAGAAAAGGTTCTTTCTGCTGCTATAGATTTTCTAATTCTATTGGGTTTTACTGTACTGTGGTGAATTCCTCTTACAATATTATAATAGTAGGTTCCAGACTTTCCAAAGGTCTTTGTTAGCTCTTCTAGTGGTTTCTTTTTTAAATCTAATCCATTAAAAATCCCTAGGTTATTCATTTTTGCAGCGGTTACCTTTCCTACACCGTAAAATTTATTAACTGAAAGTTCTTCTAAAAAAAGAAGCACCTCTTCGGGATTAATTGTTTTTTGTCCGTTTGGTTTGTTAATATCTGATGCTACTTTTGCTATAAACTTGTTGATAGATATTCCGGCAGAAGCCCTTAAGGCTAATTCACTGTATATACGATCTCTAATTTCTTGTGCAATTAAACTTGCAGATGGATTTCCTTTTTTGTTTTCTGTAACATCTAAATAGGCTTCATCTAAGGAAAGGGGCTCTACTAAATCTGTATACTCGTAAAAAATTTGTCGAATTTTAGTTGATATTTCTTTATATCGTTCAAAATCTGTTTTTACAAAAATAAGATGTGGGCATTTTTGTCTGGCCAAAACACCACTCATTGCAGATCTGACTCCATATTTTCTGGCTTCGTAACTCGCAGCGGCAACAACACCTCTTTTTCCGCCACCACCAACAGCAATAGGTTTTCCTTTTAGCTCTGGGTTGTCTAATTGTGCAACAGAAGCATAAAAAGCATCCATATCTACATGAATAATTTTTCGATATTGAAACGTGATGTTCACGCTATAAATTTACAAAACTTTGATTTTATAATAGAACATCTATTACATTGATTATCACAATCAGTCCAGTAATAATTCCTAGTACTAAATCCAGTTGGTTTGCTAAGTGTTCAATTTTATTTTCTATTTTTTTTGCTAAATAAGCATATAATAGAAGAATAGAAAATGTACCTAGGGCAGAGCCTAAAACAAAGAAGATATTATTAATAAGAGTAAATTTATACCAATGCATCATCACTAGAAAGCTAGTAACCCCAAAATAAAAAGGGATTGCAAACATGTTTAAAGAAGATAGTAAAATGCCAGAAATAAACCCTCTCCCTTTTATACTGTTGTTGTTTAATTGTTTCTTTTTTTGCTTCCTTGCATTGCTAAAGAAGAACACCGAAAGCCCAATAAAAGCAATGATTCCTGCATGTTGAAGCACAATTAAATACCTTGGGTTGTCTAGTAATATTTTTGAAAAACTAACAGCAATATAAGCCTGAATTATCACAATAACAGAAACTCCTGCAGAAAAATAAATTGCTTTCTTTTGTGTTTCTTTGATGCTTATTTTAACAGAGGTCATGTTTAACATGCTTGGAAACAGGGTTCCTAAAAAGGACGAAATAAAACCTATTAAAAAGTGATATGTACTTTCCATAAAAGCAATTATTTATTTTCACAAATATGATGTTTTTTAAAAAGAAAAAAGCGCCATTAAGGCGCTTTTTTCTTTTTTTAGTACAATTATATTAAACAACTCCTTGAGCCAACATTGCATCTGCTACTTTTACAAAACCAGCAATATTTGCCCCTTTAATATAGTCAATAGTTCCATCATCATTCTTTCCGTAAGCAACACAAGAATCATGGATGTCTTCCATAATGTCTTTTAAGCGGTCGTTTACTTCTTCTCTAGACCAACTTAATCGAAGTGAATTCTGACTCATTTCTAAACCAGAAGTGGCAACTCCTCCTGCATTTGACGCTTTTCCTGGAGCAAATAAAATTTTTGCTTTTTGAAACTCGTGAATTGCTTCTGGAGTAGAAGGCATATTTGCGCCTTCAGAAACACATGTACATCCGTTAGAAACTAATGTTTTTGCTTCTTCACCGTTTAATTCGTTTTGAGTTGCACATGGTAAAGCAATATCACATTTAACAGACCAAGGTCTTTGGCCTGCAACGTATTTTGCTGTTGGGTAGGTGTCTACATACGCGCTAATTCTTTCTCTTCGTATATTTTTAAGATTCATTAAGAATGTTAACTTTTCTGAATCAATTCCATCTTGATCTACAATATATCCTCCAGAATCAGACATTGTTAATACAGTTGCACCAAGCTCAATTGCTTTTTCGGCGGCATATTGTGCTACATTTCCAGATCCTGAGATAACAACTCTTTTTCCACTAAATGAATCGTTATTTACTTTCAACATATTGTCTGCAAAGTACACTGTTCCGTACCCTGTTGCTTCTGGTCTTATTAAAGAGCCTCCCCAAGAAGCTCCTTTTCCTGTTAAAACACCTGTGAAAGAATTTTTTAATTTTTTATACATTCCAAACATAAAACCAATCTCTCTTCCACCAACTCCAATATCTCCAGCAGGAACATCTGTATTATGGCCAATATGTCTAAATAATTCACTCATAAAGGCATGGCAAAAACGCATAATTTCGTTATCCGATTTTCCTTTAGGATCAAAATCTGCTCCTCCTTTACCGCCACCCATAGGAAGTGTTGTTAGTGAGTTTTTAAAAACTTGTTCAAAAGCTAAAAACTTTAAAATACTCGCATTTACTGTTGGATGAAAACGCAACCCTCCTTTGTAGGGTCCAATAGCTGAGTTCATTTGAATTCTATACCCTCTATTTACTTGAATTTCTCCAGAGTCATCAACCCAACTTACTCTAAAAGATATGAGTCTTTCTGGCTCTACCATTCTAAGTAGAATGTTTTTGCCATGGTAAATATCATTCTCAACGATATAGGGTATTACTGTTTCTGCTACTTCTTGAACAGCTTGAATAAATTCTGGCTCATGATGATTTCTCTGTTTCACCAACTCCATAAAAGCATTAATTTTTGCTTCCATATGCTTATTTTGATTTGTTGTTTACTTGTTTAAATAAGCCGCAAAGATATATATTTTAAGACATCTTAATAATACTTTTTTTATTTTGTTTCTCTCTGAAGTATCAGTATTCAATCGTTTTCGTGTAGAATTTCGTTTTACCGAGGAAATTGAATTACTTTCTTTATAAAAAATGTAAATTTGTTCTTTATTTATTTGATTATAAAACATGTTAGACAAGGTTAAAGAACTCATTGAAGAAGTTCGTTTATTTAAAGCAACTTCAAAAGCAGATGTAGAAACTTTTAGGATTAAATACCTAGGAAGTAAAGGGTTGTTAAAGGGGTTGTTTTCTGAATTTAAAAATGTTGATGCTGAATTGCGTAAAGATTTTGGCCAAGCTTTAAATAATTTAAAAAAAGCCGCTGAAGAAAAAGTAACTCTTTTAAATGACGCTTTAGAGAGTTCTGAAGGCGAAAAAAGTTTTTATGGTGACTTAACAAGGCCTTCTGAGCCTATACAATTAGGTTCTAGGCATCCTATTTCTTTGGTAAAAAATCAAATAATAGAGGTTTTTAACCGTATTGGTTTTACTGTTTCTGAAGGGCCAGAAATTGAAGATGATTGGCATAATTTTACTGCCTTAAATCTTCCTGAGTATCATCCGGCAAGAGACATGCAGGATACTTTTTTTATTGACAAAAACCCAGATACCCTTCTAAGAACTCACACTTCATCTGTTCAGGTTCGGTATATGGAAAACAACAAGCCACCTATAAGAACAATTTCTCCAGGAAGAGTTTTTAGAAATGAAGATATTTCTGCAAGAGCTCATTGTATTTTTCATCAAGTTGAGGGCTTATATATAGATACTGATGTTTCGTTTGCAGACTTAAAACAAACCTTGTTGTATTTCACAAAAGAGATGTTTGGAAAATCTAAGATTAGATTACGCCCCTCTTATTTTCCGTTTACAGAGCCAAGTGCAGAGGTAGATATTTACTGGGGTCTAGAAACTGAAACTGATTATAGAATTACCAAAGGTACTGGCTGGCTAGAGATTATGGGTTGTGGTATGGTAGATCCTAACGTCCTAAAAAATTGCAATATAGACCCTACCGTTTATAGCGGTTATGCTTTTGGAATGGGAATAGAAAGAATTGCAATGTTGCTATATCAAATTCCTGATATTAGAATGTTTTATGAAAACGATGTTCGTTTCTTAGAGCAGTTTAAGTCTGTTCTTTAATCTTCCTTTTCTCAAGTACCTTAAAAAATAGTTGTTTACAGAATAACATGTTTCATTTATGAAAAAAGATCTTCAAATTCCTTTAGTTTCTGGTGTTGAAATAGCGATGGTTTATGAATATAATGAACTTTATAAAACAGACGATTGGAATGTATATATCATCAACAATAATAATGTTGATATGGAAATGATTGTTATTGTCTCTCAAGGGTTTTCTAAAACAAAAAAAAGCACATTACTTCGTAAAAAATTAGACAACTTACCTGCAAATTCTTTTGCAAAGATAGAATTTGTCCAGCCAGAATTATTTGTGCTAAATAATCGTTTTCAAGTTTCTTTTTTTGAAAACAATCAACTAAAAGATAAAACATTTCTCTTCAAACAAAATACCATTAAAGAAGGAAGTTTACGAATGATTCCAGAAATTAAAAAAAGAGGAATTTTAGCTAAATAAATTCGTAACTTACTGCTGTCTTTGTATATAAATAAAAAAGACAAAACTCAAAAATTGTTAAGTCTTAAAATAAGTTATGAAAACCTTCTCGTTTTTCAATAGAGAAAAAACCATCCAAGAATTACAGTCAGAAGAGTTTGATTTGTTAATTGTTGGTGGCGGAATTACAGGAGCAGGAATTGCTTTAGATGCTGCCTCCAGAGGCATGAAAGTTGCTTTAGTAGAAAAAAATGACTTTGCTTCAGGAACTAGTAGTAAATCAACAAAGCTAATTCATGGAGGCCTAAGATATCTAAAACAGTTAGATTTTTGGCTAGTAAAAGAAGTAGGAACAGAGCGCGCAATTGTGCATAAATTAGCGCCGCATTTAGTAATTCCAGAAAAAATGATTTTACCTTTAATTGATGGCGGAACCTATGGTTCTTGGTTAACATCGTTTGGCTTAAAGGTGTACGATGTTTTGGCTGACGTAGAAGGTGACGATAAGCGTAAAATGTTAAACAAAGAAGAGGCTTTAGAAAAAGAGCCACTTCTTCCTAAGAGTATTTTAAAAGGTGCTGGTTACTATGCTGAATATAGAACAGATGATGCTCGTTTAACATTAGAGATTATAAAAACAGCATTAAATTATAACTTGAAAACAATTAATTATGCAGAGGTTTTAGGGTTTTTACACACAAAAAATCGTGTGGTTGGAGCAACCATAAAAGATGTTTTTACTGATTCTGAATTTACTATTAAAGCAAAATATATTGTAAACGCAACAGGGCCTTGGGTAGATGCTTTGCGTCAAAAAAATAATTCTACAACAGGCAAGAAGCTACGATTAACTAAAGGAGTTCATTTAGTGGTGGAGCACGATAAATTGCCGATAAAACAGTCTGTATATTTTGATGTGCCAGATGGGCGAATGATGTTTGCAATTCCTCGAGGAAAGGTTACGTATTTTGGCACAACAGACACAGATTATCAAGCAGATAAAAACAATATAAAAACAAGTTTAGTAGATGCTACATATCTTATCTCTGCAGTAAATAATATGTTTCCTGACATTACTATTTCATTAGATGATGTAACGTCTTCTTGGGCCGGGTTGCGCCCTTTAATTCATGAAGACGGAGCCTCTGCTTCTGAGTTATCAAGAAAGGATGAAATATTTGTTTCTGATTCAGAATTAATTTCTATTGCAGGAGGTAAATTAACTGGCTATCGTAAAATGGCAGAACGAATTGTAGATTTGGTTACCAAAAAATACAGTCGCAGGTTCTTTAAAAATTTTAAAGAAATACAAACAGAAGAAATTATACTTTCTGGTGGTGCATTTGCTAATTTTAGTGAGGTAAAAAGCTACACAGACATCATATACAAGAGAATCGCGGAAAAGCAGTTTGATAAAAAAGATGCAGAGTATTTAGTCTATAATTATGGTAAACAAGCCGATATTATTTTAAAAAAGTTTGATGAATTAATGGGTAAAGATCCGCAAGAAAAAATAATAAAAGCCGAAGTTTGGTATACTATTCAATACGAAATGGCTTGTTCTCCAGTAGATTTTTTTATGCGAAGAACAGGGAGGATTTATTTTAATATAGATAGTGTTAATCGTTATAAGACTCTCGTTTTAAATGAGTTTTCAAACTATTTTTCTTGGAATAAAGAGACCTTAGAAAAAAACAAAAAAGAGCTATTAAAAGAATTACAACAGGCTACTTCTTTTAAATAGAAAATTACTCTTTTTCGTGTGCTTCTAAATCTTTAGTTAAATCTAATTTTCTTAAAGTAGGATTTGCTATTCCAGTAGCAACAACGGTAACTAAAGTCATTGTTCCGCCAAAAACAACTGCAGTAACTGTTCCCATTAATTTAGCGGTTACTCCGCTTTCAAAAGCACCTAGCTCATTAGAAGAACCAACAAACATTGAGTTTACGGAAGAAACTCTACCGCGCATATGATCTGGTGTTTTTAATTGTAAGATTGTTTGTCTAATTACCATAGAAACACCATCTGTAACGCCACTAAAGAATAAGGCAATAACAGATACCCAGAAAAAGGAAGAGAGTCCGAAAACAATAATGCAAACACCAAAACCAAAAATAGCCACTAAAAGCTTCTTTCCTGCATTTTTGCTAATGGGAATATAAGCAGTAACCAACATGGTTAGAAAAGAGCCAACAGAAGGCGCCGCAACTAAAATACCAAAGCCTTGTGGGCCTACTTTTAAAATATCTTCTGCAAAAACGGCTAACAAGGCTATAGCCCCTCCAAATAAAACAGAAAACATGTCTAAAGTTAGTGCTCCTAAAATTGCTTTTGTTTTAAAGACAAAACGAACCCCTTCTTTTAAACTTTGTAAGACAGGCTCGCCTATTTTAGGATTTAAAACCGGTTTTCTTTTAATTTTAAATAATACAAAAAACGAAAAAGTAACCAAGAAGAAAATGATGCTTAAAGACCAGTGTACACCAATCCAATTAATAGAGAATCCAGCAAAAGCTACCCCTAAAACTCGTGCCATTTGCCACAAAGAACTATTCCAGGTTGCTGCGTTTGGATATATCTTTTTAGGGACAATTAATGCAACTAAAGAAAAGATAATGGGACCGAAGAAGGCTCTTAAAAAACCACCAAAAAAAACAAAGGCATATATTAAATATAATAGTGTTTGTGTTGAAAGCGCTCTACTAACAGCGTCTGATGTAATCCAAAAAAGGCCAAAACTAATTAAAGAAAAGGCCGCAATACATAAAGCCAATAGGTTTCTTTTTTCTTTTTGATCTACAATATGACCCGCAAATAAAGCCATAGATAGGGCAGGAATAATTTCCATTAAACCAATAAGCCCAAGATATAAAGGATCTCCTGTTAGCTCGTACACCTTCCACTCTATCACAATAAATTGCATAGACCAGCCAAAAATAAGCGCAAAGCGAACTAATAGAAAAATGTTAAACTCTCTAATTCTCAAGGCCGCATAAGGGTCTTTTTTTTTCATTTTACTGCTAAAATAGTATAAATCACACAACCCTAAGGTTATAAAAAAATATAAAATTTTATGTTTTACTTAGAAATAATAACTCTTTTTATTGTACTTCTATTTACTTGAGATACTTTTAATAAATAAACTCCACTTGCAAGTTTTCCTGAAGCTATAGGCTCATCAAATAATGATTGACACTCAATTTAGTTGCTTCTAAATTAATAACTTGGTTTGGCAACCGGCTATTTAGTGAGTTAATTATATAAACTTTTAATCTACTAATTGTTAAGTCGTCTGTAATTTCGATAGGCGTGAAGGCTGTTCAACACTTCCCCATCCTAAACGCTCTTCTTCAAAGTCTATAGCGGTATATGTATTTGAATAATCTTCAAAACCAGCTTTTTTTATATGAAGCGCTAACCCTTTTAAAATAGCTACCCTTGATAAAGAACCCATTACATTTGAACCTGTCGAAGAGGTTCCTCTTTAGCTTCTGTTTGCGGTGATCTTATTGATTCTTCTATGTTATTTAACAGCTGTATGTTATCTGCCTTCTTAATTTCCTTTATTTGTTGTTTTGTTTGAGGAAAAAAAAGAAAAAAATAAAGGGGTGGTTAACCTTATTAATCTAATTTTTATTATTTAACAGTAGTTAACTATCTTTTCATATCCATCAGAATAGCAAACGTTTGATTAATATCTTTCTCTTTTACAACAATCGTCATTTCGTTGGTTGTAGAAATAATTTCTTGTAACGAGATATCTGCCCATGCTAATTGTTTTAAAATAAAATAATAAAACCCTGATTGCTCTAAATTACCCTCTGGAAGTTTTATGGTTATTGAAGCCAAATTCTCCACATTGTGAATTAACTTCTCATGAATGAAAAATTCATCAATATAAGGCCTTAATGGTTCGCTTATAACAATATTGGTCTCAAAAATCCCTCTAGATACCGTAATGAACGAATCGTTTTTATCTGCTGCTATTGTAAGAATTCTAGCGCTTTCTTTTAAAAGAGACTTTGTGTTTTTGTAAGTATAATCACTTAAATCTGAGCGCACAATAAAGTCTCCCAAAGAAAGTGTGAATTTTCTAATATTCTTTCGTATCCTTAGTTCACTTGCTGGAGAAAGCCTATTAATTGCCATCATTACAGCCCCTACTTTAACTTGTTTTTTTAACAGTTTATCTACCTCTGGAAGTATAACTCTTGCTAGCGAAGAAACATTTATTATTTTTTCATTTAAGGCCTCCTCTATAAAAGGCGTTTTTCTAATGGTGCTTTCTACTGCTTCTTGAATGGTTTTCATAATTGTTATATTTACAACAATTTGTTGTATTTTTTACAAAAATATATAATTAGAGCTGATTATAAAACAAACCTCCTCGCTTAGTGAAAGAAAATTTTTAAAAGTTAATAATTCTTTCATCTCGTAACCAAAACTAGGTTGATTTATTATATTTGTTTCTAACAATACAAAACAATGAAAGTTCAAATAATTAATAAGTCTAAACACGAAATACCTAGCTACGAGACCTCTCTTTCGGCAGGAATGGATATACGTGCTAATATTGAAGAGCCTATTACACTAAAACCCTTAGGGCGAATGATTATAAAAACAGGGTTATTTATTGCATTACCCGCTGGTTTGGAGGCCCAAGTTAGACCAAGAAGTGGTCTTGCGGCCAAAAAAGGAATTACCGTTTTAAATAGCCCCGGTACTGTAGACGCAGATTACAGAGGAGAAATTGGTGTTATTTTAGTCAATTTATCCAACGAAGATTTTATAGTAAATGATGGAGAGCGTATCGCTCAGTTGGTGATTGCAAAACACGAACAAATTAACTGGAAAGAAGTAACTGTTTTAAATGAAACAGAAAGAGGCGCTGGTGGTTTTGGCAGTACTGGAGTATAAACAAAAAACCCACCTAAAAATTAGTGGGTTTTTGATTATCATATAACTTTATTTTCTATTGATTGTCTATCGCTTCTTTGATTTTTCCTTCTAGCTCTTCTGCTAAATCTGGATTGTCTTTTATTAAAGACTTTACAGCATCTCTACCTTGGCCTAATTTGGTTTCTCCATAACTAAACCAAGAGCCGCTTTTCTTTACAATACCTAATTCAACACCAAGGTCTAACACTTCTCCAACCTTAGAAATTCCTTCACCGTACATAATATCAAATTCAGCTATTTGAAAAGGTGGTGCCACTTTATTTTTTACCACCTTAACTTTTGTTTGGTTTCCAATCACTCGATCACCATCCTTAATTTGAGTTCTTCTTCTAATATCTAAACGTACCGAGGCATAAAATTTTAACGCATTTCCTCCAGTTGTTGTTTCTGGGTTACCAAACATTACTCCAATTTTTTCTCGTAATTGATTGATAAAAATAACCGTACACTTTGTTTTACTAATGGTTCCTGTTAGTTTACGAAGTGCTTGAGACATTAAACGTGCGTGAAGCCCCATTTTAGAATCTCCCATTTCACCTTCAATTTCAGATTTTGGAGTTAAGGCTGCAACAGAATCTATAACCACAATATCAATTGCTCCAGAACGAATTAAATTATCAGCAATTTCTAGAGCTTGCTCTCCATGGTCTGGTTGAGAAATAATTAGATTATCTATATCTATTCCTAAATTGGCCGCATAAAAACGATCAAAAGCATGTTCTGCATCTATAAAAGCTGCAATTCCACCTGCTTTTTGCGCTTCTGCAATTGCATGTAAGGTAAGTGTTGTTTTCCCTGAAGATTCTGGACCATAAATTTCTATTACCCTACCTCTTGGGTAACCGCCAACACCTAAAGCTAAATCTAACCCTAAAGAACCAGATGATATTGCTTCTATTTCTTCAACAACACTATCCCCCATTTTCATAACAGCACCTTTTCCGTATGTTTTATCTAGCTTATCCAAGGTTAATTGAAGTGCTTTTAGCTTTGCTTGTTTTTCTTTGTCTGCTGCCATAAATATTGCTTATTTTGTTTTTAAAAAGTACGACAAGGTACAAAATTTGGATAGTAATTATAAATGAAAAAAGATTATTTTTGAACCAAATTAATTCATTTTTTTTATTCTCTTTTATGGATCATCATCGTCACTTTGTTTTACACAAACCTTATGGAACAATTTCTCAGTTTGTGAATCCTCATAAAAGGAAAAAAAAACTATTGGGTGAGTTTTTTAAATTTCCTGAAAAAACAATGGCAATAGGTAGATTAGATGTAAATTCTGAAGGGCTTCTTTTATTAACGACAGATGGTAAGGTAAGCGAATATGTTAGAGGTAGAAAAGTAGAAAAAGAATACTATGTTCAGGTAGATGGGTATATTAAACAAGAAGAAATTAATCGATTAATAAAAGGTGTAGAAATAGGCTTTAACGGAAAAAAATACATTACAAAAACTTGTAAATCTTCTCTAATATCAGCTCCTTTTTTTAAAGATAGAACTCAGAAAATTAGAGATGATAGACATGGACCAACTAGTTGGATTTCTATAACTTTAACTGAAGGAAAGTTTAGACAGGTGAGAAAAATGACTGCTGCTGTTGGATTTCCCACATTGCGTTTAATAAGAGTTAGAATAGACACTATTATGTTAGAAGGTTTAAAACTTGGTGAAGTTAAAGAGGTGGTTAGGTTTTTTTAATTTCTTAGCATTTTAATATGAGGTATACCATCTTCTAAGTAACTCTCTCCTACTTGAATAAAACCTAAAGAATTGTAAAACTTAGTAAGATATGCTTGTGCAGAGATAAGAATCTTTTTTTCTTTGAAATTATTTTCTATAAATTGAATACTATTTAAAACTAATTGATACCCGTATTTAAACTTTCTAAATTCTTTTTTTACAGTAATTCTACCAATACTTGGTTCTAAAAAGTAATCTTCAGAGTCAAATATTCTAGCATATGCAATTATTTTATCATCTTTTAAACCCAACACATGATATGCTATTTGATCTTTATTGTCTAAATCTTGGAATACACAATCTTGTTCTACAACAAACACTTCAGATCTAAGTTGTAAAATAACATACAACTGATTAACTGTTAGTTCACTAAATTTTTTTATAATAAACTTCATTTTTAACAAACAGGTATTTTATTTACTCTATTTTGATGCCTACCACCTTCAAAATTTGTATTTAAAAATGTTTCTACCATTTTTAACGCTTGTGGAATAGAGGTGTATCTTGCTGGTATGCATAAAATATTTGCATTATTATGTTGTCTAATTAATTCTACAATTTCGTTAGACCAACATAAACCAGCCCTTACTTCTTTGTATTTATTTGCAGTCATTGCAACACCGTTTGCACTACCACATAATAAAATACCATAATCTGCTTTTTTAGAGACAATATCTTTAGCAACAGGATGAACAAAATCTGGATAATCTACACTCTCATTTAAATCTGTTCCATAATTTTTTACTAATATTCCCTTTGATTCTAATAATTTAACTATTGCAAATTTATAAGCTGTAGCGGCGTGATCATTTCCTATAGAAATATTCATAATGAGTTGGTTTTTATCATTTTAATTAAAACAAAAATACAAATAGATATGGTTATCAACAGTTTTAAAAATTAAAAAAAAATATTATTTAATAACTACTTAAACTTTAGTTAATTAGCTTCTTTTAAGGAATTGTTAAGAAGTAAATGTAAATTTTAAAAACTAGATTTGATTAATTCAATTATAATTACAATACAAAAGTTTTTACTTCATACGCAATAAAACCTTTCATTATTTAACGATTATTTATAAACATATTTTATAGCTTTTTCTGATACTTATTAACTTTTAATTAATGAATAAAAGGCTGTTTATAGTTATTTATATATACTGTTAATAAGTACTAATTATAGTTGGTTTTAAAGAGTTTAAATATCTAACAACTTGTGAATGTTTTTTAATAACTGATATAAAAAAATAAAAAGTTAATTTTCTATATTAACTATTCACATACTATTATAATCAATATGTTTTTTAAATTTTAAATAAAAAGAAATATAATAATAATATAGATTGTTAATAAAGTTTAAATACAATTAATCAAAAATTGAATAGCATTAGGAATGATGTGAACTTTTAAAGAACCTGTTCCTACAATTTCTCCATCTGCTTCTATAATAGAATTAGTGTTTTCTTCTATTTTAAAATCTTTCACTTTATAAGTAGTTACTTTATTATGATCTACTATTTTTCCATTATATAGTTTAGGAATATTAAAAAGTATATTTAAAAAAGAAAAATTTTTAACAATAGTAACATCTAATAATCCATCTCTAGGATTTGGTTCTTTTGTAACTTGTAATCCTCCACCAGAATATTTACAGATACCAAATACAATCATTAAACATTTATCTCTTATACATTCATTATTAATATACGTTTTATAAGAAGTTTTTTTATAGAATAATAAACTATATAACCCACTAAGTAAAAATGCGATAGAACCTAGTTTTTTTAAATATTTTAAATTTTTAACAACATACCCATCATAACCTATACCTGCTAGGTTATTAAAGTATTCTTTGTTACCAGAAGCTAAAGTAATACAACCAATATCTTGAAAAATAACAGTATTATTTACAATAACATTAATAGCTTTTTCTATAGAATTAGGAATTTTATATGTTCTTATCCAATCATTACCAGTACCTAAAGGAATCACACCTAGTTTTATATTAGATGTTTTTGTATATCTTTGCATCATTATTCCGTTTACCACATGATGTAAGGTTCCG
>Ga0209504_1000505_pt1 | contig 34199 bp, 27 predicted proteins | sample COGITO_mtgs_1005_FD_184791 | JGI IMG/M metagenome (GOLD analysis project Ga0209504, IMG submission 184791) | Pelagic marine microbial communities from North Sea - COGITO_mtgs_100511 (SPAdes) (version 2) | ecosystem: Environmental > Aquatic > Marine > Epipelagic ...
GGTGATACGACCTTTTTTTGGCGTGTGCTTAAGAGCGACACGCGTGTTGAAGTGTTCACCCATACGCTTTTCAAGGTCGCGGATAGCGGTTTGTTCCGCTTCCGGAGCTTTGCCTTTCTTGCTCCCACCTGGACCACTGCTATCCTTCAGGCGACGGACTTGGGCTTCGGCTTCCCGCACGCTCATCCCCGTTTCAATGATCCGGCGGGCGAGGAGCTTTTGGTGCTCGGCACTTTCCAGACCGAGGAGCACTTTGGCATGGCCGGTCGAAATCAGACGGCGGCTCAGGTAGCCCTGGATCTCGGAGCCGAGGGTGAGTAAGCGAAGGGCGTTGGCTACGGTGGCGCGGCCTTTGCCTACACGCTGGGCGGCGGCCTCCTGAGTGAGGTCGAAGTCGCGCACTAGACTTGCGTAGCCAAGGGCTTCGTCGATCGGATTAAGGTTCTCGCGCTGTAAATTTTCGATCAACGCAAGTGTCGCCGAGGAGGCATCGCTCGCTTCAATGATGCGAGCAGGGATTTGAGGCAACTTGAGGTGTTTGAAGGCGCGTAAGCGACGCTCGCCCGCGATGAGCTCGAACTTGCCCTTTTTTTCCCGAATGACGATGGGTTGGAGGAGGCCTTCGGACTGAATGCTCTTGGCCAGTTCTTCGACCTGTTCTGAGTGAATCTCACGGCGCGGTTGATAGGGATTGGCGACGATGTCTTTGACTTGGATCTCGCGGTAGCCGGGGGCGTTGGGCGCGGTGACGGGGGCGCGCTTCGTGCCAGAAGCGGTTTTCACCGGAGCCTTCTTTGCGGACGAGGCAGCGGGAGCTGCGTCTTTGGTCTTGGGCTGGGCACTTCCCGCTCCGGAAATGAGGCCACCGAGGCCGCGGCCGAGTCTGGTTTTAGAATTGGACATGTTTTTATTGGGCGATCGGGATGAAGATAGTCTCACCGACTTTCAGGTCGCGGGCAGGATTGACAATTTTATTGGCGTTTTGAATGTCCTTAACCGTGGAACCATGGGATCGGGCGATGGCACTCAGCGTATCTCCAGCACGGACAACGTAGGGTCTACCCGTCTTTGGGTAATCGTCGGAAAAATGAACACTCGCGGCGACTTGGGGCTGGCTGTCGAAGGCCTGAGCTACGGTGTTGATGGCGCCTTGAGTCTCTTTGGCCAGCGCATTGATCTGGCGAGTGACCTCGGCGATGATCTGTTGCTTCTGCACCTCGTCAGCCGCACGGTATTCGCGGCGAAGGCTTTCGACGGCTGCAGAGAGACGGGAGATCTGGGCTTGAGTCGGATAATCGCCACTCGCGGCGGCGGCCTGGGCGCGCAAGCGCGCATTTTCACGCTGGAGCTCTTCCAATTCCAAACGCATGGTTTTGACCTGTTGGGTCAGAAGACTGACATCCTGACTTAGATTGGCGACCGTCACACGAATGTTGTCTGATTGAGCGAACACCACGGGGCTGAAGCTACATAGAGTGCTGAGGCAGAGTAGAACCGGAAAGTAGGACTTGGACATGTCAACAAAGATTTGGGCACAGCATGAAATGTCAAAGAAAAGAGTTGGTGATTGAGCGTATTGCCTTTGATCTCTAACTAAGTACACAATGATCGATCAAAGCCAATACTGGGTACACGACTTAAGCCCTTTTTTAATACGTTTCCCCGAGAATCCTCTAGGGCTCGACGGCATCCGCTATTATGGGCTGGCCTATCTTTTAGGCTTCTTAGGGGCTTGGCTCTTGCTCAAGCTCTACGATGCCAAGGGCAAGTTTGCGATGGATGCGGACGCCCGGGCGACCTTGATGACCGCCGTAATTCTGGGTGTCCTCGTCGGTGGACGTCTGGGCTACATGCTACTCTACGATCTGGAAGCATTTTTGCGTAATCCAGCGCTTCTGTTCCGTGTCGACCAGGGAGGAATGGCGAGCCACGGCGGCTTTGTCGGAGTGATTCTCGCATTGGTTTGGTTTGCGCGTAGATACAAATACGGATTTTTACAACTCGGCGACATCATGGTCACCGTCGGGCCGCTCGGCCTGATGCTGGGGCGCATTGCCAACTTCATAAATGGTGAGCTCTGGGGGCGTGTCAGCCTCGTCAACTGGGCAGTGATTTTTCCTGAAAGCCCCAAAAACTATAACCCGGCCCTGGGCACCTACGGCCCTGAACCGCGGCACCCTTCGCAACTCTACGAAGCGGCATTGGAGGGTGGCTTGATGCTACTCTATGTGCAATGGCGCTTTTGGCGGACGCGACCACCCCTGGGGCAACTGAGCGGCGAATTCCTCCTCGGCTACGGCATCGTGCGCATCATTGGCGAGCTGTTTCGCGAGCCGGACGCCGCCCTACTCTTTGGATTAAGCCGTGGGCAGTTTTATTCGATCTTTATGATTGTCGCGGGGGCACTCCTCATCGGAGCCGTGCAGCTACGTCAGCGGAAGCAAAGCACCGGCACATGACAGCGCCGCAGGAGCTGGGTCGTGGTACTACCGATGAGTAACTCCCGAATGCGGCTGTGGCCATAGGCCCCCACGACGAGGAGATCAACGTGGCTCTTCTTGACATAATCGGCAATGGCCGTTTCCACCTCACCGGTCAGGACTTGGCTCTGGGGGAAAAGTCCGGATCGATGCATCGCCGCTTCCGCTTCCTTCATTCTTTCTGTCGCCTGATCTTCCTTATGCCCTTCAACGCAGACGATCAAATGCAGGTCCAAGGCACGGAAGATTTCATTGTTCGCCATGTATTCAATGGCTAACCTACAGCTAGGCCCCCCGTCATAGGCAATCGCGACTTTATCGAAGGGCTTGAATTGACGATTGGTAACGAGGCATGGTTTGTCGATCGACCGAAGCACACGCTCCAGCATGGATCCGAGGTGCTCCGAGGCAAAGTTAGCGTTTTCACCGCGTTTGCCCAATAGAACCAGGTCCACAGTATCGGCATAGTCCGACATCACTTCGACGAGTAAACCGGTCTCATGATGAAACGTGATTGCCTCATCGTCCACTCCAGCATCCTTGAATACCTTGAGCGCCTGCTCCTTGACGAAGTCAGACTTGATCTTCTCCACCTCTTGCAACTGGTTGATCATACCCTCAAAGGGTTGAACCCCCAAGCTACCGCTAAAATCGGCAACCGCCGGTATCTCAAACTGTCGAATATCGGTAACGTAGAGCACCGAAATGTTCGCCTTCGTTTGCAGGTTGAGCCAAGCTGCGTAAAGGCAAGCTTCGTGAGAATAACCAGAACCATCCGTGCAAATTAGTATATTCTTCATCGCGATATAGGGGTTTTGTTTTGTCCGCAGAATGTGAACTATCTTCAGGGTACATTGTGCAGTTTTCCCTGATTCGAGCAACAGAAAACCGCGCCCCTTTTGAGGGCGCCATGCAATTTTAAGTGCGGGGTCAGGCGGCCATCCCGCTTAGCGGGAAAGCCACATACGTATGCCCGCACCTTTAGGTGCGGGACGCGTTCCGGCAACAGTTGCGGTTTGTGTTCCCCCGTGGCTTGAATGGCACCCGGTTGAGGGCACGGCCAATTCGCCGGATCAACGGCACCTGGAAATTTACGCTTTGATAACGAATCCGTCGGGCACGATAGTATCCTTACAGACGACGAGGACGCCGTCCCGAATCGCCACGCTAACATCGGGACCATAGTTGTCGGGTAAGCCCGTCGGATCGAGTACGACATTATTGCCGATTCGAACATTTTTATCGAGGATAGCGTTCTTGATCATGCAATTTTTACCCACTCCATAGGCGGGACGGCCGAGGCGGCTATTTTCCTCCAGATCCTCAGTGGCTTCAAAATTGTCCGCTCCCATCATGACCACATTCTCGAGCGAGGATTGCTCGCGGACGACGGAACGCACACCCAGAGTTGAATGTTTGATTAGACCATCCGTGACGATACAGCCATCTGCCAGGATGGCACGATCCACAACGCACGAGTTGATTTTCGATGCCGGAAGGAAGCGAGCGTGCGTAAAGATACGTGCTTCCTCGTCGAAGAAGTTGAAGGGTGGCACGGGATCGGTCAAACGAATGTTGGCGTCAAAGAAGGCTTTAACCGTTCCGATATCCTCCCAATAGTCGTCGAAGACATAACTACAGATTTTAGCCTGCCCGAGAAGCCCTGGAATAATCTCTTTACCAAAATCCGTCGCGTCGGACTTGAGAGCATCAATCAGAACCTTGGCGTTGAAGACATAAATGCCCATAGAGGCAAGACAGTAGTCTCTTGTGCCGGGATCCTTCATTTTCGTACGCACGCTCTCGCCCACAGCAAGGCCCTGGATGATCTTGGGGTCAGTCGGCTTCTCGACGAATTCTGTGACCTCGAGCTTGTCGTTTATCCGCATAAGACCAAGCCCCTCCGCCTCATCAAGCCCCAGAGGCTTCGCGGTAATCGTGACATCAGCTCCGGAAGCGTCGTGTTCACGCACGACATCCTCCAAGTCCATCCTGTAAAGCTGGTCTCCGGAAAGAATTAAATATAAGTCGTCTTCTCGGCTTCCTTGGAAGTGGTGCATATTTTGGCGAACCGCATCGGCCGTGCCTTGATACCATGTATCACTTTGGTCGGTTTGCTCTGCCGAGAGAATATCGACAAAACCGCCCGCATAGGGATCAAATTTGTAGGACTCCTGAATATGTCGGTGCAACGAGGCAGTATTGAACTGAGTGAGGACGAATATCTGGTTGAAGCCAGAGTTGAGACAGTTACTGATCGGAATATCGACGAGTCTATACTTCCCCGCGAGCGGAACTGCGGGCTTGCAACGATCTCTGGTCAAGGGACTCAGACGAGAGCCGCGCCCCCCTCCCATGATGATACAGATAACTTTTCGCTTTTTCATAAGATAAGGAGGTAGACGGTAGAGTTTAGAAGACAAATAACAATTGACTTGTAAAGCTAGAGAGTCTCTGGACTTATTTGAAGCTTTATGTGTGGAATAGTTGGATATATCGGCCGCGATCGAGCGGGAAGTGTCATGCTGGATGGTCTCAAGCGCCTGGAATATAGAGGCTATGACTCATCTGGAATGGTCATATCTGCGGGTAAAGGCTTCGAGCAAATCAAACGGGTCGGTCGAGTGGCTAATCTGGAAGAGGCGCTCAATGAGCCACAACTCGGGGGCAACCTCGGCATCAGTCACACCCGTTGGGCGACCCATGGCGACGTGACCGAGGCCAACGCCCACCCCCACACCAGTAGCGACGGCAAGATCTCTCTCGTCCATAACGGGGTGATTGAAAACTATGCCGCGATGAAGGACTTCCTCCTTGAAAAAGGCTACACCTTCCAATCCGAGACGGACTCCGAAGCGCTTTGCAATCTGATTGCCTATCACTATGCCAAAGAAGCACCCGATACAGGTAGAAACCCCTTCCTGGAGTCAGTTCGTAAGAGCCTCCGCCACGTGGAGGGCACCTATGGGATCGCCGTCATCTGTCCGGACTATCCCGATGAGCTGATCGGCGCGCGCAAGGGCTCCCCTCTGATCATTGGCATCGGTAAAGGCGAGAATCTGTTGGCCTCTGATGTCAATGCCATCACGCATTGCACTCAAAACGTCGTTTACCTGAACGACAACGAGGTCGTACACCTGAAGAAGGACGACTTCTCGATCACAACGGTCTCCAGCAAGAATGTGGAGGCCGTCATCCATAAGGTCGACTGGGACACCACTGAAGCAGAACTCGGCGACTACGCCCATTTCATGGAGAAGGAAATCTTCGAACAGCCGAGATCACTGAAAAACGGCATGCGCGGCCGCTTCTCTGATGACGCCAGCACGGCGGTCTTTGGCGGTCTGAATCTGAGCCCCCAAGAGCTGCGTCAGATTGATCGCATTCTGTTTCTCGCTTGCGGCACGGCTTGGCACTCCTGCCTTGTGGCCGAGTATTTAATTGAGCGCTTCGCCCGTATCCCGGTCGAGGTGGAATATGCCTCCGAGTTCCGCTACCGCAACTCGCCCCTCGACAAGAACACGCTTGTTATTGCTATCAGCCAATCCGGCGAGACGATCGACACACTCGGTGCGCTGCGTGAGGCGAAACGCAAGGGTTATCGGACACTCGCGATCAATAACAGCGTCGGCTCAACCATCGCACGCGAGAGCGACGGCGGCATCTATCAGCATGCGGGGCCCGAAATCGGAGTCGCCTCAACCAAGGCCTTTACCTCGCAGATCATGATCTGCGCCATGCTCGCACTCTACCTCGGCCGCCTCCGCGACCTCAGTTATGGTGACGGGGTCAAGATCGTCAAGGCACTCAAAAAAGTGCCCCAGCAAGTCGAAGAGATCCTCAAGCAAAACGACAAGATTGCCGCCATCGCAAAGAAATATGCCCATTACGAAGACTGCCTCTTTTTGGGACGTCAGCTGATGTTTCCCATCGCGCTGGAGGGTGCCCTAAAATTAAAGGAAATTTCCTATATCCACGCCGAGGGCTACCCCGCCGCAGAAATGAAACACGGCCCCATCGCACTCATCTGCGAAGCATGCCCCAGTGTGTTTCTCGCGACCAGTGGGGAGATTTTCTCCAAGAGCATGGCCAATGTGCAGGAAGTTAAAGCTCGTAAGGGCAAGGTTATCTGTATCGCCTCGGAGGACTGCGACATCCCGGTCGGCTTGGTCGACGACGTCGTGATCGTGCCGGAATCCCACGAAATCGTCATGCCGATCCTGATGAGCATTCCAATTCAGCTCTTTAGTTACCACGTCGCACTCGAACGCGGCTGCGACGTCGATAAGCCGCGCAACTTGGCTAAGTCGGTTACGGTGGAGTAGGCTTGGAATTACAGGACCAGACGCTTGATTCCATCTTTCAAAACGGGCACATTGAAATTCATCAGCAGTCCCACCCGGCACTCAGTCAGCCGCATGTAAGTTTGCACCTCAATTGCAGCTCCAATGATCTTCTTCGTCAGTTCTTCTTCAATAAGTGATCCACCCATAAATAATGAGCGTCTGAAATTTCTTATGGCAAGCAAGCCTTCTCCGTGGCTCGGTGCCTCCAGCGCAGCGAGTGGTTAAAAATCAGAATAACTGAGTGACCTTACCCACTAAAAAGAGCGAAGAACCAGAAAACCTGGTTCGAGAAGTCCCTTTGCATAGTTTGGGTTAAACTATCGATCGAGATTCTTTAATGCATAATCCGGGCTCAAGCAGGGCGCGAACCCACAACCAGTGCATGCGAAGCACGCAAGAGCGTCGAACTCATTCAAGCGATTTATAAGTCTGCGAACAACAACGGTGAACTCATTTACCTAAGTTGAGACGCTAAACACTCCAAACCTGCCATCCAGGCACTCTCCAGTCAAGTTGAATCAAGTAATGACTCAGGCCAGTCGCACTTATCCGCGTGAATTTCTTTATCGTTCAACTTTCAAATCAAAACGTTTGAGTAGTGCTTCAACCTGCGGCAACGCAAAGTGTTCTTCAGGTAAAATCGAAAACTTATTCAGATAGATCACTGCTTTGGCTATATCATGTAGGTTTTTCTTTTCAGATTCGAATTTATTTAGATCCAGACTTTCGAGGTAAACCAGATAGTCCTTGATGATCGCATCAGCAGTTTGCAGTGCAACCGGCTCCACAGCATACATCAACGACTCATACAGTCGTAGCGCTTGATCCAGCCCTTCCTGCATCTCGGCAGCATCACGGCGTATCTCAGCCGCGATTTGGAGACGCTTAGCCTGCGTCGCTTCTACACTCAAGCGTCCATCAGAGCCTCCATCGATCGGGCGTGGACGTAAAGGGCGAATCCAAATATTTCGGAAGCTGACCGGATCGCCGTGATCTTGTAATGCAAGACTGCCTTTATCAGGATGCAGCGTGTTTGGGTCCGCACGTGTTTTCCATGTGCCCCCCCCTTCAAGTGGAGTGCAATCTTGAACCACGACACCATTACAAAGCACAGTAATGGATCCCTCGTCGACAATGACTCCGTCACGAACAATGGGGCGGCGAAAGATAATGTCGTAGCTCTGCCACTGATCGTAAGGACGCAAAGCATTTACCGCTGGCGGCATAACCGCATATAGGGCACCTGCAGTGCCATCCGGGTAGGTTGGGTTATCGTAATTGTCGAGTATCTGTATTTCAAAAGTTTCCATCAAGAACACCCCACTATTTCCACGCCCTTGGCCTTCCCCACTACGTTCCGCTGGAGCAAGCCACTCAATATGTAGCTGGACATCACCAAATTTGTGTTTGGTTGCGAGGTAACCGGCACCTTTGACAGGCCTTAAAATACCATCCACCACATACCAATCCCGTTTTCGCTGTGAATCTGCTTTTCGATGCTCCCAATTGGACAGCGATGCCTCGGTGCCATCGAAGAGAACGATCGCATCAGAGGGTGCGTCGCCATACTGCGCTCCGGGCACAACCACCGCAGGTTGTGGGCGATTGCGGTCATGCACCGCGTAGGGGTGATGTGCATCAGGCGGATCTCCGAAAAAGAGATTCGAAGCCGCGCAGGGGGTGCCGCAGAATGCAAATAAAAGAAAATAAATCGTGATATATTTATTCATTATTCGGTGATAGATTATACAGATGGTTTGAAATCAGGAAGACCACAGATCTTCCTCGTAGCTCCACCATTCACACACCGGGTCGTTAATGTAACGATTCAGCTCATGACGGTTGATACCCCTTTAGTTAGATCCCATTCGATTCGTCCGCCGACACGCTGTGCCACATGCACTAGTGGCTTTGCTTGATATTGGCCGAAGGTCCCAACTGCCCGATCGAAAAACGTGGCAATACGAGAGAAATGACAGCAATTGAACCTGCATTTAAAAATGTTCGACGAGTAAACTTTGTATTCATAGATTATGCATTTGCATAGTCGTAGTTTTTATACAGGCAAACTGGTGTTATACAATTACTTTAGGCTGATAACCACCCTTGCTTTTAAAGAAGAGAATGAGACCAATGTAGCAGACCAACATGAACGCCGGAAACATGCACATTTTAGCGAGTGCGCCTTGGGTTTCGCGCTCTCTAATATCAGTCGCTTTCTCTTGAATTGACTCAGGCTGTTCGTCTAAGGCATCTGCGTTTAGAGCGGTGTAATGCCCGAGAAGGTAATCACTTTCCACCGTCACCGATTCATACACCTCAGGTAGATCCTCCTTGATCCCGGCAGTGACCGAGCTTTCTTGCAAATAACCAATGAAAGGCCCGCCAAGAATGCCGACAGTCAGCATTCCAATACCAGCGATCGCATTGATCGTGAGCGCACCACCCTTCGGGGTTTGTTCAGAAACAACACCCAGCATAGTAGGCCAAAAGTAAGTCTTCGCTACACCATAAATGGTGGCTGCAAGGAAAATAAAAATGACCGCATCCGCAAACGAGAGCAGATACAAACCGAGTATTGCCAACGCTGAGCACATTGCCAGCAAACCAAGAGGGCCAAATTTGCGGATCACCGGCCCCGCATTAAAACGAAGCAGCATCATAATGCCGGAGGTATAAACCAAAACCCAAGTCGGATCCCAACCTGCAACGTGCATGGGCTTTTCCATCAGCGCCGAAATCCATCCGTCCGTGCCGAGCTCCGTCGTGGCCAGAGGCATCATAATGATGACAAGAATTAAGAGGAGTGGATTACCAAATGAACGGCTGTAAAAGGCATAAGCGATGACCGAAACCGCAATGAGTGCCCAGGTAATAGTGCTAGACCATGCAAAAACACTCCCCAATTGGGCAAAGATTAAGTAAAAGGCGATAAATGCACCCGCAGTGCCGAATTCTGCCAACATTTCGCGATAGCTGGAACCTGCAGCCACCCGCTCATTAACGGGAAACTTAACCCGTGCCAACATAATCAGGTAAACTAAAGCGGGCAAGAACATCAAGGCAACCAAGATGCGCCAATCGTCCGCGACGATACCACCAAGCCCAATCGCTAATATACCACCAATTACAAGACCGCCAGGCCAGCCAGCGTGCAGTATATTGAGCCATTTGGATTTTTCATCCCTAAAGAGTGTCGCCACCACTGGGTTGATAAAAGCTTCGACCGTGCCGTTGCCCAAGCCCAGGATGACCGAGCCCCAATAGAGATAGCTCCAGGCTTTAGCCTGCGCGGTCGGCAGATCGGTAAGATCACTATTTACCGCCGCATAAGCCATCAAAGCCAACGCACCAAAAACTGCATAACAGCCGAAGCTGAAAAACATCGCAAATTTGTAGCCCACTCGGTCGATCACCAAGCTGAATAAAATGATACTGATCGCGAAGGGCCAAATGCCGGCACCGAAGAGAACGCCACTCTGCACCTTGTCCAAGCCGAACTGTTCCGGCCAAATGCCACTGTTGATTAAAATGGCGCGAATGATGAACGCCATCGAAGTGGTGATCAGGGCAACAAATGCACCCCAGAAGACTATTTTATCGTTTTTACTATGTTTCATTTTTTATATGGGGGTGTTCACACTTTTGGGAAAAGAATAGTTTTAGAAGACGCCTTACGGCGAGGTATTGAGGCCTCACTGAAACGGCGACGGTATTTGAGCGGCGTGATCTTCAGTTCGAGGCGGAAGAGACGCGTCATGCTCGTCTGATCATTGAAGCCACAGTCTTTGGCGATACGCGCCAAATCAATATGGCTATTGCGTAGCATAGCACAGGCGGCATTGAGGCGTGTTTTCTGCAAATACATCAGTGGCGTCAGCCCAAAGAGTTTGCGGAACAATCGCTCTTGCGTACTGACTGAGATACCACCCTCTTTTGCCATATCCGATATCGAAAGCTTTTGGCGGTAGTGCTTACGCACGTAGTCGACGATGCGGCGCATCTCCGGATGATCTGCATACATCGCATCCGAATCACGGATCACGCGCGCGACGCCCGCCAGCCCGACCACGACGCCGGCATTATCATATAGCGGAATCTTCGATGTGCAGAGCCAATCCAAGGAGCCATCTGTGGAAGGCACCAACTCGATCTTATCAAATATTGCTTGCCCCGTGCACATAACCAATTGGTCGTCCGCGTAAAACGCGTCAGCTAGAAAATCCGGACTGTAGTCATAGTCGGTTTTTCCCAGTATCGCCTCGACCGACGATTCCCCTATCGTTTTGGCAAAGCTTAAACTCGCAGCCATGAAACGACTCTCCGAATTCTTAACGAAATAAAAGGCTCCGGGGATCGCATTAAAGAGCGACTCCATCAATTGACCCGGACGCAGCGACTCAAAAAATATGGAGGTACACTCGTCTAGGGTATTTTTGCTTAGAGCTTGTGGACGCATCTATAATTGTGAAAAAAATATTTGACGATAAATGTCAATATAAAGCTAGCTATCGAGATTTAAATCAATCGTTAATGAATCGATAAACGAATCTTAAAATAAACTCATCTAACTTGTATGCATATATTTACGTATTATAAATTTTTTAAAAACGCCACGGCCGTAAAAAATTAATCCAAATTAAAAAAAAAATTATTTGTATATTTCCTAAGTTCCCTACATTAAAAATTAGAGCAACACCTACCCCTCATTGTTTCCAACAGCACATTATGCACTTCAACGAAAACTCCGACTCGAACGACCTTGGCCTGAGCCTTGGCATGCTGACACTTCGCTTGTGGCTGGCGATACGCGCAATCCAAACTGGCCTTGAAAAATTCGCTGGAACTTCGGCTGGCTCCAAAGCTGTCATGGTCGACGGAGCCCCCAACGATTACGGGCTGACCGAGGCGACGACTTCAAAGGTCTACGCCTTGTCTAATTACCACGGAGTCCCCGTCCCGCTTTACGATAAATTCGCCAATGAGCCGCTGATCCCGGGTTGGGGGCTAGATCTTTACGATGTCGTTCTCGGGCCCGCACTCATCCTCCTGGGGCTCACGCTTCTCTTGGGATTGGCCACGCGCTTTTCACTCTTCGCCATGGGCTTAGTCTATACTAGCCTCACTTTCGGACTGATCCTCATTAAACAGGACGCGGGCGTAGCTTGGCTGGGCATTCACATCATCATGATCGTTCTGGCTCTGGCGCTTGCGAAGTATAACCGCTTTGCTATCCTCAAAAAATGGTAATTCCAACCCTGAGGATACTGCTACGATGAATCCCAAATTTCTCAATCTTTCCCGCCGAGACTTTCTAACTAAAAGTGCTCTTGGCGCGGGCCTCGCCATCGGCGCCCCGTCAATCCTCAGAGCCAAAACCGGCGGCACGTCGTCGAACGACATCCGTGTCGGTTTCATCGGCTGCGGTAAACAACACGAAGTGCTGTTCAACGCCATGGCGAACATCCCAGGCATCCGTTATGTCGCGGCTTGTGACATCATGAAAGCGCGGGTCGGACGCACATTCTCCGCCATCAAGTCACGCTTCGACTACAATATCAACCGCTACCTCGACGCCGAGGAAATGCTGACCAAAGAAGCCAAGAACCTCGACGCCGTCTTCGTGGCCACGCCGGACTTCTGGCACTCGCCCCACACTGTCATGGCGCTCGAAGCGGGCTGCAATGTCTTCTGCGAGAAAATGATGTCCAACACAATCGAAGGCGCCCGCGCCATGGTTGAAGCCATGGATCGCACCGGTAAGCTGTGCCAAATCGGTCACCAGCGCAGAAGCAACCCGCGCTACCAGTTCACGCTCAATGAATTGATCAATAAGCATAAGATTTGCGGACAATTGATCAACGTGAACGGTCAGTGGAACCGGGCGCTGAGTTCCTCGCAGGACATCGTCTCCAAGCCATCGATCCTGCCCGAAGCCGACGTGTTGCGTCAATATGGCTTCAACACTGGAGCCGACCATACACTCTCGCTCGAAGAACTGCGTCACCGCTTCCTCAACTGGCGTTTCTACACGGCACTGTCAGGCGGCCCCATCTCCGACTTGGGCGCCCACCAAATCGACATCTTCAACTGGTTCCTCGGCTCACAGCCGAAATCCGTCACGGCCTCCGGCGGCCGCAGCTACTTCAAAGATCGCGAGCACTTCGACAATGTCATGTGCATTTTCGACTACGACACGCCGCAAGGCAATGCACGGGCCTTCTACCAAGTGTTGACCACGACCAGCGCGGGCGGCGGCTACTACGAATCTTTCATGGGGACGGACGGCACGATCGAAATTTCCGAGCGTGAAGCCTACACCAATATCTACAAAGAATCCGGGGCAAGTAACAACGCGACCTGGGACGAACTCGTCCGCCGAGGATTACTCAAAAAGGAAGCAGTCGGCGTCGCCGCAGGTGGCTCTGATGCCATCGCATCCTACGAGTCCGCACCACCCGACGTCTACGCACTTCCCGGCGGCCTGAACAAGCCGCCACACCAACCACACATTGAAAACTTCTTCGCGGCCATCCGGGGTGAGGCTGAATTGACCTGCGATGCGCGCCATGCACTCGAATCCGAAGCACCCATTTATTGGGTCAACCCCGCGGCCAACAGCCGTCAAGTCATCACTTTCACCGACGAACATCTACACACCTAAACATTATGAAATATTTAACATTTAGCCTAATGGCATTATCCGCCCTCCTCTTCGCTGCATGCGGCGATAAGAGTGCAACTGATTCAAGCAGCGCAAGTTCGGAGGTCGCTGCATCTCCAGCGGGTAGCATGCCTCTGACCACGGAAATCCCGCCAGAACTCATTGAAGGCACGCCACAGCCCATCAAGGTACCCAATCTCGAACAAGCACCGTCTACCGTCCCCACTCTTATGGTTCCGGAGGGCACCGTCCTCCTGTCCGCTGGCAAGGAAGTCACCGGCAGTGACGACTTTCCGATCATCGGTGAACTCTCCTACGTCACCGACGGTGATAAAGAAGCCGGCGAAGGCTATTTCGTCGAGTTGATGGACGGACCGCAATGGGTGCAGATCGACCTCGGTGCGCCCGCCGACCTCAGCGCGATCTGGGTCTGGCACTACCACTCTCAAAAGCGCGCCTATCACGATGTCATCGTGCAGGTCTCCAACGATCCCACCTTCGAATCCGGCGTCACCACACTCTTCAATAACGACTACGACAATTCCGCCGAACAAGGCAAAGGAAACGACCAGCCATACGTAGAGAGTCGCTTCGGCAAGCTGATCGATGCCAAGGGTGAGAATGCTCAACACGTGCGACTTTGGAGCAACGGAAACACCGCCAACGACATGAACCACTACGTCGAAGTCGAAGTCTACGGCATCTCAGAGTAGTCGATCCGACCGATGCATTCACTTTAAAGTCCGCGTCCGTAAGGTTGCGGACTTTTTTTTCTGGTGCGGGAGTGCCCCGAAGGCTTCGTTGACGCATAGGCCATCGAGCACTCCCATAAAATATAGATACACCGGCAGGGCATATTTTATAAATCTCAATCGTAAAGCATGATTGCTGCAACTAGGAATTACCCTTGAATCAAATTTGCAGATGATGAAAAGAGGCCTCATTTGGACTGGCTGGATTGCGATCGCATTGCTCGCAACCTACCTCCGCATGCAGAATTTGGGCACTCCACCGGTCCATTTTGACGAAGCCACCGGCGCACGCCTTTTAGGCAAACAACTGGAAGGTGAACAACCCCGGTTCGATGCGAGCCATTTCCATGGTCCATGGCTTCGGAAGAGCGCCGTCCCGATCGCACGATTCCGCAGTGAAAACGACTGGAAATCTCTTAGCGTTGAAACGCTCCGTCTGAACACCGTCATCGCCGGACTACTCTTGTGTTTCACCCCCCTACTCTGGCGGAAGGAGATAGGCATGCCCGGCACCATGGCCGCCTCGGCGCTCCTCGCGACTTCGCCTCTGATCGTTTACTATAACCGAATGTTTATCCATGAAAGCTGGATAGCACTCTTCGGGATGCTGGCCTGCGCCTCCGTTTTTCGATACCTGCAAAAACCGAGCTCCTCGATGGGTATTCTTGGCGGCATTAGCATCGGACTGATGTTTGCCACCAAAGAGACTTTCGCCATCTCCATCCTATCCTGGGGTTTCGCCGCTGCGACCCTACTATGGCTGGACAAAAAGCCCAGCAATAAACATGGAATACAGAGCTACCTAAAGTCATTCGCTTGGCTCGGCTTCGCAGCCGTCATCACCTCGGCCTATTTCTACACAGAAGGATTCAGCCATCCTACTGGTTATTTGGATGCCTTCCGAACTTTCCTTAGCTACGAAACGACTCCCGGGCATGAGAAGCCCTTTCTCTACTATGCGTACAATCTACTTTGGCCAAAATTCCGCCTCGGCCACTGGTGGTCTGAATCAATGATCGCACTGATGGCGCTGGCCGCACTTGGCTTCACCCGTGGAAACGGACGACCCAGCGCCGCGATTGTTTTCGTCGCCCTGTCCGCTCTAGCGCATTTCCTCATATACAGCATAATCAGATATAAGACCCCTTGGCTTGTGCTACTCCCTTGGGCGCACCTTTGTCTGCTGGCCGGTATGGCCTTCGACCACTGGAAAACAACTGCCCGCATCACCCGCATTGCCTTGTCGATTCTGCTCATGCTGACCCTCCTCTGGCAAAGCCGGCAAAGCACATTCGCTTGTGGCCGATTCGCCAACGACATTCGCAACCCCTATGCCTATGTGCCCACGAGTGGGGATACCGTGAGATTAGCATCCTGGTTAAACGAGCTGAATGCGATGCACTCTTTGTCGACTGCCGCGGTCATCGGCAGTGAATACTGGCCACTCCCCTGGTATCTACGGAGTCTTGACGAAGTGGGCTACTGTCCGGAGCCAAAGGAGGCATTTCGCGACTATTCGATCGTTTTTGCTATGCCGGAGCAAGTCGGCCGCGCTAGCGATCTCCTGGAAAACACTCATGTGCCCCTACCCCGCGGCTTGAGAAACAACGTCAGTCTGATGGTCTACTTGCGTAATGATATTTGGGAGCAATGGAATGGAGAGCCCATCAAATGACGCAGACGCACATCATCGAGCACGAAGCGATGAAAACGACCTTCGTCCTACGACTCCTCTCTGACAACGCGTTGCTGGCCAAACAGGTGGGCAATGCCTGCATCGAATGTATCGACACGATGGAGCGTCAGTTAAGCCGCCACTACCCCGGCAGTGACATTTGGCAGGTCAACCAGATGCAAGCAGACCAGTCGCTCTTTATCAGTGAGGATAGCTATGAGTGCCTGCGCCTCGCCTTTGTGGCACATAAGCGAACCGGAGGACTTTTTGACATCACTCTGGGCCGTCAAATCGAGCACTATAAAAACACCAGCGCGGGACCCGCCCCGCAGCTCGAGGGACAACTCATGATCGATCCCGAGCGTCCGGCCATCCACTGTATCCAGCCTGGACGCGAGATCGACTTGGGAGGCATCGGTAAAGGCTATACCCTTGATCGCCTCAAAGTGATGTGCCTCGAGTATGGAATCACCTCTGCACTACTCGCCTCAGGCACCAGCACACAAATCGCATTCGGTGAAAAGAGCTGGCCGATCGAGCTGCAATCGGGAACAGCGAAGCACACGGTCCAGTTGGCAAATGCCGCCCTGAGCGCATCCGGGACAGGCATTCAGGGCTGCCATATTGTTTCGCCCGACCCAAAGGCCCCGGAGGCCGAATATGAGCGCATTTGGTTGATAACCGACACGGCTGCCATGGCCGATGCCTGGTCCACTGCCGCGATGCTCATGTCGAAAGCTGAGTTGGTGAGTCTCAGCAGCCAGCACCTAAAAATCTATGTGTTCGAAGACGGGCGCATTGCACCACTCCTGGAAAAATAAAAAGGTGCTATTTCTCGGCTAAGGGGCGCAATAGCTGAATAGCCGCTTTGTTTTTATAGTGGACGGCGACATCCAGAGCAGTACCGCCATCAGAAGCGACGATCGAAGGATCGACGTTCTGCCACAAGATCAGTTGCACCATCTCTGCACTACCACTTGCGGCTGCCTCGTGCAGCGAGGTGCCACCACGTGCAGACAATGCACTGGCATTGGCACCTCCTTCAATAAGCACTTTGGCCACTTCAAGTCGATCCTGAGCCGCCGCATAATGCAGTGGCGTCCAACCGCCCTTATCCAAGATGTCGGGCTTCGCCTTCGCTTTAAGCAACGCCTCGGCCACAGCTGTAAGATTCCGATCCACGCATAGGTGGAGCGGTGATCGCAAACTGGCATCGGCTTGGTTCACATCCGCGCCCGCTTTGATCAAAGCAATCGCGATGTCTTCTTTTTTCCGTAAAATCGCTTGATGGAGTGGTGTCAACTTCGGGTGTCCGCCTTGATTGATCCGTTCTGGATAGCGAGTGATTTGCAATGTCACATCCGCCAGATCACCACGGGCAATCGCCTGATCGATATCGTTGTATTTCGGCGTATCCGCCTTCACGAGCGATACCATAAAGACACTGAGGAGAAAACAGAAGTACCGCATAAATAGCTGCCCCTTACTGAGGGATTTAAAGGTCAGGATATGGTTTACAACAGATCCTCTCCGGGGTCGATAGTAAACATTTCACAACCCGGCAAGGACACTTCTGCGCTCATCTTACCAGGTAACACGATGCGAAGAGCTTCCCTTATTTCGTAGGTCAGTTCAATCCACCCTCGTATCATAGGCAGCTTGATAGCTACGGACTTCAGCTTACCAGATTAGGGACGGATACGCACTTTAGAGAGACCGAGTTCATACATTGCTTATCGATGACCCCATACCGTAGAAGAAAAACTGGAGATACCAGATGAAACCCGCGATCGCACACCAAAGAAAGTTGATCCCTGATCGGGGTACGTTCTCCTCGGCCACCGAGGGATACCCTCCCCAGTAGAGGGAGAGTGTCCCGCTTTGGATGCTTTTATAGCCGCACCAAAGAGCGTTCAGGCTAAAACCGGGCGAGTGGGACCGCTACCGTCCGACCATCCGCAGTGGGTGGACGGAGGACTGGATCGAGATACAATCCGCCACGGGGCAACTAGGGCTCCCCTACCAAACGCTCAAGCGACGCTTCAAAAAGATCACTGGACTGTCACCCAAAGAGTTCGCCGAGCGCGGCCGCATGGCGCGCGCCGATGCCATGCTAGCAGGAGACCAGCTCAGCAACAAAGAGATCGCACATGAACTTGGTTACTACTGAGCATCCCATTTCTCACTCGCCTTGAAACGCTTCTACGAGCAATCTTCCTTCACTTGGCGGGAGAACTTAATGCGGTGAAATACCGTTTGGCCTTCTTTAGATTGCGACAGCTCTAATTCTAGGGTCCGACTCCGAAATTAGAAAAATACGACGCCATCTGCGAGTGGAAAAGACAAGCGACTAGCTTTTCTAACCGGCACTTGCCGGTTTTTTCATGCGCTTGCAGGGTTTCGACAGAATTTCCAGATAGCAGGTATCCCCGCCCGCTCCGAGCGTATCGCCGATGGCTTTCGAAAGTGCGCTGACGTGCACGTCTGGAGCGCTCTCGGCGTCCACGCCGACCTTGCAGTCGAAGTCCCAATAATCGGTGCCATCAGGCAGTGTCTTCTTGCGCTCGCGCTTGAGGTATTTATTCACCTCGGAACGGATGGCATCGACGAGGCGTTCGGGTTTTTTCTTCGGGTGCGTGAGGGGAAAGGTTTTCTTCATGAGTGCAAATAAGGTCGCCGTAAACTCGCCAAAGGCAACGGCTATCTTGCATCGTTCGCGATGCGAGAATGCATTCCTGATTCTGGTATATGGGTAAAAAGTTCCACCTTTTCCGTAGTATGGAATGGGGCCTACTAGATGACCTCCATCTACGAACGGCAATGAAGGAGCATTGCCCTCTCATATAAACCTGAAAACCGGGGCTAGAGTCAAAATAAACGCCCCTATTTATTTGAAATCCAAGCGCAACCGTAGGGTCCGAGTTCGATGACTTCTTCGAGGTTGGTATATACTCGGCCGCTGAGCAGGTCGCTCCAATTCTCGGTCGCGATCAGGTTCAGTTCGACCAGCGGGATGCTTTGCGGTTCGGCGGATACGTTATGGATCGCGAATACGCTTTGACTACGGTCGAGACTCTCGCGCCAGAAGGCGAAAATCTCATTTGTAAAATGCATTGTATACTGGGTGGCGTTCGGATGGAAGGCCTCCTGTTTGCGACGGATTTGGATGAGGCGCTTCAACTCTTCAAAGACGGCTTTGTGGTGGCGTGTATCGTCGCCAAGCGCCGCTTCGAGTTCCTCGGCCGGCCATTGGTGGCGGTTGATCGTGCGTGCCCGTCCGGTCCGCGCCATGCCCTCGCGGTCGTTCTCGGTTCCCAATAGGCTGTGGATATAAATTGCGGGCAAACCTTCGAGTGCGAGCATGATGGTGTGGGCACAAAGGAAACGTGCCATCTGCAAACCGTCGATCTCGCCACCGATGGGTCGCTCCATCGCGCTATACAGCGAGATGTTGGCCTCGTAGGGAGTGAGCTCCCCTTCGGGAGTGCGACGCATAGAGATCTCGCCGCCCGATTCACGGATCGTTTCGAGCAAGCCGTCGAGTTCGTCGGCAGAGAGCAAGCCCTCGGCCGGACGGAGGCCGATGCCGTCGTGTGAGGCAATAAAGTTAAGATACGCGCGGCCTCGGCGGGCGGGAGGCATCGACATCATCCATGTTTTCAGGTGCTTGCAGCTGCCGCTCAAGATGGCATTGAGCAGCAGCGGCGGCAGAGAGAAATTATAGATGAGGTGGGCTTCATTATCATTGCCGAAGTAGCTAAGATTCTCGCGGTTGGGAACATTTGTCTCCGTGATGATAACAGCGGACGGGTCCAAGTTTTCGATGACCAAGCGGAGCAGTTTGATCAGTTCATGCGTCTGCGTAAGATGCACGCAGCTAGTACCGGATTCCTTCCAAAGAAAGGCGATGGCATCCAAGCGGAAGTAGCGGATACCTTGCTCAACGTAATAGCGGATGATTCGGACGATCTCCAGCAGCACATCCGGATTGCGATAGTTCAAATCCACCTGATCTTGACCAAAGGTGCACCAGACTTGCTTGACGCCATCAACGCATGGTACCTCCGTCAGTAGCGGCGTGCTCCGCGGGCGGACAACCTTCGACAAGTCTTCATAATCCAAACCGTTAATAAAGTAGCCGCGTCCGGGTGCTTTGTTTTTAATATAGTTTTTAAACCAGACCGATTCGCGCGAACAGTGGTTGATAACCAGATCCGCCATCACGGTAAATTCTTTCTCAATTGCAGCAATATCTTCCCAATTACCAAGAGCCGGATTAACGGCGGTGTAATCCATCACCGAAAAGCCATCGTCTGAACTGTAAGGATTGAAGGGCAGGATATGCACGCCACTGAGAGTATCCTTGAGTTCACGCATCATAAAATTATTCAATTCACGGAGTGGCGTGCGCCCCTCTCTTGTGATCGAGTCGCCGTAGGTGATCATCATAACATCCGATTCATCCCACTTGCTAGTGCCGAGTGCGACCGGCATGGCCGAGTCCGACATATTAGCCACCTCCATCAATTCACTCGTGATTTCTTCCGCATCTTCTTCGCCGTAAATTTCTTTGACATGCAAAGCCACCCGCTGGCAGACACGTTGTGCTTTGGGATGGCGCGAGGAATTGATAACGATCTCGGAACCGAAGTCCATGCGATCCTCGTCGACCGCCTTGCGAAGCTGGTGCAAAATGTCCGGCACTGCGGAGATGACGCGTTTCCAACTGGGCATGAAAGGCACGTCCATCGACTTACGGGGATCAAGAAACTCCTCTCCCGCATTGAGAATATTCTCGGCGAAAACTTCCACCGCGGAGCCCTCCGTGTGGCGGTCGAACTTCAATCCATTGATCATCGCGTCACTGTGATAGCTGTCGACGAGATCGAGCGCGATCCGGTAGTAGGCCGCCTTAATCGTGCGCACATGCTCGTGCGAGAACACCTGCCCCTGAGTCGCCATCTTCCGGTAGAGCGATTTGGTAATATCACAACTCATCTTGGAAAGTCCGCGCGAGCGGTCCTCCAATGAGAGGTCCTGGTGTTTATGGTCGTACGTATCGGCCACGTCGACCTGACAAATCTGGTTAGTGGAATAGTTGCGCTGCATCTCGGAAAGCACACCCATTTCGAGCCCCCAGTCGGAGGGAATGCGGATGTCTTCGATCACGTCACGCTGCATGGAAAACTCACCAGCCAGCGGATAGTGAAAACTGTCCAGATAATCGAGGTATTCATTGGAGCCGCAGACCTTTTTCAGGGCACGGATAAGTGGCGTGACCAAGAGGCGACAAACCCGTCCATTCATCGAGTTGTTAGCTACGCGGGCGTAGTAGCCTTTGCAAAACTTGTAGCTGAAAGACGGATTGGCGACCGGATAGATGAGGCGGGCGAGCATATCCCGCTTGTAGGTCGTGATGTCGCAATCGTGCAAGGCAACAGCCTGCGCTTTACCTGCGGCGAGCACGTAGCCGAACATGTACCAGACATTGCGCCCTTTGCCCGCTTCCTTAGGGGCGAGCCCCTTTTCAGCCAGGAGCGCATCGATCTGACGCAGGCGGGGGCCATCGTTCCAGAGCACTTGCGGTTGCTGAGGCAACGCTCCGAAAAATTCAAGTGCGTGCCGGTATTCAGCCTCGTTAGCGCGGTCAAGCCCGACCACAATTTGATCGAGGTAAGGCACTTCCGCGATCTCTTCGAGAATCGACGACAGTGCCGGCCCTTGTAGCTCTGAATAGAGCGAGGGCAAAACCAAAGCCATCGGCCGGTGTTTGCGAAACTGCATCAAATCCGCCTCCAGCTTTTCAAGTGGGCGGTTATTCAGCTGATGCAGCGTCGTGATGAGTCCGTGTTGATGAAAGTCTCCCATAGGTAAATTTAGTCGTATTGATCTAAAATGTTTAAAAGAGTGGCGTTCCAGCCCTTGGTCGAAGGCTGCGGCGCGTGTAAGACAGTGGGGGCTTGCGGGTCGATGCGTGCGCCCTCGGGGTGCGGGATGACCACGGCGATATCCGCGGCCTCCAGCATAGCGCAGTCGTTCTCACTATCACCCAGAGCCACTACGACCCAAGCCACCTCCGGTTGAGCGCCTTTGAATTGTTGGACCACGGCCGCCATGCCGTCGGCTTTATCTGTTGCGCCCATCAAATGCAAAAACCGCCCGCCCCGCACGATGCGAATCTTCCACTCGGCCAGTGCATTTTGAAATTCAAGCAGGCGTGCTTCGCTGTCATCCCAGAGGATCGGTTCAGTCGCATAGCGCGACTGCGAGTTGCGTGCCATGGCCAAGGGCAAGCCCGTGCACTCGGCGACCTCCTCCGGTGTCCAATCAGCGAACCCGGCAAATTGATAATCGGCGTCCGATCGTAGAGCGTGCGCTTTCTCCAGAATGAATGCGCGCGACAAACCCGTCAGCTCTATGCGGTACTCGCCGGCAAGGGTTGGCACGGCGATGAGGCCTCCGTTTTCCGCAACCAGTGAAGTATGCGTGTCCAAATCTTCGGCCAAAGCAGTCATTTCAGCCACCGTTTTACTAGAATTCAAAACCAGAGGCACATCCTCCGCCCTTAAGCGAGCCAAGGCCGGACGCGCCGCTGACCACGAATAGGACTCATTCAGCAGGCTCCCATCCAAATCAGTGACCACCAGTAGCTTAACCCCAGCGCTCATTAGAAAGTGGGGCAAATCGGCCAAGCAGACACTGCACAACACACATCTCTGACAACTGAAGAAAACATACCGTAGTTTAGCAAAGAGCATGCCAATGCGTAGGTAACGGTTACCGCACGCTATAAGGCTGTTGGCCGGACCACTCCGTTTTGATTTGCGTGCAGACTGACCGATGGTCGAAAGAAGCGTGCTTCCGTGCTTGATTTGCAGGCGATTTACTGTCTTTTTCCAAGCCCTTTCGTTTGGGCCTAGTGTCCGGACACCTACTAGATCACGCAAAACACCACAAAAACATGAAAACCGATAAAGCAATCGACTTCCCTGAACAGGACGAAATTGGCCCCGAAATGAAGGGTGCTGATGTCTTGGTCGCCTCTCTTGAGCGCGAGGGTGTGGATGTGGTGTATGCCTACCCTGGTGGTGCTTCAATGGAGTTGCATCAAGCCCTGACTAAGAGCACAAAGATCCGCACCATCCTGCCCCGCTTTGAGCAGGGCGGTGGTTTCATGGCACACGGACACGCCCGTGCCACGGGTAAGGCCAGTGTCTGTATGGCTACTTCGGGCCCCGGCGCGACGAATCTTGTGACCTGTATTGCCGATGCCTTTATGGACAGCATCCCGCTGATTGCGATCACGGGGCAGGTTTACCAGCAATTTATCGGAAAAACCGCGTTTCAAGAGACCGACTTCTTCGGCATGACGCTGCCGATCGTAAAGCACAGTTTCCTTGTCCTCGACAAAGAGGACCTCCCGCGCGTGGTCAAAGAGGCTTTTCACATCGCCACGACTGGCCGCCCGGGCCCCGTCGTGATCGACATCCCTAAGGATGTGCAGCAAGCCATCTTCGCACCGACCTTTCCTGCGCGAATCGACTTGCCCGGCTACAAAATCGAATCGACGAAGCCGAAAGCGAGCGACGATGAGTTGACTGAAGTGCTCGATTTAATCTCGGGGGCCAAGCGCCCGGTGCTCTATATCGGCGGTGGCATTATCTCGGCCGAGGCGCACCTTGAGTTGCGCGAGTTTGCCGAACTGACCGGTCTACCCGTGGCTTCCACCTTGATGGGCTTGGGTGCCTTCGACGCGGAGCACCCGCAGTCGCTCTACTGGTTCGGCATGCACGGCACCGTGGCAGGCAACTGGGCGGTCTGCGATAGCGATGTGCTGGTCTGCGCTGGTGCACGTTTCGACGACCGTATTACCGGGCTCGTTTCCAAGTTCGCACCTGAGGCAGAGATCGTACACATCGACATCGATGCTTCGGAGCACAACAAAAACAAACGTGTGCACCTCCCGATCCACTCGGACATCAAATACGCACTCACCCGCCTGAACGAGTTGGTTAAGGCAGGGAAATTCAAGAAGCCCGATATTAGTGAATGGAACGCCACCATCGAGGGATGGAAAAAAGAGCACCCGTTCAGCTACGATAAGACGGGCCATATCACCCAGCAGGAAGCGATTGAAACTCTCTACGAAGTCACGCAAGGCGACGCGATCATCACAACGGGCGTCGGCCAGCACCAGATGTGGGCGGCCCAATTCTTCAAGTTCCGTGAGCCGCGCACCTACATCAGCTCGCTCGGCCTCGGCACGATGGGCTTCGGCCTCCCTGCTGCGATTGGCGCAAAGGTGGCTTTTCCGGAAAAATTGGTCGTCAATATCGACGGCGATGGCTGCTTCATGATGAATATCCAGGAGCTCGCCACAGCGAAGATCGAAAAGATCAACGCCAAGACGATCATCCTCAATAACCAGCACCTCGGTATGGTTGTGCAGTGGGAAGACCTCCTCTACGAAAGCGTGCGCGGTCAGACGATTCTTTGCGACAAGGACAACATCGGTGGCCCTGACAATCTAGATGCCATCTACCCGGATTTCGTCAAAATCTCCGAAGGTTTCGGCGTAGCCGGTCGGCGCGTTGTTAAACGTGAGGACCTCCGCCCGGCAATCGAAGAGATGATCGCCCACGATGGCCCCTATGTCCTTGAAGTCATCGTGCCATACACCGAGCACGTATTGCCGATGATCAAACAAGGCCTTTCCGCCAAGGAAATCCTGATCAAATCCGAATAAGTCTTGTAATTTGCAACCGACTGCGGACTCCCTTTTTTAGGGGAGTCCGCATTTTTTTGATATGAAATTAATAACAAAGATCGTGCTCGCCTCGCTCCTCACGAGCACCCTGGCCTCAGCCGATGTCGTGCGCACCCTCGACGGCGCACAACTGACTGGCACGATCACCTTGATCGACCAGGGCGTGATCCACTTGGACACCACTTATGCCGGCACCCTAAAAATCAAGCAGGAACAAGTCGAGAGCTTTGCCTCCGACCAGCCACGTGTGGTGCGCCTGGCCAGTGGCACGGTCATGGCCGGCCCCATCGCCAGCGATCGCCAAGGCAACATCCGCATCCAGTCCGATGACGACGTGCTCGAAACCAGCGCGGCGAAAGTCGCGGCCGCATGGACACCCGGCGCAGAAGATCCCGAGAGTATACGCAACCGCCGCGAGTGGCGCTACGAAGCCAGCGTCGACCTGACGGGCAAATCCGGCAACACGGAGAAATACCGCCTCGGCACCAGCTTCGACGCCGTGCTCAAGGGGCCGAACGATGCACTGGCATTTTTCTTTGAATACGAGCAGGCCGAGGATGCAGGCAATAAGACTGAAGACCGCATGGCTGGCGGCGGTTCCTACGAGTCCTTCTTCAGCGAAGTGCTCGGCTGGTATGTCCGAACAGAGTTGGAAACCGACCCCATCGACAACATTGACCTACGCGCCTCAACAGGTGCCGGCCTGTCCTACCGCTTGATCAAGAAAGATCACCAAACACTCGTTGCCCGCACTGGTCTCGGTTATCGCTACACGGCTTTTGACGACCACTCCGAAGCGGAATCCAGCGCGACACTCGACTTCGGCCTCGCTCACAGCTACCGCTTCGGGGAATACTTCAAGATGAAAAACGATCTCACCTTCGTGCCGGCGACCGATGACTTCGCCAACTATCGCATCGTCCACGACAGCGGCGTAGAGATCCCCGTCGGCAGTGGCGAGAACTGGAAGCTCCGCATGGGCATCAAGAATGAGTATGAAAGCGAAAGCACCGCCGAGAAGAAACTCGATACCAGTTACTACACCAAGATGATCTATTCTTGGGAGTAATTGCAGTCGGGCGGATTCTGTCCCCCGATACACTTAACGCTACTTGAACATTCGGTCGGAGGGTAGAACCCACCCGACTACTACGCGTCGCCCTACCCGAATCCGAAGATCTTCTTAATCAAGCCCCAGAAACTAGGCTGGGGTTCAGGTTGAGGCGGCAGTGAATTGGGTAGGGGCGGCTCGGCTAGAGGCTCGGCACTGCTCGAACTGGAACTACGTATGCTCGGCTCGTAGCTCAGCTCTAAACGGTAGTCTTGGATCGAGGGACGTTGCGCGACGGCGGCCTCAACGACCTCGGTGAGTTGATCAAGATAGTCCTCACCAATCGATTCGAGCAGAATGGGGCCAAAGTAATAATTGAGTGCTTCGTGCTCATAGATGACGTACCAGCCGGTTTCGAGCTGGGCAGGATCGTCGACCAGCTTGCCCGGATAGCGTTGGTCGAAATCGGCTCTGGACAGAAAGCTGGTGAATGAAATGGCCGACTCGTCAATTACGCGGATGGGCGAAGCAGCAAGAGCCGTGACTAGAAAAAACGAGCCCAGATGCGCAAGCCAGGCGCCTCGTTCTAGGCGGGTCACTCGATTCGCCATGGTATTCATAGTCCGGAAGGAAGGTTGGTCCCGTAGTCGCCCGAAGCGCTATCGGGCGTAGGTTGTGAGCCGCTGGTGGCTTCCTGGCCTGCGCAGGTGGAGCTGGACGAGGTCGGACCATCGGATCCATTCGACGCACGGCCAGAAGTTTGGCTGGACTGCCCGCTGTCTTTAGAACGATTGATCTCGATTTTTTTCGCGCTACCGGCACCACCGAAGCCGAAGTCCTCAAAACTGCGGGGCTCTTGACTGCCGCTGCCACCGGTTTGGCTATTAGGTGACCCGGTGGTGGGCCTATCGCCAGCACCACCGCCCGATGCCGTGCCGCCCTGCCCTGAGGTCGTGGATGCACTGGAGCCACCGCCACTGGCAGGCGTTTCGGTGGAACTGTCGGGCGGTGTGCCGCTGGGGCGGCCCCCGTTGCCGCGGTCACCGGTTTTGGAACTGTTGCTTTGGACGGTATCGCCGCCCCCGCTACCGCCCACACTTTCGAGCTCGCGTGGCTCACTCTGGTCACCGGAGCCGTCACGGCCACTGCGCTCGCCGACGCGGCCGGATTCCGGCAAACCAGTGGCTGATTGCTCTTCCTTGGAATGCAGTGGAGACCTGCGCCCGTCGAAAAGGTCAGGATCCGGCCCGGCAGCGAGAGGCAGTGCGGAGAGAACGCAAATACACCCGTAGCGCAACGCTGCAACGAACGTTCCGCGCGCTGACTTAGACAAGGAATGCTCGTTGCAGCGTCGCGCTACGGTTTCGACTACAGTTTTTCGGTGCATTCGATGATGAGTGTTTGATTGCCTTGGGTCGCGTCGACTTTGAACTCGATTTCTACGCTCTGGTAGCCGGAACGGGTCGCACGCACTTTATAGACATCGGGAAAGAGCTGGAGTTCAGTTTCTTTGAAGCGATCAGGTGGGAGTACCCCGATGATGCTGACATAAGTGCGTTTGTCGGACTTGAGGGTAACAGAGACTTCCTCCGATTGAGCTTCAAGAGCGGCACGAATGCGGTTTTCCTCTGCGATTTGACTGGGCACTACCTTGCTGGGGCGGCTGGCCATGGCATCGTTAAACAGTTTGGCGGCGAGTGGAAAACGCCCTTCTTTTATGTATTTGGCAGCAGCGGCGATGTTTTGGCTGTAACGGATATTGGCCAGATAAAGACTGGAGGCTTTTTCGAGACCATTACGGGCTTCCTTCGATTCGGGAGCGAGCGCGACGGCTTCTTTGTAGAAATTGCGCGCGGCCTCATAGCGGCCGGACTGGAGAGCTTCATAGCCATCGGCCAGGAGGATTTCGAGACGGGCGGCTTTGTATTTTTCTTTTAGCTGGGCGAGGCGCGCTACCTGCTCGGCACTGGACTTAAGCTGGAGAGCGGCTTCAAGAGCGGTTATGGCAGCACCGAAGTCCTCCGCTTTTTCGGCTTGGACGGAGGTAGTGAGTAGAACCTGGTAGTTGCGCTCAGTGATACGGGCCTCGAGCGAGGTGCGCTGTTTGCGGATAAAGGGGTTTTGAGGATGCTCTGCCGCGAGACGTTCAAGCTCAGCGAGCGCAGCGTCGAACTGACCGGCGGCCTCAAGAGAGCGGATGGCTTTGACCTCTTCGGCGATGCCTTCAAGCGCGGTGACCATCGCGAGGCCTTCGCTCGCTGCGGCGTTGGCGGCATCGATATCGAGCACCCGCTGATACGCAGTGCGTGCCACTTCGAGTTGATACGCGGCAAGCGCTTCATCCGCGGCCTCGAGGAGACTGGCAGTTTGTTGAATAGCGCGGGCTTCTAAGTCGCCGAGAATGGCGCTAGCCATTTCGAAGGCATCGACACTGGATGAATAGTCCACGGCGTCGAGCGAGCGGAGCCCATTGTTATACGTCTCAACAGCTTCGCGATACGTATTTGCAAAGGCGGACTTAAGGTATTCGAGGCGCTGGAGTTCGGCGTAGGTGCTGTCGTTGAGGGCCTGCGCTTTATCAGCCAGCGCAAGCGCGGCAAGCTGCGCTTCGGCGGCTTGAACGACACCTGTGTAATACGCAGCAGCGCGGTCGAGCTTACCGCGCTGCAAAGCTTTTTCTCCTTTCGTGGCGTCGCGCTTGAGCGCAGACATAAAGTCTAAAGAGAGTTCGCCCTTGCGGAGGGCTTCGGCGAGTTCTTCTTCGAGAAGCTTCTCCACCTTTTCGGCGAGCTGGCGAAGCTCGAAATCCGCGGTGCCAGCGCTCGTATGGATCTTAGCGAGGTCGCTACTGGTCAGGTCGACAGCTCCAATGCCTCCCGAACGCGTCAGGACGAGTAAAAGCAGGGGCACAATGATGAGGGCCACAAGAACGATCGCGACGATAAGAACTGGTTTTTTATTACGAGTCATATTAAAAAAGTGGGATATAAACATAGGTAAGGCGGACTCAAACGCCATGAGAAAAAACCCCATGCTTATATCTTCGTTTCCGTGGCCTGTTCGTGCTTGCATGGAAGTTCAAAAAAAACAGCCTTTCGACAATTTTATGCCAAAACGCACTGATATTAAGAAGATTCTCATCATTGGCTCAGGCCCGATCGTCATCGGCCAGGCCTGTGAATTTGACTATTCGGGCACCCAAGCCTGCAAGGCTCTGCGCGAGGAAGGCTACCAAGTCGTCCTTGTGAACAGCAATCCAGCGACCATCATGACGGATCCGGAGTTTGCGGATGTTACTTACATCGAGCCACTTACCGTCGATTGCCTAGAGAAAATAATTGCCAAAGAGCGCCCAGACGCACTGCTCCCCACCCTCGGCGGGCAGACGGGCTTGAATCTCTCGATGGATCTGAACGCTGCCGGCATCCTTGACCAATACGGGGTGCAGATGATCGGCGCCAATCCCGCCGCGATCGAAAAAGGTGAAGCGCGCGACGTCTTCAAGCAAGCCATGCTCAAAATCGGCCTCGACGTGGCCCGCTCGGCCACGGTCAAGACTTTGGCCGACGCTCTCAAGGCGGCCGACGAGTTGATCGGCGACTTCCCCATCATCATCCGCCCCAGCTACACGCTCGGCGGTTCCGGCGGCGGCATCGCTTACAACCGCGAGGAGTATGAGCGCATGGTGCAAAACGGCCTCGATATGTCTCCCACCCATGAGGTACTCGTCGAAGAGTGCCTCCTCGGATGGAAGGAATATGAGATGGAAGTCATGCGCGACCACAAGGATCAGTGCGTTGTGATTTGCTCGATCGAAAATTTCGACCCGATGGGTGTCCACACGGGCGACTCGATCACCGTAGCGCCGGCCATGACTCTGACTGATAAGGAGTATCAATTGATGCGCGATGCGTCCTTCGCCTGCATCCGTGAAGTCGGCGTGGAGACAGGTGGCTCGAATATCCAGTTCTCCGTCAATCCCGAGAACGGCCGCATGGTTGTGATCGAAATGAATCCACGTGTCTCCCGAAGCTCGGCGCTGGCCTCAAAAGCGACAGGCTTCCCGATCGCCAAGATCGCGGCTAAACTGGCAGTCGGTTATAGCCTCGATGAGTTACAGAACGATATCACCCGCGAAACCCCGGCCAGCTTTGAGCCGACCATCGACTACGTGGTCACCAAGATCCCGCGTTTCACTTTCGAAAAATTTATTGGGGCAGACACCACCTTGACGTCTGCGATGAAGTCCGTCGGCGAGGCGATGGCCATCGGCCGCACTTTTAAAGAATCTTTCCAAAAGGCGCTCCGCTCGCTCGAGATCGGTGCCAAGGGCTTCGTTGGCCCCGCCAAATTCGTCGAAAAAATAACCGACCTTCAGGCCGTCCGCCAAGGCATCGCGATCCCGACCGCTGAGCGTGTGTTCTGGCTGCGTCACGCCTTCCTCAATGGGATGAGTGACGAGGAAATACATGAGCTCTCAAAGATCGACCCCTGGTTCATCGACCAGCTCCGCCAAATCGTCGAAATCGAACTGGAACTGAAAGAAAACAGCCTGGCCAAACTGGGAGAGCCGCTTATGCGCACAGCTAAAGAGGCTGGCTTCAGCGACGCCTTGATCGCCGAACTCGTCGGCTCCAACCGACAGTCCGTACGCAAGCGACGTGAGAAGGTTGGCGTGATGACCAACTATCGCCTCGTCGACACCTGCGCGGCCGAATTCGAAGCGTTCACCCCTTATTACTACTCTTCCTACGGCTCGGAAAACGAACTCTCGGTTTCAGACAAAAAGAAGATCATGATCCTCGGCGGCGGCCCCAACCGGATCGGCCAGGGCATCGAGTTCGACTACTGCTGCGTGCACGCTTCTTTTGCCCTGCGCGAAGCCGGCTATGAGACGATCATGGTCAATTCTAACCCAGAAACCGTCTCCACCGACTACGACACTTCGGATAAACTTTTCTTCGAGCCACTCACTCTCGAAGATGTGCTCGAAATCTACTACCAGTCGAAGTGCGACGGTGTCATCGTGCAGTTCGGCGGACAGACGCCTCTCAACCTTGCGAGCGAGCTCGAAGCACACGGAGTCAACATCATCGGCACCTCACCCTCGATGATCGACGCAGCGGAGGACCGCGACCAGTTCCGTGACATCCTCGACCGTATCGGACTGAAGCAACCGGAAAACCGGATCGCCCACTCACTTGAGCAAGCCTACGAACTAGCAGGCGAGATCGGCTTCCCGATCCTCCTGCGCCCCTCCTTCGTCCTCGGCGGTCGTGGCATGTTTATCGTCTACGATATGGACGAAATGAAGAAAATCGTGCGCGAAGTCTTCGACGTGGCGCCCGGCACGCCCGTGCTTCTCGACAAGTTCCTCGAGGATGCCTACGAACTTGACGTAGATTGTATCTCCGACGGTGAGACTACCGTGATCGGCGGCATGCTGCAACACGTCGAATTTGCCGGCGTGCACTCGGGCGACGCGGCTATGGTGATGCCTCCGCATACCCTTTCGCCCAAAATGCTGGAGACCGTGCGTACCGCCAGCTACGCACTCGCCAAGGAGCTAAAGGTCGTCGGCTTGATGAACGTACAATACGCGATCAAAGACGACGAACTTTACATCATTGAAGTCAACCCCCGCGCCTCACGTACCGTGCCCTTCGTCTCCAAGGCGATCGGCGTGCCGCTAGCCAAACTCGCCGCCCGTATCATGGCCGGCGAAAAGCTGAAAGACCTCGGCTTTAGCCAAGAGATCATTCCTCCTTACTGGGCGGTCAAAGAGTCCGTGTTCCCCTTCAATCGCTTTCCCGGTGCGCCTGTCATGCTCAGCCCGGAGATGCGATCGACCGGCGAAGTCATGGGGCTCGACAAAGACCTAGGCGTGGCCTTCGCCAAATCGCAAATGGCCGCCAAGCCCGCACTTCCGGATTCTGGCGATGTGTTTATCAGCGTGAAAAACAGCGACAAAGATCGCGCGGTCAACATCGCCCGCGAGCTCAGTCAACTCGGCTTCGGCATACTGGCCACTGCTGGCACTGGAAAAATTTTTAAAGAAAACGGTATCAATGTAAAAAATGTCTGCCGCCTGAGCGAAGGTCGACCTAACGTAATCGACCTTATCAAAAACAACAAAGTTTCCCTCATCATCAACACGCCGCAAGGGACGGTACCTCGCCAGAATGAGAACCAGATCCGCACCGAAGCGGTCAAGCACGGCATCTGCATTATGACGACGATCTCCGCCGCTTCTGCGGCGGTCGACGGCATCCGCTCCCTCCGCAAAAAGGGCTACGAAGTTCGCTCAATTCAAAGCTACAGCCAGGAAGCCAACCCGAAGTAAGCGCTGGAGCTTTAGGTTATTGTATCGTCCACACCTCTCGCATGAATTCTCCGAGCATCATTGCCCTGCTATATGGCCCCGACCAACCGGGTCTCGTCTCGCGCGTGTCCAGTTGGATCTTTTTGCGGGGGAGTAACATTGTCCATGCCGATCAGCACGGAGATCCGGAGGCCAAAATTTTCTTCCAACGCATCGAGTGGATTCCCTCTGGGCAAATCGACGAAGAAGCGGCCAGCTTTGAAAAGTTTGCGACTGTTGAGCTCGGAATGAATGCTAAAGTCGCCCAATCGACCGACCGGCCGAAGGTCGCGCTCTTCGTTTCCAAGATCGACCACTGCTTCCACGATACGATCCTGCGCTTCCGCTCCGGTGAGATGTCCGGCGAGCTGGCTTGTATTGTCTCCAATCACTCGGATTTGCAGGTAGACACCGAACACTACGGCCTGCCTTTCTACCACATTCCGGTGAGCAAAGCGACCAAAGCTGAATCTGAGGCCGAGCAGTTGCGTGTTGTCCACAAGCACGGCGCAGAACTCATCGTCATGGCGCGCTACATGCAAGTACTCTCCGACGGCTTCCTGGACAAAGCCGGATGCCCCGTGATCAACATCCACCACTCCTTCCTGCCAGCTTTCGCTGGGGGTAAGCCTTACCACCAAGCACACACCCGAGGCGTCAAACTCATCGGTGCCACTGCACACTTCGCAACGGCCGATCTTGACGAAGGCCCTATCATCCACCAAGACGTTACTAGGATCAACCACCGCAACGCGATTCCAGACCTCATTCGTAAAGGCCGCGATTTGGAAAAATCTGTCTTCGCTCAAGCCATCCGACTCCACCTCGACAACCGCATCCTCGTCTACAACAATAAAACCGTAGTCTTCGACTAAGCCCCTCAGCTTTTCAGCATTTCACTACTATGAACCGTCCTAATAAAAATAAAATTCATAACCCCACTCTCCCTGAAGACCAACAAGACATTGTCGATGAGCGCCACTTGATCGATGCTGAAGACTCCGCCGAAATCTCGCTCGAGGATCGCATCAGCATCTACTGGATGGAAAACAAAGCTTTTATCGGTGGCTGCATCTTCGTCCTGGCTCTGCTTATCATCGGCTTCAACGGCATGCGTATCTACAAGAGCCACGCTGAGGCCAAGATTCAAGCCGCCTACGCCGAAGCCATGGCCAGCACAAGCCTCGCCGAATTCGCAGAGGCTCATGCCAAAAAAGACCTTGGCGGCCTCGCCGCACTGACTGTGGCCGACGAAGCCTATGATAACGAAGATTTTGCAAAGGCGCTCAATTTCTACTCCATCGCCGCCGAAGCGCTCACTGGCAAGGTCCTCGAGGGCCGCGCTCGTGTGGGACAAGCCTTCGCACTTTTCTACACTGGCCAAGAAAGCGAAGGCCTCGCACAACTCGCCGATATCGCTGCCGATGCCAGCCTCGCTCAAGCCGCCCGAGCTGAGGCCGCTTACCACCTGGCGGTCGAAGCCGACGTGGCCGGACGCAGTGATGAGTATGACCGTTATGTCGCTCTAATCGAGGCCAGCACCATCGCCACACAGTGGCAGCAACGCCTGGCTATCTACGAGCAGCAAGCTCGCTAGTGTCTTCGAAGGCGCTGGGGATAAGTGATGTGTGCCATGACATCAAATTCGCACCGCGGACGTGACAATTGTTCCCGACTAAGGTAAGCTGATTGATATAACCAATCAAAAGAATGCCTTCTGAAGGACGCAGTCGTCAGGCACTACGTGCAGAACTCCCTGTCTTTGACCAAGACAGCTTAGTCGAGCGAGTTCTCGGCGATGTGGACATCGCACGACAAGTGGCTGCACGAGCCATTGATGATATCACGCGGCATCGTATCGGACTCAGCGAGGCCCTCGAATCGGCGGATTCTGAAAAATTGCATTTTCACGCACATTCTCTCAAAGGAGTTTCCAAGCTGATGGAATGCCACCAATTGGCAAGGTGCGCAGAGGTAATCGATGGACAATCGACCCATCAAATAATCGCAGAGGCACGAAAAGAAACCGAATCCATCATGCCTCTGATCAATGCTACGATCGATGCCCTAGATGACTTTTGCTGCAAAAAAAAAAAAAAAAAA
>Ga0209504_1000506_pt1 | contig 34176 bp, 41 predicted proteins | sample COGITO_mtgs_1005_FD_184791 | JGI IMG/M metagenome (GOLD analysis project Ga0209504, IMG submission 184791) | Pelagic marine microbial communities from North Sea - COGITO_mtgs_100511 (SPAdes) (version 2) | ecosystem: Environmental > Aquatic > Marine > Epipelagic ...
TGGCGATATAAATACTATTCCATTTTTAATCCTCTTTTTTTAATCCTGTTCGTGGTTGAGTCGCTCTCGTCCCATGCATCCATGGACCATCCGTTTTCTGCCCATTTCGTCCCGTTTCCTCATCTTTCTTACTCAGCTAGCCAATCTCCAAGCATGTGACACGTGTTGCTTATGCACTAGATGGAGTGAGACATGGTTTCAGCGCTGCCTCATAACTCACACGAATGGCAACTATATCTTACACGAATGATAAAGTGCTTGACACGCCACCGCAGATAGGGTATAATAGCTGTATTAATTAGAAGGGTATGGATATGTTTAGAGATGAGATTGGTAACTTGATGAATGATTTGGCTATGCTGATTGAAGCAGAAGAGTGCTACAATGAGACGTACTATAACAGTGAGTATAAACGTATCACTGATCGCTTGGTTGAGATAGGGGAGTATGCATGAACCATCGTGACCATATACTAGTCGACTGTGCTGTATGCTGTAAGCCGATGGGTTATCATGAAGAAGCGGATGACGCTGTGTGTAATGAATGTGATATGGGGTTGAATGGTCAGCCCCTCACTGAAACTAAAAAGGGTTCAATGTATGATCTTATCTAAGAATGAAGCAGAACAATTAGTCGCCGCAGTAACGCAAGATATCGCTGATGGTGTGAAGCCGTTTGATCTACAGGCTAAGGTGCTAGAGGAAGAACTCTCTGTCATTAATGCTAAGATCCGTGCTATCCTTGAGTTACCGGTTACCAGCTCGAGTACTGCTGCCTATAACAAGGCACTCGAAGAGCGTGTATCAAAGCGGGAGGAAATGGCATGATCCATGTTATCCGATTTATCGTTGGGTTCCTTATAGGGTATGGCGCTCTGAAACTCATCTACTCCGCCATGGGGGTGTTCGGATGAGTTACTATGTGGCAAAGTTCAGTTCTCATTGGGGTGATTGGGAAAGGTATAGTGTTAACTTTGATACACTAGAAGAAGCTCAGCTTCGGTACCAGAAGTGGGTGGAGGCGACCGATTATGAACCCAATGCCCGATGGGCTCTTATTCATGTAATAGAGCAAAGTAATGCTTGACGAACGTGGGCAGGTATAGTATAATAGAACTGTTGTTTCTGATATAAGGCTAATAGTATAAGGCAGTATAAGCATATAACCAATCGGTATGAATAAAGTTAATTAGTGCTTTACTTCCCATACTGAATCCGGTATAATACTTGTATTGATTAATTGAGTGAGAATACTTATGGCCTTTGCTGCTTCTTCGACCTACTTTGATATTGGTGATAGTTCTATCCTTGGTTGCTTTACTGAGAAAGACTATGGTAACTTGTTTGAGTTCAGTGTGAATGATGAGCCTGATTACTATGTCAAGCGTGAAGACTATCCTCATAAGGTATGGGTTGGTGATGGTTGGAGATACGGTCGAGTGCTGAAGACAGTTGCTTATATTGTGGTAGATGAGAATGCGGATGGTTCTCCTGAGGTTGAGAAGTGGGAAACTAAGAACTATAATTCATATAAGGCAGCTCTATAATGTACTTTATTGAAGGACGTCCTAAGCACCGCCTCTTGACTGAAGTCTTTATCTGTCAGCTGATGAAGGCATTGAACATACATCGCTTCACTAGTCGAGCTGTTAATATCAAGTTTAAGTCAGAGCTAGATGATCAGGCTCAGGGATTGTGTACCGGAGATAAGGAGGTCGCCCTGATCAGTATCAATAAGAGTCTACCTTATATGCGTCAGATGCAGGCATTGGCTCATGAAATGGTACACGCTAAGCAGTTCCTTCGTGGTGAGTTGAGTCATAATAGGAAAGGCGCATTCACCTGGAAGGGCGTGGCTAAGAGAGCAGCTTATATGGACACTCCCTGGGAAATAGAAGCATACCGTATGGAGCGTGACTTATTCTTAGACTGTTTCCCCTTCGATCACTACAACGGTTAGTTATATCAGCGTCCTTGCTTATAACGAAACGGTATAATAAAGTCCTTGCTATTAGTGCCAATATCCAGTATAATAGCTGTATAAATTGAGAACTGAGAGAGAATCCTATGACTGACTTTACTAGTGCTATGAATGATCTGATTACTGCTATCGCTACTGACTATCGCGAATGGACTGCCCGTTCTGAGTATGGTGATATGGCGCGTGCCGATAAGTTTGCTGAAGAGCTGAGTGTATCTGCTGGTCGTAAGTATATGAAGGTCACTGAAGAGCAAGTGAGTGATGATGGTGAGCGTACTAGCTCGCGAGTATGGGGCTTCGTAGTGAAGGAAGATACTAATAAGTTCAAGAAGGGCGATATCCTGATGGCTGCTGGCTATAACTCACCGGCCACCAATAAGGCTCGTGGCAATATCTTTGAGGGATATAGCGTTCGCTGGACTGGGCCGAACTACTTATAGAGGAATAAGATATGAATAGTGAAGAGTATTTGCAAGAGCAAGTTAATCAGATGGATGATCTGATGGGAATGGATGTCAGTGACCTAGTGTACGAGCTTCGTAATTCAGATCTGGCAGGTATCATGGACTCAATCTTAGACAAGGTGGTTGATGATCGTATGGAGTATATTCTGAGTCAGGATGCTATCCTTGATGCGCAAGAGGCAGCTATCGAGAGCCTAGAAAGATCTGTTCAGTCACTATTTGATGAGTGCGTATGTCAGCAGCGAGTATGCGAGTGTGGTACTTATGAGGCAGACCCTGGTGTCTACTGATATACAGTGGTTTCAGGAAGTCACTGAGTGGGAGTATCCTAACCACACGTATGCTATCAATAAGAATGGATGGCTAGTGGCTTATATAAAAGCGGGAACTGATAGGGTGATTGAGTTTAGCGCCCCCATGAAGCAGTTCTCAAAATCAAGACGTAAATGGAAGAAGGTAAGTATATGAGAATGTTAAGAAACTTGGTACTGGTACAAGAGATCAATATCCAGGAGAAGGAAACGGCTGGTGGGATTATCCTGACAGGCACCCCTGATAAGAAGCATAATGCTCCGGCGTTCGTAATCGCAACTGGTCCAGAGGTGACCGCAGTAGTGCCGACTCAGCAAGTGTATGTTGATTGGAGCAAAGGTACTATCGTAGAGATTGATGGCAAGCAAGCAGTATCCATCAGTGAGAATGATATTCTAGCAGTGATAGAGGGAGAGTAGTATGGGAAGTCGTTTATTCTTTGGAGATGAGGCGTTTGATAATGAGTTCATCAATATGTCTATGTGGGATCAGCTTGGTAAGATCGAGGATAGCGACTCTGCCCGTGAGGTGGTGAAGCCGCATAAGTTCAAGCCCATCAATAGTGTACTGACTGATGACGGTGTTAGGATCGTAGTGACTCCAGCTGAGTGTGCGCATATTAAGAATATCCTATGCTCTCTCCGTACTGAGTATCGTGGTAAGATCCTCCGTGATATCCAGTATAGCAAGCCTTTGAACAAGCTACTGGAGTTTATCCGTGTCAAGGGTTAGTAGGCAGTCGCGTATTGATAAGGCGGTGTGGTTGACTAAGTGGGCAGCTTCAGTTATAATAGTTCTAGCTGTCTCATTTAGAAGCGCCGGTGAAGAGTACCATGCGCTTGATATGTGGTTGAGTATGACCGGAGCGTGCCTATGGTTGATAGTGAGTATCGCATGGAAAGATCGTGCTTTGATCATGCTAAATAGTGTCATGGTACTAACTCTATTAACAGGAATCATTCAACTATGAAGAGTAGCAATTGGCATGGCGGTAAGGGTAGTGGCCGTCGTAGTGGACAGAACGACAAGACTTATAGTGATAACTGGGATGCTATCTTTGGTAAGAAGCAAGCGGATATAGCTGAGCAGGGCGAGAAGGTCAGGGAAGAAGCAGAGAAGCAGCTAGATTTGTTTTCTCATGATCGCGAGCCTTGGCATAACCGTCCGTGATAGAATGGGCGCCAATAGTATTCGCGTTTGTACTAGCATTAGTATTAGCTATGGTATATGATTCGGAAGGTGACGAGTAATGAATATCTTTATATTGAACGAAGATCCTGTATTAGCTGCTAGAGAGCAGTGCGATAAGCACGTAGTCAAGATGATAGTAGAGAGTGCTCAGATGTTATCAACTGCGCATCGTATGCTAGATGGTAGTATGGATAAGCGCCTATCAAAGTCAGGTAAGACTATGAGTAAGTATTGGGAATTGCCTGATGGTAGGGAGCATGCTTTATATAAGGCTGTACACATGGGTCATCCCTGTACCGTATGGACCATGGAGTCGAGTGCTAATTATAAGTGGCACTATACTCACTTCGTTGCTTTATGTGACGAGTATACCCATCGGTACGGAAAGGTACATATGACTGACGTCAAGTTGCGCCATGTACTTGCCGCTATTCCAAAGAGCATACCTAACATAGACCGAACACCGTTTAAACTAGCTATGGGTAGTAACCCAGAGTGTATACTTGAAGACGCGGTTGAGAGTTACCGCCGATTCTACGAAACTAAGCAGAAGCGATTTAGTATGACATGGAGTAAGCGGTCTACACCGTCTTGGTTCAATTGTCTAGTCGCATAAATAAGGTAAGAAGCGAATGCCACTATATGATTTTAAGGATACTGAGACTGGCGAAATAATCCCTAAGCTAATGAAGATAGCTGAAAGAGAACAGTTTTTGAAAGATAACCCTAACTTAATACCAGTCATACTGTCAGCGCCCAAGCTGATATCAGGCTCAAATCTTCAGTCTAAGCAGGACGATGGATGGAAAGAGAATCTCCAACGTATTGCTGAGGCTCACCCGACTTCCGCGCTCGCGGATAAAGTAGGCGGTCGCACCGTCAAGCAAGCAAAAGTCAATGAGATAACTAAGAAGCATAATACACGTGTTATCTCGGAGGACACAACCTAACCATAATAACTAAGGAGGCTCTATGCCATCCACTTTTGCAAGTACCAATATCGCTGAGATGGACTACTATATTGATAGAAGGCAAAAGAAAAAAGAAAAGAAAGCCAATCGGAGAAACGCTACGCAGTCTGGCTTGCTGCTTAATGACATAACCCCACTCACGGATACTCAGTCTGACGTATTCCGTTCCTACAATAGCGGTAAGAATACCGTTCTTCATGGGTGCGCCGGTACAGGTAAGACATTCCTGTCAGCGTTCCTAGCTATGCGCGATATAATGAATAAGGTTGATAACAAACAACAGTTAATCATTGTACGGAGCGTAGTACCTTCAAGAGATATGGGATTCCTTCCTGGTAGTATAACCGAAAAGACGAAAGTATACGAAGAACCTTATAGGGCATTGTTCAGTGAGATGTTCAATCGGGGTGACGCATATGACATACTGAAACAGAAAGGCAAGGTACAGTTTGTTTCAACCTCTTTCATACGTGGTACTACGTGGGATGACTCTATCATACTTGTTGACGAATTCCAGAACTTAGATTGGGGCGAACTCAACACAGTGATCACTCGGGTAGGTGAGAACTCTCGAATCTTGTTTAGTGGTGATGGTAAGCAGGATGACCTCACATCGAAGCGATACAATCAAGAGTCAGGTATTGATCAGTTCTTGAAGGTACTTGGTAAGATGGAGTCATTCGACACTATTGACTTTCAACCAGCTGACATAGTGCGGTCTGATTTCGTTAAGGAGTATATCGAGACGTGCTATAGTATGGGTATCTACAGTTAAAAAAACCTCGACGTAAAAAAATGGTTTACTTTTGGTGAGAACTAAGGTATAATACTACTTAAATGAGACTGAAAGTAAACCATTATGTTTGAACATGATACAATAGATTTTAAAGATATAGACGCAACCACCATGAAGGGAGGTCGATACTATGACACCCCCAAAGGATACTATCCTAGTGTTACTACTGTACTTGGTATCTTATCTAAGAAAGGTATCGCTGAGTGGAGGAGGCGTGTAGGTGAAGCCGAAGCGAATCGTATTTCTACTCAGGCTGCGAGACGTGGTACTGAAGTTCACCAGATGTGTGAAGATTATGTTAACAATGACCTGACCGAAAAAACTTTCCTCCCCCATGTACGTGCGATGTTCAACTCAATTAAGCGGGTTCTTGATGATCGTTTGGGTGTAGTTGTTGCCCAGGAGTGCGCCATGTACTCTGACTATCTTGGTATAGCTGGACGCGTAGATTGTATCGCTGAGTTTGATGGTAAGTTATCAGTGATTGATTATAAGACGGCAGGTAAGTTAAAGAAGAAAGAGTATATCGGGAATTACTTTCAACAGGCATCGGCGTACTGTGTGATGTTCGAGGAGATGACCGGTATACCGATCAATCAGATTGTGATTGTGATTGGTGTTGAGAACGAGCCGAATGCTCAGGTGTTTATTGAGAAGCGCGATGATCATATATTCAATATGATTGACACGATTAAACTTTATAAGGACTCTATAGAATGAGATTGCTGATTGGAATTTTGATGGCCTGCTGGATGGTAATGGTCTATTCGACAATGAACTTGAGCCATGGGTCAATCGTTTACTCAGAAGAACTGAATCATGAGTTCGTACATGAAAGTGAGATCGTTTGGCTCGCAAAGAACGTATACTTTGAGGCAAGGAATCAAGGCATAGCTGGTCAGTTAGCAGTTGCGATGGTTACGTTGAATCGAGTCAATGATTGGAGGTATCCGAATACGATAGAGGGTGTAGTGACACAGGGTTTAACTCGTGAGTCATGGCGTACTGGGTTACAAGTTCCGATTAGGAATAAGTGTCAGTTCAGTTGGTACTGTGATGGTAAGGCTGATGAGATTAATGACTGGCAGTCGTTTGGTAAAATTAAACAGCTGCTATTGACTTATATGAACAATCGTAGTATAATAATAGATATCACTGAGGGCGCTACGCATTATCATGCGGACTACGTGATGCCAGACTGGGCTGTTACGAAAACTAAAACGATCGAGATAGCTGATCATATTTTTTACAGATGGGAGTAATGAATGGTAGAAGTAATGACGACAGCAAAGTTCTCGAATATAATTGAGAGAACTGTTATTGACAAACGATTGAGTTATATTGACGCAGTGGTTTGGTGGTGCGAGAAGAACGAAATGGAAATTGAGGTGGCAGCTAAGTTACTCAATACTGTAATCAAGGGTAAGCTAGAAGTAGAAGCCCAGGATTTGAATGTTATTGCGAAAGGCGCACGGTTGCCTATTTGATATGGAAGATGACGATATGATGTCAGGGTTTGAATGTTACAAGACTTATCTTGCGGTCAGCTCACACTTCGTGCGCGACTCATATGATTTCTTTAAGTACAATGGCAAGACTAACGCAAAGGAAAGTGCGTACATTACACGCAGGGACAAATACTTCTTCGAGAAGGCATCTAAGCGGTATAAGCGTGAGGAGTTCCTAAAGTTCTTGGTCTCTAACTATGTGAACAACACTAGTGTGACCAATAAGTGGATTGGCGATATGATGGGTACGTCATCAGCAGATGTTCTTACTCAATGGAAGAAACGCGTCGAGGCGCTGTCGTATAGGTTCTCCGAGGATATTGGATATCTTGAGGGTATTGAGATGGAGTTTAATAACCTATTCGTATCAGTTGACGGTAGGCATCCAATTATCTATCGGCACTTTGCTCAGGGAAGGATATCTATTGAGACTTTGGTTCTACTTGATAAGTTGGTTGGGTTCTCGCGTTTATGGAAACGGTATGACGATATGATTCTGAATGATGCATTGCATCTGATGAGTAAGTATTCTCCGTTCCTTGAACAGTTCTCTCCGATGGACAAGCCAAAGCTCAAAGGCATCGTTTTAAAATATTATAAATAAACTTGTTAAAAGGGTTGACTTCTCCCCAAAAGAAGTATATACTAGCAGTTCAATATTATGATATATTGTGAATAAACTTAATACTAAAATACAACGCATATAAGAGAGAAAGAACTATGGCATCATCATTCGCATCACTTAAAAAATCACGCGCTAATAATCTTAGCAAACTAGTCTCTGAAGGAAATAAGTTATCTGCTGGCGCCAAGCCTAGCGGAGACGATCGTTACTGGAAGCCAACCGTAGATAAAGCAGGTAACGGTTATGCTGTTATCCGTTTCTTACCTGAACCAAAAGGTGAAGATCTACCATGGGTTCGTTTGTTCGATCACGGTTTCCAGGGTAAGGGCGGCTGGTACATCGAGAACTCCCTAACAACTATCAACGAAAAGGATCCAGTTTCTGAGCACAACTCTATGCTCTGGAATAATGGTACTGACGCTGGTAAAGATCAAGCCCGTCAGCAAAAGCGCCGACTCAAGTATACCTCTAACGTCATGATCATTAAAGATCCAAGCAACCCTTCTAGTGAAGGTAAGGTGTTCTTGTATCAGTATGGTAAGAAAATCTTTGATAAGCTGAACGAAGCGATGAATCCAGCGTTCGAAGATGAAACTCCAGTAAACCCATTCGACTTCTGGGCTGGTGCTGACTTCAAACTGAAGATCCGTCAGGTTGATGGGTATCGTAACTACGATAAGTCTGAGTTTGATTCTCCTAGCGAGCTACTGGCTGGTGATGACGATGCTCTTGAGAAAACTTATGAAGGTTTGTATTCACTAGCTGAGTTCCTTGATCGTAAGAACTTCAAATCTTATGCTGAATTACAAACTAAGTTGAATCGAGTGCTTGGTCTTGATGGCGGTAATACTGCCCCGACCGCTCGAGCTGTAGATGACTCTGACGAAATTCCGTTTGAGCGACCAACTCCTGTTCGCGGTTCTACCCCTACTCCGGTAGCAGCTGCTCCCGCAGCGGATGAGGATGATGACTTATCGTTCTTTGAGAAACTGGCTGAAGAAGATTAAACTTTAATTATTGATCCCTACTTTGGGGGCACTTCGGTGCCCCTTTTTTTATGAGTAGGATTGCGCCATTCTTGCGCGCATTGGCCTTCTGCGCCTAACAGCCCCAGGGGATATGTTTGTTTGGCTACTTACACTTGTTGAGGTAGGTGCCGAAATATTAGTAGGAGCGACGGTCGTCACTACTACGTTCCCAGCAGCAGCACCTGCCTTAGACGATCTAGCATTAACCTGAGATCCATCCATAGGATCCTTTCTGGGTTCGATAGCACTTCTGGTATCTGGCCGCTGTCCGCTGGCTTCTAACCTAGCTTTGGCTAATGGGGATAGTGTATCAAAGCCAGATGCCTTCTTCTTCGGAACTTCTTCTTCCTCAACATCTGCAGCAGCGCGACGATCTTCTTTAGCAACATTCTTCTTTAAGATCATTGCTTCTTCAGCTGCTATGTCAAATGCTGGCGAAATAGTTTCTGCCCCGAACCCAGGAATCCAGTCTAGGGTGCTGTTAACTATCCCGATGATTCCATTGATAGCCTTCATGAATAAGATTCGAAGGTTATCAAAGATTCCACTAATTCCATTCTGTATGAAGTCAGTAATGCTGAATGAATCAAGGGATTCCGCAGCATCTTCGAAACCTAACTTACCAAGAATCCATGAGGTCGCGCTCTTCAATAAGTCAGGAACAAACCCAACGATAGTAGCAAATAATGTACTTAACCCCTCAGTTATGGTCAGCCCGATAGAACCAGTATCAGCAAAGGTAGCCTGCATGTCATCGAATGCCTTCTTCATTCCAAACAGAACCAACCCTATGGCAGCACCGGCAGCTATGATCGGCGCAGCAGCAATTAGAACTGGAGCCAAAGAAGCGGCAGCTCCTGATAGAAGTGCGGGTAGAGCCATAACTCCAGCAGCAAGCATTTTTGCCCACTTGACAATCTTAGATTTAGCAGCTGAAGCTAGTGACTTAGCACTACTAAGCAGATTGGTTGATGTTGTTACGATAGCGACCTTCAACCTTTTGGCATAGATCGGTATGTTGGTGACTAACTTTCCGCCAAGATTCTTAGCTGACGCAATCAGGTTCTTGGCACCGGCAGCCATCTTGGCTCCCATTTCTTTTGCGCCTGCGGCCAACTTCTTCGCACCAGATCCAATCGACTTTGCCCCATCAACCATTTTATTCTTGGCGTTGACTAGCGCGTCTCTTGTTCCTTTATATCCATCGACCAGAGCATTGAAGCCTTTCTTCATCGCGCCGAGCGCAGTCGCCAGCTTCTTACCAGCCCATATAGCAAATAGGGCAATGCCAATACTCTGAATATTCTCAAGCAGAAATTTGCCGATAGTGATGGAGAGATCCCCAACTATGCTGACCAACTTCTTCATCTTTGGAGCAAGCCACTCGAATATACTTTTTATCTTATCCCAGTGCTTCATAACTAAACTAACAGCGCCGATAATCGCACCGCCGAGGAATGCCTTCTTCAACGTTGCCAGCAAACCACCCTTAACCTTGGATACGATTTTACCTTCTTTGGCTTTTTGATCAGCTTCCGCTTGATCCTTGCGCGTTTTCTCTAGGCGATTCTCTGCATCAACCAACAATTGCTGCTGGTCTATATTGTAAGCAGCATCCATGGTGACGGCAATGCCAGTTAGCACATTGGTCTGCGCCTTCATCTTAGTCCCAAGAGCGCCTAGACTTCCACGGAAACTTCTTTGTAGAGTTTCTCTGTTTTCGTCAGCCTTCTCGGTCTGGGTTTCTATCGCATTTACTATTGGCAGCTGAGCCATTATTGTCTACCTTTATTTTTTATTGTATGCTTGTGTTCCGAAGAAAGCAGCAACAATCGCAGCAACTGATACAAAGTATGTTGCGGCCATATCGCCCAGAATCTTAGAGGCTTGGTCTAAACCAACACCATCTGCCAGCACTACAGCGAAGGGATAAAGTAACATGCCGCCCAGAGCGAACCAAGCCATGTTCCTTTGCGCATCTCGCATAGCATCTGCGTCTTCCAATTCTTTGCGTTTAAACTCAAGGTACATCGCCTCTTCTTCGGCAGTAACTTTGCCGTCGCCATTAGTATCAGCTGGATGAAACACCTTCTCTTTAGCTTCTTCTGTCATTTGTTTTGCCTTTGTTGTTCTTCTTGTTCTTCTAAATGATTTTTTAATAATGTAACATATATGTCACGCTCAAATGGTATCATGTTATCCAGCTCTGTGAGGCTGTATTTGTGGTGATGCATTAGCGCGAAATTCATCTGGTACATATTCGCCAAAGAGTCATGTACCATGCTTAGATAAAAAAACTATCGAGTCCCTCCAGCTTTATGCTGTCTTTCTCACCGCACTCCGAACACTTCCATGTTATGTCATGGGATAGTTTCGGCATCCCTTCAAAGAAGTCAGATATATGTTTAAACTGCTGAGCACTCAGCCCTTCAATCCATGTTTCCAATTCATTCGGGGTGAAGTCAGTATATACTTCTTCGGCATCGTAGATATATTCAATACAACTTGTTATCATATTAAACATACCAGAAGCCGCATCATCACCTTCTTGAATGTCAGCCAACCCAGGATAGCGGAGTTTGACCCCAACATCACCGGACATTAGTATTTTCCCATCAGAAATATCACCATTCAGCACAACCGCATCAAGGTCTATTTCTACATCAGTTTTGTGAGGACAAGCCCCCGTTTGATGGCCAATCTTCAACTCTACCTTTTCGCCAACGGACTTCCCTCGCAAGCGAAGAAACAAATACTCAACATCAAAGGTGGATAACTTCCGCACATCAATGTCATCAATTATACAGTTCTTCAGTATTCTAGAAATCGCGCTATTGATTTCTTTAGTATCTTCACCCTCAAGAGCCATAAGAAGTATCTTTTCTTCTTTGACTAGGAACGGTCTATATCTTATCTCAGCACCCGTTGACGGAATTGTCGTAATAAACTCAGGTGTCGCTAATGACGGTAAAGCCATAATATTCTCCAATTATAATTTAATGTTAAAATATGCCTCTGATCTTAGCAACCTTATTATTAAGGCCACCGACCGCAGCATTAATCACCCCACCAACGCCAGATGTAGCTGATATATTTCCTATGCTGGGCAAACTCAACCCACCACTAATACCCTCAGACCCAAGCCTGAACGAAAAGCCAAACCCCTTTCCAGGTTGATCTTGCTTAGTGAATACGCACTTATAGTTTTTGTACCCAAAAGTAATGCCGAGCTTAGCAGCAGCATCCTCGCCCCAGTTCATAGTTATGGGGTTTATGATAAGAGGGTACGCGTCATTCAATATATGTATGGCACGAAGCCCACCTTGTGCACCATACTGCCGTATCTCTACAGTCCCAGTATAATTATCAAAATAATTTGTATTGTGGGCATTGGTTCCATTGTTCTCACTGAATGCGCCAGTCCCGACCATCTTATCTTGCCAAATTTCAAAGTATTCTTTCTCGCGCATATCTTCGCTGAGGAGGAACTGTACTGAGACGTCGCCATACACTTGTCCGTATGCTACCTTGGTAACTGGTCCATAGTTTTGGAACTTATGTTCGACAGTAGTTATACTCCTTCCTGGAATATCAGCGGTTTCTGCCCGAAGACTCAGTTGGCGTTCGGTATCGATGTCACCCCCACCCTGAATGAATACTTCAAAGTGAGAAGTCTTAGCGACGCCAGATTTATTTAGCTCGCCGACCAAATCGTTAATGTTAAATGCCATTAGATCATCTTCCTGCTATCCGACCAAACCTTAGTCTTTTTCGCCTTCTCGAACCTTTCAGTTGGTAGGAATAAAGCGGTGTCCCATTCTGTAGAATTTATCTCAATAAACTTAGACCTGACTTGACTGCTCAGATAATGTTTGAATGTTGGTTTAAAGAATCTATACTTACTAGCACTATTTAGTACATCGTAAGACAATTTTAATTTAGTAGACTCATCATATTTCGTATTATTTGTAATATCATATAATGAGTCCATTAACATTGCCCTGAGTTTAGGGGGAAGATAATGAAGGTTGATTCCATGGAACCCACCAGGAGCTGGGGCGACCATGAATATTAGAGGAAACTTATCGTAGTATGGCAGAGTCTTCGCGTGCTTCGGGGCATACATAAAGTGATACATTCTGCCTATTTGAACATTCTTCTTACCAGCCATATCCTTGAGTAAGTTGGCTGGATATGTGGCAGCACTTCTTTGGTCACGAGCCTTTGCCCGATACCAATCCCTAGCAGCCTGAGTCCGTGCGGGGATCTGCCCCTTGCGAACACCCGTGGTTAATATTGTATCAAATATAGTTGCGATATCGTTATCCTCTTTCCTATACCCTATTTATTCTTTTTGTACAACTCTTTCTCTGTGAGTATTTGAAACTTCCAACCACGATCCTTGCAGTAGTCCATCGCAGCTTCCCATTTAGCTTGGTTAACTCCCCATGTCTTAACCTCGTTCAGATACCTTTTAGTGAGGCGCTTCTGGGCTTTGGGTGCGTGAGTCTGAGCAAAGGGTTTAACTTCTATCATGATAGTTTCTTTGTTCTTTGTTTTGATAACGAAGTCAACAAAGTATCTGTGCTTCTTTCCGTCAATCGGTGATCGGTAACCAATAGGAAACGGCTCCGACGCCCACCACAGTATATCCGGATTCTTATCAAAGTATGACATGCAGTTCAACTCCCAGCTGGATCTATATGTTATGTCTTTCGGGTCGCCCTTATACTTCTGAGGGAATTTCGGTTGATACTTGCCTTTATAGAATTGTGCCATAAGAATGCTTATAAATAGTTTCGTCAAAGCACTATTTATACAGGCTCAGTAAATGGCAAAAATAAATCTAAAGCAGTTAACATCAAAGGCAAAGTCTACGGTTGCTCAGGTACAAGGCAGTCTAGAGAACATTGCCGGAGCAGCAGGTCAGGGCGCATTCTCAGCATCTGCTGGTAGTAATGGCGTATCCCTCAACGCAAACTTCAACTCTCTGTTGGAAAAATCTAAAATTGGCAACATAGTAAACTCCCCTCTAAAAGAATTGTATAATTCTCGAAAGGTGAAAGAGCCGCTACAGTTTCCAGCTGATTTGGCCGATGAGCACTACATGATACTCAGCGTGATGAATCGCGCAAGGGAATCTAGGAATGATTCTCCCCAAGAGCGGGTCATAAGAAATGTAGTTCTCCCGATCCCTAGCAATTTATCGACAACCTATGGTGCGCAGTATGAGAACGCTGATCTTGGTGCTCTGGGCGCTGCCGCAGCTGGAAGAATTGGCACCGGTGATATGAGCGCAGCTGCTCAGGATATTGGTGACCTAATCTCATCAAAGGTTGCCGCTGGTGTTTCCGCGTTTAAAAGTAGTGACGGTGATGGCGCGATGAAAGCTGCCGCCGTCGCCACTCCCGCAATAGCTGCCGCAGCTGGTACTGCTGGATTCGGCGGCGTTGGTGGTGCGCTCGGTGCGCTGGGAACTGCCGGAGCCGTTGGTTCAGGTGTTTCTGTAGACGAAGGATTGGCTGTAAACCCGCACATGGCTGTGTTGTTTAAGGGCGTCGATATGCGTGAGCATAGCTTCACTTATAAATTTATAGCAAGAAATGCTGGAGAATCAATCGCAATACAAAAAATAATTGGTGCGCTTAAATATCATATGCATCCTGGATACTTTGCTGGGTCATTGGGATTCACATACCCAGACGAGTTTGAGATTATGTTCTCTGACTCAATAGCAGCTAACCTGTATAGAATCGGTACTTGTGTCTTGAAATCTTTGACAGTCAATTACAACGGAGAAGGTATCCCATTATTTTTCCAAGATACTGGCGCCCCTGTTTCGGTTGAAATCCAGTTGAGCTTCCAAGAAACGAAAATCATTACCAGAGATACTCTTGACTCGGGTTTGCCTGAGCCTGCTAATGTCACAAAAGAGGGTGAATAATGTCAAATTATTTTTCATACTTCCCAACTATTGACCATGACCTAACCAATCAAGGGCAAACAGTAAAACTGACCAATATCTTGCGAAGGTTTAAAATACCAAATTCGCTGGCCAATAAAGCAGAAGTCTATTATGAATATGATATACAAGACGGCGACCGCCCAGATACCATTGCCGATAAGTATTATGGTGACTCAAAATATGCTTGGTTGGTTCTTCACTTTAATGATATATCTGATGTACATTTTGACTGGCCGTTAGATACATATAATTTTGAAGGATACATTTTAGGAAAGTATGGATCTCTTGCCGCTGCTCAAGCGCAGGTCCATGAATACCGAATATATCTATCGAAGATTCGTGATGGCGTAAAGGTTCCCGCCACAGCTGAAGTTCTTTTTGACGGAACTAGCGTGCCTGCCCGCGTTGTCGTTGTAGATGAACAAACATATAACACAACTGCATCGAATTTCCAGAACGCAGTCTTGAGCGCATATGATTATGAAATTGAAAAGAATGAAAGTAAGCGTTCTATCAAATTACTAGACAAGAGGTATCTTGGTCAAGTAAGGAATGAAGTTGAAGACGTATTGAGGAATGGCGTCTAATGGCTCAAGAAGGCGTATTGGGATATAAGCATCCTGGGGATGTAGATGTCAGGGCATTCAAACTTGTGTCTGCTGCAGGTCAAGTCGTAGATTTAAAATCAATCGTAGTTGACTTCAGTATATATTCAGGAATTGATGAACCATACCTGCAATGCGATCTAGTCCTTAATGACTCTGTTGGTTTGATGAATACAATCAATGTAAATAAGGACGGCGACATACAGGGCGGATTCTCTGGCGGTGACGTTTTGATTGTTTCATACAAGTCTAATGACGATAGCTTAGAATATAAGAATCACATATTTGCTTTGTATGAGATGACTGACCGAAAGCGTATCGAAGAGCGCAGTGAGGCATACTTTCTATCAGGGATAAGTATCGAAGCATATTCATCATCGACAACTAAGATTTGCCGAGCCTATGGTGGAACTGGCGGTAATGATATTTCTAAGATGGTGAAGAGTATTGTTGATGAATTCATATACAGCAAAAGTATAAAAGATATACACAGGTCATATAGAGCGGCGACAGGGTTTAGGGTAGAGAAAGAAACTGTATTTGATGAGACTCTTGGTAAACATCAGTTCATTATACCGAATCTATCAGTTGATGACACAATACAGTTTATGATAAACGAAGCAGACTCCCCTGATCATATTCCTTACTATTTCTTCTACGAGAACAGCAAAGGTTTTTGTTTCAAGAACCTTGCGAACCTAATTAATCAAGAACCAAAAGAAACATTCTCGTACATGCCTTCTAACGCGAACGAAGGGAGCAACGCCACCAAAGATGAAAACTTTGATAGAACTAAGATTGTTTCCTTTGATGTCATAAAGCAAAGTGACTTTATGGAAAATGCTACCGGAGGTCTGTTTAAGTCTAGGACTATTCACTTAGATATTCTTAAAAAGACTAAGCGGGAACGTGTTTACAATTATGATGATTACTTCCCGAAGTTCAGTAAATTACAAAGGTTGAAGATTGCTGGCAGTTCGGCAGGCGAACCAGTCGTTAGGATGTATACTTCCAGATCCGACCACGATAACGACCCTATCTTTGCCGGCGAAGCTCCTCACCCCAAAAGGTATTGTGATGTAGTTTCACAAAAACAATCATATTTCTTACACATATTCAATACCCAATTAGAAGTCGTCATCCCAGGTGATAGCGAAATTGATGTCGGTGACGTGATCTACTTGAGAATACCCCCAGCAGCCATCACTGATGACCAGTATGGCACGGAAGATAAATACATGAGCGGTAAGTACCTGATAACAAAATTAAGAAATAAATTACTTGATGGTTCAGAAGCCATGAGTACAATTATAGAATGTGTCAAAGACACAAGCATTAAACACTAGGAGAATAATATGCCACTTCCAGGATCAGCGCGAGAAAAGCAGTTTCTATCAGAAATAACTGAAAAGCAGCAACCACAATTCCTTCAGGAGATTAAAGAACCAACTCATGAAGAACCAGAAGTATTGGTTGAAGAAACTCCAAAGAAAAAAAGAAAGCCTCGTAAAAAGAATTCATAAATGAGAGAGTATGTCGGTAGAGGAAACTTCACTTGGTTCTTTGGTGTAGTTGAAGATCGTAACGACCCAGTACAGCTGGGGCGAGTCCGAGTGCGAGCATACGGATACCATTCTGACAATAAAGATCAGATACCGACCGACCAATTGCCTTGGGCAGTACCTCTAAATGGCGTAGATTCAGCCGCGATAAGCGGAGTAGGAATATCCCCGACAGGAATGGTCGAGGGTTCTTGGGTTGTTGGATTCTTCATGGATGGAGACCGAGCCCAAGAACCTGCGATTCTAGGAACCCTTTCGGGAGTGCCATCTCAACTAGCCGATACATCACTCGGGTTCAACGACCCGAAAGGCATTTATCCAAAGTACATTGACAAATCAGATGTGAATGAATTGGCTCGCGGAGACTATGTTCCTCCGGTGGAAAATGCGGGTAAGATCGGCGCCCCTAACACGCCCTATGCTGCGCAGTATCCATATAACCACGTCAGGGCAACTGAGTCTGGCCACTACACTGAATTTGACGACACCCCCAACGCAGAAAGAATTAAAGAGTTCCATAAAAGCGGTACTCTATATGAAGTCCACCCAACTGGGGATAAGGTAACACGAGTTGTAAAAGATAATTACTCATTGGTAGCAGGTGATGATAAACTGCACGTCAAGGGCAATGTTACAATATTCGTAGACGGTGATACCAATCTCACTGTCGCCGGAACAACTACGGTTGACACCCCCTTAACGAATTGGACAGGTAATATAAATTTAACTGGTGATCTTGACATCACTGGTAAATCGACAGCATCCGTGGATCATATATCCTCAGGAATATCTGGTAAGGGTCATACTCACAAAGATACCCCAGGACTTGGTGCTGGCGACACGAGCAAGCCACAGTAGGATAGTTTATGGCACATACACAGTTTCTAGACGAATCAGATTTCTCGCTAAAGATTGGCGGTATAGAAATCAATCCACAAACTGGTGACGGTATTGAGGGAATTCTTAAATTTGATTCGTGGAAAGTAAAAAAAGATTCCGAAGATTTGGTGTTCTACTATACTGATGTAGAGAAGTTTAGAATATCAAATATTGATGGAGCTTCTGGCGGTACTGGTAACTTCGAAGAGTATACGTTCATATCTTCTAATAATGAACAGACGTTTGTTGGAGCTGATAACTTTGGTTCTACTCTATTGTATACACCAGAGAAAATGACTGTCTTTATGAATGGGGTAAGGCTGAGTGCTAATATAGATTTCACTGCTGTTACTGGTAACACTGTCGTGTTTACTGACGTAACCTCTAATGGTGATATTGTTACAATACAATCGTTCTAGTGATTATAAATAGAATCTGTATAGCATTAGTATAGCTTTAAGAAGTACAATATTATTATAACTGATTGTTTGGAAAAGTCAAGGAATATTTTATGCATCACGATAGTTTAATCAATTTATTTGAAACATACACTCAAGAGAATTCTAAATTCTCTGAAGGCAACAAAGCTGCTGGTACGCGGGCAAGAAAGGCTCTAGCTGAGATTAGCAAACTTTGTAAAGATCGCCGAAAAGAGATCCAAGAAACAAAGAATACATAAGTGAGGAATGATGTCAGGCGCGAAAACTAAACAGAAAGAGATATTCAGCGATTTGGACTTGGGCTTCTTCGCCCATCCAGTCACGAAGAAAGTTTCGCGCAAGGTCAACAGGAATTCTGTTCGCCAGTCAGTAAAGTCGTTGATTCTTACAGATTATTATGAGCGACCGTTCAAACCCAACCTCGGTTGTAGTCTTCGATATTATCTATTCGAGCTGTTCACTCCGGCCATCAAGCAACAGATGGAAACTACTATTCGAGAAGTAATTTCAAACTATGAGCCAAGAGCTGATATTATTGAAGTTCTGGTCGAAGAAAAACAAGATGACTATGCGCTGATTGTTTCAGTAGCGTTCATGATAATCAATGATCCAGATCCTATTATTCTGGATGTAATCTTAGAAAGAGTCAGGTAAAATGTCGGCAAATACATACTTACAAGTTACGGAATTAGATTTTGGTCAGATAAGAACTAATCTAAAAACATACCTTAGCAGCCAAGATCAGTTCAAGGATTATGATTTTGAAGGTTCTGCTATGGCAGTTCTTCTTGACGTTCTATCATACAACACTCACTATAATGCATATTATTTGAACATGGTTGCCAATGAGATGTTCCTTGATACTGCTCAGCAAAGAGACTCTGTTGTATCACGGGCGAAGGAGTTGGGGTATACTCCCGTTTCTTCAATCGGCGCAACTGCTGAGGTTCAGGTAGAATTTACTGGATTAGCAAACACAGTTTCTCAGTTTACTATTCCTAGGAATTCAAAGTTCACATCTACTGTTGATGATGTCACGTATACGTTCGTGACTCCGGCGGCAAATAAGGTCCTTCGCTCAACTACCGGTAAATACATTAAGACTATTAGTATTACCGAAGGTGAGCCATTATCACATAGCTGGACTGTAAGCGCATCGAATCCTGTTCGGTATATAATTCCCAATGCTGGGGTTGATACCACAAGCGTCACTGTCAGCGTACAAGCATCTGCCACTGATACAACTGTAACGGAATTTACCAGAGCTTCTAATATAACTCAAGTATTTTCGACAACTCCAATTTATTTCTTAGAAGAATCTGCTGATCAGAAATATGAAGTTATATTTGGGTCAGGTTCTCTAGGTCTGCCTGTTAAGCCAGGAAATATAGTTACAGTTAAATATTTGGTAAATAACGGAGAAGCCACTAACGGAGCTTCCAAGTTTAGTGTTGACTCAATTAATATTGGTGAGACCTATACCAGTTCGTCAATAGTTTCTGTCGTTTCTAGTGCCAGCGGCGGTCGTCCGCAAGAAACAGTAGAGTCAATCAAATTCTCTGCCCCAAGGAATTACCAAACTCAAAACCGAGCGGTGGTGGCTGAAGATTACCAGAGAATTATCCTAAACGAAAACCCTGATCTGCAATCTGTTATTGCATACGGCGGAGAGTTAGCTGTTCCTCCTATTAATGGAAAGGTGTTTATTGCTGTGAAGCCGTTTGGTGAGAGGTTTGCTACTACTAATAGAAAGCAATCTATCAAATCTTCAATACAATCAAGAACACCTCTTGCGATTGATCCTGTTGTTGTTGACGCTGATTACACGTATATCATCCCATCCGTGACAACGTATTATGATTTGACTCGTTCTTCTTTGACTGACGCTGCAGTTGAGCAAAATACAAGAGACGCCATAACCGCATTTGCTACTGATAACCTAGAAAGGTTTGGTAATAAGTTTAGGTTTTCTAGATTCATTCGGTCTTTGGATAATACATCTACTGGTGCGGTATTGAATAATGATGCTAATATCAAAATTCAAAAGAGAATCACCCCGAATACTGATGTTGCCACTTTGGTTGAATTGAATTTTAACAACCCGATTAGGCCATCTACATTATCGTCAACGCAGTTTAAATATAACGGGTTTGATGCATTTCTTGGTGACGATGGTCTCGGTAGAGTTTCCATATTTAGGTATAATGATACGAAGCAGAAAGTTGATATTATTGTTCTGGCTGGTACCATCGACTACACTTCTGGTAGGATTCTAGTACAGAACTTCTTACCAACGTCATACTCTGATCAGTCTTTGAACATCACAGTTACGACCGAGAACTTAGATATTATTCCTGTGCGTGAACAGATCCTGTTGATGGATTCTGCTGACGCTAAAATCAACGTAGTTGGTGAACAGACCTAATGATAAAAGCTAAATTATCAAAACTCGTACAGAATCAGTTTCCCGAATTCTACAAAGAAGATGGGCAAAACTTTCTCGCGTTTATTGAGGCGTACTACGATTATCTTGAAGAGCAGGGAAAGCTGACAGACGCTATTCAAAATATTGAAGACTATCGTAGTATTGATACAACTCTAGACGAATATATTGATTATTTCCAAGATACTTTTTTGCCGTCTGTTCCTCATGATGTTTTAGCTGATAAAAAAATACTGGCCAAGTATGTTAAATTTTTCAACGAGACTCGAGGAACCCTATCCTCATATAAACTTCTGTTCAGATCTATCTACAATGAAGACGTTGAAGTAAATTACCCAGCTGATCAAATGTTGAAGGTTTCTGAAGGTGATTGGAAACTTGATAGATATCTGGTAACGAATTACGATCCCAAAAATTATACCCTAATCGGAAGAACAGTGGAAGGCACCGAATCCTCTGCTCAAGCTCTAGTTGAAGATGTTGTGGGTAGGGTAGTTCGCAATCGCGACATTATGCAGATAATAGTGTCCAAGGTATCGGGTTCTTTTAACCACTTAGAGCCAATCAGAATTCTAGGCGATACTTCTGCCAATGCGCATACCCCGATCATTGAAGCTGGCATAGAATCTGTAGAAATTATAAACAGAGGCGGCGAGTATAAGAAGGGTGATTTGTTAGAAATTATTTCTGACGATGTTGGTGATTTCGGCAAGGTTGTTATTACTGATACAGTAGACCTCAATGGTTCAATAACATTTCGGATTGATGATGGCGGCTCGGGTTATACTTCATCAATATATGGCGAAGATCAAGGCGAAACGCAAATCCTCATCACTGGTGGCGATGGACAATCGCCTGCCAGCTTTACATTACAACAGCAAGATATTGGCGATACGTTTGCTCTGGCGTTTAATACCAACCTGATTTCCGGCAACAATATATTTGGTTCTTCTGGACCACTGGTAACATATGCCGACACTACGACCGGAATCATGGATACGTTTGCCAATACACTCCTGTCTTCTCCCAGCTTTGGGTTTCCTGAGCAAAATGAAGTTCTTGGTAATAAGGACTTCAGGGATAACTCTAATGCAGTTATTAATATCGTAACAACAGGCGCTGGCGTTCTTTCTGTTGGCGATTCGATCTTTGGCGGAACATCCGGAGCTAATGGTATTGTCACAGAAGTTGTTGACGGCACGGCTGGTGATGCATGGTTTCGGGTCGATACTTATAAAAGATTTACTGGAACAGAATCAGTCAAGAAGCACTTCGCCGGAGGCGGCGGCACGGCAATCGGAACTGTTAGTTCATTCCAATCAAATACTGTTGGTGGTCATGCGCTGACTCTCGGCGTGTATAGTAATACACACACAATATCTGAAGGCGATGAGTTGGTTTCAAAAAGCATATCTCCGTACAGTAATGATTATGTGTTTGGTGTTGTTAAGAAAGTGATAAACACGATTCCTAACGGATATGATGGAGGCGGCGGTGATGTTCGTGACCTGATTACATTCCGCGTTACAGCAAATACAACCGCTAATGTATCAAGTCAATTTGAAACTGGACCGATGGCTTCTTTTATATCGGGTCATGATATCAGGAAACAAGGCAGTACAACTACAGTTGCGACTGTATCGGATACTTCTTCAAATACTGTTTATGAAAATATATACACAAAACTAGAAGATTCGTTGTTGTTTAAGACTGCGACGTTTGGCACTATCGAAGAATTATCTAATAGAGTTGGCGGTTCAGGATTTACTGTTGCCCCTAAAGTCCAATTGATTGAGCCAAATATATCTTCTCTTGGTATTGGCGAGCAGTACATAACTATACAATCTAACGATCAGAACTGGCTAACTGGTAATTCATCGGTCACTGGCCTTGATACAAACGATAGGTTGTTCCAAGCGAATACTGGAGCTCGTGGCGATATTAAAGCCGGAGGCGCTCCGAACCAAACACCTGCTACTACTGTTTTGGCCAACGGCACATTCGAAACGACAGTAAGGGTTTGGCAGGATTTCTTACAAAGAGATCCAGGAAATATTATATTCAAGGTTGGTGAGCCAGTTCGCATTGATAAGTATGATGGCTCATATGTTCCAGGTGGGCAAGACCAGAGAACCCTAACCGGCCAAGGTAGCGCCAAAGTTGTTAGTGTTGTAGATAAGGGCGTTCTTGGTAAGAATGCTGTTATTACTCCAGGAGTTGGTGCTAATGGTACTGCGGTCAGCTTCAGAATTATTGATTCGGGTTATTCATATAGTGATGGTGAGGTTGTGAGAATTCAATCTTCTGGCAGAGATAATTCTACGCAAGCTGTTGTTAGGTTGGATATGAACGGCACCGCCAATTCGCAAGGATACTACTCATCATCTAGAAGCCACATCTCGTCTAAGCGAGGGTTTATTCAGGATAGTAAATTCTATCAAGAATATTCCTATCAGGTCATTTCCCCACTATCTTTGGATAGGTATAAAGAGGTTGCCTTGAAGCTTGTTCATCCAGCTGGCCAAACTTTGTTCGGGAAGTACCAGTCTCACTCAAATGTTTCGGTCAACGTATCTTCTTCTGCTAATAATTCTACCAGAACAAATGCTAACGGAACTGTCGCACTCGCCAACAATACATTAAATCTGGTGGGAACTGGTACTGAATTTACAAAACATTATGCTAACGGAGATCTGATTATTATCGAAACATCTCCAAATAAGTACATAAAAATACCACTAAATATAGTATCAAGTGACACCTTGGCGACCACAAAGGTACAATGGTCTGCTGACGGTATCGCCGCTGCTAATATATTCTACACTAAAGGAACGATTTCCTAATGGCAACATTTAGATACGCAACCAAAGATCTTTCGATTAACAACGCCAAGGCATTTGTTAAAGCGTTGAACGCATCGGATGGAAGAAGCACTAAGAATTCTGTAATCTTATATGCGATTCTTGGCAATTCAACTGCTTGGGAAAACGAACCAACCCCATCTGAAGTTATAGATAACGAACAAACCTTACAGTATGAAACGCACAGAAAATTTATTGGCGGCAAAAAGATTGACACTGGTAGTGTATCACACGTTGCTACGCGCTATGATTGGTCTTCCGGTGTTGTTTATTCTATGTATCGCGATACTGATAGAGATATATATGACCGTGCGTTTTTTGTATTCACTGATGAGTATAATGTATACAAATGTTTGTATAATAATAAAGGTTCTGCATCGCTAATTAAGCCGACTGGGTTTTCTACTTCTCCGTTCACTACTTCTGATGGATATACATGGAAGTATATGTATACAATTTCTTTGGGCGAAGCGGATAAATTTTTGACTTCTGTTCATATCCCAGTTAAAACAATTTCTAACCCAGATACCTCGCCGGAGCAGACTAGGCAAGCGGCAGTCCAAACCGCTTCTACTAATGGCGCGATTGAGGTCATCGAGACATCCGAGTTTGGTTCTGGATATAAGCAAGTAGTTGATGGTGTTGTTGAGACTGGTGGCCGCAGAAGTCTACGAGTAACTGGTGGCGATGTCTCGTCAATACAAGGTTATTATAATGGATCCAGTGTTTACATTTCCTCAGGAACTGGCGTTGGTCAGCTCCGAAGAATTATAAAGTGGTCAGGGTCATCGAAAACACTAACAGTCAACTCAGCCTTTGCCACAACTCCGAATACTGATTCTAGAGTTGTTATCTCGCCGAGCGTAACTATAGTTGGTGATGGCTCCGGTGCTCAGGCATATTCTAAAGTGAATGTCTCAACTGGCGCTATTGCGAATGTTTCTGTTATTAACGTCGGTACTGATTATACAAGAGCAAGAGCTATCATTACATCAAACAGTATTCATGGGGTAGGCGCAACCGCCAATGTAATCATATCTCCTGTTGGCGGTCATGGTAATGATCCAGTTAGGGAACTTGGTGCTGATAGAATTGCCCTTAATGTTCAGTTCAATGGTAGCGAAGGGGTTTCTGCGACTGGCGCTGGTTACATCCCATCGAATACTGCGTTCAGAACAATAAGTATTTTGAAAGACCCAGTCCTTAAAGTTAATTCTAATAACGTATTTGTGGCAACAGAGTTTATCGCCAATACATCTAATAGCCCTTCGACTTTGAGAATGACGACTAGAACTTCAATATCATATATTAGTTCTGACGCGTCCAATCCTGTTAATCCATTATTTGCTGATGAGATAATAACTAATGAGAGAAACAGACTATCTGCTGAATTGGGAACTCTGGAATTTGTCACCGAGCTCGGCGTAGTGCAGAGAAAGGCAAAGGCGATGACCAATGCGGTTCAGGGGGCAAATGCTCAAATCGTATATATTAGAGATGATGAGACACAAACTGATACATCTTTCTATACAATGTACCTAAATAGTGTACAAAGTTATGGCGATCACGTTGCCTTCACTAAAGATGATGTTATACTGGAGAAGAGCAGTAATACTGCAGTAGCAACCATCGAAGGGATACGAGGTCCCGAAGCAAACACATTTTCTGGCGAGTTACTATATACTGAAAACATTAGAGCAGTAAATAGAACACCTGACCAGATAGAAGATATTAAAATAATACTAGATTTCTAAAGGTATCATAAATGGCATCAATCGAGACTAACCTAAACCAAAGTCCTTTCTTTGACGACTATCAAGAAGGAAAGAACTTTCATCGGGTATTGTTCAGACCTGGATACGCTGTACAGGCGCGGGAACTGACACAATTACAGACTATTCTACAGAAGCAGGTTGAGCGGTTTGGTGACTATGTCATTGAAAACGGAACTGTAATTGATGGCTGCGATGTTGAATTGCAGAAGTGGGATTATGTCAAGATTCAAGACAAAGATGCTAACAATAGAATTCTTCTTCTGACAGATTTCTTTGATGGCGGATCTATTGCCAATTGTACAGTTACTGGTACCACTACTGGCGTGACTGCAAAACTTTTGGATGCGGTCGATGGTTCTGAGGGATCTGCTCCCAATTATCTTAGTGTATTTGTTTCATATACTAACTCTGGATCAAACAATACAACCAAATCATTTGGCGACAATGAAACTCTAATATTCAGAAACTCTGTTGGAAATACGTTTATTGTAGCTGCGGATACCATAACATCTGGATCAACAGGAAAGGGTCTTGGCGCCAGAGCATCGAGTGGCGTTGTTTATCATAAAGGGAACTTCATTCTCTCGCAAAACCAGAGCGGCGTTGTTAGTAAGTATTCTACTGTACCGACAATTCGAGTTGGGTTCGAGACAATTGAATCTGTTGTTGATTCAAACCAAGATTCTAGTCTGCTTGATAATGCTTCTGGGGCAACTAACTTCACCGCTCCTGGCGCTTCGAGATTAAAGATTTCTACTAAGATCAAAGCAAAACTTCCGACCGATGCAAATACTGCTGCGTTCTTCCCTATTATGGATGTAGAGGAAGGTAGGGTTATTCGTAAGACAGTTGGGTTCTCTCCTCTTGAAATTGAAACGGCCAACCGCACTTATGAAGAGTCTGGTAATTATGCATTAGATCCATTTAAAGTTAGAGTTGAAGAGCATCTGAGGACTGATGTCAATGGCGGAGTGTATGGTTCTTTGGACGAAGAAGTCGGGGATCGTAACAAACTTGTTGTTGAGGTTGAGCCTTCGATTGGATATGTTAGAGGATTTAGAACTGAACTAATTGACCTTACCCGAAAAACTATCAACAAGTCAACTGACTTTGATGTTAAGGAAGATGTCATCGTTGGGCAAGCATACGGTAACTATGTTATCTGTAATGAGGTTGCTGGTACGTTTGATTTCCAAGGGTTGCGCACAGTAGGTCTCTACGATACAGCGCAGTCAGCGATCACCAGCGTCGTTCATGGCACGGGGTCTATCAGCGGCTCATTAATCGGTACTGCTCGTGTGAGAGGATTCCAGTATCACTCAGGCGCATCTGGAACCCCCTCGGGTCAACATCGAATATATCTATTTGATATTAAGATGAATACGGCCAAATCGTTCACGGAAGTTAAGTCTTTGCATATGACTAACTCTGGGGCAAATGGAGTTGCTGATGTTGTTCTCGAAAACAATGTTGCTAGGGTTCAAGATAGTGATCTATCGTCGCTCGTATTCCCTCTTCAGAATCGTGGTATTAAGCGATTAGCTGATGCTTCTAATGCGGTACAAACTCAGTATGTGTTTAGAACAGAAAAATCAGTCACTGTCCAAACTGACGGAACCACAATTGTCGCTGCGAATACTGCCCACACTGGTGGCACTGAGAATAACAATGACACAGGCGCACCACTGACTAGCGTTGATGAGAAGAACATAATTATTGTTGCTAAGACTGCGGCGCAGACAACCGGAATGACCGGCTCAGCTTCTCAGGCTGGTTCTACTATCACCGGTTCTGGTACATCATTCTTATCACAATATAGTGTGGGTGACTTTATAGTGGTCGGATCAAACCCAGCGCAACGAATCACTGACGTGGGTGATGATACAACCATTACAGTATCTTCATCAAATTCATATGCAACTTCTTTACACGCTAAAGCATTCCCAGCTGGTCATATTTTTGATCTGTCTTCTAATGGAACAATAAATTCTGTATCAAGCCAACATAGTATCGACCTCGGTCAAGCTAACTTAAATTCTACGTTTGTTGCTTCTGTGTATTTTGATGTGTTACGCTCTAATGCGGTTCAGGCTAATAAGACTGTACTTAAAGACAAGTATGTCCACATTAATACAGGTTCTCATCCGAACGGCGCCACAGGTCCATACTCTCTTGGTGTATCTGATGCGTATAAGCTCTCTGCTGTTTATATTGGCGCCAACACTAGCGTGTCAACTTCAGATACTGATGTCACAACTCAATTCAGCTTAGATGACGGTCAAAGAGATTCGTTCTATGACACATCTTCTATTATTAAGAACCCAACTAGCGCATTAGACCTTGTCGATAAAGGTCTGTTGGTTAAGTTTAGTTATTTCGGTCGCGACCGGTCTGCTGGTATTGGTTTCCTAACAGTTGATTCATACCCTATTGATGACGCCAATCCTTCCGGCGCTTCTAATATTACAACTCAAGAAATACCAAAATACTCCGGAAAGACTGGACCAGAACTTGATTTGCGTGATAGCGTAGACTTTAGACCAATCAAAAATAATACCGTGGTGCCTTCTACCACCGCAACTGCCGCAGCTGCTCCAACCAACCCTGTGGCCAATACTAGCTTTAATGTTGATGGTGACGGCGCATATTTGCCGACTCCTGATCAAAACTTTCAAGCAGATGTCCAGAAGTATCTTTCTAGAATTGACATTATTTCTTTGCGGCCAGACGGAACTATCAATGTCACTGCCGGCGCAGCAGAAGAATTCCCGTCACCGCCACAAGAAGATAAAAACGCAATGGGGCTGGCTACAGTATTCATACCGCCATACCCATCACTTTCTTCTGACGCGGCAACATATTATAACCGACCTTCTTATGAAGTTCAAGTTACCCAGAAAGATAATAAGCGATTTACTATGTCTGATATCAGGGAGCTTGAGAAAGAAGTTAAAATTCATCATGATATGATTTACCTGAACAAGTTTGAGATTGAGGCGTTAAAGGGTTCTTCTTTGCGACCCAATGATCCAGTTAACTGCGTCGAACCACCAAGAGATTCAATTATTGTTGATCCTCCGGCGGAACCTTCCATTGCAAACACGTTACGAAGCAGTGACTTGTCCTTCATTCAAAGCCCATTGAGGGCAATTCCTACTCTACAGGATATAGAACTACAATTACAAAGCGGTTCTGTTGATGTTACTGAAGGGACAAGTAAGTTGACAATAAATGAAACCGGCTATGCGTTCTTGATCAATCAGCGGTTTGCGACAAGAGCTCGTACTGTTTCGGTTGAGACTACAACTCCTGCGAAACTTTATAATGGTCAAATGACGTTGAGTCACCCTGTGTGTAACATTACTCAATCAGGCGAACCTTCACCACCGCCATCGGCGCCGGTTTCTGGCGGCGGCGGCTCCGTCTCGAGCGGCGGTGCGGCCTATGGTATCGGCGGCGGATACGGTTCTTGGTCTTACTAAAATCGATGATCGTTGATGATAACTAAATACAAGCTAAAGGCTTAGAGGAATAAGATAAAAATGCCACAATCATCTACAACTTCCGCTGCTCTTAGGCAGCAGTACATAAATGCTGGCTTAGATTATACGGGTCTCGCTGAATTTTCAGACGTTTCTGCGTTTGCTAACGGAACAAATAATTACACACTAAAGCAGCATCCGGCGCGAAACGTCACCTGCACTGGATTAAAGCCTTTCACGCGTGTTTGGGCAAGGTTTGATGGTAGGAATATCGCGCCTTATTGTACGCCTGACGGTGGCGTAGTTGGTGGCGAAATGTATACCGATTCTGCTGGATACTTGAAATTCAAATTCGCAATACCCAATAACGCAGATATGAAGTTTAAGGGGTTCAAACATCTTCTTGAGGTTAGTGATGTTAAGCCACCAAACTCCCCAGGAGCAATTAGTTCTGGCAAGACTGGATCCACAACTCGATGTGGCCAATATTACTACGCTCCTTCGAATGCGGATGGGTTTGAATCTTCTTCCGTGAACCAAACAAGCGGAATTGCTTTATCAGAATTGCGAGCTGATGGTTCTAAAGTTATTGTGACATCGGAGCAAGTTGAGGCGGAAGTGCCTGATTATATGTCACAAACCTTTGTTGTTCAAAAAGGCAATAAGGACGAAGTTGCGCTGAAGGATGTTTATCTTTGGTTTAAGAAAAAACCAGCTGGTAGCAGCTCTAGTATTAAAGTTCAAATCAGAGAGACAGATAAGGGCGGATTCCCCACTTCTGTTTTGGTAGCTTCGAGCGATTCTATTACCGCATCAAATATTACTGTTGCGACGAGTCAGCCAGGAAGTGGGAATTCTAATAAGTTCACTTTCGGGAATGTGGTTCCTCTAAAGAACGGCAGACGCTATGCTTTGACGATAATCCCCGCAGAACCAACTCATGATTTTGAGTTATGGACTGCGGTTCAAAATACCGCAGATGTTTCTACTAACCAGCAAGCATTCTTTGGTAATGATGTCGGTAAACTGTACGGATCTGCCACTGGCAACAATTGGGCAATCATTGAAAATGAAGCATTGAAAATGTCAATCTCCCTTGCTCAATTTTCCACTACATCTAGCTCTTCGTTTATATTTGAGAATAAGAATCTAGAATTCTTGAACGTCAGTGATATATCGCCAACAGGTGAGCCGACATCAAATACGGGATTCCAGATTGACGAACAAATCGTAGGGGAATCTGTCCTTAATATAGATTATACTGGGGGAACTGCCCCAACAGTCGGGACAGTGGTTCAGGATGTCAATTCTAAGAACGGCGTTCTCCCGGTTGGTTCTATATATGCGCATGGTACAATTCGGTCAATCATTAGTGATGATACTGTTAATGATATTCTATCAGTCAAGGTTGATGTTGCTGGTATGTTTAATGCGACGGCTAATGTGTATAACTCTGTCGGTACAAAGATCGGCACTACTGATTCATTTACAAAAAGTTCTGTTCTTGGTTATGCCACTTTTGTTAATACAGATTTCGGTAGGATTCGACTACAGAATTCATCTGGCGCTCCTGGTGCTGGTAACGGATTCTCTGCTGGAGAGTATATCCGAGGTCAGCGGTTTGGTGCGAGCGCAAAGATTGATGGCGTAGTTAATCCTAGAATTGATTCGCTTGGTGTCAATACTCCGCACAGGGCTGGGTACGGTACAACGATGGATTGGTACTACAAAGCGTCAAGCTCTGCTGGCATTCTTGATTCTACGTGGACACAATTTACTGGATCTCGTCGTATTGATTTTGAACAAACGCAAAAGAGAGTATTCAGTCGTTCCAATAAGACGGGATCAACGCTATTATTGAAAGGCGAGATGTCTACAGAAGATGCTGTGATTTCCCCTATAGTTGATATTGATGATCTTACTGTTCTGGCTTCTAGAGAGCGGTTAAGCAGTAACTCTACCAATGAGATCTTGGATGTTGGTGATGCTGAGGCTCGTTATGTGAGTAGAGTTGTAAGATCTTCTCCTCAGGTGACTTCTTCTGATCCTACGGAACGTCTTAATATTGTCATTCTGGGGTATAATCCTCCAGAGAGTGCAATACAAGTATTCATCAGAGCCAAAAACGATAATGATTCTGAGCTGATATCCTCTAAGAAGTATACACAAATTGCGTTATATGCCTCAACGCCGAAGCCAAGGTCTTCTGTTGGTGATAGGCAAGATATAATCCACTTGTCTTATAGTATTGCGGCCAATACCAATGGTGACAATTTCTTAGCAGGTGCCAATAATCTTCGCGAAAATACTTCAAATAATGGCGTGATTGCTTATCGTTCTGGTGATGGCTCGATTCAACACGGTATTGATGAATATCAATTGAAGGTTGTATACACCAAGCCAGAGAATAGAGGAACTGCGTATTCCCCAGAAATATATAGCATAGTGGGCACAGCGCACAAAGCTCCGCTTCCAATATCATAATGAGGCTTATTGATGTTGCGAATCGCCCAGACCTGAAGAAAGATGTTGATAGCGGTGCCATTTACTTTAATGATGGTGCCGCTATTAGGAAACATACTGCGATGAAGCAGAGAAACAAGAAAGATATAGAGTTGCGTCAGGAAGTTGAATCAATTAAAAATGATTTAGAATCTATAAAATCTATGATAGCAACCTTAATAAATAAGTAAAATAACTTGATAACAGAGATCTCAAATGGCAGTTAATGTTTCGAATACCGAGCTAAATAATAGTTTTAATACCTGGAGACTAAACACAAACTACATTGCTACTATTATAAGTAACAATGTTGTGACGGTTTCGCGCAGCGGCTCTGCTGATAGGGGTTCAGTCTCACACGGAAACGGTCACATTGAGGGAACCCTATCTGCTACTGAGTTCAGGACGAATACAATTAAAGGCGGCAATACATCGAGCGTGTCTGGAGGAACTATCACTGTTGGTTCCAATACGATTATTAATCCCGAATCGCTCACTGTAAATGCTAACACTGTATTTAATGCGAACGTGACATTCTCGACCACTGGTTCTGAGACCCTGACGCTTGGTGATATATCTCGCGTTCGTGTAACGGGCGGTACGCAGGGGCAGTTCCTTCGAGTAGATACCAAGAACAATACTCCAAAATTCAAATCACTATCTCTCAGAGATATTACTGACCTGTCGTCAAACTCTGCGCACCTAATCCTTTCGGGGTCAAATACAGTCTTCAGTAGTAACTACGATTCTCCTCACTTGCGCTTTGCTGGTGGAGCGGGGGACAAGGTAGAGATATTCTTAGCTGCAGATGCTGTTCTTGGTGATTCTGACTTATACTTACAATTGGCTGACGCTGCCGGTGACTCTAAACTTGTAATCACCGATTCAGCCAACACAGTTGTTGCTACTATTGATTCTGACGGTTCTGCGGTCTTCGAGAAGAATTTGACTGTTGATGGGATATCAACTCTCAATACTGTTACAACTAATGCTTTGACTGCCAATAATGCGGCGATATTCAAAGATACCGTGAGAGTTGATGGTAAGGCTACATTGAACGGCGATGTTGATATTGGCGATCCGAACTTCGCAGATACGCTTAAAGTCGCGGCCAAATCTAGGTTTAATGCTAATGTCATTCTTGGTAATAACAATGCCGATACGGTAGATGTGAAGGCAAGGATCGCCAACAACCTCATAGCAAACAGCAATTTCAGTTTGGGTACTTCCAACTTGAGATGGAACAAGGCTTGGTTGAACGAACTCAGTATTACAGGTAAAATCGCCCAAAGCGGAACTGTCATACTATCATCTAATGGTAAACTCCACGCAAACAATACCATTACTGATGGCACGATACGAAATGTACACATAGAAAATAGTAACATAACTTTTGCTACAAATGGCTCTGGCGCAGATAGATCGATAGAGTTGGGAACCGCTGTTAACATTAATGCCGGTGAGGGAATTGATGTAGCTCTAACCGCAAATACTGTCACTATTTCTGGCGAAGATGCTAGTGATTCGAATAAAGGTATTGCTAAGTTTGATTCTTCTGACTTTGCTGTTACTTCTGGTAATGTGACTCTTGGAGATTCTGCGGACGGCGCTGTTCTGTCAGTGGTCGGCACTCTTAATAATACTACTGCCACTAGAACAAACGGAGAGGTTCAAGTTGGCCTCGCTAATGATATTGATATAACTGGTCAACTGACTGTTGGTGAGAATGTAGATGTTACTGGCAATGCTGTGGTAGGTTCGTTAACATCTAGCGGTGCTGCTGCATTATATGGAAATCTAACATCTAATGGTGCCATTATTCAAATTGGTACTGATAGAACTGGTGAAGATGTTGCCACTAGGGTTTCTATGCTTGGTAATGGCGGTCTGTCAAAGCTGCGGGTATATGCGAATACAGTATTCCATGACCATGTTGAGATTCCAGGAGGCGTTACTTCTACTGCGTCAGCTGCGTTCCAATCTCTTGTGGTAAATAACGGATCAACCCTTTCGGGTGATGCTACTATTGGCGGTCAACTTACTGTCGGCGAGAACGTAGTGATCTCTGGCAATCTAACCGTTTCTGGTACAACTACAACAATCAATACAGAACAAGTCAATCTAGCTGATAATATAATCAAGTTGAATAGTGACCTTGGTGCGGCGGTTGCCCCTACCCAGAACGCAGGAATCGCCGTAAATCGCGGCAACTCTGCTAACGTAGAGATCCGTTGGAATGAGACAAGCGATGTATGGCAGCTAACTGAAGACGGCGCAAACTTTGATGAAATATTAACTGACGATGGTGGGTCTATTTCTGATAGAACTGACCTCGGTGCTAGTGTTGTTGGTGGTGATTACTTATTAGTTCTTGATGCCTCTGACACTGGAAAGTTGAAGAAATCTACAATTACAAATGCAGCTCTTCAGGGCGATAAGGGACAGAAAGGCCAGAAAGGTCAAACTGGCATCAAAGGTCAGAAAGGCGAGGTCGGCGCCAAAGGTATTACTGGATCCAAAGGTCAGAAGGGTGAAATTGGCGCTAAAGGCAGTACAGGATCCAAAGGCCAGAAAGGTCAAACTGGCATCAAAGGTTCGACAGGCTCTAAAGGTCAGAAAGGTGACACCGGTTCCAAAGGCGACACTGGCACAAAGGGTGATACTGGCACAAAAGGCAGTACAGGATCCAAAGGCCAGAAAGGTCAAACTGGCATCAAAGGTCAGAAAGGCGAGGTCGGCGCCAAAGGTATTACTGGATCCAAAGGTCAGAAGGGTGAAATTGGCGCT
>Ga0209504_1000507_pt1 | contig 34160 bp, 14 predicted proteins | sample COGITO_mtgs_1005_FD_184791 | JGI IMG/M metagenome (GOLD analysis project Ga0209504, IMG submission 184791) | Pelagic marine microbial communities from North Sea - COGITO_mtgs_100511 (SPAdes) (version 2) | ecosystem: Environmental > Aquatic > Marine > Epipelagic ...
GTAGCGTTCTTCACGAGTTAGGTGTTTGTATGGTTTCATCGCTAGAGAGCTTCCGGCCAAGGTCGGTGCTTTCGCAAGCACCTAACTCACCTTCGCCGCTCTCTTGCACTTCAAAATTGAATTCGCCTATCTCTATAGTTGGTATCGAATCATTGTAGCGTTCTGAGTTTCCCAGTATGAATAAAATCAAAAGCATTATCCCCATCATCGCAGTGCTCTTAAGCATGCTAATGCCGACTGCGGCTCAGGCGGCGTTACCGTCCACGGCAGTGCCGGAAGCCAAACAAGGTCGGGACTGGTGGATGCCACGTCACGCGGAGAAGGTGGCGCAGGCCAAGGCCGGTAAGGCGGAGCTGGTAATGATTGGCGACTCGATCACGCACTACTGGGAAAAGCAGCCAAACTATGCCGAGCGCTTTGGACCTTATCACACACTGAACCTCGGTTTCGGCGGCGATCGCACGCAGAATGTATTGTGGCGTCTTCAGAATGGGGAAGTGGATGGCATCGCGCCCAAGCTGGTGACCCTCATGATCGGCACCAACAATTCAAGTCGAGACACGCCAGAGGCAATTGCTGCGGGCATTCAGGCCATCGTCGCTGAACTACGTCAGCGCCTGCCGGAGGCTAAGATTGTGGTGCTGTCTATCTTTCCGCGCAGCAATCCGAGGACTAAAGGCGATTTCGAGCGAGTCAAAGCGATCAACCAACTGCTGCCGGGCATCGCTGACAACAAGCGGGTCTTTCATATTGATATCAACCAGTATTTTCTTGATGAGAATGGGCAACCGAGATCTGAACTCTATGGTCGTGACCTGCTGCATCTGAGTAATAAAGGCTACGATGTTTGGTATGAGGCACTCAAACCGTTGTTAAACGAATCTGGTATCAAGGTGTCTATGCTGGCACCTGAGGCATCGGCCGCAGTTACAAAGTCACCGTCTGTAGAGCCGTTTAGAGAAGCGAAGGTGCGTCACGCAGATCTGTTCAAGGATCCGTTTGCGAATCCTACAGATGACCCCGCGCTGCCAAGGGTGTTGATCATCGGGGACTCCATTTCGATTGGCTATACGACGGGGGTGCGGCAGCTGCTTGCTGGCAAAGCCAATGTCCACCGAGTAAAGGGGAATTGCCGCTACTCTGCGTTCGGTGTGCAGCACATCGACACCTGGCTCGGTGAGGGGGACTGGGATGTGATCCATTTTAACTTTGGTCTCTGGGATTGGTATGGCTGGTCGCAGGAGCAGAAAGCCACTCCCGAATCGTATGCCGCGAATCTCGATGCGATTGCCACAAAGCTCAAGGCCACCGGGGCGGAGTTGATTTTCGCGGTGACCACGCCGCCCTGCATTGGGCCGGAACGAAAGGTGAAAATCAGCGTCTCGGAGGCGCGCGCTAAAGCGTTCAACGATGCGGCCTTGGCGGTCATGAAAAAGCACGGCATTGCGCTCAATGACCTCTATACGCCCATTGCTGGGAAGCGTGCCCAGTATCAAATGGGGCCTGGGAACGTGCATTACGGTGACGAGGGGAAGTTGTTACAGGCCCGGCAAGTGTCCGAGGTGATTGAGCACAGGCTCGCGAAGCTCACACCCAGCACGGCGGCGGCTTCTATTATTCGACTCTGGCCGATTGAGCGTGTCGGCGGTGAGCGGAATCGCTTGAAAGAGGTGTATCGGGATCGCCGCGGAAGGAAGCAACTCTGCGGGGTTCTGGATCCGAATTTGACGGTCCATCTGGCCAAGAGTGAGCAGCCGACTCCGGCGCTGGTCTATTGTCCGGGCGGTGCCTATAAAATTCTCGCGATCCCATCTGCGGAGGAAATCAAGAAGTGGAATGACCTGGGTATTTCGTTGTTCGTTTTGAAATACACGATTCCGGACGCTCCAGATACAGCCTTTCAGGATATACAGCGTGCGATGCGACTGGTGCGGCATCAGGCGCAGAAATGGAACGTGGATCCGAACCGTATCGGTGTGTTTGGCAATTCTGCCGGAGGGCATTTGTCCGCCCGACTCACTCAAAACAGCACGCAGAAAGTGTATGACCCGGTGGATGCTGCAGACGCGGTCAGCTGCGAACCCAATTTCGCAATCCTGCAATGTGCGGCCTATTTTCAGGGGATGAAACTAGATCAGACGCTCGACACAGAACTGTTTCCGATGAGCCAGGAGGTCGCTCCGACCTTTTTGACCTATTCCAAGGACGACAAATTTTGTGCGGGTGGCATAGCCTATGCGCGGGCTTTAACTGAAGCAGGCGGCTCAATTCATCTGGAGTTGTTTGAGAAAGGCGGGCATGGGATGCAGGGCTGCGATTGGTTTTCGCCAGCAGCAAAATGGCTCAACGATCTGGGGGTCGTGCAATAGTGGGAGCGTCTCACTGTCATCCCCAAAGTCTTTAGATCCAGAGCATACCATACAAATTAAGGGTAGCCACTCAGAGTATGTCTAGGATACAATAACATCACTTCATTTTGTTCTGAATCCCATCCCAAAAAACGCTCTACCTGCCTGAATTCATCAAAGGTGAAGCATCACGCCTGAACATGTATACCACGACACCAGTCAAGCTCAGTCCACGGTCTGCCGATGGATTTGCCCTAGTCATCGCACTCGGGCTGATGGCTTTCGTGCTCCTGCTGCTGCTCAGTATGACGACCTTGGTGCAAGTCGAATCGCGGGGCGCGCAGACACAGATGCAGCGGTTGGAAGCCGAACAGGCCGCGTTGCTCGGGCTGCAAGTCGCACTGGGCGAATTGCAAAAGACGGCCGGGCCGGATCGGCGTGTGACGGCGACGGCGAGTATCCTTGACAGTTCAGTGGATGGCAATCGACAATTGGTTGGGGTTTGGGATACTTCTTCTGTCGATCGGTTTGATCCGGCAAATACGAGGCAGTTTCTTGGTTGGCTGGTGTCAGCGCCTGATGGTGTTGATACGACTCGAATGGATCATGTTCAGGCAGTAGTTTCCGCGGATGGAGTCAGCGGTGTTGAGCTTTTTGAGGGTAAGGACTTATCAGGTGGAACTGTGCCTGAGGATTCTATCCGAGCTGCACTAGTGCCAATCGAAGGAGGGGGAGGGCTTGGTGCTTACGCGTTCAGCATAGAAGATGAGGGGGTGAAGGCTAAAGTCGCTTGGAACGAAACAACGGAACGCGTGGATGCGATTGACTCTGATTTGGGGGCACCTGCTTTGCAGCGCAGTCGTTTGGGGGCATCAGCAGGCGCGGATTTTACAGTTTTTGGCGGGCCTTTTGAAGATGCGCTGGAATTTCCGCTAATCGATGAGCGAAATGAAGTATTCATGAAGGATGTCGCGAAATTAAGCAGCTCGGATCAAATTCGTCTGCTGGGTGTCGGGGATAATGAAGACTGGTCGCATGCCGTTCGCCACGATCTGACCACTTATTCGAAAGGCCTACTCACGGACGTGAAAAATGGCGGTTTCAAACGTGATTTGTCTTTGGCCTTCGAAATGGATGGTGATGAGGATGATCCGAATCAGCTGAGTAATTTCAACCAAGCGATCGGTGAGTTTGTCGGTGGTGGTGACCGTGGAGTCGACCCGCATTCAGCCATTACTCAAGCTGGTGGCCAAATTTTCCTGACTCGATTCATTTTCACCGAAGACGATAGTCAAGGCTTTGTCCGTGGTGGCACTTGGCACGCGATGCGTGACTACTATAATTTGTATAAGCGCATTCGACCCAGTAGCGCAGGGGCAGGCTATGAGTTTGATCTGAGACCATTTTATCCAAACCGATCGGAAACGACGATCGACTTGCAATTGTTTGATCGCTCCCGGTTCGCGATGCCCAGTGGTTACGACAATGTTTATGCGCAGGAGGAATCTGTGAATAACGGCTATCGTTATATGCCAACCCGAGGCAATTATACTCCTGTTTTGCTGGGCTACCGGATGGCATTTTCCGTTGTGCCAGTTGATTGGGATTCGGCCACAAATAGGGGGGGCTTGGCGCTTGCGTTTGATCCCTTCTTCTATCTTTGGAATCCTTGCGACCAAGCGATTCGGTTTGAGAATATAAAAATCCAATACAACAACAGTATGTCCCTCTTGTTTACTATTAAAGTGAAGGAGGGGGGCAGTGAAGAGATCTATCGGGTTTTTCTGGATGACTATCTCACGGCGAATCTCGGTTCTTTGCAAAAATTCGAAACCTTTTTGAATGATCAGGGAGAGGATGTCGTGATGGAACCTGGTCAAGTGCTGGTATTCTCCAGTCGCGAGCTTGGAGCTACAACGGAATCATGGCCTGGTCCACAGTTGACTGATGGTTCAGGGATTCTGCTTCGCAATCATCCGGAGGCGGGGGGCGCACCGATTCCTATTACCGCAAGCAGTTTGATTGATGTTGAAATGACGACAGATCTCAGGAATGCGACGTTGCCCGATGATATTGACCGGTGGACTAGCAAGGCATGGTTCATTACGATGTCCGATCATGTGCCGGATACAAATCTTGAATACTCTAAGGGACGTCGAACAGACCACAAAAGGATCAACGAACGTTTGCAGCACATGTTTATCAATATGGCGTCACCCTTGGAAGCTGGGACCAGCTGGGACGATGTCGTGTCTCTGGCAGATATCAGTGTCGAGTATGACTTGTTTCCTGGCGGTAAGTATCCGGTCGGCTATTTCGACAATTTAATGAAGGGGACAAAGGATAATGCGGACGGATCGATGCTGGTGTCTCCCTTTGCGCACTTTAATCCAACTTCTGTTTTTCATACGTTATTGTGGCGCTGGGTGCCTCCAAACCGTTTTTCATATCTGCGAGCTGAGCCTAGTTTGAATGCAATGTTACCTAACACGATCAACGACGGTGAGTCTTTCTGGGGGCAGGGCTATTCCAGCGGGAATGGAGCATCCACCGTTCCCATGCGTGAAATTCCGACCTCGCCGCCGACAACATTGGCATCCATGGCCAGTGCGAATGTGGCTCCTTTTGTATTTGATCCTATGCGCTCGATCGGTGAGTCCAATCCCAGCCCAATGATACCATTGGATCAAGTTCTCCATATGACAGCGCCCCCGGCTTCTTTGATGATCTATGATTCAACCTGGTTGGTAAATGATGCCTTGTGGGATCGCTATTTCTTTTCAGGTATTGTGCCTGACTATCGCATTGCTGGATCGGGATATTCCAATCAGGGAGATCTGCAGACTGCGCTCACTGGATTTTTTGATGACGGAATTGTCTCCAAGCATTTGAACACACGTATCCAGCCGAATTTGGGCGAAGGAGATGTTGCGTCGGTTGTGGCCGAACTGAACCCGGGGAGCTCTTTAGAGGGATACAAGCGAATCGCTGAATATGCCGTGCAAGATGGTGCTTTTAATATTAATTCAACTTCAGTCGATGCATGGGCTGCGCTCTTGAGGGCCAATCGTGATTTAACTTTAGAGGGTAGGGTAGGAAACGACGTATCACCTAATTCGGAGCATACGCCTTTTCCAAAGTCTGCTGAACCGCTGGCGGGTGATGCTGATGCCTGGGCAGGTTATGCGAGTTTGAGTGATATCGAGATTGGTCAATTAGCCGCAGGGATTGTGGAGCAAGTCAGGCTGAGAGGTCCCTTCATGAGTCTGAGTGATTTCGTTAATCGTCGCGTAGAATCCGGCGACTTGGGGGCGAAGGGTGCACTACAGGCGGCTATCGACGATACCACTATTAATAATACAGTCGGAAATCAGGGGGCCGGCCCCGAATACAATTCACAGAGTTTGTTTCCTGATGCAGGGGGAGGAGTCGACTGGGGAAATACCGCCTCTGGGATCGGTGGCCACTTGACGCAGGCGGACGTGTTAAAGAGCATCGGATCTTCGATCACTGCTCGATCAGACACTTTTCGTATCACGAGCTATGGGCAGCGTGAGGATCCTATTAGTGGATCGGTCGTCACTGCAAAATGCGAGGCACTCATTCAGCGCTATCCAGAATACATTGCCAGTGCTGAAAATGAGCCCGAGGATGAAGTTGGCGACTTAAGCATCAGCAACGAGGCCTTTGGCAGACGTTACAAAATAATCGACTTTCGCTGGCTGAATTAATATCGGAAGCTTCTTCAGGATTTCACATATCATTCATGAGACAGATCACTATATTCTTCATTTTTATTGTGCACTGCGCTGTAGCATCTGCGTTGGATTTTACCGCAATTTGCTTTGATCATCAGCAAGTCAATGAAGACCTATATTACACTGATGGCACTGAATTTCGGAGACTTGTCTTGCGTGAGTCTCGTCGTTCGCTTCCCGGTGAAACGAAGCTCGACGAGAGCCATTTATTCAGACTTTACGTTAAAAATCAATCACTTGAGCCTGATGCGCTTCCCTTCCTTGTTGCTGGAGCTGTTGAAGTCGATCCGCAGTTGAATCGGATCCTGCTCGTTGTGAGTCCGGATACTGATGCGGGAAATACGAGTTTGCGCCTAACTGTGATTGAGGACGATTACACTACATTCCCGGGAGGTTCGTTCCGTTTTATCAACTTGTCTGGCCAGAAACTGGGCATACTGTTGGGAGATGAAAAGGTGTTGATCCCTAATCAGGAAATGAAAACGATTCGTGCTAATTTGGATGACGGTAATTACGTGCAAGTGCAGCTGGTTGGTAAGACCGGTTTCGTGTATCAGAGCACTTGGTATGCCAAGAGCACCAGCCGCGAGTTAATCGTCCTGATGCCGGGGGACGATGGTGAATCGGTTCGGTTGTCGATGTTTAATGATAAGATTCGGTTCTGATACTTCCGTATTCATTGTTGTTAAGAAGTTCTCCAATTTTACTGGAAAAGGTCGTCCTTACAGATATCTGGTCATGTATACTAAATTCCGTTTCGTTATTGCACTGTTTGTTCTATTGTTGCTGGTCGCATGTGACCGGCCTGTTTTGACGGAGGCTCCTGTTCCTGCTGCTGAAGAGATTGATCATGTGAAGGCTAAAGTCGTTGAGCTCATGGTGGATGCTGTGGTGGAAGAACCTAAGTCTAAGCCCTTGGATATTTCGCCTCGCGATTATTCCTTCGGCTATTGGCTTAATGGCATGCGCAAGCATGCGGACGATGCCTCACCGCATGTGCTGTGCTTGGAATCTGGATACGCTGGGTTTCGCTTGGACCTCGGGGACTTGGGCCAGGCACGTTTTGGGCGCTTTGATCAGGCATTGAGCTATACCGAGGCCTTGGAAGCTGGGGCAACGCGTTTGGAGCAGTTGAAGCCAGTGGAACTCGCCATCGAATTGGAATCGAAGGGCAGGGTGTTCCGTGCGGTCTCCTGTAACGGCGGGGTGGATTCGGATCGTCGAAAGTTGAAGGATGCCTGGCTGTGGGAGTCGGGCAGAATGACGCAGCACTATGAACTGCTGGACCTGAATTTTGAAGATGCCGACGGGGTGTCGTTAGCTTGTCACGGATCGTTGGATATCATGATGTGGCCGAATTCACTGACCTTTACCACCGAACTCGCACCGAGCTATGTGTATGCAGACGGTTGGCACCATGGAGTTGAGGGAAACGGTTTATGTGTGATCGAAAAGCCGTGGAAGGTGCCACATGATGCACGCTTGGAGCCACAGGAACTGAGCGTGGAATGCTGGGTGAAGGTGCCAGAGGAACTGGAATCAGCAGCGCATGGCTATTTGTTGGCCAAGAATGGGCATTTGGGCACGCCAGGGCATTATGGATTTAGCATCCGCCACGGGGCGGTCACGGCGCATTTGAATGTGGCGCGTGCTGCGGAAACGCGTCGCTCGATTGCGCAGCGCGGACGTTCCTTCAAGGCGAATGCATGGAATCATCTGGTGCTGACCTATGATGGTGTTGCGATGAAGTTTTACATCAATGGTGTCTTGCAGGGCACGGAAACCGTGGGCCAATTGCGTCTGCCTGGCAACGGGGCGCTGGTCTTGGGGCAACGTGCCGATGGCCATGGCGGGGTGACTTCGGCCTTGTATGATCAGGTGCGGGTGTGGAATCGTGCGCTGACACAGCAAGAAGTGCAGGCGCACAACAAAGAGCCGAGGCGTGTCGGGCATGTGCGTGCGTTGCAATATGATGAGAATTTTGACGGCTACGGTGCGAATGGCGTGGTCACGCCCGAGTGGAGCGATGTGACTTTTCGTATACGTCTGAAAGGTGAGACAGAGTCGGACACATGGCTGGCTGAAGAACAGGTCGCTGGCGTCTGGGAGCTGGGGGAGAAGAAGCAGCTCACCTTGAATTGCGATTTCGATGCCGCCGCAGGGCCGCAGGATGCGATCTCGGTGAAGGTGAGCACGCCAAAGGACGGAGACACGCAGGCGGTGTTTGATCCTGCCTACAATTGCTATGTGGCCGAGGTCAGTAAAGTGACTCGAGACTGGAAGACTGGCTACACCGACATCCGCAACTATGACGATTTTGATGTGGTCGTGGAAAATACCGGAGAGACCGCGATCAACGTGCCATTCCTCTTTTACCTGCGTAACCCTGCGAACATTACCGGAATGTTGCCGATGTTGTGCGATGCCGACGGCGTGCCAACGGGCATTCCGGTGCAGCTCAGCAAGAACTGGCACTACGCCAAGTTGGGCGCGTATTTACGCGGCACCATGCAGTTGCCCGTCGGCCCTGGCGAATCGAAGACTTACAAGCTGCGCATTGCTTACGGGTTCTACGGCACACTGCCGTCGGTCAGTCATGCGCAGCTGTCGCTGGTCGGCTATGGCGGCTTGGGGCGCTGGGATCAGCTGGCGATTGGTTGCTGGGGCGAGACCATTTGCTTCGACATGGACATGAGCTGCGTGGATGTGGCGGTGACCGATGTGCGGATGCTGATGGCGCGCAATGGTAAGGATGGCGGCAAGTGGAATTGGACCGACGCGGGCTGGGGCGGCGACTGGCTGTGCGTGAACGATGCCAAGCATCGGAAGCATTATTTCAGCGAGATGAAGACCGCCTATCAGGCGCATGGACCTTGCTTGAGTGAGGTGGACTACGATGGGCATTATGGCAGCCAACGCGAAGTGGCAGTGCAGGCCAAAGTGCAAACCCTGCGCACCGATGATTATGCCCGCACCTTTCAGACCTTCAAATATAGCTTTGATCAAACGGTCTCCGTAGAGAAGGGCTGGCTGTTTAAAATGGGGCGCACCGGCGGCTATGTGACGCCCAAGGTTGCTTACGGCAACCGCGATGGGCTGATTCAGGAGCACGATGTGCCCAATGGCTTGAAGGTCGGCGATGAGTTCCTGCCGAAAACCACGTTGACCGGCGAAGGGCCGTGGTGGGTGGCATTTCCCGGTGCCTATCACAATAATAATAAGGATTGGGGCACCGGCTACCGTGCATTGGTGATTCGCTCTTACAAGGCGGTGATTGGCGGCAAGGCATATAACAACCCGACGGTTTCCTTTCCGGCCTACCATCCTGCCGGGGCTGAATTATCGAATCTCGATTGCCTGTTGACTGCGCCTGCAGGCGTGAGCGCGTTTAATGCCGGTGACAGCTTGGAGCTCGAGGTGGAATGGATCACCTTGCCGCGCGTGGCGGATGATTACTATGGCCCGAATGAGACTTTCAGGTCGCATGTGACGGACAATCCATCCTCGTGGAAGACCACCTATCGGGAAGCCATCGGGAACGACTTGAAGGTGGTCGTCGAGGGCGGCACAGTGCTCCACAATTACCCGATCATCATTCAAGCTGAGCAATCCGACGTGCGTGTGTCGATCGATGGAGGTGTCGGTTACGTGCCGATTCGTTTCGAAGGATTGAAGCGCGCCACTGGCACTATGCTTTATCAAATCGTCGATGGCGTCGAGACGGCACTCGATCAATCCGTGCATGGTAACGACTTCTGGCAGACGGACTACGATGCCAAAACCCAAAGTTATCAGCTCACGTTCAATCTGCCGCTCAATCTCGGAGGCGCGACTGAGTGGCGTCTGCGCTCGGAGTGATCCGTGGTCGGCGATCTGTTGAGGTCTGAAACTATCGGGTATATAGGGGATACCCATTTTGTGATTCTATGGTAGTATGTTAGCTTGTGTCCGGTTCGGCCGGTCGTTCTGCAAGCGATGGACGATCAATGGCGGATTGAATTGTATCGAAAATCAAATCAGGGCGCAGACATTTATATATGAAGGTATTTTTAACAAAAACGCTACAATCGGGAATCGCCGTGAGCCTGTTGATGGCATGCACTTGTCTGGCCGCTAATGGAGAGCCGGATATCGTCGATTGGGAGCAGGACTTTATGGTGATTGCGCCCGTGCAGCGTGACACGGGTGGGAACCTTCTTCCGCTGCAATCCTATGATGAAACGATCCGGCGTGGCATGTCGTTTATTTTGGACGATCATCTCACATGGTTCAAAGGGAGTGCGGAGACGCTCACGGACGAAGATGGCACCGTGCAGATGCCTTGGGTCTATTATTCGAATGTGCAGCACAATGGGGCGCCGTTCCCGCGTGCGATTGATCGCTTTACGTCGTATCCCGCATTTCACCATGCGCTCAACATCAGAACTTTCTTAGCTTATTGGAAGTATGCCGATGACGATCGTGCTCTGCAGGAGGCAATCAAGTTGGCGGACTGGAACATCGCGCACAGCACACCTGCGGACTGGGCTTACGGCAGTATGCCTTACAGCACCTTTGAGCACAAAAAGCCCGGAGGCTTCCGTGATGGGGCTGGTATCATGCCGGATAAGTCGGCGATTCTGTCCTTAGCCTATCTTGATCTCTATGAGGCGTGCACTGAGCCCCGTTTTCTTGAGGCGGCCAGTGCAATTGCTGAGACACTTAAGCAACGTCAGCGCCCCGATGGCACATGGCCCTTCCGTGTCGACCCGCAGACGGAGCGTGTGGTGGAAGAATACACCAGTAGTGTGATCTATGCGGTCATGCTGTTTGAGCGTTTGGATGCCTTGAATGGCAATGAAGCGTTTAAGGCCAGCCGTGATAAGACCTGGAGCTGGCTGGTGAACGGTCCGATCAAGACCAAGGAGTTTCGCGGCTTCTACGAAGACATACCGCCGAGTCCTCAAGGTCGCACCAATTACGATTGCCTCGACACGATCCGTTATCTGCTGGCGAATCGCACTGCAGAGAACGGCTACCTTGAAATGGCGAAGGATCTCAATACTTGGATCGAAAAAATATTTCTCGATCAGATCAAAGGCTTTGAGCCTGCGGAAGGGATTCGTGAACAGCTTCAGTGCAACTATGTCATGGGCATTCATAGTCTGAATTGGGCGTCGATGCTGTATGATCTGGCAGAGGCGACGGGTGATGAAGCGATGCGTTATCGCGCCATGCAGACGGCGAATTATACAACGTATTATATGCAACCGGACAACCGGATCGTGGTCGGGTTTGATTATAAACAATTCTGGTATAGCTGCCATGTTGGGGTGATTCTTTACTTGTTCGACTTTGAGAGCTGAGCCTTTTACGTATTTACGTTTCTTACATATGAAGAAAATAACAATTGGGGTGATCGCAGGCCTGATGGGATTTGGGGCTTATGCACTTGGAGAACCAGCGGTGCAAACGGATGATTTGTCGCTCTATGCGGGCTTTGCGAATCCGTCGGATGAATATCGGCCGCGCACATGGTGGCACTGGCTGGATGATCAAGTGACCCAATACGGTATCACTAAGGATTTGGAGGCGATGAAGGAGATCGGGCTCAAAGGGGCACAGATCTTCTTTATTGGAGGCAAACCAGCCGCGGATGGAGAGATGTCGATGCTGTCGCCTGCATGGCTGGACGCAGTCGAGCATGCGGCCAAGGAGAGCGAACGTCTGGGCTTACGTTTAGGTTCTACGAGTTCAGCCGGTGTGTCGGGCTCCGGGGGGCCGTGGATCACGCCAGAGCTTTCGATGCAGGATCTCGTTTGGCGTGAGGTTCGGGTGCAGGGGCCTGTTACCAATACGATCACCTTGCCGCAGCCACATGTAAATGGTGACTATTATCGCGATGTCGCAGTGCTGGCGTTTCCGACGCTTGCGAAGGATGCCCGGTCGGTGGCTTCGTTGAACCCGATCATCGATTCGAATCTAACGGATGCGGACTGGACGCTGGCGATTGATGGTGATCCGGAAACGTTTGTAGCGTTGCCACCGAAAGTGCCCTCTGGGCATGGGCCGATTTATGTCAGCTTCGAGTTTGAGGCTGAGGTGCCACTCAGCTCCTTGAGCTTGCAGTTGTTTGAGCAATGCAGCAACCGTCGCGTGACGCTTTCCATGAGTGAGGATGGTCAGACGTGGCGCGCAATCACGAATGCCTCAGCGCGTCGGGGGCATGTGCCACCCGGGCGGGAAGAGTTGATTGAAGGTTTCCACCCCCGCAAGAGTCGCTTTGTGAAGCTCGAATTTACGGGCAGTCATTCACGCGAAGCGTCGAAGCTCTATGAGTTGAATTTTCAGGCGGCACGTCTGCGTAGTATTCATGCCAAGGCGGGGCGGGCCAGTGCGCGACCGGATTTGTCGAACCCATCTCAACAGCCGATCCCTCAATCTGATCAGATCGCGTTCAATACGATCATGGATCTGACTGAACACTTGCAGGCGAACGGTCAGTTGAATTGTCAGTTGCCCGAGGGCGATTGGACGATCCTGCGCATCGGTCATACGTCGAAGGGGAATCACGTAGGGCCGGCTTCGGGTGCGGCGGCCGGTCTGGAAGTCGATAAGCTCAGCGTTGAAGCGATTGAACATAATTTCAATGAAGGTATGTTGGGGCAGCTGGTGGAGCGACTCGGTGCATTGACGGGTGATGTGTATCGATGCGTGAACATCGATAGTTGGGAGGCTGGTTGCCAAACATGGACCAAGCGTTTTCCGGAGGAGTTTACGGGCCGTCATGGTTACGACTGCCGCAAGTGGTTGATTACTGTGACGGGCCGCATTGTCGAAAACATTGATTTGACCGAGCGCTTTCTCTGGGATTATCGCCGGACTCTGGCAGATCTGCTGGCAGATGGCTATTTCGGCACCTTGCGCCGCTTGTGTAATGAGCACGGTATCTTGTTGGAAGGCGAAGCGCCGGGCACCGGGATTCCGACCATTGCCGATGGCATTCAGTCGCTAGGGATGATGGATATTCCGCAAGGCGAGTTTTGGATTGGCGGCGAACCGCATCCGGATTTCCCGAACTGGAAAGGTGGCAATGATAACACCAAGGAGCCCGCGTCGGCTGCGCACGTGTATGGAAAAGAAATCGTGTCCTGCGAGGCTTTTACCTCGTTCGGCCATCACGATGGATGGACGCAGTATCCTCACAAATTGAAGCCCATCGGTGATCGTCAGTTTTGTAAGGGGATGAATGAAATCGTGTTTCACCGTTACGCGCATCAACCGGATGATCGTTTTCCCGGGATGTCTCTGGGGCAATTCGGTTTGAACTTTGACCGCACGCTCACGTGGTGGAAGCCCGGGCGCGCATGGATTGATTATTTGACGCGTTGTCAGTATATGCTGCGTCAGGGTCGATTCTATGCGGATGTGTGTTACTACTACGGTGAAGACTCACCGAACAGTGCTTACTACTATTTCCCGGGGCAGTTGGATCCGCGACAAATGATGAAGCCTGTGTTGCCGCAGGGATATGACTACGACGTCTGCGATTGGACGACTTTTGCCACGATGACGGTTGAAGATGGCATGGTGGTGCTGCCGAGTGGTATGCGCTATCGTTATTTGGTGCTGCCGGAAGGGGCGCGTTATACGCCACGTGCATTGAAAAAGGTAGCAGAACTGGTGCAGGCGGGTGCAACCGTGATTGGTCCCAAGCCATCGCGGTCGCCGTCGATGAGTGATTATCCGCAGGCCGACCAAACGATTCAGGCATTAGCTGCGTCGCTGTGGCCTGAGGCAGACGGATCGGGGGAGCGTCGTGTTGGCAAAGGCCGCGTGATTTCCGGAAAACCGTTCGGAACCATTTTGGCAGAAGCAGGCCTGCGGCCGGACTTTCAGGCTAGCTCAACTTTCGACGACGCGGAGGTGCGCTATATTCACCGTAAACTTGAAGCAGGGGAGCTCTATTACATTTCAAATCAGAAAGAACGGGACGAAGACCTGACGCTGCATTTTCGCGTCACGGGCATGGTTCCGCAGCTTTGGGATCCTGAGACGGGGGAGAAATCCGAGCTCCTGATGTATCGTGACAATGGGCAATCGACAGCGATTTCCCTGCGTATGACGCCTTACGACGCTCAGTTCATTGTTTTCCAGAAGGCTGCGGAACAGTCAAAGACGGTGGCAGAGTTGACGAAAGATGATGCAGTGATTCGGAGTGTTGCGTCACCGGTGAGCGCCTCGATGGAGTTGAGCCCTATGGTTTGTGCGAGAGATGGTGAGGCCGAGCTGACTGTATGGGCATCCGGGCAGTATGAATTAGGCTTCGATGACGGCAGTCGTGCGCAAGCCGTGATTAAAGATTTACCTGCGCCACAAACAGTTGAGGGCAGTTGGAGCGTTTCGTTTCCCGAGGATAGGGGAGGACCCGCAGATGCGGTGACCTTTGACACATTGGAGTCATGGACTCAGCGCCCCGAAGCTGAAATCAAATATTTCTCCGGTACCGCGAGCTACCGAAAGTTGATTGAATTGGATGAGGCGCGGCTGCAGGCGAATCGCAGCGTGCTGTTGGATCTAGGCGAGGTGAGCTACTTGGCCGAAGTGTTCGTGAATGATCAGCCGCTGGGAGTGCTGTGGAAGAAGCCGTTTCGTGTGGATATCTCCGATGCCGTAAAAGTTGGCAGTAATACCGTCGAAGTGCGCGTCACCAACGTGTGGAAAAATCGACTGATCGGAGATCTACGTTTACCGGAAGAGGAGCGTATCACATGGACCTATCATCCGTTCTATAAGGATGAACCGGACGCGCCCTTGATGGAGTCTGGACTATTCGGGCCTGTGCGTATATTGAGTACAGAGTCCGTTACATTAAAATAACCCCCTATATCACAACATAATGGGCAACTCTGCAGGGATCCGGTTCGGTGGCATCGGGTTTCGGCAAGTCGGCAGTCATGGAAGCGCAGCTTTTGTATACCCCGAAGCCCAAGCTGTTTGATTCCACCCACCGCGGAAATGTCGGATTTATTCATGAATAGGGGCGGTTGAGTGCATTCCGCTTACGGTTTTATTTAGGTAGTATGTTGTTTGATCCGGTTCGACCGGAGAGTCCACGGTCGACGAACGATCTGTTGCGGATTAAATTTTATCGAAAATGAAATCAGGGCGAAGGCATTTACATATGAGGGTATCTTTAACAAAAACGCTAAAGTCGGGAATGGTCGCGGGTGCGAGCCTGTGGATGGCATGCAACTGTCTTGGAGCCAATGGAGTGCCGGAGATCGTCGACTGGAAGAAGGATTTCATGGTCGTTGCGCCGGTGCAACGCGATGCCGGTGGGAGGCTCCTGCCGCTTCAATCCTATGATGAAACAATCCGCCGCGGGATGTCGTTCATACAGGACGATCATTTGAAATGGTTCAAAGGGCCGGTGGAGACGCTAACGGACGAAGATGGAACGGTGCAGATGCCGTGGGTCTATTATTCGAACGTGCAGCACAATGGCGCGCCGTTTCCGCGTGCGATCGATCGTTTTACGTCGTATCCCGCCTTTCATCATGCGCTGAATATCAAAACCTTCCTCGGATACTGGAAGTATGCGGATGACGATCGGGCGCTGAAGGAAGCGATTAAGTTGGCGGACTGGAACATCGCCCATAGCACGCCAGCCGACTGGGCATACGGCAGCATGCCTTACAGCACCTTTGAGCATAAAAAGCCCGGCGGTTTCCGCGACGGTTCCGGCATCATGCCCGACAAGGCGGCGATTCTATCCTTGGCATACCTCGATCTCTACGAGGCCTGTAACCAGCCCCGTTTTCTCAAAGCAGCGGAAGCGATCGCCGAGACGCTCAAGCATCGTCAGCGTCCCAACGGCACGTGGCCGTTTCGAGTCGATCCACAGACGGAACAGGTGGTCGAGGAATATACCAGTAGTGTAATCTATGCAGTGATGCTCTTTGAGCGTTTGGATGCATTCAATGGCAATGATACTTATAAGGCCAGTCGGGATAAGACCTGGAACTGGTTGGTGAACGGACCGATTACCACCAAGGAATTTCGTGGCTTCTACGAAGACATTCCGCCGAGTCCTCAAGGTCGCACCAATTATGATTGTCTCGATACGATCCGTTACCTGCTGGACAATCGCACCGACGAGAACGGCTATCTTGAGATGGCCAAAGATCTCAACGCTTGGATCGAAAAAATCTTTCTCGATAAAATCCGCGGCTTTGAACCGGCAGAGGGGATACGCGAACAGTTGCAGTGTAACTACGTAATGGGGATCCATAGCCTGAACTGGGCATCGATGCTGTATGATCTGGCAGAAGCCACCGGCGATGAGCAGATGCGTCAACGCGCCATTCAGACGGCGAACTATACCACTTACTATTTGCAACCGGACAACCGGATCGTGGTCGGGTTTAATTATAAACAATTTTGGTACAGCTGCCATGTCGGCGTGATTCTTTACTTGTTTGATTTTGACGAGTTTAAGCTGGAAGATCTGGGCGAGGCCTCCGTGTGTCAGCCGGAAGATCTGGGGGATCTTGATACTCAAGCCCCGGCGACGATCCGTTTCACGCTGAAGACGGATCGCTCTCAGACCGATGGGCGGATTCTCTCTCAGTTGGAAGGGGCCTCCACTCAAGCGGGTGCCTTGCGGATGGTGGGCACGACCCTGCAACTGTGGAACGGCAGAAATTGGCTCACTGCAGTCACGGGGTTAAACGTTCAGGGAAAGCCGCAGCAGATCGCCGTCGTGTTTGAAGCAAATGGAACCGCTCGCGCGTATCTCAACGGCCAAAAGGGACCTACCATTCGTAGCTCGTTTGATTTCAAGGGCGTCAAAGCCGGACTCAGCGCACCCTACCTCGGTCAATATGGATCCCCTTTCGTCGGGGAGCTGTCAGATTTTGAGGTCACAAAGCGGGCCTTGAGTGAGGACGAGATCTAATCGTTCGTATCAGTTGCGAGGCCGTCTGAGGCCACCTGCGATCATCGAACCAGTCCGGTCTATAGGATTCCCTGGGGTGCGTTTGCTGAAGCGGCACGCCACGTTGTTCAAGGGATGTGTTCCATGCGCTTAAAGGTCGGATTAGTTCATGAAAACGTCGGGAGAACTACATTCCCTCCGCGCCGTGTCTCGAGTATACTCCTGTCCTAACTTGCCTTCCGATCAAATGTGTCAGTCGGTGCAAATACCACCCCACAGGCTTAAAAATATGAAAACTTCTGTTTTATCAAAAACATTCCTAACCGTCGTAACGGTCGCTCTGTGTGCGGCACCGTCTTTATCGGCGGCCGTCATCGATTTTAGCACCGATCCGGATATCGCGGGCAGTTGGGATCAGCACAACCAGTTAAACGCGGGCACTGTCAATTGGAATTCGGTCGACGAGGACCTTGATTTAACTGCTGGTACTCCTGCCCGTTGGAGCCTGCTAAGCCCTGCGGACGCCACACGAGAAGCGAATGATGCGGTATCCTTGGATGTGACGAGCTTGAGCGCCAGCGGCGATGTCAACCTCGATCCAACTTTTGCGCCTCTCGATTGGGCGCATGTGGGGCTTACTATCGCCGTGGAATCTGCACCCGCCTTATCGGGTGCTACGGGGTATAGCTTCTGGCTCCGAAGCGATAATGGTGACATCAATAACGATCTTTGGGTCTACGAAGTGCGAGATGGCGCAAACAATATGCTCTTTTCGTCGGCAACCTCATTCACCTTCGCGCCGGTTACCCTTAGTATCGAGCGTAGCGGAGCTGAATATGACTTCCTGGTCGACGGTTCATCGATCTTCACTTCGAGCGCAACGTACACTACATTGCAAAACGATTCGATGGTGAACTATGACATCGTCTTTGGTAGCGGTCAATTTGCAACGCTTAACGCCACGGTGGATAACTTCGGCATCATTCCGGAATCGGGCACTTACGCCCTGCTGGGGGGCTTGTTCGCCCTTGGCTGCGTGATGCTGCGACGCCGTTAGGCTATAGTCTTGTCTAAGGATCGCCAGACATCGCGGCCATCAGACTGCCAATTATTTTAACCAAAGCCCCCTGCTTGATGATCGAGGGCTTTTGGGCGTCCGGGGGGAAGCCTACAATAGAGGTACGGCTTGTTCTGGGCTCTTCGTCACTTTCTGGGAAAGGCATGGATGTTTGCTGGCTGCGGTGGATTGGCATCGGGCTCTTGGGAGGTCGATATTACGTATTTACGTATATTGCGTGATTTGGTACTTTGCTGTATTCTGAAACATCTTTGATGCTTATGAAAAATCCCCGAATGATGGCGGTCATGTTTTGTTGTCTCGCTGGCACCAGCTGGGCGAGTAGTCCGCCGAAAACCTATGAAGATGTCGCCTATGACCAGTATGAACGAACGATACTCGATTTCTGGCAGGCTGAAGGCGAGGGGGCTCGTCCCTTGGTCGTCCACATTCACGGTGGCGGATGGGTCAACGGCGGCAAGGGCATTAGTGAGCCCGAGTATTTTTTGAACAGTGGCATCTCTGTTGCGACGATCAGCTATCGTTTGACCGGGACGGATCCGCTACCCGCGCCCGTGCACGACGCGGCCCGCGCCATCCAGTTTCTGCGCTATAAAGCCGCCGAATGGAATATCGATAAGGACAGGATTATCGTGACCGGAGAAAGCGCCGGGGGATGCAGCACATTATGGATCGCTTGTCATGATGACTTGGCTGATCCTGATTCGGATGATCCCGTTGAGCGGGAGTCGAGTCGTGTGCTGGCCGCTGCGGGCATTCAGGCTCAGGTCTCGATTGACCCCTACATCGTCGAATCGTGGGTTGGCTCTTATGGGCGACATGGAATGATTACGAGTGCCGTCGGCGAGCCCGACTGGGACACGATGCTGGCGAATTACGCCACGCATGAGGCCACCTTTACAGAGTTCTCTCCCATTAACCATTTAACCGCAGACGATCCGCCGATTTATCTGGATTACCCCGGGGATCTAACCGTTCCGGCAACATCGTCCGGGCATGCGATTCATCACGGTTTGTTTGGAGTCAAGTTCCAGGAGAAATCCGATCAGATTGGCCACGATCAAGTCCATTTGGCGGCCGGAGCGGCTCATACCACCCCGTATTCCGGCGCGCGTGATTTCATGACCAAAACACTGTTGGGCCCGCCTGAGCTGATCACTAACGGCAGCTTTGAAATCCCCGACATCGGGGACGGCAGTTTCAGTGAGCGACCGGCGGGGAACACCGGTATGACAGGATGGACTATTGGTAACGGGGTGATGCTGGATAACAATAAGTTTGGTACTCCTTCCGATGGAAATCAGTTTTTAGACCTGCAATCGAACACGTTTGGCGGTGGAAGTGCAGGTATTATCAGCCAGAGCTTTGCGACGGAGATTGGTGTGAATTATGTGCTGACGTTTGACTACAGCGCCGTGAGCTCAGATGCCAGCATGACCATCACCTATGACCTCGGCGGGCTGGCCCAGACGGTAACCTTCAGCAATTCCGGCGGCCAGGTTTGGGCGACGGAAACGTATCTATTCACCGCGACTTCGACCAACACCATACTCACTTTTGAAGGCGATTTTCTGGGGGCAATCGCCGGCCCGGGCATTGATAACGTGAGTGTCACGCGCACGGCTCTGATGCCTGGTAATCTGATCGAAAACGGCAGTTTTGAGGGGCCTGAGCTGAGCGGCTCGAATGCGGAGATGCCGGCGTCCAACGAGGGCCTTGCTGGCTGGGATATTGCGGGTGACACAAGCGCACAGGGCGGAGTGACGCTCATCAACGGCTGGTTTGGTGCAGTGGCTTCCGAGGGCGATCAGGTTCTCAGTCTTCAATCGAACACGTTTGGTGGCGGGGTTGCGGGCTCCATCAGCCAGAGCTTTGCGACGGAAGTCGGGCAGAATTACCTACTGTTGTTTGACTACAGCTCCATTGACAGTGCTGCGCCCGGGCAAGCAACATCCATCACTTATAACCTCGGAGACGCCGACCAGACGGTCGCGTTCACTACGGGGCCTTACGGCGTACCGCCATGGGGCGCAGAAACCTATGTATTCACCGCGACTTCGACCAGCACCACACTCACTTTTAAAGGAGATTATTTAGGTCAATGGAACGGCCCGCTGATAGACAATGTGAGCGTAACTCCCACTAGTTTACCACCGGACAACCTGATTGCAAATGGCAGCTTTGAGGCCCCCGACCTCGGTGACGGCAATTTCAGTGAGCAACCGGCGGGAAGTACCTTTATTACGGGCGGCTGGACGGTTGATGCCAGCGGCGGCGGTGTCATGCTGGATAACAACCGTTTTGGCAGTGCTTCCGACGGCAATCAGTTTCTAGACCTGCAATCGAACACGTATGGCACACCCACGGGCAAAGCGGGCATCATCAGCCAGAGCTTTGCAACGGCGGTTGGCCGTTTTTACAGCCTGTCGTTCGACTACAGTGCTGTCAGCTCACCTGACAGTATGACCATCACGTATGACGTGGGTGGAGCCGACCAGACGGTACCGTTTAGTAATCCCGGTGGTCAGACCTGGGCGACGGAAACGTTCATATTTAAAGCGACGTCGGCCAGCACCACACTCACCTTTGAAGGAGATTTCCTCGGGTCAATCGCTGGCCCGGCCATTGATAATGTCAGTGTCACCGAAACCGTGCGCAATTTCGACGCCTGGGCGGCCGCCGAAACCTTTGGCAACGCCTTCGTCGACACCTTGCCCGGCAGTAACCCGGACTTGGACGGCCTGAACAACCTGCTCGAATTCGCCTTCGGTACGGACCCGACAGTTTCCAATAGTGACTTCATAGGGTACGGCAGCGGGGTGACGCCAGGCTTGCCGCTGCCAGTGCTGCAAGAGACCACCCCCAACAATGTAGACTTTCGTGCGGTCTTCGGTCGGCGCAAGGATTGTGCGTCGGTGGGGCTGACCTATACGGTGCAGTTCAGCCCGGATCTCAGGGAGTGGGTGGACAGTACCGAGACGCCGGTGGTGATCGAAGGCGGCAGCGGCGACATCGACGCAGTCTACGTGGTATCTCCTTTGGCGGACGACGAGGAGGCGCAATTCTTCCGCTTGAGCGTTCGCCATGAATAAAGTAGAACAACAGAACGAACCCGTACACCGATCCTGCCGGATCAGTCGGCAGAAGAAGTGGCTTACCCTGAGCATCATGGCCTTGACCGCCGCGTATGGATACGGCGGGGCACCGGCCCGCGACCTGCGGGTAGGCGAAGGGTTCCGGGAACCGATCGGGTTTCATGACTCGACGCCGACCTTTTCCTGGACCCTGCCGGAAGGTGTAACAAAACAATCTGCCTACCGTATTCAAGCGAAAGGGGATATGGCCCTTTGGGATAGCGGCTGGGTGGAGTCTGACCAATCTGTATTTGTTCCCTATGGTGGCAAGCCGTTGCAATCCAAGCAGCGCTTGGACTGGCGTGTTCGGTATACTGACGAAGCAGGCAGGGATTCCGGCTGGAGCCAGCCCGCTTCCCTGGAGATGGGATTGCTCTCCTCCAAGGACTGGAAGGCGCAGTGGATCCGGTTGGATGAGCCGCAGGCAGAACTAGAGCAAAAGCAGGGAAAGATCGTGATCATGGATGCGGTTTACGGCGCCCTGGGAGATCCCCCCAGGCAGCGTGATGTCACTGAGATCATGCGCAAGCGGGTGGCCGCCGGAGAGCAGAAGATAACAGTCACAAACCAGATATTTGGAGGCGACCCTGCGCATGGTACGGCAAAGCGATTGCGCTTGAGCTACACCGTCGATGGAAAGGCGCAGCAACATATTGTTAACGAAAACAGCCTATTTAATCTCGTGACGGGTGCGACGCTTCAACCTAAAGGCGCTGGGTATGTGCCTCAATACTTTCGACGGGAGTTTCAAACCGGCGGCACAATTAAGTCTGCGCGTCTGTACGTGACGGCTAAGGGGCTTTACGAGGTATGGCTCAACGGAGCAAAGGTCGGCGAGGATGTTTTTGTGCCTGGGTACACCTCCTATGATCATCGTATCGAAACGCTTACTTATGATGTGACCGCTGCAGTGAAGTCGGGTGACAACGCGCTCGGTTTGGTGCTGGGGGAAGGTTGGTATGCTGGTCGAGTCCATGGCAGAAAGGCAAAGTATCCGGAACTGAAGCCCGCTCTGCTGCTGCAGCTTGAAATGACCTATGCGGATGGAACGGTTGAAACCGTTGTGAGTGATAAGCAGTGGGTTGGCACGGATCAGGGGCCGATCCGAAGTTCTGGCATCTACGACGGAGAGACCTACGATGCGCGTCGGGAGATGCCTGGGTGGAGCATGGTAGGGTTTGATGATACGGAGTGGAGAAGGGATCTGACTGTCGAGCTGTTGACGGAAACGCCGATCCTGCACCCGAAAGGGCACGCCCCGGTACGTGCGACGGGTGAACTGCCGGCTCGTAGCGTGAGCGAGCCGGTGCCTGGTCGATTTGTGTTCGATTTGGGGCAGAACATGGTGGGGTGGGCTCGAGTGACCATGCCCGTCAAGCGAGGGCAGACGGCCACCATCCGCTTTGCCGAAATGCTGGAGAAGGACGGGACTCTGTACACGGCGAACTATCGCAATGCCAAGTCTACCGATACTTATACAGCGGCCGAAACCGGAACCGTAACATGGAGTCCGACCTTCACCTTTCACGGGTTCAGGTATGTCGAACTTTCAGGCTTACCGGAGGGCGCGAAGCCTGAGGCGAACTGGGTGACGGGGGTTGTTTTGCACAGTGTCATGCGCCGGATTGGGCGTTTCCAGTCGTCACATGAGAAACTGAACCAATTGCAGAGCAATATTGTCTGGGGGCAACGCGGCAACTTTCTGGATATTCCGACCGACTGCCCGCAGCGCAACGAGCGGCTCGGATGGACGGGCGACGCGCAGGCTTTTGCGCCGACGGCCTTGTTCAACTATGACAGTCACGCCTTCTTCAAGAGCTGGTTGCAAACGATGCGGGGTGACCAGCTAGGCGACGGGCGCATTCCGAACGTCGTTCCCAAGCCCGGTCTCGGAGCCGGCAGCCCCGGTTGGCAGGATGCGGCCACGATCGTTCCCTGGGCGGTTTACGTCCGTACTGGCGACCGTGAGATACTCGCGGATAACTTTGAGATGATGGAAGGTCTGGTGCGTTGGTACCGGAACCACGCCACAGACAATCGGATTCATCATATCGGTGGCTTTGGGGATTGGTTACAGCCGTATGCGGAGAAGCTCCAGGGGGACACCGAAAAGCCTTTACTAGGTACCGCCTTTTACGCATTGGGTGCGGATATACTGGCAAAGTCAGCTCGGGCGTTGGGGCGCGACGATGCTGCAACGCGCTACGCTGAAGAGGCGGCGACTGTGAAAGAAGCGTTCACACAGCACTATTTTGATGCAGACGGCAAACTGAAGAATACGAGGGAGACTCAGACCGCTTATCTGTTGGCAATTGCTTTTGAGATGATCCCCGAGGCGCTCGTGGAAAAGGCGGCGCATCACTTGGCTCGGCAGATTCATGCCGCCGACGGACATTTGCGCACGGGCTTCCTCGGCACGCCCTTCATTGCCTCGGTTCTCGATAATGTGGGACGGACAGATCTGGCCTATTCGCTGCTGTTTAAGGAAACATACCCTTCATGGTTCTTTTCGATTAATCAGGGGGCAACCACGATGTGGGAGCGATGGAACAGCTACAGCCACAAAGATGGTTTTGGCGAGGCGGGAATGAATTCGTTCAACCACTATGCCTATGGCGCGATCGGTCAATGGATGTATGAGCGGATTGCCGGCCTGACTCCCGATCCCGAGCACCCCGGCTACAAGCACTTCTACATTCAACCATTCCCAGGGGGACCATTACGTTCGGCTGCGGCAGAATTGGATACCCCCTATGGCTTGGCGCGAAGTGCCTGGGAACGGAAGGGCGAGCAGCTGACACTCGCGGTGACGGTTCCTCCCAATACCACCGCGACGATCTTTGTCCCGGCGAACGATGCGGACTCCGTTTTGGAATCCGGCCAAGCGGCGGCCAAAGCCAACGGGGTGAAATTCCTGCGTGTAGAGGAGGGCCAGGTTGTGTTTGAGCTGAGTTCCGGTCACTATACGTTCGTTTCCACTGTTGGAATGCTTCGCTAAGGGTGAAATGGTCTTAGTTTTTTATATAATCGTTAGTTTCTACGAGTTTACGTATATTGCTCGATCCACGGATTCGTTATATCCTGTGTGAGGTATTCTAGACTGAAACGATCATACACTATCATGAGACCTAAAATGAATGGAGCCTTACTCGCATCTGTCATCGCTTTGAATGTATGGGCATCTTTAGGCGCTTGTGCGTCAGAGTCCTTACCTCTTTTAATCGATGCTCAGGTGCCGCAAACTCTCGATGAGCTTTGGGGTGATTATGATCCAAGGAGTGAACCGCTCCACACAAAGCTCGTCCGTCAGTGGGAAGAAGATGGCGTGGTCGTTGAATATGTGGTCTTTGATATCGGCACATTTAAAGGTCAGAAATCAGTGGTCTCTGGTTTTTATGCCTACCCGAAAGGAAAGAAAGACTTGCCCGCACTGCTGGAAATTCATGGCGGCGGCGGCCGGGCTCAGATCGATGCCGCGCTCTGGGGCGCACGCAACGGATATGCGACCTTCTCCATCAATTGGGGCGGCAAAAAACCACCCTTGCCAGGCTTCAAGGAGGGTGACCCGAATACCGATTGGGGCGCCATCGATGCAACTCAGGACGGGCACAATTCGCACTACAACCACATGACCCCCGATGATAAGACGCTGGATCGTGTGGAATCGCCCCGCAACAACAACTGGTTTTTGCTGACCTTGGCCTGTCGTCGCGGGTTGACCTTCCTGGAGCAGCAACCTCAGGTCGATGCCGACAAGATTGGCGTGTATGGGCATTCGATGGGGGGCAAGCTCAGCATGGATGTGGCCAGCATCGATAAGCGGGTAAAAGTGGCTGCACCGAGTTGCGGCGGAACGGGGTCCGCCCCAGATGTCCTTTCAGGCATGCCCGGTTCGGGCATGGGTAGGAAATCCAGCAAGTTGATGCGGGATACGATTGATGATATCCCTTATTTGAAACGTCTCACGTGTCCGACCATTTTCATTTCGCCGAGCAATGATTTCGCGGGGCCGATGGATAATATGTATCTCAATGAGTCGCTGGTTCAGACCCCGTTTTTCTACTATTCGATTTCGCCGCACTATAATCACCAACATAAGAGCGAGTTCATTGTAAATACGCTACTCATCTTCGAGCAATTCCTCAAAAAGAAATTCAGTTACCCAGAGCCGCCTAAACTGAAAATAAACTTTGAGGCAAAGGACCATATTCCATCCGTAGAATTAACCGCAGATCCTTCAAAGCCGATCGAGCAGGTGGATATCTATTACTCATTGGATCCGCATGTGCTGACCCGCTTCTGGCGTGATGCAAAAGCTGAAAAAGTGGGCAACAAATGGGTGGCAAGGTGCCCGATCATGAGTACCAAACACCCGCTATTTGTTTTTGCCAATGTAACCTACAAAGCGGATACCGCGCATTTTGTTGAGCCTGCGCACACGGCTAAGTTTGATAATCGCTTCGCGCTTAGCTCCAACATGATCCGCGTCATGCCAGAGGAACTAAAACAATACGGGGTGAAAGCGACCGATAAGCCGAGTCGGCTGGTCGAAGACTTCAGCCGCGGTTGGCATGATTGGTACCGTAAGTATTGGGACAGCAGCCACCATTGGCGCGCATCCACACGAAAACTAAAAGATCCGAAGTATCGTCCGCCACAAGGAGCCAAACTTTTGATCGATATTAAGACCGATAAGGATAACACGCTGGTCTTTCATTTTAACTGCAACACGTGGGGCGCGTATGCAGGACAGCCCGCCGCCTCATTCGTCGCCTATAAAGAAATCAAGGGCTCGCCGAACTGGCAGACGGTGGAGGTGAGCGAAGCAGATTTGTGTTATAAGAGTCTGCCACGGGGCAAGAGCGCGACGGACCCGCTCCCAGAGCCGTCATGGAAATACATCACCGAATTTGACATCTGTAGCCGAACCCGAGCCGGATTCTATAAGGATGGCGAAAAGCTGGATGTCAGTCGCCCATGGCAAGGGAGCAAGGAGTTTCGAAAATTGCGTTGGGTGGGCGGAACCTATCCAGACACCTTCGTGGTCTCGGGCGGGGTGATGGAGCTGTCCCAAAAGGAATTGGACTCGAAAATAAGCTCAGCCATCAAGGCCTCATGGGAAGGGACAAATAACTATGTCGAAGACCCGCAGCCGGATGCCCTTGGGCGCGTGTATTTGACGCCTGCAATGGCGACTAAGACTAAAACCTTCCTCAATCTGGTGGGGAAAGATGCGAACATTGATGGCGATCAAAAAATCAGCATCGGCGGCAAGGCATACGAACGCGGCCTTGGCGTGCATGCCAAATCCGAACTGGTTTTTCCGCTGGATGGAAACTACGCCACGTTTCATGTCATTCCCGGACCCGCAGATTCGCACAACGGACAGCTGGAAATGAAGGTTTTAGTGGACGGCAAACAAGTTTTCAGCAGCGGCCCCGTGAGCGGTCTAACTTATAAGCCAACCCCGCTCAACATCCCAGTGTCTGGCGCGAAGCGGCTCACGCTGGTTGTGACCGACGGTGGGAACGGGAACGGGGGCGACCACGCCCATTGGGCGGAGGCCTACCTCACGGTCAAAAAATAAGAATCATCGACTCAACCGACCCTTTCGGGCATTCGGCAAGCAGATTGAACTAGACAATTAAAGAAGAAGCTAAGTATGAAAAAAACATTATTTGCGATGTGTGCTGTGTGCTTGAGTGCGCAGAGTTATGGCCAACTGGAGGACACCTTTGCTCCATTAACGGAAGGGCAATCGATCACGACGGTCGATGCGCTGCTGAGCGGATTTGACCCACGCAAAGAGCCATTGGATGTCGAGGTTTTGAAAGAGTGGGAAGAGGACGGAGTGGTGATGCAGGTGCTGCGCTTCCGTGTGGGTGTGTTTCAGGGCCGGAAAGCGATGATGGCAGCGGTGTATGGTTATCCCAAAGGCGGCACCGACTTGCCCGGCCTGGTTCAAGTTCACGGTGGTGGACAACAAGCGGACTATCGCGCGTGTTTTACCAACGGGAAACGCGGCTATGCCACGATCTCGTTGGCTCGAGATGGACGAGTTGAGGCCCCTGGATACACGGTCAAACAAGACAACGCCGAACTCTTCTGGGCTGGAAAGCAAAATGAGCCAGGCTACATGATCACTACCGATTGGGGCGGGGTGGATGGGCAATACTCTGACAAACGCTTTAAAGACTATTATGGCAGCGTGGCGCCGAATGAGTATACGATCGATCCAGTCGACTCACCACGCAACACCATGTGGCATCTCTGCACAGTTGCAGCCCGGCGAGCCATTACCTTTCTTGAGCAGCAGCCTGAAGTGGATCAGGGTCGTATTGGGATATACGGTCATTCAATGGGAGGACAGATCTCAGTCTATACTGCAGGTTCCGACGAGCGCATCAAGGCAGCCGCGCCCTCATGCGGGGGGTTCAGTTACCGTAATGGCAAGAACATTAACGAAGAGTTGGGATGGGGGAATTCTGAATACCTCAAAAGAGTGACTTGCCCGATTGTCTTCCTAAGTCCCGCAAATGACTTTCACGGACGAGTCAACTTTCTGCCGACAGCCATAAGCGAGATTAAAGCCCAAGATTGGCGCATTACTTCTGCTCCACACCATAATCACAATGATACCGCACCCTATGCAGTCGCCGCTCAACTCTGGTTCGATCAATATCTGAAAGGAACTTTCAAATGGCCTGCAACTCCACGGACTGAGGTGAAGTTGAAAACGGCGAGCGGCTTGCCAACGGTAACAGTGAGGGCGGATCAATCGAGACCGATTCAGTCGCTGAAGGTGTATTACTGCCAGCATGGTGGAATCTATAAGAATCATTCTCACAATGCGCACCGCTTCTGGCGCAGTGCAACGGTGAGAAAACAGGGGGATCTCTGGGTTGCAGAGTTACCCTTGTATCGCACGGATCGCCCGCTTTGGGTTTATGCAGATGCGGAGTATCGACTCGATGAGCCGATCTCCTTCTCAGGGTATTATTACCAGGATCAGACCGCGGAATCGTTCCATGTCTCGTCAGTGATCGAGCTGATCAAGCCTGAGAAACTCCAGTCAGCAGGTATCAAGCCAACGATCAAACCAACTAGCCTGATAGAGGACTTCAAAGGCAATTGGAAAGATGAATGGTTCAGCTTCAATGAGAAGACTAACTATTGGGAACTGAAGACGAACAAACTCTACGATCCGATGTATCGAGCTCCAAAGTTTGCTAAGTTGGCCTTCGAAGTCCGCTCCAAGCAGGCAGGGAACTTAACTCTCAGTATCGATGGGCAGGCGCACAGAATCGGCCTGGACGGCAAAGGTGATTGGCAGAAGATTGTGCTCTGGCCAACGGATATGCTTGATAGAAATGGTAATAACCGTTTGGACTGGAATAATGTTTACCAGATGGGGTTGCGCTTAAATCCGAAAGAAGATGAAGCTGCCATTGCTCCTGAACTACGCAATTTGCGCTGGTTGGAGGGAACTCGGGAAGAGTTGAATGCCCGTCGAACAGTCAGCTTGAATGAGGCTGAAACTGTCGATGGTAAGATCTACTTGGATCCGAAGTATGCCGACTATGTGCAGCAGAATTATTCGATCCCCAAACTGAATACTTCGCTTGATGGCGATGCTTTGGCCATCGGGGATCGTGTGTATCAGCGAGGCATCGGCTCACATGCGAACTCTGAGATGACTTTTTTCCTGAACGAAGAATTTAAACGCTTCTACGCTGAAGTGGGTGTGCAACAGGGAGTCGGCGCGTCCATTGGCTTTACAGTATTTGCGGATGATGTCGTTGTTTATGAAAGTGGCATGATGGGAAAGAATCAGCCGCCTAAAGTGGTGGATCTAGATCTATCGGGCGTGAGCGAAATTCGACTGGTGATTGATGACGGAGGCAACGGCATTGGATCGGATCATGGTAACTGGGCTGAGGCATACGTCACCAAGACTGTATCCACCAAGGATTCGTTGCCACTGCTACAGGATGGTCAGGCACCGCAAACGCTTGAGGAACTCTGGGGTGATTATGACCCACGGTCTGAACCCATTGAAGCTAAAGTAATCCGTGAATGGGAAGAGGACGGGATTGTGATACGCTATATCACCTACACGATCGGCAGATTTAAGGGGCAAAAATCTACGATGTCCGGATTCTACGCCTTCCCGAAAGGGCAGACGAATCTGCCGGCGATATTGGAATTTCATGGTGGGGGCGGCCGCGCGCTCGTTGCCCATGTTAAATGGGCCGCGTTGAATGGCTATGCGGGTCTATCGGTCAACTGGGGCGGCGAACGTCCACTCTCTGATTTAAAAGATACAGAGCCGAATACTGATTGGGGGGCGCTGGGTGTGCGACGGACTGGGCATAACTTGCATTATAATTCGATGGAGCCGGATGAGCTGACGATCGATTCCGTCAAGTCGCCACGTAATAATAATTGGTTCTTGCTGACGCTGGGTTGTCGCCGTGGCATCACCTTTTTAGAGCAACAGCCCGAAGTGAATCCCGAGTTAATCGGTGTGACTGGGCTGTCCGTGGGCGGGAAATTAACGATGGACGTTGCTGCGATTGATTCACGCATCAAAGTCGCTGCGCCACGCTGTGGTGGAGCAGGTTCGGCAGATGCGATTCTATCCGGAATGCCGGGTTCAGGAGTCGGCGGGAAGCAGGACCCGCTAATGTTGGCGACGATTGACGATGTGCCTTACCTCAAGCTGCTCAAGTGTCCCACCATCTTCATTTCTCCGACCAATGACTTCGCGGCTCCGATGGATAACATGTATCTGAATGAGTCCTATACCGACACCCCGTTCTTCTACTATGCGGTGTCACCGCACTATAACCATCGTCACTATGATGCGTTTAAAGTGCACACACTTTTGGTCTTTGAGAAATTCCTCAAAGACGCCTTCAGTTATCCAGAGAAGCCGATGCTCAGTGTCAACCTGAAGACAGAAGATGGTATTCCAATGGTCAAGCTGGAGCTGGATCGTTCCAGGCCGATTGAAAAAGTGGATATCTATTATTCCATCGACCCGCACAGTATCACTCGCTTTTGGCGAGATGCAGAGGCAAAGCCGGTGGGGGATGCATGGGTCGCTAAATGCCCGATCATGAGCACCTCTCAACCGCTCTTCTTTTATGCGAATGTCACCTATCAGGCGGATCTTTCCAGTTACCGTCATTTTAATAATACGGGGGGATTTGAAAATCAATTCGCGCTCAGTTCGAACATGCTTCGGATCACCTCAGAGGAACTCAAAGCCGCCGGTGTACAGGCGACGGATAAGCCATCGCGACTTGTCGATGATTTCAAGCGCGGGCAGCATGACTGGTATACGAAAAATTGGGGAAATCGCCACCACTGGCACCTGTCGACTCGAAAGATGAAAGACCCTAAATACCGTCCACCGCATGGGGCAAAGCTGCTGCTCGATGTGAAATCAGACACCGATAACATTCTGGTCTGTGCATTCACCATCAATGAATGGGGTGCCTATCCGGGCAAGCCTGCGGGGAGCTTTAATGTCGTCAAGGAGATCAAAGGGTCTCCCGAATGGCAGACCATCGCGATTGCTGAGCAAGACTTGCTGCCGTCGAACTTTCCGCGAAGGAAAGAGTGGGGCCTACCGATACCGCACTGGGAGTATATCACGGACTTCACTTTGAAATCGAAAGGCAGCATCATCAAAGATGGGCAGAAAATAAACATTGGCCATGTGTGGCAGGGAGATTGGAACTTTCGCAATTTGCGTTGGGAGGGCGGGAGCTATCCGGATAAAATAGTCGTGTCCGGTGGGGCTGTGGACCTCTCCGAGGATGAGTTGAACAGCCAAATCCAGTCCGCCATCAACGAATCATGGGAAGGGACTGACAACTATGTAGAGGCACAGATGCACGATTGGGAAGTGGATGCGCTTGGGCGAGTCTATCTGACGCCTACGATGGCAACTACAACGGATACCTTCCTCAACCTGGTGGGGAAAGATTCGAACATTGATGGCGATAAAAAAATCAGCATCGGCGGAAAGGCATACGAACGTGGCCTCGGCGTGCATGCCAAATCGACGCTGGTTTTTCCGCTGGATGGAAAATATGCCACGTTCCATGTGATTCCTGGCCCAGATGACTCACATAATGGAACGATTGAAATGAACATCCTAGTCGATGGGACAGAGGTTTACACGAGCGGAAAAGTAAACCGCCTCACTCACAAGCCAAGCCCGCTCAACCTGCCCGTCTCCGGTGCAAACACGCTGACATTGATTGTAACCGACGGCGGGGACGGTCTTGGCGGTGATCATGCGAGCTGGGCCGAGGCTTACCTTAGACTCAAGCAGTAAAGGCACGCCATAGGGATGTGATGAAAAATAGAAAAATTTGGGCTACAATGCTTGCGATGGGCTTCGGTATGTCCATCGCGCTTTCCAACAACGTGCAACAGCTTGACCTGCATTCCGAATCCGTAGGAAGTTTGAGTTGCGAATACCTTGAGAATCCGCAGGGTATCGATGTGCAGGCTCCCCGTCTAAGTTGGAAGTTGTCGCACGGCGGGAGCGGGGAGGAAAACCGTGGCGATCTGAAACGCTTGGGGGACCGGGATAAACTGTTTGTTGCGGGGCATCACGATCAAGCAGAAGCACTAGATTCGGGAGGGAGCAAGGATTCGGTCGATACAACGATTGTCAATGGTACCGACTGGATGGACACGGACAGCAATCCTATCGTGGCGCACGAGGGCGAAATCGCGCGCTTTGGTGACACCTTCTACTGGTATGGCAGTAGCTATGCCAACAATCCAAAGGGCAGATTTCGGATGGATGCCGGACCGGTGTGGAATGGGATGCAGGTCTATCGCTCGAGCGATCTCAAAAACTGGACCTATGCAGGGGTGTGTCTGCCCCGTCCGGAGAGTGGTTTTGGCAAGGTCGGTGCCACAGGCCGTGGGCATGTGATGTACAATGAAAAAACAAAAAAATATGTGATGTGGTATCGCTGGTTTGTGGCCATGCCGGCGTCGTTTCTCTGTGTTGCTACCGCGGATCATCCGGAGGGGCCATTCACTCCACACGGGCCAAGGCAGATGGGCACATCCACGGGCTTTGGGTCGGATATGAATGTGTTTCAGGATGACGATGGAAAGGGGTATGTGATCTATTGTGACCACAATAAGCCCAATGCCGGCCCTGGCGGGCAGTGGCGCTATGCCATCCGTATTGATAGCCTCAGTGATGACTATTTAACCAGTAACAGGGAAGGGGGGCTCGTTTTTGATCGAGGCTGTGAGGCACCTGCCATGGTCAAGCACCGGGGCAAGTACATTGCCGTCGCATCCGGCGTACATGGCTGGGCGGGTTCAGATACCAAATGCGCTACCGCAGACAGCCCTCTAGGGGCATGGACCAAACAGGCTGACATCAGTGAGCAGAGAACCTGGGGCTCTCAAGTGACCGACCTGATCTACCTGAAAGAGTCCGATACCGTGATGGCCCTTTGTGACCAGTGGTGGAATCCTGACCGGTCAGATATCGAGAAGTCACGCTTTCTTTTCCTGCCGCTGCACCTGGATGAGAATACCGGCAAGGTGAAAATGGAATACCGCGAAAAGTGGCATCCACTGCGCCCCCAAAAATGAAGGTGCGCTTTCCATCTGATCTACTGAAAACAGCAGGATTGGCGACAAATACTTGCTTAAAAGTCGGATTTATTCATAAAATTGTCGGCGCGAGTTCATTCACCTATCACGGGAATTCCACTAACATAGGAGCGTCTTTGTATACCGTGGACGATGGAATCCATCCAGCTAATAGAAATGAGGCGACTTTTTAAATCTTTTGCACTCGTAGGCGCTCTAAATGATTTTCGGATAGTCAACAGGGCGCTCTGTGAGCAGGCTATCAATGCCCAGTCTTAATTTTAGTCGTTTAGGATCAATCGACACAGTATTCATGAATAACATCCCGTTTGCTCAGCTCGCATCGCGTATCGATGGCGAACTCCACACCGGTAGCACCCTGAGGCGGCTCTACGCGACGGATGCTTCGGAATACCAGGAGCTGCCGGCGGGTGTGGTCCTGCCGGAGAGCGAGAACGACATTCGCGAGGTCATCCGTTTTGCCCGCCGCAATCAGCTTGGTCTGATCCCGCGCGCGGCAGGCACGTCGCTGGCTGGGCAGTGTGTCGGCAGCGGATTGGTCGTCGATATCTCGAAGTATTTCACCCGTATCCTTTCCGTGGATACCGAGACACGCCAGGTGCGTGTCCAGCCAGGCGTGGTCCGCGACGAGTTGAACCGATTCCTCGCACCCCACGGCATGTTTTTTGGCCCAGAGACTTCCACCGCCAATCGCGCGATGATGGGCGGGATGGTCGGCAACAATTCCTGCGGCTCAAACTCGATGGTCTACGGCAGCACTCGCGATCATCTGGTGTCAGTGCGCGGATTTCTGAGCGATGGTAGTGAGGTCACTTTCGGCCAGCTCACCGAGGCTGAGTTCGAGGCGAAATGTGCTGGCCCGGACACGCTGGAAAATCGGATTTATCGGGAGATCAAGCGCCTGTTAGGTGATTCCAAAAACCGACAGGCCATCACCGAAAACTTTCCGCGCTCCAGCATACCACGTCGCAACACGGGCTACGCACTGGACCTACTGATGGATGCCGCGGTGTTCGATCCCGAGTCCGAAGCAACCTTCGACTTCTGCAAGCTCATCGCCGCCTCGAAGGGATTTTCCCCTTTTGAATTTATTGAACCCGAAACAACCGAATCGAACATGAATCATTTAGCCCGGCGAATTCAATTTTGAAGTGCAAGAGAGCGGCGAAGGTGAGTTAGGTGCTTGCGAAAGCACCGACCTTGGCCGGAAGCTCTCTAGCGATGAAACCATACAAACACCTAACTCGTGAAGAACGCTAC
>Ga0209504_1000512_pt1 | contig 33993 bp, 31 predicted proteins | sample COGITO_mtgs_1005_FD_184791 | JGI IMG/M metagenome (GOLD analysis project Ga0209504, IMG submission 184791) | Pelagic marine microbial communities from North Sea - COGITO_mtgs_100511 (SPAdes) (version 2) | ecosystem: Environmental > Aquatic > Marine > Epipelagic ...
ACTTCAATGCGCGTTACTTGGCACTGCGCGAGCGAGGCAAGTGTGCAAAGGTTGCATTAGTCGCCTGTATGCGAGTGCTGGTGGTTCGATTGAATGCCATGATCCGCGACGATACCGAGTGGCGACACACGGCCGGTTAAGACAGTTGCTCCTACTGTTCGCCAGCAGCCAAGCAGCTGCACTACAATCGCGCCCCTAGATGACCGATACGAGCGCGCACCTTGACGACAAAACCTTGGATTCTTGGCCTTACCGGCGGCATTGGCAGCGGCAAGAGTGCTGTGGCCCAGCATTTTATTGATCTAGGCGTGCACCTGGTCGATGCCGACCATGCGGCTCGCTGGGTGGTTGAGCCTGGCAAGCCGGCGCTAACCAGGATCGCCGAACACTTCGGCAGCGATGTGTTGCAGGCCGACGGCCAGCTGGATCGCGCAGCATTGCGCAACCGGATTTTTGCCGATGTTGATGAACGACGCTGGCTAGAAGCCCTGCTGCATCCGCTGATCGGCCAGGAAATTATCCAGTACTTGGCACGCGCAGAATCACCCTACGCAATTCTGGTTTCACCCTTGCTGGTTGAGTCAGGCCAGCACAAACTGACCCAGCGCATACTGGTGGTGGACGCCCCCGAGCAGCTGCAAATGCAGCGCACCATGGCCCGAGATCAGAGCTCCAGCGAACAGGTGCAAGCGATTCTCAAGGCCCAGGCTAGCCGTGAAGAGCGCCTACGCCACGCCCATGACGTACTGCTTAATGATCAAGATCTGCATTGGTTGCAAGCCGAAGTGGAGCGACTCCACACCTTTTACCTGAGTCTACGCGGAGGCCAAGCATGAGCACACCACCCCTAGTCGCCTGCCCTACCTGCAACGCACCCGTCGAGTGGGGCCCGCAAAGCCCGAATCGGCCCTTCTGTTCCGAACGCTGCAAGTTGATCGACCTCGGCGCCTGGGCCTCGGAAGAGCACGCGATTGCCGGCAACCCGCTGGAAGATGACCTGTTCTCTGGCGAGCTACCGCCGCGCGAGCATTATAAAGACTGCTGAAGCGAACAGGTCCGCTGTGCGGGGCTTTAGCCGCGATTGCCGAGAAGCTGCTACCCAATCGCGTATAAAGTCCCGCCCCCGGAAAACTGCAGATTATTCTGTGCCCCGGTACCAGGCCATCACGGTCGCATAAAGCTGTAATCGCGCTCGTCCTCCAGATTATCGGCGAGAAACTGCAGCTCTGCGGCCAGGTCCGCCGCGCTGCGCACCGCCCGGCTGCGCTCGACCACTGCGCTGAGCAGTGCCCGCAGCGCCATGGCCTGATCAAAGCCCTGCGCCTCGACACCCTGCAAACTCTGCTCGATTGCCTGCCTTGCCCATTGATGCACGCCCATATCACGCCCTCTCAGTTGATAGATGCAAGATCGCGCATGGCCATTCGCGCAGCTTGATCTGAATCAAGCTGCGCAACGCAATCGACACACTGAAGAGTGCGCCATTAGCGCGGCAGATCATCATCCTTCCAGGGCGCAGCCAGATAGCGCGTGCGATTGAAGGTCTCCAGCCAATCCGGATAGAACACCACCAGCGCCGTCACCAGCATGCCGTTGATAAAGGCCTCAGGAAAAATCACCAACCAGAGATAGCCGATAAAATCCTCCAGCCACGGCGGCATCGGGAACAGCCCATCTATCCAGAGCAAAGTGAAACCGGCGGTGATACATAACAATGCCGCCAGCGCCGCAGCGAAGAAGCCGCTGCAGAAGATGTAGACGAACAGATTGCGCGGCTGTTTTTTCTCGACCCACAGCGCGCAGGCCTCGGTCACCCACACGGGAATCACCACCAGCAGCACGCCGTTAACGCCCAGCGCGGCCAAATCCTGTTTACCCAACACAAGCAAACCCAGCTGAGCAATCAGCCCGACCAACATGGCCAGGGGCCAATCCAGCAGCAAGGTGACCGCGGTCATGCCAATAAAGTGATAGGACAGGCCCGAATCGAAGTCCCTGCGCACCAACCACAGCACAAATAACGCCAGCGCTGTGCCGCCGAGTAGATGCTGGCGGCGCAGATCACTGCACAATTCAACCCAGGGCGCACGCCAAATCGCCCAGCACAACAGCGGCAGATAGATCAGCCAGCCCAGGATCTGACTAGTGGAAGACAGCACGCTTGCGGCAATCATGCAGAACAACTCCCAAGCCATAGTGGCCGACTTGCGCAGTCTACAACTGCCGCACCAGCAACACATAAAAAGCCCGCAACAACCGTCGCAGAGGGGTACCAACAACCCAACCGCGCAGGCTAAGCTGAGCCCATGGATGACTCAGATTACCTGCGTCTGTTGACGCACCAGGCCGAACAAGCCAACGCCTTTCTCTCCAACGCGCGCAAGTGGGAGCGTGAGCGCTGGGTATGCCAGCGCCTGCTGCAGGCGCTGAACGTCAGCCACCGCCTGGATGAGTTCAGCGCCGCCGGCCATGAACCGCCTGACGTGCTGTTCCGTGAGGCGAGCTTTGAAGTGTTTTTCGTCCTCGACGAGGGCCGCCGCCTGAATGATGAATGGCGCGCCGAACTGGAGCGGCGGCGCAGCGCGTTTTCCCTCAGCCAACTGGTGCGCCGCGAAGCGAAACCACGGCGCATCGCCGCCGCCGAGCTGCAACAACGCCTGACCCCGACCCTGCGCAAGAAAGCCCACAACTATAAAGAGCGCGGCCTCGACCTGGGTGAGCTGGATCTGCTCGCCTACGTCAACCTCAAGCGCGCCGTGCCTGACTTCAATAGCCACTTCCCGCCGCCGACCGAGTTCCTCCGTCAGGGCTGGCGCTCGCTGTCACTGGTCGGCCCGACCTTTGCCCGCGTGCTGTTCGCCCACCCGGACGCACCAGATTTTCTGCGCCACAACCTCGGTCGTTCGGTGTTGTTCGACGTAGGCATCAGCCTGTGAGCCCTTTACACGAGTTGCTCGCGGCCGTGCCGCAACAAGGCTGTGTGCGCTGGATTGGCGTACGCCCCGCATCAAAGGCAGAAATGATTGAGCTGGATGCCGTGGAAGCGCGCCGCGAAGCCGGCCTCACCGGCGACCACAGCAGGCCCGGACCGCGCAATGCCCGGCAGGTCACCCTGATTCAATGGGAACACCTGGCGGTGATCAACGCCTTGATGGGCCGCCCTGCCGAGCAACCGATCAGCGCGCCAGAACTGCGGCGCAATATCGCCATCAGCGGCATCAACCTGTTCAGCCTCAAGGGCCGGCGTTTTCGCCTCGGCCAGGCGATTCTAGAAACCACCGGCTGGTGCCAACCCTGCGCCAAGCTGGAGGAGCGCTTGGGGCTTGGCACCTTTCAGGCCATGCGCGGCCACGGCGGAATTACCGCCCGCGTGCTACAAGGGGGCATTATTCGCCTGAATGACGCCCTGCGCGTTGAGCCTTTATAAGCCGCGCGGCTAGAATGCCCACCACTTCAGCCGGCAATCGACCTCGGTCAATTGCCTACCGGCCCCTTAATTCGAGGCACGTATGTCCAGTCGCCTGAACCCTGATGATCAAAAACGTGTCGAGCAATACCTCAGCGCTCCTCAGCATCAGGTCGAGCGCCAGCCATTCAAGGTTTGGCGGCTGCTGCTGATCATTGTGATGATCACGATTGGCCTGGGTGTGCTGAGCCGTCTTCTGAGTCGACTGGTGCTATGAGCTGCTTAGCGCTCGCCCAAAGCGACTCACCACTTTTTCTTAAAAGCCTTGTGAGCGTGTCTAATGACTCATCAAATCGTAATTGTCGGCGGCGGCGCCGGCGGACTGGAGCTTGCTACCCGCCTGGGTAGAACCCTGGGTAAACGCGGCCAGGCCAAGATCACCCTGGTCGACGCCAACCTGACCCACATCTGGAAACCACTGCTGCACGAAGTGGCGGCCGGCTCACTGAACTCCTCAGGCGACGAACTGAACTACGTGGCGCAGGCCAAGTGGAATCACTTCGAGTTCCAACTGGGGCGGATGTGCGACCTCAATCGCGCGGAGAAACGTATCAGCCTGGCCGCCACCCTGGACGACCACGGCCAGGTACTGATGCCTGCACGCGAGCTGAGCTATGACAGCCTGGTTATCGCTGTGGGCAGCACCACCAATGATTTCGGCACTGCGGGCGCCGCCGAACACTGCCTGTTTCTCGACACCCGCGAGCAGGCTGAACGCTTCCACCACCAGCTGCTCAGCCATTACCTGCGCGCCCATGCCAGCCAGAGCGCAGCCACCGAGCTGATCAACATCGCCATCGTCGGCGCCGGCGCCACAGGCGTGGAACTGGCCGCCGAGCTGCACCATGCCGCCCGCGAACTGGCAGCCTACGGCCTGGACCGGATCAGCCCGGAAAACATGCGCATTACCCTGATCGAAGCCGGCCCGCGGGTATTGCCGGCCCTGCCGGAGCGCATTAGCCAGCCGGTGCACAAAACGCTGGAGAAGCTCGGGGTAACTGTCCTCACCGGCGCCGCCGTCAGCCAGGTGACTCGCGAAGCGCTGCATACCGCGCAAGGCCAGGTTATTCCGGCCACCCTGAAAGTCTGGGCAGCGGGGATTCGCGCACCTGATTTCCTTAAAGAGCTGGACGGCCTGGAAAGCAATCGCATCAACCAGCTGCAGGTGCGCCTGACGCTGCAAACCACCCTGGACGACAACATCTTCGCCTTCGGCGACTGCGCCGCCTGCCCGCAACCCGGCAGTGAAGGCCGCAACGTACCGCCGCGCGCACAAGCGGCGCACCAGCAAGCCTCATTGCTGGCCAAATCGCTGAAGCTGCGCATCGAGGGCAAAGCACTGCCGGAATACCGCTACCGTGATTACGGCTCACTGATCTCGCTGTCGACCTTCTCGGCGGTCGGCAATCTGATGGGCAACCTGACCGGCAGCGTTATGCTCGAAGGCTGGCTGGCCAGGATGTTCTACGTGTCGCTCTATCGCATGCACCAGATCGCCCTGTATGGCGTAACCCGCACGCTATTGATGATGCTCGGCGACCGCATCGGCCGCAGCACCGAGCCGCGCCTTAAGCTGCACTAAGCTGACCCAGCAAAAACCGTAGGAGCGGGCCATGCCCGCGAAGTAATGATCGCGGCCATGGCCTCCTACATTCATTTAATGCGCCCGAAAGGTTACCGCCATAAATCGCAGGCAATAAAAAACCCGCACTAGGCGGGTTTTTTATCATTCAAGCATGCTTGAAATGGTGGGTCGTGTGGGATTCGAACCTACGACCAATTGGTTAAAAGCCAACTGCTCTACCAACTGAGCTAACGACCCAAAAATGGTCGGGGTAGGGGGATTCGAACTCCCGACATCCTGCTCCCAAAGCAGGCGCGCTACCGGACTGCGCTATACCCCGATGAAAGATTGGCTCCGCGACCAGGACTCGAACCTGGGACCCAATGATTAACAGTCATTTGCTCTACCGACTGAGCTATCGCGGAACTACTTGCTTCCTTTCTCAGAAACCGGAGCCGGTTGTTAAATCGTTTCCCGTGTCTGAGGCGCGCCATTTTACGTTTCCGCGCGCGCCTGTCAACCCCTTAAATTGCTTTTAGTACAATGATTTGCAGCTGCGTGAGCGGCTGCTATATCTTCCCTATGTCTGTATTCATTGCAGGACGCACCAGCCGTAAGGCTCCAGCCAGGAAAGTCCATGAGTAACCAGGGCATACCGCCAAATCCACCCGGCTCAACGCAGACCCTTGCCAGCCGGGGTATCCAGCCGCGCTTCGGCGACCTGGTGCAAAGCTGTCGAAAACTGGTGATGAACCGCCTGGCCGAACACCTGACAGGAGTCTTCGCCCAAGTCGACGACACGCTGTTTGAGTGCGCCGAAAAAGCCGAGAACAATCAGGTACAAACCCTGTTCTTCGACAACATGCGCGAGATCCGCAGGCAGCGTCCGCAGATAGAACGCAGCTACCACCAGCAGATCGCGCAGAATTTCTCCGACTTCCTCGAAGGCAAGCTCAAGCCACCACCCAGCGCCAGTGAACTGGACGCCGAGCACATGGCCCTGGTGCAGAACGAGGATTATGAAGAAAGCCTGCAAGTCACCAATATGGTCAGCCGGGTCAAGGCACGCTGCGCGCAACCACTGTTTGCCCTGGAACAACGCCTGGCGCTGCTGAACAACGGCCAGAAGCTCGGCGAGGACATCAACCCCTTCGGCCCACAGATGATTGCCCAGGCCTTTCGCGATGCCCTGACGCCCTGCCCGTTTCCGCTGCGTATAAAGGTCATCCTTTATACGTTGTTTGATACTCACGTTATGCAGAGCCTGGACAGCATCTATGCCGCGCTGAATCAGCGCCTGATTGATGCCGGAGTACTGCCTAACCTGAAGTACACCGCGCAGCGCAACAATCCGCCGGCACGCCCCAAGACCACACCCGCCGCGCAGGCTGAACAAACGACCGAGAACCGCACCAGCGGCGCTGCAAGCGTTACGCAGCCACCAGGACAGCCCTACAACGCCGCTAGCGCAGACTTGAGCGGCCCGCCGCCAAGTGACCCGCAGGAGTTACTGGGCAGCCTGGCGGCCCTGCTGGGCGAGCACCGCCAGCGCGACATTGACGCCCCGCTACTTGGCGGCACCCGCAGCATTGCCAGCTTTACCCCGCGCGAGGCGACCAGCACCTACAGCGCCTCAGCCCTGCTGGATGCGCTCAACCGCATGCAGCAGCAATCGGCCAACGACCTGTCACAGCGCCTGAGTCGCCCGCAGCAGGTAGAAGGTCTCAAGGCGGACCTGCAACAACAGCTGGAAGCCCACAGCGAACTGCCTGGCCAGCAGAAGGTTTCCGATCAGGAAGCCGACGTGATCGACCTAGTCGGCATGCTGTTCGACTTTATCCTTGACGACGACAACCTGCCGGACAGCTGTAAGACCACTCTGTCCCACCTGCACACGCCCTACCTGAAAGTGGCGCTGCAGGACAAAGCACTGTTCACCCAACACCATCACCCCGCCCGCCGCCTGCTCAACGCCATGGCCCAGGCTGGCGTGCTGTATGGCGGCGAAGGTGATGAGCGCGGTCTGCTGGCCAAGATGCAGTGGGTGGTTGAGCGGGTTATCCATGACTTCTTCGGCGACCTGCAACTGTTTGACGGCCTGCTAGAGGAGTTCAACGAATTCGTTGCCACCCTCAGGCATAAGGTCGAACTGCGTGAGCGTCGCGCAGTGGAAGCAGCCAAAGGTCGCGACAAACTGCTCGGTGCGCGCCAGCACGCGGTCGAAGTGATCGCCAACAGCCTGAACAATCGGCAGCCGCCGACCATCATCCGCAACTTCCTCGAACTGACCTGGGCCGACGTGCTGGTATTTGTGCTGCTGCGCAACGGCGAACAGAGCCCGGAATGGCAGCGCGCCTGTGAAGCAGCCGAACAACTGGCCTGGAGTGGCACCCTGCTCGACGAAGCGGGCCGTGAACGCCTGCAAAAACTGCGCGTGCCGCTACTCGAAGACCTACGCAAAGGCCTGGAACTACTCGGTGGCTACCACGAGGACGGCATTCGTCGCCTGCTGCAGGACCTGGTGGCCTGCCAGCACGCCGTACAGGCCAAACAGCCACAGGTGGCCGCCCAGCTCAAGCCAACCCTGCCCGAGAGCCCGCTGGGCGCCATGCTTGGCGAAGATGCTGCACTGGCGACCCTGGCACCGCGCGAATCAACACTCTCGGCCCGCGCCCAGACGCTGGCCAAGGAGCTGGGGCATATCGAGTTCGGCACCTGGTTCGAGTTCGTCAATGGCGAGCAGGTGCGCACGCTCAAGCTGTCCTGGTTCAGCCCGACAACCCGCAACTATATGTTTGTCGACCAGAGCGGCCAGCGCGTGGCAATCAAGCCACTCACCCAGCTGGCCACAGAAATGGAACAAGGGCTGGCGCGCATCGTCACCCCCGAACGAGGTGCACCATTGGTGGACCGTGCCCTTACCGCCATTTACCGCGTGCTCCAGCGTTTTACCGGGCGCACGGCTGAGACCCAAGAATAAGGAACTCCTATGGATGACGAACGTCGCCTGCACAGCCGGCATAACGCCGACGTGCAGCTGGAAGTCTTCGACTTGCACACCGGGCAGCGCCTAGGCCGCGTGGTCGACCTGTCCGCCGATGGCTTTATGCTGTTCAGCGATACCCCGCTGACCGCCGACGAGCTGGTGGAGTGCCGCCTGGTCAGTGAACAGGAGGTTGAAGGCGTGTGTGAAATCACCCTGGGGGCCGACTGCCTATGGAGCCGCCCCGGCGCCGACGGCCAGCATTGCTGGGCAGGCTTTCACATCATTGATCTGGCCGAAGATCAGGCAGCAGCGCTGGAAATTCTGCTTAAACACCTGTAATTCAGCCCCATAAAAAACACCCCGGTCAGCGCAAACTGAACCGGGGTGTTTTTTATTCGGCAGCCTTAATGCTACCTGCAGCGCTTAGCCGAATACGATTTCATCGCCCTCGACCCTGCCCGTCACGCTAGTGCCAGGGGCAAACTTGCCGGCCAGAATCAGCTGCGCCAAGGGGTTCTCGATCCAGCGCTGCACCGCACGCTTGAGCGGGCGGGCGCCGTATACCGGGTCGTAACCGACGGCGATCAGCTTGTCCAAGGCCTCATCAGACAACTCCAGGCTCAGCTCGCGCTCAGCCAGACGCTGACGCAAACGGCCCAGCTGGATCTGCGCAATACCGGCAATCTGATCGCGGGCCAGCGGTTCGAAAATCACCACCTCATCAATCCGGTTGATAAATTCCGGACGGAAGTGCGTGCCCACCGCATCCATCACCGCCGCACGCTGCGCCTCGCGGTCCCCGACCAGCTCCTGAATCTGCGTGGAGCCGAGGTTGGAGGTCATCACGATCACGGTGTTTTTGAAGTCCACGGTACGCCCATGGCTGTCGGTCAAACGGCCATCTTCAAGCACCTGCAACAACACGTTGAACACATCCGGGTGAGCCTTCTCCACCTCATCCAGTAGGATCACCGAATAGGGCTTACGGCGTACGGCCTCGGTCAGATAACCGCCCTCCTCGTAACCGACATAACCCGGCGGCGCACCGATCAGCCGCGCCACGGAGTGCTTCTCCATAAACTCGGACATATCGATACGCACCAACGCCTCTTCGGTATCAAAGAGGAACTCGGCCAGCGCCTTGCACAGTTCAGTTTTACCGACCCCGGTTGGACCAAGGAAAAGGAACGACCCGCTCGGCCGATTTGGGTCAGACAAGCCGGCGCGGGAACGCCGCACCGCATTGGCCACCGCAACTACAGCCTCGTTCTGCCCGATCACCCGCTGATGCAGCAGGCCTTCCATTTTCAACAACTTGTCGCGCTCGCCTTCGAGCATCTTGCTCACCGGTATACCGGTCCACTTCGACACCACTTCGGCAATTTCTTCCTCAGTAACTTTGCTGCGCAGCAGCTGGTTCTCGCTCTTGCCGTGCTGATCGACCATCTGCAGGCTGCGCTCCAGATCAGGAATGATCCCGTACTGCAGCTCGGCCATGCGGTTGAGGTCGCCCTTGCGCCGCGCTGCCTCAAGCTCCTGACGGGCCTGCTCAATCTTCTGCTGGATCTGCGCGGAGCCTTGTACCTCGGCCTTTTCCGACTTCCAGATATCTTCCAGGTCGGCGTATTCACGCTCCAGGCGGGCAATGTCTTCGTTGAGCTTGGCCAGGCGCTTGATCGCCGCCTCGTCGTCTTCCTTCTTCAGTGCTTGGGCTTCAACCTTGAGTTGAATCAGCCGGCGCTCAAGGCGGTCGAGCACTTCGGGCTTGGAATCGATCTCCATACGGATGCGGCTGGCCGCTTCGTCGATCAGATCGATGGCCTTGTCCGGCAACTGACGGTCGGTGATATAGCGGTGCGACAGCTTGGCCGCAGCGATGATTGCACCATCGGTGATGGCCACCTTGTGGTGCACCTCATAACGCTCTTTCAGCCCACGGAGGATGGCGATGGTGTCCTCTTCACTCGGCTCATCAACCAGCACTTTCTGAAAGCGCCGCTCCAACGCGGCATCTTTTTCGATGTACTGGCGGTACTCGTTGAGCGTGGTCGCGCCGACGCAGTGCAGCTCACCGCGCGCCAGAGATGGCTTAAGCATATTGCCGGCATCCATCGAGCCTTCGCCCTTGCCGGCGCCGACCATGGTGTGCAGCTCGTCGATAAACAGGATGATTCGCCCTTCCTGCTTGGACAGTTCATTGAGCACGGCCTTCAGCCGCTCCTCGAACTCGCCGCGGAACTTGGCACCCGCAATCAGCGCGCCCATGTCCAGCGACAACAGGCGCTTGTCCTTCAGGCCATCCGGCACTTCACCGTTGACGATGCGCTGGGCCAGGCCTTCGGCAATCGCCGTTTTGCCCACGCCCGGCTCGCCGATCAGCACCGGGTTGTTCTTGGTACGGCGCTGCAACACCTGGATGGTGCGGCGAATTTCGTCGTCACGACCGATTACCGGGTCGAGCTTGCCTTCCTCGGCGCGCTTGGTCAGGTCGACGGTGTATTTATCCAGAGCCTGGCGATTTTCCTCGACGTTCGGGTCATTTACCGCATCGCCGCCGCGCAGGTTGGTCACGGCATTTTCCAACGCCTTGCGGCTGACGCCCTGACCGAGCAGCAGCTTGCCCAGCTTGGTGTTCTCATCCATAGCGGCCAGCAGCACCAGCTCGCTGGAGATAAATTGGTCGCCCTTCTGCTGCGACAGGCGATCGGCCTGATTGAGCAGCCGCGCCAGATCCTGCGACAGATTGACGTCGCCGGATGGATTCTGGATTTTGCCCAGCTGATCCAGCTCCTTACCGAGAGCCAGACGCAGGCTGTTGACATCAAAACCGACCTGCATCAGCAGCGGCTTGATCGAGCCGCCCTGCTGCTCAAGCAAGGCCTGCATCAGGTGCAGCGGCTCAATGGCCGCATGGTCAAGACCCACGGCCAGGGACTGCGCATCGGAGAGCGCGAGTTGCAACTTGCTGGTTAAACGATCAATACGCATAAACAATCAACCCTCGTGGTGATGGCAGGCCGGCACACTGAATCGCGCCCAAACAGAAAGCCTGCGGATGAAGAGTAGATGAGGCCGATTGTGCGGGTTTCAAGCCGAGCGGCGTTGACCTGGGTCATTTACCGCAACAGTGCCGCAGCGGCGGCACGTGGGGATCAGTTGCCCAACCAGATCAGACTGGCAAAGCGACCGGTTTGCGCCGAACGGCGGTAGGAGAAGAAACGCGGGTCGTTAAAGGTGCAGAAATCGCCGCCGTACACCGCCTCGACACCACGGGCAGCCAGACGGATGCGCGCCAACTGGTAAATATCGGCGATAAATTTGCCTGGATTGACACTGGGCTGGAATGCCGCAGCGGCCTGCGCATGCTGAGCGACAAAGGCTTCACGCACTTCCGCACCCACCTCGAAGGCCTGTGGCCCAATTGCCGGCCCCAGCCAGACCAGCACCTGATCTGCCGGCACCGCCAATTGATCCAGAGTGGCTTCCAGCACCCCTGCAGCCAGCCCGCGCCAGCCGGCATGGGCTGCCGCAACACGGCTGCCGGCACGGTCACAGAACAGCGCGGGGAGACAGTCGGCGGTCATTACCGTACAGGCAATGCCAGGCGTGCTGGTCCAACTGGCGTCAGCTTCGAGCCCCCGCGCAGGATTGGCCTCAACCACTGCAACACCATGCACCTGCTGCAACCAGGCGGGCTTGCAGCCGAGCAGGCTGACCAACCGCTGACGGTTTTTCAGCACGGCCTTTGGCTCATCACCAACATGGTCACCCAGGTTGCAACTGTCGAACGGCGCCACACTGACACCACCACTGCGGGTGGTGACGCTGGTTTTTACTCTTGCCGGTGCGGGCCATTGCGGCGTCAGCCAGTCGTGCATCCTGTCACCCTGCTCCCTGTTGCCCAGCACTGGGTTAACCAACGTTCTAGCCAATAAAGGCCTCACGGTCCTGGCGCAGCAGCGTCAGCAACCAGACAAAGTCATCCGGCAATGGCGACTGCCATTTCATCCGCTCACCGGTAATCGGATGGTCCAGCTCTAGGAAACGCGCATGCAACGCCTGGCGCGGGAACTCCTTGAGCGTTTGCACCATGCTCGGGTTGGCCGCCGGCGGAATACGGAAGCGCCCGCCGTAGACCGGGTCGCCCACCAGCGGGTAGCCGATATGGCTCATGTGTACGCGAATCTGGTGGGTGCGACCAGTTTCCAGCTTGACCCGCGCATGGGTATGCGAGCGATAGCGCTCCAGCACCCGGTAATGACTGACAGCCGGCTTGCCGCCATCGCTCACCGCCATACGCTGACGCTGCGAGGAACTGCGGCCAATCGGCGCGTTGATCTTGCCGCCGGAGGTGATCACGCCAATCACGATGCACTCGTAGATACGGCTGACCGAGCGCTTCTGCAGTTGGTCGACCAGGCGGGTCTGCGCTTCGATGGTCTTGGCCACCACCATCAGGCCGGTGGTGTCCTTGTCCAGACGATGAACAATGCCGGCGCGCGGCACATTGATAATGTCCGGCACGTGGTGCAGCAAGGCGTTGAGCAAGGTGCCATCGGCATGCCCGGCGGCCGGATGCACGACCAGGCCGGCCGGCTTGTCGATCACCAGAATCTGCTCGTCTTCATAGACGATGTTTAGCGCGATGTCCTGGGCGATCCATTCGCCCTGGGCTTCCTGCTCGGCGTTCAACGCCAACAGTGCACCACCATGGACGATGTCGCGCGGACGCAACACCTCACCATCGACGGTCAGCAGACCCTCTTTGATCCAGGCAGACAGACGCGAACGCGAGTGCTCGGCGAACAGGAGTGCGGCGACTTGATCGAGGCGTTGACCGCCCATTTCATAGGGCACCTCGGCGTTCAGTTCAATGATCTGCTTATTAATAGAGGACATGCTCGGCAACAGAGGGGGCATAGCTTTTGGTTTCGGCTACACGCTTGTGGTTAAATACGGCGTCTTTGCCCCAGGGGTACCGGGGGCGCTCATCATAACAGGACGGCTTTGCTCAAGACAGCCGCCGTCACAGGGACGCAAGCCGCCATGCAAGTGAAACACCTGCTGCTGATCGCAATCCTCGCCCTCACTGCCGCCTGCTCATCGAAGCAGGTGGTCGACGAAAATCTGAGCGAGACCGAACTCTACCAGCAGGCACAAGCCGACCTGGACAATAGTAGCTATACCAGCGCCGTCGCCAAGCTCAAGGCCCTGGAGTCGCGTTATCCATTCGGCCGTTATGCCGAACAAGCACAGCTGGAACTGATCTACGCCTACTACAAGAACGTTGAGCCGGAAGCGGCTAAATCCGCAGCCGACCGTTTTATCCGCCTGCACCCGCAGCATGCCAACGTTGATTACGCCTACTACCTCAAGGGCCTGGCCTCGTTCGATCAGGACCGCGGCCTGATCGCGCGCTTCGTCCCGCTGGACATGACCAAGCGCGACCCAGGTGCCGCTCGCGACTCCTACAACGAGTTTGCCCAGCTCACCAGCCGCTACCCCACCAGCCGCTACGCGCCAGATGCCAAGCAGCGCATGATCTACCTGCGCAACCTGCTGGCGGCTTACGAGATCCACGTGGCGCACTACTACCTGACCCGCAACGCCTACGTGGCAGCGGCCAACCGCGGCCGTTACGTGGTGGAAAACTTCCAGGAAACCCCTGCAGTCGGCGATGGCCTTGCTGTGATGACCGAAGCCTACCAACGCCTGACCCTGGATGACCTGGCAGCCACCAGCCTGGAAACCCTCAAACTCAACTACCCGGATCACCCAAGCCTGGTCGACGGCCAGTTCGTTCCGCGCGAAGAAGAAGCCGACAGCCGCTCCTGGCTGGCCAAGGCCACCCTGGGCCTGATCGAAACCGACACACCACTGCCACCCGGCGAAACCCGCGCCAGCCAGGATGTGATTCGCCAGTACGAAGATGCCGAAGAGCAGATTCCGGACGACCTCAAGGCCGGTACCAGCGAAGAAAAAGCAAGCCGCTCCTGGTTCAGCTACCTGACCTTTGGCCTGTTTGACTAAGCCGGCAAAACGCAGTGAAAAAGGGAGGCCTTAGGCCTCCCTTTTTATTGACCAGATGGCCGAAGCTGAACGGCAGGCAGCCGCCGTCCATCAGCAAACGCGGTTTGTCGCTCAAAGCGGCGGGAAACAACACTCAGCGCACGATTTCAACGCTGGGCGCACACAGACGGGTTAGCTAAACTGCCCGCTTACCGATAGAAAGAGAGCGCCATGGGCCTGTTCCGCTTACTGTTTTGGATTGCCATCATTGCGGCCGCATTTTGGCTGTGGCGACGCTTTACTAGGCCAACATCCCCTCGCCCTGAAGACCGCAACACCAGCGCAGCTCCTACCCCAATGGTGCGCTGCGAACATTGCGGCACCCATGTCCCGCGCGATCACGCGCTGGCAAAGGGCGAACAGTGGTTCTGCAGCCAGGCGCATTTAGAGCAAGGCCCACAATCCGGTGAGCGCTGATTTCTCCCTGAGCGGAGAGCAAAGCAGGCGAATCCTGCGGCTCTATCACCTGTACCGCCTGGTGATCGGCATCACCCTGGCGCTGCTGGTATCCAGCAATCTGGACAGCGAACTGCTGGACATGATGCACCCAACGCTGTTTCGCAATGGCAGCTGGCTGTATCTGGCGCTTAACGTCCTAATTATCGCCACCGTGCGCAGCCCCAAGGGCCTGGCGCAAGTCTTCAGCTTGGCGTTGGTCGATGTAATTCTGCTCTCAGGCCTGTTCTATGCCGCCGGCGGCACGCCCAGCGGGATCGGCAACCTGCTGATTGTTGCCGTGGCGATCGCCAATATCCTGTTGCGTGGGCGTATCGGCCTGCTGATTGCCGCAGTCGCAGCAACGGGCATGATCTACCTGACCTTCTACCTCAGCCTTAGCCGCCCAGCGGCAGCCGGCCAATATGTGCAAGTCGGCGCGCTTGGCGCGCTGTGCTTCGCCGCGGCACTTTTCGTTCAAGCTCTAACGCGCCGCCTGCAAGTCAGCGAAAGCCTGGCCGAGCAGCGCGCTGCCGACGTGGCCAACCTGGAAGCATTGAACGCCCTGATCCTGCAGCGCATGCGCACCGGCATTCTGGTGCTGGATGAACTGCACCGCGTATTACTGGCCAACCAGGGCGCCAACCACCTGCTGGGGCATGCCGACCTGACCGGCAAGATTCTCGACCCACATTGCCCAGAGCTGATCAAGCGCATGCAGCAATGGTCGCACAACCCCAGCTTGCGCCCAGCCAGCCTGCAAGCGGCGCCCGATGGCCGAGTGCTGCAGCCGAGCTTTATTGCCCTGCAACGCGGCGAGCACAAACACACGCTGATTTTCCTCGATGACATCTCGCAGATCGCCCAGCAGGCGCAACAGCTCAAACTCGCCTCGCTGGGTCGCCTGACTGCCGGCATCGCCCACGAGATTCGCAACCCATTGGGGGCAATCAGTCACGCCGCCCAGCTGCTGCAAGAGTCCGAAGAGCTGGAAGGCCCCGATCTGCGCCTGGCACAGATCATCCAGGACCACTCGCGGCGGATGAACCTGGTGATCGAGAACGTCCTGCAACTGTCACGGCGGCGCCAAGCCGAGCCGCAATTACTGGACCTGAAGTATTGGCTGCACCGCTTCGCCAGCGAGTTTCGTAGCAGCGCCGCCCCAGGCCAGACCCTGCACCTGGAAACCAGCAGCGGCAGCATTCAAACCCGCATGGACCCGCACCAGCTCACCCAGGTGCTGAGCAATCTGGTAGAAAACGGCCTGCGCTACAGCGCGCAAAAGAACAAGCACGGGCAAGTCTGGCTGAAACTGTTCCGCGACCCGGAGAGCGAGTTACCGGTGCTCGAGGTACTGGACGATGGCCCAGGCGTATCCGAAGAGCAGCTGCACCACCTGTTCGAGCCGTTCTACACCACGGAAAACAAAGGCACTGGCCTGGGCCTGTATATTTCCCGCGAGCTGTGCGAAAGCAACCAGGCCCGCCTCGACTATAAACTTCGTGAAGGTGGCGGCAGCTGCCTGCGTATCACCTTCGCCCACCCGCGCAAACTGAGCTGACCATGACCCGCCAGAGAGCCCTGATCGTCGATGACGAACCCGATATTCGTGAACTCCTGGAAATCACCCTGGGGCGCATGAAGCTCGACACCCGCAGCGCGCGCAACGTCAAGGAAGCCCGCGAGTGGCTGGCAAAGGAGCCCTTTGACCTGTGCCTGACCGATATGCGCCTGCCTGACGGTACGGGCCTTGAGCTGGTGCAACATATTCTGCTGCGTCACCCGCAAGTGCCGGTGGCGATGATCACCGCCTACGGCAGCCTGGACACCGCGATCAACGCGTTGAAAGCTGGCGCGTTCGACTTTCTGACCAAACCGGTGGATCTCGGCCGCCTGCGCGAACTGGTTGCCGCCGCCTTGCGCCTGCGCAGCGCCGATGGTGAAGAACTGCCGGTGGACAGCCGCCTGCTCGGCGACTCGCCGCCGATGAAGGCCATGCGCAAACAGATTCTCAAACTGGCGCGCAGCCAGGCACCGGTGTATATCAGCGGCGAATCCGGCAGCGGCAAAGAATTGGTCGCCCGACTGATCCACGAGCAAGGCTCACGCGGCGAGCAACCCTTTATCCCGGTCAACTGCGGCGCCATCCCCACCGAACTGATGGAAAGCGAGTTCTTCGGCCACAAGAAAGGCAGCTTTACCGGCGCCATCGAAGACAAACAAGGGCTGTTCCAAGCAGCCAACGGCGGCACACTGTTCCTCGATGAGGTCGCCGACCTGCCGCTGCCGATGCAGGTCAAACTGCTGCGCGCAATTCAGGAAAAAGCCGTGCGCGCTGTGGGCGGCCAGCAGGAGCTGATTGTCGATGTACGCATTCTCTGCGCCACCCACAAGGATCTGGCCGGCGAAGTCGCGGCCGGGCGCTTCCGCCAGGATTTGTACTACCGCCTCAACGTGATCGAACTGCGCGTACCCGCCCTGCGCGAGCGCCGCGAAGATATCGCCCTGCTGGCCGACATCATGCTCAAGCGCCTGGCCGACGGCACCGGCCTCAGCCCTGCCAAACTGGATGATGACGCGCTGGAGAAACTCAAGAGCTACCGCTTCCCGGGTAACGTGCGCGAACTGGAGAACATGCTCGAACGCGCCTACACCTTGTGCGAAGACGACCGCATTACCACCAGCGACCTGCGCCTAGCCGACAGCGTACCCATTAGTGAAAACGGCGAAGCCAACCTCGCGCAGATCGATAATCTGGAAGATTACCTGGAAGCCATCGAACGCAAACTGATCATGCAAGCCCTGGAAGAAACCCGCTGGAACCGCACCGCCGCCGCGCAACGCCTTGGCCTGAGCTTTCGCTCAATGCGCTATCGACTAAAGAAGCTCGGTATCGACTAAAGCGAGCATCAGTTATGGGAGGGGCTTTAGCCGCTAGCCCTCCCCGAGAAACGTTCAACCCGCCGAAGCCAACCGCCCAGCCGGCGCATAGGGGGCAGGGTCAACAATCGGCTCACGCCCCAGCATCAGATCCGCCAGCAACTGGCACGACGCCGGCGCCAGCACTAGCCCATTACGATAGTGCCCACAATTCAGCCACAGCCCATCATGCCCCGGCACTGGCCCAATAAACGGAATGCCCTCGGGCGAACCAGGCCGCAACCCCGCCCAATGCCCAACCACCTCGGCATCCGCTAGCGCCGGCAACAACTCGATTGCTGAAGCCTTCAAGCTGGCCAGCGCCTCGTCAGTCGGCGTTTTGTCGAACCCCGCATGCTCAAGGGTGCTGCCAATCAGAATATGACCATCACGCCGCGGAATCGCATAACGCCCCTTGGCCAGCACGATGGCAGGGAGAAAGTCTTCGGCACATTTGTACAAAATCATCTGCCCCTTGACCGGCACAACCGGCAACTCGATGCCAAGGGTCTTCATCAGCTCGCCACTCCAGGCACCGGCAGCCAACACTACCTGATCGGCATACATATCACCCTGCGCGGTGTGCACACCCGTGATACGCCCGCCCTCGCGAATAAACCCACTCACCGCACAGTGCTCATGCAGGGTGACATTCGGCATCTGCTGCAACGCAGCCCGCAGCGCCTTGACCAGGCGCGGGTTACGCACATTCGCCACATCCGCCATCTGCACCGCCCGCCCAAAGCCCTTAGCCAACGCCGGCACCGCCCGCTCTACCACCGCAACATCCACAGACTGCAGCGGCCGCCCCTCACGCTGCGCCCAGGCAACCGCCTCAGCCTCGTCATCAAGATCCAGCCAATACAACCCAGTTACATACACCTCCGGGTCGATCTGCGTCTGCGCCAGCAACTGCTCACCTAACCGCGGATAAAAATCCTGCGACCAATGCGCTAGCGCCGTTACTGCAGGACTGTAGCGCCAGGGGTAAAGCGGCGAAACGATCCCGCCGCCGGCCCATGAGGATTCCCGACCAGCAGTATTCCTATCTACGACAGAAATAGAAACACCGTCACAAGCCAAGCGATGAGCCGAAAGAAGCCCAATAACACCGGCGCCCACAACGATCAAATGCTTCAAGCAACCTCCCTAAAACCTTAATGCTGAGCTATAAAAATAGTTCGAACGGATTTCGAGCTCAACGAACACTCAAGGAGAGATCATGCATAACGATAAGAAGCAACGCGCATTTACCTTGGCTGAACTACTCATAAGCTTGGCTCTACTCACACTTTTAGCAACCATTGCACTTCCATCATTGGCCCGCACCGTAGAGCGCAATCGAAACTTGGCCGCGATGCATGAGATACATGCGCAACTGCAGCAAGCACGCGCTCAAGCGATACTTCGCAAGCAAGACATAGAATTATGCCCTAGCAAGAATGGCCTACAGTGCACATTGGATTGGAAAAACTGGTGGCTCATGCGTGTACGCAGCAGCAAGGAACACATCCACTATGCAGCACCGCACTCAGGGCTAACCGAGCTACGCTGGTCTGGCTTTAGCAGTAGCATCCGCTTTCACAGCAATGGCACCAGCCCCATCAGTAACGGCCGCTTCTACATATGTGAGCAAGGCGCCATAACCATTCAGACGGTAATCAATCGACAAGGCAGGGTGCGATGGGCAAACACCCAGGAAAACCGCCAAGAAAGTGTACGCTGTCTCTAGGTGGGCTAAGTGGCGCCTAAGCCCCAAGGCTGCCGCAACCGGCCATCCGCCGAGATTGGCCGGCCATCCTACAAGACGAGACAGGCCCACCTGCACAGGTAATGATGTGACTCAAAGGACTAATTGGAGCGCAACATGCCACGCCTGCACCGCACACGCGGCTTTACGCTAGTAGAGCTGACGATAACCCTTGCTCTAGTAGCCATCGTGGCAACCATTGCAGTGCCAAACCTCACTCAGCTTATGCGCAACAACCAACTGCAAGCCAAGGCAGAAGAATTGAAAAGCTTTTTGCTATTAGCTCGCAACGAAGCCGTCGGCAACAGAGCACAAGTAGAGTTAACCTTCAATGCAACCACACCTTGGGAGATCAAGCGCCCGGGGAAAGCGAATGCAGTTATTCGAACTCTTGAATTCAACGAAGTTGAAGCAAAGCTTGTAGCGATGAATGCAAGCAACACAACGATTACAAATCTATTGTATCGCCCTAGCGGTGTAAGTAGCGCAGCTGCACGCTTTACTATTTGCAACAACAACTTACCAGAAACTGGATATCTTATAACAGTCGCCGCTAATGGCAGCATTCGCCTACATACACGCGGAAAAGACGAAGACAACATTACGGCACTGGCGAACTGCGAGTAAACGAGGCAATCGTGAAAAAACAATACGGATTTAGCCTAATAGAAGTATTAGTAACCCTAGTGCTAGTAACCACTGGCATTTTAGGCATGATATCCATGCAGGGGCGCAGCATTCAATATACGCATGAATCGGTCCAGCGCAATGCCGCAATAGACCTGACAAATCAGCTAGTAGAAATCATGCGCTCCAACCCTCAACTTTTATTTGATAGCTTTCCGCCGGCAAAACCAGCAAGTAGTGGCCTACTGGAAGATTCTATTTTTTACAAAATGAGAGGCAGCAACTACTCACCAGCACCAGCACCAATTGCCGACGGTGAGTGTTCCGCACCAAACACACCGATAAAGCAAAGAGACTGCTGGCTGGAACAAGTAAAAAGCAAGCTACCGAACGCGACTGCTCTTCTTAATGAACACTTCTATGTTTGCCGCAGCCCAGAGCCGACAAACTCCAGCACCCCTAACTGCAGCAACGAGAAAGGCTCGACAATTGAAATCCAATTAGCCTGGAACGTTAAGAACGGCGGATGCCCCGATGAGCGGGCACCAAATGAAACAACCTGCATTTATCGCACCCGGATTGAGCTATGAAAAAGGCAGCCCAACACTCGTTCAATGCACGACAAACAGGCCTATCGATTATTGAGCTGATGATTGCACTTGCCATCAGCAGCTTTCTCATCCTTGGAATCACCCAGGTCTACATAGACAACAAAAGAAATTATATTCACCAACAAAGTCAGGCTAGCAATCAAGAAAACAGCCGATTTCTAGTTACCTTGATTGACAGTTACCTAAACAAAGCTGGATATCGCCGCGCACCCTATAGTTCACCAGACGACTCCTTTAAGCAAATATCCGCCTCAGTAGACTGTGAAGAATTCAAAAAATCGTCGGCCATCACCAAAGCCAAAGGTGGTGTAGGTGTATGCATCCGTTACCAGCCGTTAGTTAGCGGAGAACTTGACTGCACGGGCAATGCAACCCCCGCATTCACTGACACCGCACCATACAGCACGACCGACAACGCTATCATTACAATACTACGATACAAGCCCGCTGCAGATCTAAATGGGGTTCTTGAGTGTAAAGTAGGTAGTTCTAGCGCAGAGCTACTGAACGGCATAGCAGATTTCCGCATGGAGTTTGCAGTCGGCAATAGCCTTGACAAGCAAATTGACGCCATCGTCTCTTCTGATGCGTGGACATCTAGCTCAGGCAACATATTACAGGTTCGTTACTCCGCATTAATGTCAAGCGGCCTTAATCAACGTAGCTCAGATGAATCAGCCGCGCTGGATATATGGAAAAAAGACGCTAGCGCTGCGGAGAAAACTAGAATCAGCAGCGCAGACAAGAGACATCTTTACCAACTTGCCAGCAGCACTGTCGCCATGAGGAACCTGATGCCATGAAAGCAATAAACAACCAAAAACAAAGTGGCGCAGTCCTGATCATTGCACTAGTCATGCTACTAGTAATCACTGTGCTTACAGTTTCCAATATGCGAGAAGTCACATTAGAAGGGCGCATGACCGCCAATCGAATGGAAAACCAACAACTGCTCAACGCCACTGAATCAGCCATGCGCGAAGCAGAAAAGCGCTATTACGGGCCTGGTAACATTGCCGCCAAAGTAGAACCAAATCCAGAAAACTGTAGTAAACAAAATATCTACAAGGCAGTCGGCAATAAACCTTGCCTCATAGAAATATATGGCTCAAGCAACCCAACCGCTTATAACGAAGCTGTAAATAAGTTCCTTACTGACCCCATCGCCTTTATAAAATCGAGCCCAGAACACAACAACTGGACAGGCCAGCTAACGAACAGCGCAGGGAACACTGCATATACCCCCTGGATGCCCTACCGCGGCACGTCTCCCGGCGATACCACTGCACTAGAAATTAATGCCTACTGGAATACAGCACTAATCCCTGCCGAGGGCGTCAACGCTGAATACGGCGACACCCTGAAAGGCAAAGGCATTTATTTCTACCTAGTAACTGGACAAGCCAAAGATGAGATGGCAGTACAATCAACAATTGCCAACATTTATCTCGGAATAGACGGCTAAGAGGGTATTATATGAACACTCAAAAAACCAAGACCCCACTGCTTGTCGCACTGAGCAGCATTTTAACAAGTAGTCTTTTAGTTGCCGCACTAGATGCTCAAGCAGCTGTATCGCAAAGCCCACTGAGCCTTACGGTTGGCGTACCACCAAATTTGATCCTGACACTCGATGACTCGGGCAGTATGCGCTGGGCGTTTGTACCCGACAACGCGAACGGCATTGGCGCCACCCGCCGCGCTAAATCCCCTAATTTCAACCCTATGTACTATGACCCGAAGGCGACCTATAAAATCCCGCCTCGTTTCAACACAAACGGCACACCATCTGCATCCCCCTTCACAACAAGCTTCACGAACGCCTATAACAATGGCTTTGATACAACACGCGGCTCGTACAATCTCTCTAATGGCTACCGCGTCTCATGGAGCTATGACCCCACCAGTACATTACCCACTACAACAGCGTACGGATACAGCAACACTGCAAACCGGTTTGCTCAGAACCCGACTCCTGATTACAACTTTTCAACAGCGTTCAACTGGGCAGGCACAGGGACATCAACACCCTATACAGTAAATAATATTGTTTTTACCGTAACCAGAACCAATAGCGGTACTGGCTGCACGGTTAACATTACCTCCCCAAACACATTTACCACAGCATCATGCAGCCGCACCTCCAACACGTACACAATAACCACTAACAATACAACTCAAGCAGGTGTAGCTGCCTACTATTATCTATTCGACACCTCGCAGCCCAGCTGTACAACAACAGTTGCTAATCAGCCAACAGACGACAACTGCTATCGCCGCGTCCAGGTCAGCACCACCTCAGGCGTGCTTCGGGCTAATGACCCTACAGCAGGAACTGATGAGCGCCAGAACTTTGCTAATTGGTATTCCTTTTATCGCAACCGCGCGCTTGCTACCGTCAGTGCGGCCAGCATTGCATTCAGTGAGCTGCCTACATCTACCCGCCTGACATGGCAGGGCCTAACAACCTGCGCAGCCCCCAATACATCAAGTAGCTGTAACGGCGGTGATAACCTTTTCCGCGAATACAGCGAAGCTCAACGTGGCCGTCTATTCAACTGGATGCAGACGCTAGGCTTCCCTGGCGGCACACCGTTACGTGCGGCACTGAATAGGGCAGGCAACTTCCTAACTACTGACACCGCATGGCAGAAATTCCCAAACACCACTGGCAATACTGCAGCGAACACTTACGCATGCCGCCCCAGCTATCACATATTGATGACTGACGGCGTGTGGAATGGTGACAACGGCACACCTGCCACTACATTGCGCGCCGATCACAGTAATTTCAACTTGCCTGACGGCATCAATTACAACGGCTCCCGCGCTCCATATGCAGATACGACAACAAATACACTTGCCGACTTGGCAATGCATTACTGGTCAACAGACCTAAAGACCACTCTAGACAATAGACTAAAGCCTTTTATCACAGATAAAACCGGCACTGAGCCACAGAACTACTGGAACCCACGTAACAACCCTGCAAGTTGGCAGCACATGGTCAACTTCACCGTGAGCTTAGGTTTAACAGCTAGCCTTAAGCAAAATGGACTAGAGTGGGACTCTGCCCTCGGTACGTTTGCTAGCCCAGGCTACATTAATCTGGCTAACGGGTCTCGCGCATGGCCCGCTGCAGCTGCTGACTCCGCAAACAACGTGTATGACCTGTGGCATACAGCAATTAACTCTCGCGGCGAGTTCTTTAGCGCTGACAGCCCAGAATCTGTAGTACAAGCATTTTCTGACATTATGTCTCGCATCGCCGATCGTAGATCTGTAGCTGCAAAACCAGCAGTCAACTCAGGACAACTGGTCGAAGACGTTGTAGACGGCACTCGAGTTATTACAGTCTCTTATCAAACATCCTATGCCAGTGACGATAACTGGTCTGGTGATTTGAAACGCTCTGAAAAAGAGCGCATACAGAACCCGGCTACTGGCGAGTATGAAGACAAGTTCACTGAAATCTGGAGCGCAAAAAATAATTTACCTGTTGATAGCGCCCGTAATATCACCATAAAAAGCAATACTACAAATGGATTACAACCTTTTGTCTGGGCCAACGCAGGCAGTACCAGCGTTCCAGGCACCTTGGCTAACTTACTCAGCCGTGACCCAGAGAATGGCAACGTCATAGACAGTAAAGGCGAAGCGCGCTTGAACTATCTTCGCGGCGTACGCAGTGCTGAGGGAACAACTTTCCGCACCCGTACATCTGTTCTTGGTGATCTCTACTCTTCGAGTCCGGCAGTTGTTTCCGGACCGAGCTACCTGGTTGGAATTGCTAACCGGCTAGAAGGTAATACGGCTTACTCTACGTTTGCCAACACTGTTAATCCATCACAAACATCCAGCGGACGCTCCCCCCGTGTATATGTTGGTGGCAATGATGGGATGCTGCATGGCTTTAATGCGAAAACCGGGGTAGAGGAATTCGCATTCGTGCCAACAGCGGTATTTGCCAAATTGAACAAACTGACAGGTAAGAACTATAGTCATGAATTCTATGTTGATGGCTCCCCCACTGTCGCTGATGCTTATGACGGCACACAATGGCGTACAATCCTGGTCGGCACATTGCGCGCTGGCGGCAAAGGGATGTTTGCACTCGATATAACCACACCTGGCAGTGAGAAACTGCTTTGGGAGTTTGACGACAGCTCTATTCTTGCGCCAAATACAGTAAAAATGGGGCATAGCTTTGCTCAACCCACTATTGCACGTTTGCACACAGGCAAGTGGGCTGTGGTCTTCGGCAATGGCTATGAAAGCGCTAACAACACCGATGGCAAAGCCGCACTATTTGTCGTAGACGCCTTTAGTGGTGCACTACTGAAAAGCCTTGAAGTATCGGGAACAGCAGGTGTCGCGAACGGTCTTTCCACACCGAAGCTTGCAGATTATGATGGCGACGGAGTAGCTGATTATGCCTACGCGGGGGATATACAAGGTAACCTCTGGCGCTTTAATTTCTTACGCGACGGCCGTGACCCAAGCGCCCCCTACACTACCAAGGATGATGGCGCTTCTGCCATTAATGACTTCAAAGTTGCGTATGGCGCTAAACCTCTGTTTAAAACCAAATCATCCAGCCCAGAAAAATCTCAACCGATAACTTCTGCCCCATCCCTAATCCTCCACCCAAGTCGGACCGGTTATTTGGTTATTTTCGGCACGGGAAAATACTACGAAGACACAGACAAAGATGGCGACAAGAGCGTTGCGCAAAGTGTTTACGGCATATGGGATACAAAGACCCGCGGCGAAGCGACAAGCGAAATTACAATCACTCGAAGTAACCTAGCCACACAAACGATAGATAGCCAGATTACAGGCGTGGATGCTGCAGGCGCGACGGCCCCTGCGCGAACCATCTCTAGCAATGACGTTCAATGGCTTGACGTTAATGGCAATATAATCAAAAACGGTTGGGTCCTAGATCTAAAAGTGGGATCGACTTTAGATGGTGAAATGATTGTAGAAAACATGGTCATACTGGGCAGAACGATTATCTTCCAGTCATTGATACCAAATAATGACCCCTGTGCTGATGGCGCCGGCAACTGGACATATGCAATCAACCCGTTTACTGGCGGTAAAACCCAACACCATCCATTTGACTTCAAAGACGTCACCGACCCTAATAAGCCAGCAATTGTTTCAGCTATTAAGCAGGACGGCGAAGGTGGGCTTACAGTTGCTCAAAAACCGGACAGCAGCTTCGAAGTATGTACAGGTCAAACCTGCATGAATATAAAGCCCAACCCATCCAGTATTGGCCGACAAACTTGGCGCCCGGTAGAGGAGCAGTAATGAAAAGCACAATTACAAGCGATCGTGGATTTACCTTGATTGAGCTTATGATAACTGTAGCTATCGTAGCCATCATTACCACGGTCGCTTATCCAAGCTACAGCGAATACATTAAGCGTGGCAACAGAACTGAAGGGCAGGCCTTATTGAACGATACGGCGGCAGCGCAAGAGCGCTACTATGCTCAAAACTACGTATATATAACCAACACCGCAGATATTCTAAAACTAAAAGCCAGAACAACATCAAGCACGGGGAAATACACATTAAGCTTAAGCAGCGCAGCAAATGATGGTGGCTATACGCTCACAGCAACGGAGCAGTTTGGCGACACCGCGTGCGGAAACCTCACTCTGACAGCCACAGGAACCAGAGGCCGTAGCGCAACCAGCGGAAAGACGATAGAAGAATGTTGGCGCTAAAATAAAAATAGCGCCCACCATTAGGTGGGCGCTATTTTCAATTAGCGTCTTTAATTTTTACTTCTAGAACAGAATCTAAAAAATAGTTATCGATTTTAATTTTTATACACGCAGCTTCCAGCACATTCTTAAAAATTATAATGCTTTTATCCTTAACTCCTTCGGCATCGAGAACGTCACATTCTCAGGCCGCCCCTGCAGCTCTTGCGCACCTGTTGCGCCCCACTCGCTCAATTGCTGAATTACCCCCTGTACCAGCACCTCCGGTGCGGATGCGCCCGCCGTAATCCCAATACCCGAAACGCCTGCAAACCACTCCTGCTTGAGGTCTTCTGCGCCATCAATCAAATAGGCGGGGGTGCCCATGCGTTCGGCCAGTTCGCGTAGGCGGTTGGAGTTGGAGCTGTTGGGGCTGCCTACAACCAGCAACACGTCGCATTCGGCGGCGAGCTGTTTGACAGCGTCCTGGCGGTTTTGGGTGGCGTAGCAGATGTCGTCCTTGCGTGGGCCGCCGATGGCGGGGAATTTGCTGCGTAGAGCGTCGATGACTTTGCTGGTGTCGTCCATCGACAGGGTGGTCTGGGTGACGAAGGCCAGGGCTTCGGGATTGCGCACCTGTAGTTCTGCGACGTCGGCTTCATCTTCTACCAGATAGATGGTGCCGCCGTTGCTGGCGTCGTATTGGCCCATGGTGCCTTCGACTTCTGGATGGCCTTCGTGGCCGATCAAGATGCATTCGCGCCCTTCGCGGCTGTAACGCACCACTTCCATATGCACCTTGGTGACCAGCGGGCAGGTGGCGTCGAAGATCTTCAGGCCGCGCCGCTCTGCCTCTGTACGCACAGCCTGGGAGACGCCGTGGGCACTGAAGATCACGATAACGTCATCAGGAATCTGATCCAGTTCTTCAACAAATACGGCGCCGCGCGAACGCAGGTCTTCGACCACGAACTTGTTGTGCACCACTTCATGGCGCACATAGATCGGTGGACCGAAGACTTCCAGCGCGCGGTTGACGATCTCAATGGCGCGGTCGACACCGGCACAAAAGCCGCGGGGATTGGCGAGTTTGATATGCATGAGAGCCTCGACACGCGGTCGTTCAGGGGCAAGTTTAACGCGGGATCGAACTGCGCTCCCGCTTTGCGTAGCCCGGACGGAATCCGGGAGGGGGCATTCGCGTTTTCCCGGATTTTATCCGGGCTACAGATCAGACTGCTTTGACCTCAATAATCTCCACATCGAAGCTCAGCGCCTTGCCGGCCAGCGGGTGGTTGAAGTCGATAGTCACCTGGCTGTCGTCAAAAGCTTTGACCACACCCGGCAGCTCGGCATTGGCGGCATCATTGAAGATCACCAACAGGCCTTCAGACAGCTCCATATCCTGAAACTGGCTGCGCGGCATGATCTGGATATTCTGCGGATTGCCCTGACCAAAGCCTTGCTCCGGGCTGATCGACAGGCTGCGCTTGTCACCCGCCTTCAGCCCGTAAATAGCTTGTTCAAAGCCTGGCAGCAGGTTGCCATCGCCGACCTTGAAGGTAGCGGGCTTTTTATCGAAGGTGCTGTCGACTACATCACCGTTGTCCAGCTTGAGGGCGAAATGCAGGGTCACCTCCCTGTCCGGACCGATACGCACGTCAGTCATTTGCCTGTTTCTCCGGACTTTTCACTTTTGAACATATCCAGCGCCAGCAGGATGGCCCCGCCGGTAATCGCCATATCGGCCACGTTGAAGGCAGGGAAGTACCACTGCTGATGCCAGTGCAGCAGGATAAAGTCGACCACATGGCCAAACACCACGCGATCCACCAAATTACCCAGCGCGCCGCCCAGCACTAAAGCCAAGGCCACTGCCAGCCAGGTTTCGCCTGGCTTGAGGCGCTTGAGCCACACCACCAGCACCCCGCTCACCACCACCGCTATCGCGGCGAAGAACCAGCGCTGCCAGCCGGCGGCATCTGCCAGAAAGCTGAATGCAGCACCGGTGTTATAGGCCAGGGTCCAGCTGAAGTAATCCGGAATGATCACAATCTGCTGGTACATGCTCAGGTTGTTGTCGAACCAGAACTTGCTCGCCTGATCGACCACAAACACCAGCAGACTCAGCCACAGCCAGGCCAGGCGCCCGACACGACTGGCGTTAGGCGTGCCGTTGTTAAGCATAGTGACGAACCTCACCCGCGCCTTCGATGTTGTCCACGCAACGACCGCAGATTTCCGGATGCGCCGGGTTCACCCCAACATCCTCACGGTGATGCCAGCAACGGGCGCACTTGGCGTGACCAGACTTCAGCACTTTCAGCCTGAGCCCCGCCACTTCGGTTTCCACAGCATCGCTCGGAGCGCTGCTGAGTGGAGCCAAACTGGCGGTGGAGGTGATCAGCACAAAGCGCAGCTCATTACCCAACTTGTTCAGATCGCTGATCAGGCTGTCTTCGGCATACAGGGTGACTTCCGCCTGCAGGTTGCCGCCGATGGCCTTGGCTGCACGCAGGTTTTCCATTTCCTTGTTCACCGCGACCTTGACCGCCATCACGCGCTCCCAGAAGGCACGATCAAGCTCGAAACCTTCCGGCAGTGGACTCAGGCCCTGATACCAGCCATTGAGCATGACCGACTCGTTACGTTTGCCTGGTAGGTATTCCCACAGCTCATCAGCGGTGAACGACAGCACCGGAGCAATCCAGCGCACCAGGGCTTCAGCGATATGGAACAGCGCGGACTGACAGGAACGGCGCGCCACGCTGTCAGCGGCGGTGGTGTACTGGCGGTCCTTGATGATGTCGAGGTAGAAGCCGCCCAGCTCCTGCACGCAGAAGTTGTGCACCTTCTGGTAGACGTTCCAGAAGCGGTAGCTGTCGTAGGCTTCCTCGATTTCGCGCTGCAGCAGCAAGGCGCGATCTACTGCCCAACGATCCAACGCCAGCATCTCGTCGACCGGCAGCAGATGCTGCGCCGGATCGAAGCCGCTGAGGTTGGAGAGCAAGAAACGCGCGGTGTTGCGGATGCGCCGGTAGGAATCGGCGCTGCGCTGCAGGATGACCTTGGACACCGCCATCTCGCCCGAATAGTCAGTGGACGACACCCACAGGCGCAGGATATCGGCGCCCAGACTGTCGTTCACTTCCTGCGGCGCAACCACGTTACCCAGCGACTTGGACATCTTGCGGCCGTTCTCATCGACCACGAAACCGTGAGTCAGCAGCTCTTTGTACGGCGCGTGGCCGTCGATTGCCGCGCCGGTCAGCAACGAGGAATGGAACCAGCCGCGATGCTGGTCGGAGCCTTCAAGGTACAGATCGGCACGCGGGCCGCTGGCATGACCGAGGTTGTGCGAGCCGCGCAGCACGTGCCAGTGGGTGGTGCCGGAGTCAAACCAGACGTCCAGGGTGTCGCTGATCTTGTCGTAGTCAGCGGCTTCATCGCCGAGCAGCTCGGCGGCATCCAGCTTGAACCAGGCCTCGATGCCCTCTTGCTCGACACGTTTGGCCACTTCTTCCATCAACTCAGCGCTGCGCGAATGCAGCTCACCGCTGGCTTTGTGCAGGAAGAACGGGATCGGCACGCCCCAGTTACGCTGACGCGAGATGCACCAGTCCGGACGGCCGGCGATCATGCTGTGCAGTCGCGCCTGGCCCCAGGCCGGAACGAATGCGGTCTGTTCGATGGCGGCCAGCGCACGCTCACGCAGGGTGTCGCCTTCGTTAGGCTGCTTGTCCATGCCGACGAACCACTGCGCGGTGGCACGGTAGATCAGCGGAGTCTTATGGCGCCAGCAATGCATATAGCTGTGCTGGATGGCTTCGTGCTTGAGCAGCGCGCCGACTTCTTCCAGCTTGGCGACGATGGCCGGGTTGGCCTTCCAGATAAACTGGCCGCCAAAGAACGGCAGATCGCTGACATACACGCCGTTGCTCTGCACCGGGCTGAGGATGTCGTCGTTACTCATGCCGTAGCCTTTGCAGGAACGGAAGTCGTCCTCGCCGTAGGCCGGGGCCGAGTGCACCACGCCGGTACCGGCGCCCAGTTCGACGTACTCGGCCAGGTAAACCGGGGCGAAGCGCTCATAGAACGGATGGCGGAAGCGGATCAGCTCCAGCGCGGCGCCTGGCGCGGTGGCGATGACTTCGCCCTGCAGGCCATAACGGGCCAAGCAGCCTTCTACCAGCTCTTCAGCCAGCAGTAGCAGACGCTCGCCGGTATCGACCAGCGCGTAGGTAAATTCAGGATGGACGTTAAGCGCCTGGTTGGCCGGAATGGTCCACGGCGTGGTGGTCCAGATCACGATGGAAGCAGGCTTCGGCAGGCTGGCCAGGCCAAACGCGGCGGCCAGCTTGTCGGCATCTTCAACCACGAAGGCGACGTCGATGGCGTCGGACTTCTTGTCCTGATACTCGACTTCGGCCTCAGCCAGCGCCGAACCGCAGTCAAAACACCAGTTAACTGGCTTAAGGCCCTTGAACACGAAGCCCTGCTTGACCATCTCGGCCAGCGCGCGGATTTCGCCGGCTTCGTTGGCAAAATCCATGGTCTTGTACGGGTTGTCCCAGTCGCCCAGCACACCGAGGCGAACGAAGTCGGCCTTCTGCCCTTCGATCTGCTCAGCGGCATAGGTGCGGCAGCGCTCGCGGGTCAGGTCAGATGGCTGATTCTTGCCGAAAGTGGTTTCCACCTTGTGTTCAATCGGCAGGCCGTGGCAGTCCCAGCCCGGCACATAGGGGGCGTCGAAGCCGGCCAGGGTCTTGGAGCGGGTGATGATGTCCTTGAGGATCTTGTTGACCGCATGACCGATGTGGATGCTGCCATTGGCATAGGGCGGGCCGTCGTGCAGAACAAACTTCGGCCGACCTTCGCCTTGCGCGCGCAGCTTCTGATACAGGCCAATCTCGTTCCAGCGCTGCAGAATCTGCGGCTCGCGCTGCGGCAAGCCGGCTTTCATCGGAAATTGGGTGTCAGGCAGATTCAGCGTGGCTTTGTAATCGGTCATTTCAGGCTCTTCGTAAGCGATTGGCACCCAGCAGTTGAAGCCGGGGGCTTAAACGCGCCAATGGGCACGGGCGGCAGCAATATCGGCAGCAATAGCCGTCTTCAATGCCTCAAGGGAGGCGAAACGCTGCTCATCGCGCAGCTTGTGGTGGAAAGCCACCGTCAAACGCCGGCCATATAAATCACCGGCAAAGTCCAGCAAATGCACTTCCAGATGAGCGCGGCCATCACCGGCCACGCTCGGGCGCACACCGATGTTGGCGACACCCGGCCAGGTTTGGCCGTCAATCTCGGTGCTGACCAGGTACACGCCCTTGAGCGGCACCCGCTTGCGCTTGAGCTGCACATTGGCAGTCGGCGCATTCAGCTGACGCCCCAGTTTCTGCCCGTGCAACACCCGTCCGGCAATCTGGAAAGGCCGCCCGAGCAGGTGCTGCGCCAAGGCAAAATCACCGGCATCAAGGGCTTCACGTACCCGCGTACTGCTGACGCGAATACCGTCCAGTTCGACCGTGCTGGCAGCTTCAACACTGAAGCCTTCACGCTCACCGGCCTCGGCCAGAAAGGCGAAGTCACCGGCGCGGTCACAGCCGAAGCGGAAGTCATCACCCACTTCCAAGTGCTGCACACCCAGGCCTTCTACCAGCACGCGATGCACAAACTCGGCAGCGCTCAGCTCACGCAAGCGGCGGTTGAAGCTCAGGCACAGCACCCGATCAACGCCCTCGGCGGCCAGCAAGGCCAGCTTGTCGCGCAACCGCGCCAAGCGCGCCGGCGCCACATCAGGGGCAAAAAACTCGCGCGGCTGCGGCTCGAAAATCAACACGCAACTGGGCACACCGAGCTCGGCGGAACGCTCACGCAAACGCGCCAAAATGGCCTGATGGCCACGATGGACGCCGTCGAAATTGCCGATGGTGGCGACACAGCCCCGATGCTGGGGCCGCAAGTTGTGTAGGCCTCGAACCAGCTGCATAACGCGCTTCTTGCTCATAAAGTGGCCGATTATACGCACACCGCGCGGTGGACAACAGGCGGCAAATCAGCCGTCATCAGTGCACGCTACGCCGCGCAAAATCCTTCAGTCGAAACCCCAGCAGCGCCAACACGGCCAAATAGGCCAGCAACCCCACACCCACCAGCCCACCCAGGCGCAGCAAACGCCAGAGCATGGCACCGTCCGCCCAGGCCGGCAGCTGCTGCATAGCCAGCAGCAGCACGCCCACCATCACCAGCAACGCCAGCAACAGCTTGCCAAGGAACAGCGCCCAACCCGGCTGCGGCTGGAACATGTCGCGTTTGCGTAGCTGCCAGTACAACAGCACGGCATTCAGACAGGCGGCCAAGCCGATGGCCAACGCCAGACCGGCATGTTCCAGCTTGAACACAAACACAAACAGCGCATTCATCACCTGGGTCGCCAGCAGCGTCACCAGACCAATACGCACCGGGGTCTTAATGTTCTGCTGGGCGTAGAAGGCCGGCGCGAGAATTTTCACCAGAATAATGCCGACCAAGCCCAACGAATAAGCGATCAAGGCGCGCTGGGTCATGTCGGTATCGGCAGCGGTGAACTTGCCGTACTGGAACAGCGAGGCAATCAGCGGCTCGGAAATAATCGCCAACGCCACCGCACTGGGTAACGCCAACACCAGGCACAGACGCAAACCCCAGTCGAGCAGCTTGGAATAGTCCTCGCGACTGGCACCGGCATGGGTTTTCGACAAGGCCGGCAGCAGGATGGTGCCCAGCGCCACGCCAAGCACACCGGCCGGCAATTCCATCAGACGGTCGGCGTAATACATCCAGGACACCGAGCCTGCGACCAAAAAGGAGGCGAAGATGGTGTTGATGATCAACGAAATCTGGCTGACCGATACGCCAAAGATCGCTGGCCCCATCTGCTTGACCACGCGCCACACGCCAGTGTCCTTGAGGTTCAGCCGCGGCAGCACCAGCATGCCGATCTTGTGCAGATGCGGTAGTTGGAACAGCAACTGCGCCAAACCGCCTACCAGCACCGCCCAGCCCAGCGCCATGATTGGTGGATCGAAGTAAGGCGTCAGAAACAGGGCAAACACGATCATGCTGATATTCAGCAGCGTCGGCACAAAGGCCGGCACCGAGAAGCGGTTCCAGGTATTGAGCACCGCCCCCGCCAGCGAGGACAGGGAGATCAGCAAGATATAAGGAAAGGTGACCCGCAACAGATCGGTGGTCAGCTCAAAACGTTCTGCCTCATCGGCAAAACCTGGCGCAGACGCCCAGACAATCCACGGCGCCGCCAAAATGCCGATAAAGGTCACCAGCGCCAACACCAGAGTCAGCAGACCGGTCACGTAAGCCAGGAACGTGCGTGTAGCCTCATCACCCTGCTGAGTCTTGTACTCAGCCAGAATCGGCACAAAAGCTTGGGAAAACGCGCCCTCGGCAAAAATCCGACGCAGCAGATTGGGCAGCTTGAACGCCACCACAAAGGCGTCCGAGGCCACGCCAGCGCCGAAGGTGCGGGCAATGATGGTGTCGCGCACAAAGCCCAATACACGCGAAAGCATGGTCATGGAGCTGACAGCGGCCAACGACTTGAGCAAATTCATGTAATATCCCGGCTCCGCAAACAAGCACTGGCGCGCAAAGGCGACGAGTGTAGCGGTCTGCCACTGGTCAGGCCAGCACAGGGAAAAGCCAACAGGCTTGACAGCACTCCCTCATATCGGCATGATTCGCGGCCTTATTTGTTTGTAACCCCCAGAATTTTTTCGAGGAGCTTGACGGTGGCCAATACACCTTCTGCCAAAAAACGCGCAAAACAGGCTGAGAAGCGTCGTAGCCATAA